>Ga0065711_1005843_pt1 | contig 19652 bp, 13 predicted proteins | sample Hoacrofraction12_FD_59098 | JGI IMG/M metagenome (GOLD analysis project Ga0065711, IMG submission 59098) | Hoatzin crop microbial communities from Cojedes, Venezuela - Epithelial fraction 12 v2 (version 2) | ecosystem: Host-associated > Birds > Digestive system > Esophagus > Crop | place... | reverse complement strand
GGTGCGGGGCCGGGCGGGACCCCGGCGGGGGGGCGCGGGGGGCGCGGCGCGGGCTGTTTTCAGGGGACCGTCGGTGCGGCTGCAGGGCGCGGGCACGCCGGAGGCCTGGCCCGGTTCCAGAGGAGGTCGGCGACTCGATGCGGGGGCCCCGGAGGACGCTCGGAGCCGCCGCCCCGTGAGCTCCTAACGTGGTTGGGCCGGAGCGGAGAGGACGGCCTTCCCCGGGCGGAGCGGGCTGGAAGGCGGGCTCCTCCATGTTGGGGGGGACAGGAGAGGACGGTCGTGCTCTGAGGCGATCGACGTCATAACCACGCTGACGCCGGCGAGCTGCTCCGTGACGTCACGACCGACTTTAACCGCCTTGCTCGTTGGGTTTCACCGTTGCCATAGTACCGGACGAGGGGCTCTCCGGTGGGCGACTGGGCCCGGGGGTAGCGGCATTCGGGAGCCCATCCGGGGCTGGGGGGGTCTCAGGGTCGGGACGCAAACTCCCCCTGCCCGGGGGGGACGGCTGTCTGTCCCGGCGGTGGAGATGGGCTCCTTATCGGTGAGTTACCCGAGGAAAGCTGGACTCTCTCATGGCCCCGTGGCTTTCTGGTGGGGGAGAAGCGGAGGGGTTGGATTGCTAGGCAGGAGTAACTGCTGGCTGGCTTTAAACGTTCAGTAAATTCCCTGTCAATAGCTGTTCCCCATCCCTTGTGCTCTGACATGCTGTCTCTTGGAGGTGATGGCAGTTTGGAGCCGCTGATTTGGCTTGCAGAAGCCATTCTTTGATGGTGACCAATTTTTTTTTTTTTCATGCAGTATTTTACAGTTTATACCTCCAAGTGATAGCTTGTTTTAGTAGTGGGTTAAGAAAATCTTACCGGTTTAGCTTATAATTTTTAACTGGGGAAAGAATGTTACAATCTTTTTTTAACATGTTACAAAATGTGCATGTGTTACACTCTCCCTGCTGTTTGTATGTTTAGTAATTCAAAACAGTGTAACATGCCTTTTTTCTTGCATGGGCTTTCATGTTTCCCGTCTAGGAACTTCAGGGAGACAAAAAACGCTGATGCCTTTTATTTAACTCAAAAGGATGTGTATAGCATTCATAATTTCCCTGTTTTTTTTTTTTTTTCTGGATAATATGTTTGAGATTTTTTGCAGAAATAGCTCTTTTGAATACTTAATCATGACAGCCTTATTTGAGTAAATTCTTTGGCAGCTGATATTCAACTATATTTTGCTTTATTTTATGAGAACTTTTTCACTGTTTGCTTGTTTGTGTGTCTATTTTACGCAGTTTTCTTGTAAGGGGTAATTTGAATTGGTTTGTCTTCAAATGTCTCCTTGCTGCTTCTGCAAACAAAATTTACCAGCTTTTTAAGCAATTTAATTGCTGGTCAATGACAAATGATAATGTGTAGTTACTGTACAAGTGTAGCATACACTGTGTTAATTGTAATAGATATTTTGGGTTTTGCTCCACTTTTATGTATGCCAGCTGCTTGTTACCGCTCTTTGACATTTGGAACTTTCTATAGGAATAAATATAGAAGTATGCCCAAAATAACTGCTCAGTTAGGCTTTAAATTTTTTTTCCCTTGATGGTTCCAGAACCATATTGCGCGTAAAGGTTTTTTTAATGCACTTTGGAAGAATAAAGGCTCATGTTAGCCTTCAGCCTATTTTGGGAATGTACAACTCCAGTGATTTGCAAATGGAATAATTGTTGATTTCAAGACTAGCATTTAAATAATAGGGGTTTTACAAAGTTTCTGTGTTTGTTTTTTTTTAAGGGATATTTTAGGTCATTTCTGTTGGTATGCAGATGAAGTTTTTGCTCTGCTGCAAATTTATGTACACTACAAAACACGGATTTTAAAACTGTTCATGTATAAAATAATACCTACAATTCTCACAGTGCTTCAGAGGGTGCTTTTCATCTCACTAAGAGATGTCTTTTGAGTTTATAAAAAACCAACAACAACCCTGAAACACCAAAACGCAATGCTAATAGAATTGTATGAGTCCAAAATAGTAAATAAAATTGAATAAATATCTTTCAAAGTCTAGTGGACTCATCAAAAGGCAGTGTTTATTCTACTTAATCCTGCTTTGCTACTGAGATTTTCTGGCAGTTGATTGTTATTTATTTCTGGTTAAAGGCAGTAATTGTCTTTATAGTTGTAACTTACGACTCTGTGATTCTAATTCTGTACAGCCTGAAACTTGAGCTAGAAATATTGAGTGGAGAGAGGAAGGGCAAGGATTATAGGGGTTAGGCTGAGAATTTGTAAAATTTAACTGGTAAAATGGAAGAAGAAGGGACTGTACTCAGTAAGAGTAAGGTTAGATGGTTTTTAGTTGACAGAAGCGGTAGTGTCTATCTGCACTAGTTTTATTCTCTGGTGCACTTTTTCTGCCTAGTGTCTCTTGTAGTGCTACAAGTAGTAGGACAGTGGTAGGAGATTTATCTAGTTTACAGAAGAACTGGTTGCTTTTGTTGTGTGCTGTCAAGCCTCTCCTCACTAGGAGAATGTCTAGTCAACTGTCAGTTAACGCTTTGAGGGTGGTGGGGTACTAGTAAGTTTTTGTCTACTACAGCTTCTGAAATAAGTGAATACTTCACAGTTATTAATGGTGGTAGTCTCAAGAGTATTGATAGACTTTGAGGTTAAGAAAAATCTTAAACTTCCAGTTAGAGAGTTAAGACACAAAGATTAAATGTGCATGATGTGTTTTCTCACAGTAAACCCTGATCAAAATTGGGAACTGAACTGTATTTACTGCATTTTTAGTAACATAATCAGTATGCTGTAATTACTGTCTTTCACTAAATTCTGAAGGAGAAACTCATTTCTGTTTTACTCCATTTAATGAAGCCTTTTTGATGGAATAAGAATGAAGAAAATGATAGTTGGTTTCAGATGTTTTATTTTAGCTCACTTTTTACAAATGAAATAAGAGGAGAAAAATGTAAAAACACAGGATTTTTTTTTTCTTCAACAGCTGTGCTCATAGGGTCAGAAATTATAATCCTGCAGTTGTTTTGGGTCCCTTTCTGTACACACGGTTCGACTGACAACAATAACTAGACATGCCAGAGGATACAGATAGTTGAATTATAATGGAAAACTAACATTTTTTTACATCTAAAAATTTAGGATGTGCAACTAGTTTATGTACTGTTATAATGCCAGCTTGACAAAAAGCCCGTCCAGCTTTACTAGTTTGTGTAAAACTGTTTGAGAAGAGGGATTTTTAAGTACAGTGCAAGTATTCAAGCTGAAATTTGACAGTTGTAGAACTGTAATCTTGTATGTTTAAAAATAAGCAAGCTATGGGATGCTGAAGAGTTAAACTGTGAGGTTTTCAAACAGTCGTGATAAAGAACTAATTTCTTTACTACTTCAGCAGAGGAATGCCAGGCTGTGTGAATCGCCTTTCCAAAGCACGTTGTTTCCCGTGCAGCTGCTGAAAATGTATTTTCAGGGTTGTTGAAGAGGTCAAGTTCAGTAGCAGAATTTGAATGTTAGGCAAATAAGTAGTATGTATTTGTCAAATGTTTTCATTCAAGGTGATGGAAAAGGAATGGTGAAGATACTGTATATTGAGTAATACCCAATAAGAACCACGGTTTGTAATTGATATTTCTGTTGCCTAAACTTTGGACCGTGGCTTGTAAAGTTGGCTTGTGCTGGGGTCTTTACAAGGTTTCTTGTACACAGATGATCATGTTTGTTTAATCTAAACTTTTAACCACAGAAAACTGCTTTTTTATCTTAATCTGTATAAAAGGGAAAAAGAAAAAAAGCAGAGCTATCTACACTGCTTGTGATTCTGCTCAGAACTTTTCTTTACGAGCAAAATATTGTTTGCCATCATTTTTACTCATACTTTTCAGACGCTGAGAGCAGAAGTAAACCTGAGCAAAAAATTCAGTTTTATTTTGTTGTCTTTGGGTGAATTTTCGTTGTTAGGGCAGATACAGGATTATTTTAGAAGAATGTGAATGAAGGCTTCAGAAGGTATTGTAGGAGTAGTAAAAAAGCCAAATGTTAGTAAGCCAGTAGAGTGTATCTGCCTGTTCTTTTAAGCACCCATGAAGCTCTGGGCTAGAAAATATCAATGGCATATATATAATACTTTACTTTCCTCTTAAAATGAGTTAATGTTTCCTCAGAGGCAGAAAACACTAAACTGGATATGATTTTTATCAAACAAGATTACAGGCCTACAGTTTGGAGAATGTGCATAGTGTTAAGTTTTGACCTTTACTAAAGTCCCATCACTACAGTTGGCAGTTACAGTTCTGTCCCCAGCTCCTAACAGACAGAGCTGTGCTGGCGGAGACTCTAGCGTGTGCAGCAGTATCTGAAGAGTATTTTTGCTAATATAGCTTTTTTCATTCAAGGAATTTGAGTGAGCTTTCAAAGTCTTGCTTCCTCCTGAGATAAACTGCTTCCCTATTTGGAGGGGCCTGGACTGGTGTGCTGCTGGAGCTGTCTTGTTATGTGTGCAGCCACACTGATAAAACTCCGCTGCAGAGGCATGGTGCGTACCTGCCACCCCCCCCTGCAAACAGGACGACTCATACAGGTAAAAGTGCAGTTTCGCAGGTGTAATGACACCAGTATGAGGCTGATGGCTCTGATCAGGGACTGTCCCCCTCAATGTTCGTGACACTGAGCATGTGTAGTATAGATATGACCAGTCTTGTCTGTAATTAAATATAATTATGTTTGCCAGATTTCTGGTGGGCCTGCTTCTCACTGGTGGGCCTGCTTCTCAAGTGCCTTGAATGTTTCTATGAGAAATTCCTATTTAGCTGAACTTAGCTGTGGGAACTTCACTCTGGTTCAAAGAAGCACTTTTTGCTACTTACCCAGAATAAAATGCACTTGTAATACTTGGTGCTGTTCTCATTCTGCTGCACTACCTACTAAGTGCTCGTCCCTTCTTTCCTTTAATTTGTTTTTCGAACTGTTTTGATCCTGTGTGACACAATCTGAAATAAGCATTTTTTAAAAATGTTTTGCTTGGGAAGATGATTTTCTAATCTGAAATATATCAAAATAAACTTCAGTGTGTGTGTATTTTGTTTTGCATAAACCAGGGAGCTACTCGATGTGTTTTTGCTTCGAGTAGTAACGTCATGCTGTGGAGTTGCTCAGTGTCTTTTCTAAGTGCTCCTGTGCACGAGAGTCTGCTGTGCGTGCATGGCAATGTCATTCTGTGCATGCACATTAAATTCACCACTTCCAGGAGGTCCCACATTCACTGCAAATGCGCAGGATTGCTCTCCTGTGTGTGCGCAGTTTTCCATCATGTGGAAAGGCAGTGGCCTTCTTGTGAGGCTTACGTAAGGTAAGTGAGTAGCCTGACAGAAATCATGGAAAGGATGATGGTGGATATGCTAGCTTCAGACATACAGTAGAGAGGGTTTATAATAATGGATGACTAAAGACATTTTAATTTGGAAAGGTTCATTTCTTTATTATTACAAGTACAGAGACCAAGTGAATGTATTTATTGTTTTTAAGGGAAGCTATTTCTTTAACTTCTTGGAATTAATCCATTTGATTAATTATTTTAAGAAGTAAGCTGTCAGGTTGCTTTGCTGTAGAGTTGATTGTCCATTGAGAATATTTCTTCAATACCTTTCTGAAGTGGAAAAAAGTGATCTTGTGAAATTTGTAAATATGTTGATTCTCATTTTTCATGAGAGGGAGATCTAGAAGAAAACTGAACACTTTTTTCTGCTTATTTGGACGTTAAAAAAAAGTAGTTAATGTTTACATTTTAAAATCTGATTAGTTGATTTGCATCAGCACTGCATATTGGTAGTGCTTGATATCATGTAAATGTGCACTTGGTGGGCTCTCCTGTACTAAGACAGGACAAATGTTTTGCACCATACTGTGGACATTGGAAATAACTTTTCGACACCAAACAAAAAAAAGCTGCATTCCAAGTCAGAAAGCCTGCAGACCACAGAACTTCATTGAAATGGTCTGTCTGAGTCTGCAGGGCTGTCTGGCAGTGGAAAGATGTCAGTGATGGATACTACTGAATTATTTGTGATTCCAAGTGACACCACAAGGTCTTACAATACCTTCGAAGATTTCTTGATAAAATGTCAGTGGGATTGAGGAAGGAGGTCGCAGCAGAGGTGCAGAAGCCTCTGATTTTTTTTTTATTTTTTTTTTAATCTTCCTTCCACCCCCCCCCAGGACATCTGTTCACACTGGTGTGCTAAGGTGTCCCGAGGGAGCCTTTACCTCACATTGGAGACCACTGTGGTATGGATGCCATCACACACTTTCTGTCCACTGTCTTCAAAGGGTGCAGGTTATGTGTCCTCCAGGGCAACCTCTGTCCTCCAGTGCAACCGTTTCTATCCCAGGGCAGCCTGATCTCCCATGCTAATCAAGTCAGTTCTTTTCCGTTACTTTTGGTGGGGACTTAGGTGGGGTACTACCCAACACTGCAGAATGAGGCTTTACAAGCACAAAACCTGTCTTTGTAAAGGGAGATGGGGAGGCGAGGGGAGAAGCAGCAGGTCTAAGTGGGTGTGATGTGCGACTCTATCGTAGATGTCAGTGGTGCCATCCGTGATGGATTAATACCATGTTGTGTTATGTGCATCTGGGGTTGAAATACTGTACTGATAGTCAAGGCTGCCTTAAAACTAGATCTTGGTGATAATTTGTCCTAATTTGGCTGTGTAGCACGGTTCGTATTTGCCTAGAATTATTACTGCTTTATGCGGTATTTAAGAAGCATACACATTCCTGAAAATAGGATGGGGTGTTTCTGAGGAACGTGGTTGTATTACTGAATTACGTACTGCTGAATCTACATCATGCAAATTTGAAAGCTTGTTAATGTATTACTTTAAATGGGTATAATGTGTTGACTCTAGAATAGGAAGGAATTAACTGCCACTCTGAAGTTGTTAGTATTGTGGGTATATGAGGTGGTAGGTTTGCTTGTAGTCTTGACTTTAATTTAGTGTGTTTAACAATAGCCAGCAAAGCATTTACAGATTAGTATTACAGTTCTTGTAGTGTTACTTCTCTATGTTTTTATTCTTCTAACTATAAGCATTGAAATACTTCTGTTATGCAAATTTTATCATGATCATTCAAATATAAACTACCTGGCATAAAATCTTTGTATTTACCAGGCATGTCTGGACTTTTGACCTTGAACTGCAGCTTGTCTATAGCAGTCAAGTAGTGAGATAGTAAATTATTTGGGGTGCAGGGGAGGAGTTCAGGATTGCAGCAGTTTTTTTACATCTGCCTGTATCCAGACTTGAGCCTTACCACTGCTGCCTCTCTCGCTCTTCAGCTCTCACTGCTTCTGTCTTGTCACAACATTCCAATTTCACAACTTTTGGAAAGGTGTTCTTCTTTCAGAAGGAAGATACTTAAATCAGTAAGCAGTGGATACATTTTATATGAAAATAAAAGACCATATACTAGTTGTATTTGGTCATCTCATTTTCTGTTGTTTCTCATGCAAGTAGTCTGCTCTTGCATCTTTCGTGGGATAGAGGGAACTGCACTGCAGCCCTGCGTGTACGTGGCTTTCTCCAGGGCTAGTGCAGAACCTGTTTCCGTTGTTCTTCGGGGTCAGTGGATTGTACCTTTTGTCCATGGTCTGGATGGAACTGCTCGTTTATGTCCAAAGTAGGTTTTGCCCTGCTGACTTCCTTTGGGCTGCTTTTGTAATGCTTGTTGATGCAAGGGATTAATTTTGCTGCTGCTTAGTAGACAGAGTGCAGGTTTCCCCAGATGTCATCTTTGACAAATAGGGATGCAAAGTAATTTTTCATGGGATCACTCTTCTGAGTGGAGTGACATCAACTGAGCCATACCGACATTTTTTATTTGTATCCAAAATTATGTCCTTATATGAGTTCTCAGACAATTTTTTTCTCATATAATATTAATATTTTTGCAAATTAGGATCTTTTTAACACTTAAAGGAGGCATAGGTCAAGCCCAGTGCCTCTTTTACAAGGAACAAAATGAGCAGTGTCAGTTGTGGTTGGAATCACTGTTACATCATTCTGGAAAGGATGCTTTCTGTCCCGTTCATAACATTCTTTAGTTTCTTTGATGTTTAAGAAACCTATCCTGGATATTTGGTTCCAGCCAAATACTTTGCATGTTAAGCCTTCTAATTCTGAAGAAACTCAGAAAAATATAACTAAAGGCTAGTTACAAGTCATTCTAAGAGAAGCTGATATCTTAAAGACTGCCATAGGCTGGATTTGTGTCAGGATGTGAGGATAAAACTGGTCACTGATTAATGATACCTGCTTTTAAAAGCTAGAAGGTATTAGACTCTTATGCTCTGAATTTCTTCGCAGATACAGTCTTCTGTCTTCTCACTAATCCTAGTTTTCAGAACGTTGCTGAACCTTACATTGGCCATTGTGGTTGTTTGAGATTTCTGTCCTGTCCTTGGGCCCTGGCCGTTGAATTTCCATAATATATCTAAAACATTAACTGAACCTTCAACATGAAGACTTAAAAAAAAAAAAGTGCCTGTATTTCTCTCTCACAGTAGAGCTCGACATTTGTTAGGTAACAGGTCACACCGAAACAACTTGTGCAGGCACTGTCACAAGCCTTAAATACGAGCTGAACCTTGTTTTTGTGGGTGCTTGAGTAGGGGTGAGTATACATGAGGTCTTTAAAACAGAGATCCTTCTGTAGAGTTCTTAGGGTGAGTAGGGAGTAAGAGAATTAATAGGTGCCAGATGTTAATCATTTGGACTAAAATATTCATGCAAGGTGCTTGTCTAACCTCTAAATAATGAGGTACCAGAATCTGCAGATTACAGCAAATTGACCGAGTAGTGAAGAGTGCTGACTTCCAAGAGCATGGAATAAGGTGCAGCAGACTGTCATCTAGCTGTTGACAGTGAGCGTTAACATTAATGAGAGGATAAAGATCGCTAGTCTTTTGTATAGATTCCTCAAAAAACTAAATAAAATAGCTAGTAAGCTGAAACTGAAGAATTTATCCCAAATTCTGACATAGGTTTTTTTTGGGGGGTGGATTATACAAGTCCTCAGGTAAATGAGAAATTATGTTATTTCATTTGGTTGGTTTTAGTTCATGTTAAAGGCTTTACTACTAAGCTGTCTTTCAAGAGCCTTTTTTTGAGTCTTCCCAGTTAACTGAGGCAGGGAATTCTTAATACAGTTAAAATGATAAGCTCTAGAAAAGACAAAATCTTTATACAGTCAGTGGATGCGTTGAATGTCTCATTACCTCTTCAGGGAAATGAGAGAAAAAATAAAAGTGCAGATACTGATCTGAATGTATATTTGTTGACAATTTGTTGAATTGACCTTTGTCTAAAAATACAAACTCAAAAAGGTGGGGAAATGTTGGTGTTCTTAAAAAGCTTTGCTCTGTCATCAGCAGATTAAGATGTTATATTGAGGCATCTTAAAAAGGGCTTAATGAAGTCAGCATCAGCAGATCCGGGTGTCTTCAAGCTGCCTGTCCTGCAGTTACCATCTCTCAGCTCTGTGTTACAGGCATAGGTGATCTCTCGTCCTTTTTGCCTGAGATCTGTAAACTCTTGGGTTACAAAGGTAGATGGCGGTAGGTAGCTGCGTGCTTTTCTTGAGGTTTTCTCTGAATGTGAGAGGGATAATGTATTTACAGGAAAGTGGAGTATGATTACTAGCTTTCTCTCTTTGTTTTTTAATGAAGGTGTGTTGGAGGATGGATTTTTAATACATGCTGCATGCTTGTGAACAAGTGGTATTGCAGTAGCAGGGTTTGGAATTTGGGAATATATTCTCTGTCTCATGTTAAATTGGCTGCTGATACGGCTGGGGATTTTGTTCAAGACGTGTAGGTTTGCAGTAGTTGGAGAATCCACAGGGACACTGTGAGTGATGACTTCTGTAGTCTTGCGGAGTGGGCAGCCCTGTGTTTTCGGGTTTGTCACTGCGTGAGAATAGTTCACCAAACTGAAATGAAAAGCTTGTGACAGTTCTGTGATTTTTCTAGAGTAGGATACTTTTGTGTTTCACTTGCATCTGGAATTTTGGTCCAGAATGAACTCAAGTGCGTGACTTGTTTTGGGAAAACTGGAACATTGTACCTGCAAACTACTGGGGGAAGAAAAACCCAAATAAATGTTTTCTTGGCTGAATATTCTTTTTCGAGATACTGTGCATCAGCTTCATGCTCCACTTTTAGAGAAGTGACTGTTCTGTTTCAGTGGAATGATCACGTTATTACAGTTTGCAAGCTTAGAACAGTCTTGACCAAGGGCGCAGTTAATGAAATCCTTCTGCCTGAGACCTGATGCGCGCCTGCTGCCTGGGTGATGTGCTCGTGGTGAACATGCCAGCTCAGCCTGCACAGGGGATCGTGTTCTCCATCCATGGTCTTGCATGTCTTTACACTAGTTCTGGTGTTCATTTTTTTATCCATTTGGATCACTCTTTGGTGGGGCTGTTTTCTGCTGGTTGCAGAAGCCGAGTGTTTGCTAAGGAGCTGGGTGACTGTTTCTGCGGTGGAGGTGTTGGGGTGGATGTGCTGCAGACCGTGTAACTGAGCACGAGGGGAGCAAGCAGGACAGTAGCAGCCCAAGTAGCGTTAGGGTTGTACTTTGTTCTTTTTAATAAGCACTGTGAATCGTTTGTTTAATGAGAACCTGCTGTGTATGTTGCATAACCATTTAAATCAACCTAAGATTTGTGTTGGGAAAGCTTACTTCATCTGTGAAGGGAGATTTTTCCTTTAAGAAACTCTTGATTTATGTTTCTAGCTTTATTTATAGTCGGTCTCAAAAGCTTACACATTTTTACACTGAAGATTGCTTATCACAGAAGCTGTTAACCTAGGAAAAACCAGAGGACTTTTTAAATAAGCAACAGCATATATGTTAATTATTAACATTATTGTGCCTTTCCTGTCATTTAGAGATTCTTGCTTCAATTTTTTTGAACGTACATAATATCCTTTCTAAAGGAGATGTGGCAGAAAGGCAGGATGATGCTGATTGGAATTGCCTATTGGGGGGCGTACAATAATTATCAGTTTCCAGATAGAACTTCCAGTTTCAGAGATGTGATTAATGTATTAGGAGGAATAAAATTAAGTTGATCACAAAGGTTCAGTTCCTTTAAAACAAGGTAGCCAGTTTGCTGCTTCAGCTTACATTTATGTCAGTGTCTCAAGTGCAATTGAACAGTTAACGTGAGAGCAAACAGAACAAAATGAACAAAAACTCATGCTGAACTGGGAAGAGAAACAGATACTTGAAGACTTCCAAAGTTGCCTTATGTTGTAGGAAATATTTTTGCAGGCAGTTAGTAGAATGTTTCTTTAGAAGTGCCAGCAGTCTTGCTGGGTTTAAAAGTGTGATTGTGAGTTAAGGCTTTATGCTTTTATGTTTTGATAGTATTTGATTTTTTTTAAAACTTTTTTTTATGCATTTAAGTTTAACCCGTATTAAGGTGCAGTTCTGTAAGAGCAGATTCATGTAAAATAAGCTTGAAACTTGTTTTGTTTTTCATGAAAAATAATTTGGACCAAATGGGGAGAGGAAAAAATGGAGATACTAAATAATAATAAGAAACAACCAAGTATTTTACAGCAAATGTAGGGGGTCTGCAATTTTAGCGTTCTAAGTGTGCTGAATTTTTATACTTCTCAAATTTGAAATTATTTTGAAATTGCAATTATGTTAACGTTTTTTCTGTAAGTAATAGAGGTAATAATACAGGTAATAATAATAATGAGATAATGTATACTGATGCACAAAGAAGCATGATTCTTGCATAGAATCCCTTAGTTTTCAATTATTATTTGTGTTAAATACTATTTTATGTTAAATCAGAGCTGTAGCCTGGGCAGCCTTGTCGCTGGGTGGGGTATGACTAGCATTGTAAGATGTATGACGTTCAACGAGCCAGAAAGTCTCCGAAGAAGAGAGGATGCCGATTCCGTTTTTGGAATGCGTTAGTGATACCGGCTCTGTGGCTCAAACGTAATTGCAGAGAGTGTGTTGGACACGGGGCCTTGAATGCACAGATGCAGCGTTGTGCACTGTGAAGGGAATCCTTTAGACAGTTCTTTCTTTAGTAAGTTACTGGATAAATTATTCAAATAGGATACACTTCGTGCATATTCTAGAGGCATATTTTGTTTCATTGTGTAATACTGGATTTGAAAAAAAAGTGATTAAGTGATTAGCTGACTTTCCCTCTTCCTTTAGGCGTATCACTTAAAAATTGCGTGATGTGTGATCAGTTGGAGATTCTGAACAGGGAGATTGAAAGGTTATTACAGAACAACAGCGTGGAAGAAGGCACTTTAAACTCAGAAAGTCTTCAGCCATCAGTGACTGACTCCCTGGATATAATCACTGATTCAGACAATGGAGCAAAATACGTATTAGAGCAGGTATTGAATGCCATAAGATACAGTGTTAGGGACTTCAAAATTATTCTATTGTCTTTTTCTTTGTTGTTTAAATTTTTTTCTTCTGCTTTTGGAGTGGGAATAGTTGGCGGAGGGAAAGAATGTAGATAATATACATAATCCACTATAGAGATGGTACAGGGGCAGGAAGTACTGAGGTGGGTCTAGCTGTGTACTTACCGTTTTTTTCCTAGTTCTGCTTGTCCACAGTCATGCAAGTTTTGAGATTCATTGTTCATGAAATAAAAAAGTGATCCACTGATGAAAATCACATTTTGGGAGGGGTTTGTCTTTTGCCCTCTCCTTATTTTTGTGACAGTGACATGACATTGGAGAACAGAATCACAGAATGGTAGGGGTTGGAAGGGACCTCTGTGGGTCATCTAGTCCAACCCTCCTGCCGAAGCAGGGTCACCTACAGCAGGCTGCACAGGACCTAGAGATTATAATTGCTTAGGAAATAAAAAGTGTTTCTAAACAGCAAAGATGGTTTAAGAGTTGGGGCCTTGAGATATTTGAAAAAAAAATATATATATTCTCTTAAAAGAAAAGGCAGACTGTGTATTGCCATATCTGTGAAGGATTATCTAAGCTGTTCTTCAATTTGTATGTCTCCCCACCTGGAGTGTTAACAATCAGTTTTTATTCCTTATTCCTTTGAAAGAATTATTAATGTTGTAGTTATTTACTACAGCTACTGTGGCAGATCCCCTGCATCTTTAATTGCAGAATGCTGACACGTAGAGTCTATGCCCAGTATTGTTCTTTTGTCTTCACTAATTTTTTTTATAGGCCAGTTCAGAAGTGACTTTGTATCTTGTCCATCTGGTCCTCCTTTTCATTCCAAATTCTTTTCCAGTGTCCTTGTAGTCTGGCAGGCTGCTTTGGGTTAAATGCAGGCATTTCCTACTGATTTTCAGGCTCAGGTGTTCAGAAGAAAGCAGTGTTTGCTGTTCCATTGGCATTCTGCATGTGAATTGGGAGCCCTGGACTAAGCAGTTGCTCAGATGCTTTAAATGAATGCCTTGTGATTTTGACATGTTTTCCAAGGGTTGGTTTTGGGGAAAATGTGTTGTTACTGATATAATCTGGTGTCCTTGAAATACAAGCTTCTGAAGTTTTCGGTATTGCAAACCTTATTAGTGAAAGGGACACTGATAAGGAATAGTCGTTAATTCTGAACCTCAACTATAAATTTTTATTATCTCACCTTGCAAAACCACTGAGTAGCCACTTGGATTTAAACCCTCAAAGCTGCAGATGTCTTCTGTGATGAAGTTTAGTACAAACTGGTAAATCTTCCCTACTGTAACCTTGGGCATGCCGATGGTGTTTAAAAGCATTTCTGCATTTTCATTGCACAATATAAGCTTATTAAATTTCACTCTCCAAATGCTTTTAAATACTGTAAATGGAATAGACTTGTTGATTACAGCTTGTTACTGTTCTGGAAATCTTACTGGGATCTAAATGAATTGATGAGAGTACAATGTTATTTTGTATTTATTTCAAGGGTCTCAGCTGTTGGTAAGTGGTGGAGGTGCTGTTGTTTGACTTTTCTTTCGGGTTTCAGTGTCTTTCTGAAAGTAGAGAACTGTCAAAAAGGCAAAACAATGGAATTTGCTTTATAATTCAATAGAGGCAAAACAATTCCAAATTTATGTAAACAATAGTAAGACAAGTTCATAAATATATTGGTGCCTTATTTTGTCTCTCTTTTCTTTTTTTCCTTTCCCAGGAGCCAGCAGGTATAGTATTTGGTGCTGCTGACAACTCGGAGACTCTGACTGGCGCTTTGGAATCGAGAGGTTCAGCATGGGCTGGAGGGATAATGCTGAATGACTCTGATCCTTTGCTGCCCTCCTCTGGCTCGCCTTTTTGTTCAGCTCTGCGGGGAGAAACGGTTCCAACCTCTAATGCTGTGTCAGGTAAAGCATATAGAGGACACTGAAGAGACTTCTTATTTCTTTATATTTTATCTGGAGTTTAAATCTCAGAATTTGGATTAGCTCTGCTTTTAGCTTTTAACGTTTCTTCATCTTCCAAGGTAAACAAAGATAACAAACTTTAACTGTTTTGACTTGTTACCTTAATTCCATTGCAGACTTTTTCTGGTATAAATATAATTGTAATGTTGTTTAAAAAAAAAAATTAAAAATTTATAGTTAGTGATTTGGGGAGGGGGGAACTGAATGGAATTTCATGTTGGATTGAAGCAATTTCAGCTTTCTACCTGTGTACTACAGGATAAAAATTCACTTTTTATTCTGGTTGTAATGTTAAAAGTAATCAGTTACTACTTAAAATTGATGTTCTTGAGTTTGCTGCTTTTACGATGATGTTTACAGTACCTTACTGAAATGACTCTTAAGGTACAATTTGTTATTTTGTTTAACATATCTGCATGGATGTTTATGTTTCCATAGCATTGGCAGTTACATTTCTGTTGTACCATTGTTAAACATAATACTAGAAAGCAGAGGAGTTGCACGATAGAGAGATCGTGCTTGATAAGGCAAAACAGTAATGCAACTGATGCAGTATATGAAATGAAATTTATCACTGGTGTGTACTGCAAGATTGGGAAAAGCTTAGTAAAGGATGCCTCTGAGAACTTGTAGCTGTAATATTTACAGCTGTTAGAAATATCTGTGATTCTTTCAGCAAGTACTGTTACTTAGGAATTCTGTTAATGTTCCCTTTTGGCTTATCTGTGCAATTCTTGAGCCAAGAATATGCATATAACTACTCCAGGAATGTTCTTGGAGGGGAATTGGGGGTTGTTTTTTGTTGTTTTTAAAGTACTGTTTCTGTTTACCCAATTCATTGAAGTATACTTACTACTGCTTTTTTTTTTTTTTGCACGAGCAGCGTAATTGCAGTGACTGCAAAACATAGTTTCTGCATTCATTTAGGAGAGCATTTACATGGCATGCAACTCATTTAAAACATTGCACCATGATGTAATACTAACTGTAATACTTGTTCAAACCAGGTTATTCCTGAAGTACTCAGAATGCGGTCTCGGACCTTACATTTATTTCTCTCGTTTGCTTCTGTCTCCTCAAATAAGAGAGTCTCCTAGCATGCTGGAAAAGACTTTTGAGAAAAAAGAAATCCTTTCATTCAATGCAAACTTTTTTTTTTTTTCTGGAGAGGTGTTTGAGAAGATTTTGATTTTGTTTTTTCCTGTATCATTTCTATCCCGTAAACCTTGTTAGAGAAATCATGGAGGGAAATTGTACTGCTTTTTCCTGAATACCCACCTGTGTTTCTGAAGCAACTCAAAAATAGCAGCTAAACTATTTAATAGACAAGATAATAGACCTAGCTTATTTTAACAAGGAAGACTAGGGTATTTCTCTGGTTTTATATTTTGTTCAAAATCCAAAACCTCATTATTCTTTCACTAACCCTGTACTACTGAAACAGCAGCAGCTTTGAATTTCTTTAAACTGGCTTTTGTTTCTACCTTGTTTCTTACCCTGCTGCAGGTAATCAGCAGTCCTTTCTACCAGAAAATGTTAGTGATACCAAATGCCATCCTCACCTTTAGAACAGTAACTGTGTCTGTATTCTCAGTTTGGATGACTCCTTGTTCTGCTCCATGGTCTTTCACATTGGGGCATGCCTGGTTCCTGTGGCCACCTAAGGAGTGGAACTGTGATGAGTTTTTCCCACAGACAAACCCCAGGGAACAGGTTCATACCATGAAAGGATTTTTTGAGAAATATATCAGAAATCCTAAGGCTATTAAATGAAATATGTCAGTATAGTGTCCAAACCCATATATTTAACTTCGTACTTTGAAGGAATTCAGTCAGCTTTTCATTGATACTCAGTGACTATTAGTGGCTTGAAATTCATGATAAATATTTGGTGCAATAACATAATTACATCAGAATATTTAGTAATTACTTAAGCTATTAATATTTTTTTATCTGAGTTTTGAACCTTATGTTTCTCTTCAGAGTTTCAGGGTGGGGACCGTGGTGTCTGTGCTATGGAACAAGCTGTAAGTTCACAGCCAGTGCCATTAGAATCTGAATCTAATACTGACAACATGGAAAATAGTTCTCCTGGTAAGATTTCTTCATTTTAAATTGAGCAGAAAATATGCTTATTTGTCCAGTGTGTGTGTATATACATAGATTTTTAAATAACAGAAGAGTTTGTAACAGCTCAATTACGTTGGCACAGTGTTGCGTGGTGTACTTAATTGCAACTGCTGTTGTATTACATTCACAAGAAATCTGTTTTCAGGGTGATAAAATGAGGTGGAGATACATGTATATTATCACAAAGAAAATACTATGTTGAAAAAGAACATTTAAGAAAAACCATCTTCCTTCACCACCAGTTTCATAACTATTCCCTTGTTTTTAGCATCAGTTGTGGATGAGAAAGTTGACCACAGCAATGAGGAGGAGCAAAAAACTATCAAGCCTACAAGTAAAGAGTTCAGGAAAACCTGGGGGTTTCGAAGGACTACAATTGCTAAGCGAGAAGGTGCAGGAGATGCTGATGTGGACTCTAGTGAACAACAGCCACAACAGCAGCAACAGAGCTTAAACCTCAGGCGTAGCGGACGGCAACCAAAGCGAACAGAAAGAGTGGAAGAATTTCTTACAACAGTAAGACGCAGGGGAAGGCGGAGTGTTCCTAGTGCTCTGGAAGATTCCGGTGAACCAGCATCCTGCCCAGCTACAGATGCTGAAACCGCTTCAGAAGATAGTCTTGAGAGCACTCCAGATACAAAACCTGTGACTCGGAGGATTTGGACTAGGAGCAGCAAGGATCAGAAAGACTCTAAAAGCAGGTGCACAAAAGAGGAAGAAGAAGAGGAGGACGAGGAGGAGGAAGAGGAAGGTGACACTTCTGATAGCGATAGTGATGGGTTAACACTAAAGGAACTGCAGAATCGACTAAGAAAGAAACGTGTTGAACAGAAACCTGCGCAGCTGACACTGAAGGATATACAGACCCGCCTGAGGAAAAGGAATTCAGAACAAGGTCCTACAGAAGCGGGTGATGTTGAGTCTGAAAAACAAGTTGAGTCCGAGTTGCCTGTCAAGCAAGAGCCTGAGACTGCAGACAGCACTGAGATCGCAAGTCAAGTGGTTGTGTCTGAGGAAAGCACTGAAGATCTTCAGGTTCAGAAGGAGGTGAAGCCTGCCATTGGCGCAAAAGGGATCACGGATGAAGAACCTGGAGAACTGCCCAAAAGCAAACCTGAATCTGAGATTTATGATCCAAATGCACTGTATTGTATTTGTCGTCAGCCTCACAACAACAGGTAGGCAAAGGTTTCAAGTAACAATGCAGTGCAAGGAGTTGGAATTTTCCTGTGATGAAAAATCAAACCAAATGCTAATGCTTACTTTTTTGAGTATATGTAAATGAACTGTTCCATTTGTTTGAAGTTTGGGGGTGAGTTTATAACATATTTAAAAGAGGGGATAAACAAATGCAGAAATGGAACAGTGAGGCAGAACAGTATACTGGTATTTCAGCAGGGTGCTTAAGATCAGCTTGAAATACCTAGGTGTTCAGAATTAATTGTATTCTCACAGTGTTTCACTTTTCCTTGGTGGTTTTTTTTTTTTCAGGTTTATGATTTGTTGTGATAGATGTGAGGAATGGTTTCATGGTTCCTGCGTGGGTATTTCTGAGGCTCGAGGGCGATTGTTGGAAAGGAATGGTGAGGACTATATCTGTCCAAACTGCACCATTCTCCAGGGACAGGATGAGCCTGTTTCAGAACTAGACCAGCAGGAAGCTAAAGTGGGGCAAGTAAATACGGATGGCACAGAATTCACAAGCATAGGAACGATTGAACAAAAATCTGTCGAGGACCAAGGCATCAAGGGTAGGATTGAAAAAGCTGCAAATCCAAGTGGGAAGAAAAAACTGAAGATATTTCAACCTGTAAGTATTTTAATTGTTTCTTATTTTTCATGTTTCACCGAGTACATTGAGACAATGGCTTACTTGTACGGCTGTAAATCTGACTTGTTTTTTTAAAGCTAAATCTGAAGCCGAACAATCCACTAAACATTGCTGTTTAGCAGAAGTTTATCCATAGTTCTATCAGTCCAGGAACTAAGAAAGTGTTATTTTGAAGTGGGAAATTTAATAGTTTTTTGTAGGTATAAGGAAATGCCACACTACATGCTTTATGCTATTCTGCCCTTTACAAATACTGTTTTGGAAGTCAAATCAAGGTGTTCTTTTAATAGAAATACTAGAATTCTGGACTGGTTTATACTAGCTTTGAAATAATATCAAACAATTTTGGACACTTCCAATGATAGTGCAGCTTTTTACTTAACATTGACAAGAGTCTGTTGGAGTTAATTCCAGCTGCACTTCCTCTGTACTTCAATTAGTCTTTGAAGTTCTGCTTTTTGTCCTTATGCTTCTTGAAGTTACTACTACATAGAGAATTGTTTTATACTGCCTTTTTTAACATAAAAATGTGTATTTCAAATTACTGCAAATTCTAGCACAAAATATAAAAGAATATAAAAAATATAAAATTTTGTAATAGCAAGTTCCATGCCCAATTCAAAATACAGGCAAAGAAGCTTCTTCAGCGCAGTGTATACAGATTTAAAAATTATGCTGCAGTGGTGGTCTCTGTACTGCCTAAGCTCCTGTAGCAATGCCAACATCTTAAACATTTTCCTTTTCTTTCTTGTTAAGCCTTGAAGAGCATGTTTAGTGTATTTGCTGTTAGAATGTTACAGCTATTCATATTTTTTTCTGTATGAGTTTGTTCTCTGAGGCCTAATGTTTAAACTTTGAAATCATTCCCAGAGTAAGCATTACAAGGTTGAGTATAAGTGTCTCTTTGGAGAGATCTTTATTGTAGTATGTTTTCTACAAAACATTTATGGAACACCCCCTGCACATTAGTCAGTATAAATAGCAGAGTTATCCATATCAGCATAGTAAGCTTAATGTATAGATAAGAATAGTTTGAGCTTAATATATAAATATTTACTATTTTAAGAGGTGTAGAAAAGCAGTATTTTTCTCCAAAATGTTGTCAAATACAGTTGCAAATACATTTGTACTTCTTTGTACACAAAACCGTTTTTGAGAGTCCAGTTCTGTTGGTGTTGGTCTGCATTTCACTGACAGTGTTAGTATTAATTGTAAGTTCTGCTTCTGAGTATCACCAATTGCCC
>Ga0065711_1005948_pt1 | contig 19653 bp, 12 predicted proteins | sample Hoacrofraction12_FD_59098 | JGI IMG/M metagenome (GOLD analysis project Ga0065711, IMG submission 59098) | Hoatzin crop microbial communities from Cojedes, Venezuela - Epithelial fraction 12 v2 (version 2) | ecosystem: Host-associated > Birds > Digestive system > Esophagus > Crop | place... | reverse complement strand
GGCGAGCCGCGGCGGGCAGCGGGGGATGATGATCACTTAGGGCCGCGGCTGGCGGTGGGAGCTGCCCGCGCTGCCGGGGCGAGGGCGGCGGGGGGGGCGGCGGCGATGTCCCGGGGCGCGGCGGGGGGCGAGGGAGCGCCCCAGGTGCTGCCGGGGGGGAAGGAGAGGCAGAGGAAGAGGAGGCGGAGGAAGAAGAAGGAGAGCAGGACGCGGCTGGTGCGCTCCAACTTGCTGCTACCTGAGGCCGAGGCGGAGAAGTCCAAGGGGACCGTCCTGGCCAGCAACCGCCTCAAGACCACCAAGTACACGGCGCTCTCCTTCCTGCCCAAGAACCTCTTCGAGCAGTTCCACCGCCTGGCCAACGTCTACTTCGTGTTCATCGCCCTCCTCAACTTCGTGCCGGCCGTCAACGCCTTCCAGCCGGAGCTGGCCTTGGCCCCCGTGCTCTTCATCTTGGCGGTCACTGCCATCAAGGACCTGTGGGAGGATTACAGCCGCTACCGCTCCGACAAGGAGATCAACCACATGGAGTGCCTGGTGTACAGCAGGTGAGGCGGGACGGGCCCGGGGACGGGGATTGCTGGCGTGGCAGCCGGCGGCGGGGGCTTGGGCGAGCGGAGGTGTGGAAGCCGGGCAGCAAGCCAGGTCCGTTGTGGAGGGCTTTCGTTTCCACTCCAAGCGCGGCGAAACTCCCAGTTGGCCCTGGAGCTGGTGCCTCCCATCTCTGTACTCAGAACTGCAGGAGTTCCTACAGTCCTGTACCTTCAGGTGACAGCGAATCTGCTCCGATCTGTGGGGTCCCGCAGTAAGTCACTGATTTATGAGTAAGGAACATTTTTTGTAGGTCCACACATAGTCTCCGGGCTTGCTAGTGTTTTATGTTTTAAAGGAAGGACGGTGCGTGGCAAACTGAACCCAAGTGTCACAAGCAGTGTTTGATGTGCAAGCCTTGATGCAAACACTTCCAAGTGTGAGCGGTCAGTTACACCGGTGTATAGTTCCAGGCATTAATTTGGTTTTAGCAATATGAGACTTCACTCAGGTAATCTGCTATTCATTGTTCGCTGAGCGATGGAAGGATAGAGGCCGGAGGCTTCTGCATTCGAGTGAGGTCCGTGAGGTTTCATGACATGCAAATTAGCGAGCCTGAGCTATGTTTGCTTTTCTGAAGAATGAGGCAGTCTTTCCATTGAACATTTAAGCGAATGCTTTTTATTCATCGTCTCAAGTGTCATCATTCCCTGTGACTTCACTATTTCCCGATGCTCGTGGATGGAGCATTAGGTCATTTACCTTCTTCAGATTTTTTTTTTTTTTCAAATGATCTGGGCTATACATTTAGAGCACGGCCTCGGTATCCATAGATCAGACTGAAATGACTTTTCCACCAACATTTATGTGCTCAGAATCCAGCTTTACAGAATTTTTGTTTTGCTTTTCTCTCAGTACCAGATAATCATCTCGTAGTAGCTAACGCTAAGGTTTATCTAGGGACTGGAGAAGAATGTGTTTTCCAAAAGAGCAAGTTTTAGTTCTCTTTCTAATGCTTCTCAGTCTAACAGAAGCGAGACACGTGCCAAGAAGCTTACACTCTGATTCCACGGGCTGTCTGGGAGGGGTCCCCTAGGCTGACGTAAGGCCCGAGGCAGAAACTAACTCTCCTATTGCAAGAAAGGCATGTGAAAAAAAAAATGCTAAAAAGAACTCAGAATAGTTTGGGTTTTCAGTATCAACAGACTCAGCTTGTTATTTCACAAACTCATACCGCGCAAGAAATCTCCCCCTGGGATATTCCCCCACCAGTAGATACGCGTGCATGGGAACACAAGTAAAAGGGCCTTGTTTCTGTAAACTAAACCAAAAATAAGCTCGCCAAATCACCCACGCAGGCATTGCTAACCTAAGGCTGTGCCTAGCGCCTTGCTTGCCTGTAGTTGTCCTCAGCTCTGAACACTTAACGGTGTTGAGGGAGGTGGATGGCAGGAGTAAGGGACTACCATTGCAGTGAAGTAAAATGAGAAGGGTTAATCTAGCCTTTACCAAACAAAATCAGTTTAGGAGTAAGCTCTCGCGTCTCCTAGGTTGAAAAGAAAGAAGAAGTACCTGTTGCAGAAGCTGTTGAAACTATTAACAAATATCAGTACTAGGATATTAATTCTGGAATGTTTCTGCCCTCTGCAATTTTCCACATCCCTCTCTGCTGCCAAAACTGTAGACATGACTATGAGAAAAGGTGTACCTTTGGGTGCTAATATCACTTGTGGACTTTTGCGAGTCCCATCAAAGTCTGCTGCCCTTTGTACTGCTTGTGCTGTGCCAGAGTAAAAGTCAGAATTGTTCCTTTTACTGCAGAGTTTGGATTACTTTTGAGTGACACTGACACAGATTAATTTGGGAGTGGTTTGCCTGAGTGACACTTACACAGATTAATTTGGGAGTAGTTTGCCTTTGCATTTGCATGAAAGGCGCATGTCAGCCTAATCCCTGCGGGGCAGCGAACATGGAAGTTGAGGAACTCCGTCACCTGTTGGGGCACAGCTTTGTGGCTGGGAGCAGAGCTGAACGATGCATCCTCGCAGCCCGCCGCTGAAGCCTAGGACTCCCCGGTAGCATCTCACCTATTTCCACCTTCCAGCAGTCCCTAGGAAAATCTTCCCTCCCACAGTTAAAAAAGAAAAACAAAACAGGAGGCTAAAATAATTTGCTTATATGTTTTTAATCTGCTCGCTTTTTCTTCTTTTTAGCCTCTTTTAAACTTCACCAAGTCAGCTTTCTGAACCTCCCCCAGCCCCAGTGAGTGAGATGGGACTAGACACTTGCTATTTTTTGAGATAAAAAATAAGATTCTCACGAACTCCAGTGACAAGGACCCAAGATTGAGAGATTTGTATCAAGGTCATGAAAGTCACTGGGTGTGGGTTCAGAAAAACTGTTTTCTCAGACAGGTGTCATGCCAGGAGAAACAGAAGTGATTGGATGTGACTTTTACTTTGTTTCCTGAGACTCTTTGTTTCTGGAAAAATGTTGAAGTATAAATGTCACATAAGGAAGTAATAAATGACAGCTTTTCTCCCCACATCTGCTTTATGCTGATCACTTTTATCAGTTTTACCACCTTCTGACCAAGCCAGACTCTCTCTCTTCCCGCCACCCCCCACCCCCTCCCCCCAGGCTCTGGCACTTCCTTTAGGTGTCATGGAGGCAGACTTTGATGCAAATGCTGTCCTCGACAGAGATGCTTCTGTAGGTAGGGCAGGTTAATGAACATACCTGCAGTCGTGTGCTCCCCTAGGGCTGCCAGAGAGCAGCGACTCTTCTCTTGCTGGTCAGTACTTCGTAGCTCTAGAGGAGCCCTTCTGCGAGATGGGATGTATCCGAGTGCCACGGCGGCCTAACACACACTACAGCAAGTGACAGCGAATTGTGGCAGCCAGCAACTCGAGACAGGAACTTTTGCTTCACAGTAGCAGAGAAAAGCCCTCTATCTCATGTTATACACTGCGTAGTGACCAAGTAAAGAATCAAGTCTGTTCGTATGTGTTCCGTCATATATCCTCCATGTGCTGCTTTCCTGGCTGCTGAAGGTACCCATCCCCTGTTACACGCAAGCAGCAATTAACGATGCAAGATCTACAGGATGGAGAGAAAGCAGGAGTAGGCAGAACCCACTGCCTGCCACTCAGGCCAGCTCATCAGGAGGTTCAACAGCATGCAGGCAGTGTCCACTGTGAGGTCCTCTAGAACAGCCTACGCAGGCAGATCATGTCAGTAATCTGATGTGGGGGAAAATACTGTTCTCCTGCTGTGCTGACTGCCTGACAGCTGGTGCACAGACTAGGCCTTCTTCCTCCCACCTGCCCAGTGGTGTGGACTCAGATGACCCATTCTCATACAGCCACTGATGAATCAATGACTCAGTGGCTCATAGTTGGCAGCACTTATCAGACGATAGAACAGCAAAGGATGATGCAACCTAAAGTAAAAAGCTGAAGAGAGATGCAGCTTGCTTTTGCAGAAAGAAGACAGCTTTTGTTTAGAAATTCTGGATGTTTTGGAGAGTCCCACAAAAGATACAGCTTTCTGGAGTCAGCTGGTGGAAAGGAAGAAGACCTGATTCTTTGAATAAATTGAAAGAAGCTGTTGAGTTGGAATTGGCAGCATATGTCAGGGAATGAAACACGCTGGAGAACTGCAGACTTGTGTTGCTCTGTGATGGAGTTTGCAGGTCCGCCTGTAAGAGCAGTCAGGGTCTTGAGAGGCAAAGAGGGAAGGTTTCAGAGCCAAGAGAAGTTAATAGGGCCTCTCTCTGGAGGCCTTTAAGGGCACCTCTCCCATTTGGCAATACAGAGGAAATTAGGCACTTACTTTAGGAGGACAGTTTCACAGGTCACCTAGAATTTAGATTCTGTGCAGGTGCTGAAGTTAGGAATGCTGGATCACAGCCAAACTCTTTCTTAGTTAGTTTAAATGGAGGGAAGTTACAAAGGCATTAGAGCCCAGCCTGCAGAAAATTGTTTTGTGTGCATAACCTTTGCAAACCTGTGATCATCTTAGTCTCCTCTCTTTGTTCCTCTTCCTTATTTCCATCATCCAGGGATGGAGGTTGAAAACTGGAGACTACAAATTTGCAATCTTAACAGTGAAATCTTGTTTGGCTAGTTACTTTTCTGCATCATTTTCTTGGACCTGGAGGATGGGAGGGTGATTTTTTCTTTGCAGTTACCGTCCTCCAGTGCTCATCAGTCTGGCTGGAGTTGTGGATCGCAAGTGTAAATGCTTGCTCCAAATAATTCCAGGATGACATTGTTGCCGCTGTTAAATATTTGACAGAACTAAATTTGTCACTGGAGCAGAAGTGTTAAAACTTTTCTAAGCAGAGGCTTTGTTTTCAGTGTGCTGTTACAAAGTATGGTATACGTTTACATGGTATGTAAATAGAAGATGAATAGTGATAACTACAATCACAACAAATAATGGCACTCGTCCAGCAGGGAATTACATTTTGTTACTGACTCAGTGCTGTGTTGGTGAAATAATCTCTGCTAACGCTTTTCTAGGAGCCTTATGTTCAAAACCAAAGGGCTTTGCATTTTAAATCTACTCTCTAACTCTTGCTGTGTCCATTGAAGAGTATTGCTAAAGAGTGTAATGGTTCTGCATACTGATCAGAGAGTGATAACTGCTTCTTCTGTCAACCTGTGACTTAGAAAATCCATGACAAATTGGAATTTATGACTGGATATTTGTCTCCCCTGAGGTGTGGAAAATGTTCAGTGGGGCAGTCAGGCAGCTATCAAAGCAGGCTGTTTTGTATTAAATGTTAATTTCTTTCTGCAGAACTCAAGAAGAGGAGAGAAGAGAGTTTGATGTGGGCAATGTGTTTCACACAATTTCAAAAATATGCTCCCTTCTGCCTCCCCTCTGTCAACCTGCCAGTGACAGCCATTCCGGCCTTGGAGAAGAAAGATACAGCAGTGTTACCAAAATCTCCTACGGGCACAGCAGATGCCACTCATGGCCTCTAAAATAGCCACATGATGACTTGCCGTGCAACCACTTCACTTCTTAGGTGCCTTATTTTGCTGGCAACACCAGTCTCTGGGTAGTGATTATCTGCCACTACTACCCGAATAGACCAGAGTAGCTTCTTGTCCCAAAACATGCTGGCAGGGTAAGACATTTCTCACCAGAAGAAATAAGCTTGTCTCATCCCTTCCAGAACACAAATGTCACTAGATATGATTCAGAAGGAAAGTACCTTTACCTGGGATTACTCAGTTTCCTCTGTGAGTGAGCTTGGTGCACAGAACACTGAAAGCAGAAAGTAGCGATCTGAATCTGTTGGTGAAGTCAGTGTTCCCTCCTTGAGTTTCAGAGAGGTGCGGCTCTGTTCATTTTACTGTGTCTTTGCCCTTCACTTCAGTTTGGGCCAGGCTGGCAGTGACTAAAACTCTCAGGAAGATGTAGTAGAGGCCCTTCTGTTAGACTGAGAGGGAGCAATTTCATTCTGCAGTAGAGTTTATCTTAGTGGCCAGGGATGTCTGTGGTAATCTTCTGAGATGTAGGCAGCTGCAGTGCACAGGAGAACCCATCTGTCTGTCAGCTCTGTGTGTGCATTTATTTGCTATTCAGTGTAGGGCAAATTTTCTAAGTGCCTGAGCTTCACTACTGGAAAAGAAAAATGCTTACCTCTTATTACTAAACTCTTTCATTTGTATAGGATGTCATGAGAGCAGTTGTAGGCTGTTTCACATGCCTCTGGCTAACTGCCAAAGAAGAAGCTGTTAATCTCCACTGAAAGACCTACCGATGTCCCCAAATTAATTTTTTCACTCTGGAGAGACACTGGCTTCTGCTAAACAGACCACAGCCCAGAAGTATAGGTGGCCACCCTGTACACAAATCTGCTTGCTCTCATGTGTCAGTGTTATCTTGAGACCATGACTATTGCTAGAGGTGGCCGAAAGAGTAACAGATCTACTTGGTTCTGACAGAGTACATTTGCAAAGAAACTATATAAGAGGAAAGAACTGCGTGCATTGTTCAACTCTGCCTGATACCATGGTTCCAGATTCTACCTTCCACTTGTCATCTGGTCAGCAGAATTGAAAAGCAGTACTGAAAACCCTGACAACCATGCTATAGATCAATGTTTTACGGAACTGCTCATTAGCTAGCATGGCATAACTTAACCAGGGCATTCCTCCTGCTAGCAAACCAGTCCTCCAGAAGTACTTACTAGGGTAATGCTCTCAAGCTGTGCCTGGGAGGCCTTAATTTTACTGAAGGAGTGTTGGAGGACTCCAGGGAATGAAAAAGACTTAAACGGCTTCTTGTGGTTTTCCCTCCTCCTTCTAATTATTTTTGGCTGATAAGATGAAAATAGAGAGAGAAGGAGGCTCACCCAGGCTGGCATGACCCGTGTGGATGGACAGGCTGCCTACCTTGACGCAGCAGCAGGAGAAGTCCAAGTGCCGAATCTCCCCTTGCTCTGTGAGCCAGCGTGCTGCCCATTTGCAGGGTAGTGGCTCTGTGCGAGAGCAGTCTAAGAGGTGCCTCTCCTATCCCCTGCAACACCAGGCCTTTTGGGTATGTACACAGTGAGGGCAATGCAGCTGGCAAGCCAAATGCACAGCGTCAGGGTTATGCCCAATTTGCAGGATTTACGCTGTGCAGGCTTGGTTTTGGCAACCGCATACGTTGAGAGCAATTAAGTGCATGAAAAGCAGAACAATTTGTTTCACTTCACATAGTTGGGGAGGCGAACCAGTTTCCACAGCTTACCTTTTGCCTTAGTGTTTTCACTTGGGAGCTGGCACTGATGCAACTAGGTTAGTGGCCGGTCATGTTTGTACCGGGACAAGATTCGCAGCAGAAACCCAGTCCAAACCCTGCTGCTACCCTGCAGCGATACACTCTGCCTGGCCTTGTCTCACCAGGGTGCGGAAGCAAGGCAGTGGGAGTCTGCACCACTGGGCAAGGGAGAGTGCATTTCAGTGAGTGGTATAATCATAAAGTGAGGAGCCGACTCGATGCTAAAAGCCAGGACGCTGACGTCTCACTGATACATTTGCGTAGGTATGGGCAGCAGCTTTCTCTGGTGTATGTCAAGCACCCAAAATGCAGCCACAATGCAAACGTGTGAAAGACACTAGCTTACAGCTTTTCCTAGGTAAGTGCTTGTGGTATATGGAGGGTAGAGGAGGTGTAAAGAGCATGACAGTGACATCCTGTCCCAGGAGCTTGAGTGGCCCTAATATTGAGCTCAACTGAGGAAATGTATGTATACAAATGTATCTTTGATTCTCAAAGATTTGATAAAGCAAGCCTCAGATTTATTTTGAGGAAGATGACCTGCATGTTTCTGAATGAGCTGGTTTAATCTTTGTTGCGTGTCCAAGAAGTGGGAATGAGGGGAGTTCAAACTAAGAGCTTACAGTGCCTGCAAGATGTGAGCTGAGAAGAGCAACTTTCTTTCTTTTACTGTTTCTAGGATATAGCTGCACAGCCTGTCCATAGAAAGTTGCTAGCCACCCAGCTAATAGGGTGTTCAGTCCTGTGGACTGCTGAGGTTACCTGACCCTTATGAGCTGGCAAACTACCACTTAGTTCTTTACTCCAATGAGAGCGATGTTTTATTCTGTTTCGAGAGTGTTGCAGGTGAAGATCTCTGCCATGGTCAGCCAACATCCTTAAGGCCATGTTGGTCAAAGGACAGTCTTGAACTGGCAAGGTACGCATTTTAGGGGTGGGAAACATCTGCCATCTCCTCTGCTATTTTATTACGATTTTATTCTTGTCTGATCACAATTTCTCTAGAGTCACAAATAGGCCAGTCTCTCTAGTGCAGCGGCCAACATTTGCATCATGCCCAGTCATTTCATAAACCAAGACTCTGCTGGAGATTTGTTAGAATAGGCGTGGAGGTCACTTGTTTTGTTTTTATGTTCTGATTGCCTGGAAATACTGACCTACTTCAAGGAAGAGTTTAAATGTTTGACTGACAACTGCACTCCAGTTCTTATATATCTGTGCTATTCTGTCAACACTGAGGATGTGAACACTATTGCAGAATATTAGTTTTTTCTGTAGTTTTGACCTTTTGGAAATAAAGAGAATGTCCATTCTGAAGTGACAGCATTTGTAACCACAGCTCTTTACCTTTGTGTGTTCTCTTCTGCTGGCTAGGCATTTTCTAGGTTGCACAGCCATATACCTATATGCTTGCTTGCCCCTTGTCTGTTCATATTCCTGCATTCCAGTAACAACCTGAATATGCCTGTTTTGGCTGTGTTAGGTGATTTTGTTCACTAACAAGTTGTTGGTCAACTCCAAATGTTGTGAATGTTGTGAAATCTCCCAAAATATTGAGGCCAACACAGGAACTGGTGTACAGCAGTCACCTAAATACAACTGTGAGCATGTTAAGGGTCTCTCAAAACCCAGACATGGAGTAAGATGCCTCAGAAGAGATGCCAGTGGACAAATTTTAGCAGGCAGATCTAGCCTTAAAGATGCAGGAAGTTCAATAAGTGCAGTAGAAAGATGTAAGCTATTTGGGGCAAAAGTGGATTATGAGAAGTCAAATCTAATCCATGGAAGTCTGATATTGCAATTGTAGTGCATTAATTTTGTGGGGGCCCACAATTATATTTGGGGATTCAGGTGCTTTCTATATTTTCTTTTTCTCCCTTTTTAGAATTCCCATATTCTCATTGTCAGCTTCCCCTTGCTATAGTTTCCTCTTTGCTGTACACCTGCAAAGCTGCGAAGCAAAAACTTGATCTTACACAGTTTAACAGGGTAAAGACATATATTGTTTTTAGCTGCAAACTTGAGAGCATTTTGATCTTCTTTCCTTCACTATCATATGTTCATATTTTATCAGAGATGTTTGGATAGCTGTACCTGTCTCCTGATAGACAGGTTGATTTGCATCTTGACTCTTCTGCATATGCCGTTAGTTTTCTTCCCTGTAAACAGTAGTGAGCTGCTGATAGTAGCTGGCTGTCAGGAAACCCTCTCAAGTGCTAATTAGGTACTCTCTGACCCGACAAGGGTACTTTCTGAAGAAGTTTATCAGGTTCTCTCTGGGATGTGAGGTGAGATTTATTTCATATTGCTTTTAGCTAAAAGGTATGTGTCCAGTCTGACCAAGTTGTCTGCACTTGTGCCACAATGTGTGGCAAGCACTGAACAGTTTGTGGGGCAGGGGGAAATGCTTCCAGTTTGTTTGAGACACTTACTTTAGGTTAGTTTGGATTAGGAGTTCCTTGCCTCTCTCCAGTGATGATGCAGGTGAAGCTGAACTAGATGACTTGCTTATACAGCTGAGTTCAGGTAAGATGAATCCTGTTATTAAACTCAGAGGGGATAGATTTTAATTCCTGTTAATGCTCCATATGATCTTTTGACTGTAGAAGAGTAGCCTGTCCTGCTCAATATTATTATTTAATGATTTATTTAAGAACTACACTTTGAGAATCACAGATGCAAGTATGTTCACCTGTCAAGTGAAGAGGACAACCCAGTATCCACTGTTTCATCTCCTGCCACATTCTGCTTTCAGCATTAGCCATTAACATCTTGTTCATACTTTTGAAATATATTTATATCTTTTATCTCAGTGCTGAGAAATAATGTAAGAGATGAGTTCTTGTCAATAAATAATTTCCTTCTTTGAAAAACTGATTTCATTTGCATTTCTGTGGAGTTTTTCAGGCGGCCCACATAATGTAAGGAATCTTGTTATTTTGGGACGTTAGTTGCTCTTTAACCTCAGTTGCAGCTTTTGGGGAGTAATGTTGAAAGATAAGGTAGGAGGTTCCTAATTCTGCTTTCTTCTGTTTGTCTGGATATACCTAAATATTAGTTCAACTAAAACCACTTTGCAAGCTGTGTCTCTTAAAATGCAGAGGGCAGTTGTGTGTTTGACATAATCACAGCAGTTACAAGAGTGGAAGTGGGGCTTTACTGTCAGGTGTCTCACAAAAATCACATATGGCTATTTGGCTTATGTTCTGTGCCCAGTAGGATGAGAGGTTAAAACCTGCAAGCGATATTGCTAGGTGATCAGGGATTAAATCAGAGAGATCAATGGTGAAATTATTCTGCTAATTTTGAGTATCACTGGTTTACCCTTGGTTTCCAATTTCTGTGCTGGAATTTTGCTGCCTGTCCGTATGGGAGCATAGGCACGTGCAGACGTACCATGTAGCCGTACAAGAGGTGCAGCACCATAAGATGTCATGCCACTGTTTGCTGTCTTGAAAGTCCTAAATTCTGTTCATCGGATTGCAGCATTTGACATTCTTCCTAATTGTTCATGCTTAAATGTACTGTCTCCTGTCGGGTTTTTCTTACATATGTCTCTCATTTATTTTCAGAGCAGTTCCTTGCGTCTGTCTGCTTTTTGTGACAGGATCATGGCTGTGTGTGGGAGCCCTATTTCTGTCAGATCCTGTGGGAGCCTTCCAAAATGCAAGTTTACCAGAAAAGCTGTACCACAGCTGAGCCAACCATCAGTCTAGTGGTGCTGATGTTAATCTGCCACACCCATTTTCCAGGATTCCAGTTTAAAGTCCCTAACAACCCTTGTCATGGCCTGAACAATCCATGATATCCCCTCAATTTGAGGAGTACCACAGCGGACTCTCTTTTTTCAGTACTACCATGTTAAATAATACACTTAGCTTATTAGCAGTGAAATAGGAGCGGGGCATCTGCCTGCTCATGCAAGAAAAATGTGTGGAAGACTTGTAACATCCATCTGCCAAAGAATATTGCAGCATAGAATCCCCAGCCTGACAGTGTATTGCTATACATAAACCTAACAAAGCTACCACTGAAGTGTAGTCTAGGATGAAAAGTCAACAACCAGTGGATTTTGTGTATTTGCTAAATGTTTTGTATTTGGTTTTTCTTCCAGTTAATAAGGCCGGTAGAAGTTATCAGTTATTACCTCAGTTTCAAAACTTATTAAAGAGTCACTACCAATCTCACTAAAGATAAAACAAAGAAAACTGAAGTCAAAAACATTTATTCCTTTTTCAGACAGAAGTACTGGAGAAGAATCTAGCATGATAAAGACAGAAATAGTGTCTTTTAAGCACATACAATGTCTCTGCTGTTTAAAGCCTTTGTTCAGCATTTTAGTGTAAGATTTCTCTAAAATTCCCCATGGTTATTCTAAATTCAATCCTCCTTGGAATGCAGGGAGCAGACAAGAAGGGAGAGAGTTCCTGAGTTTATTTTCAATGGCATTTGGTTTGGCTTGGAGGATTTTTGTATTGCTAATTTGGTCCTTGCGTATTAATTCATGTTCTTCCTCTGCTGCCCCTAAATGGGAAACTTTCCATTTTAAATCTGGCAATCTTGTCCTCAGTTGTTTAACCTTTATGCTTTATCACTGAAAATAGCTGTTTTGTGCAGTGAATACAGCTTCTGAGTCATAATAACACTCTCTTCAGCAACTTCTAGAAAGGTTTTCGGGTTTGGGTTTTGTTTATTTTTTAACCACTATCCACATTTACAGAAAGTATGCGTGAGTTGATGGTGCTGCACCCTACCAAAAAGTTTTAAGCAAGAAAAATACAATACTTGTTCTTACTCTTTGTGACTGGAAGACAGTTTAGAAACACAGCCACATCTACAGAAGTGGTTAAGACCAATCATGCATTGCCCCAGCTAGTTGAGCAGTATTCAAACTGCATGCAAACCCAATTACTGATTATTCAGAAGCAGAGTTCTTACTTTTCCAGTTATCGAATATATATCCAGATGCCCAACACTTCTGTGGGATGTCTCCTCATCCATGTCTAACTCTTTTCTGAACTGCTTTTGTAACTCATTAGTTCCAGTTAGATTCCACAGCAGTTCATTCCACAGAGGTCGTAGACAATATGAAAATATCATCTGCAAAGGAAGGGCCCTCAGTGAGTGTTCCCTCTAACTTTTATTACTGTGCTACATGCCTATACGTATTTAGTGGGAGCACTAAGATGGTATGCAGTACACGGTGAGAAACCATGCACCATGTATTTAGAAAGCTTAGTCTGTTCATCTTTTTGCCCACATATAACTCAAATAAGAGGCAAAGCCCAGAAAAAGAGATATTTCTTTTTCAGTGTCACTTCCTACGCAGTTGGAATGCCAGTCCTTAAAACTCTCAGCTGCGAGAAGTGTGTTTCTGTGACACACATTCAGCACGAAGCAGGGCTGTCCCAGCTGGTGTGTCTAAACACCTCTGAGCACCATGCAGAGGTGCTTGCTGCTCTGGGAGCAATATGGGCCATTACAGCTCTGCTGTCTCTTAACGGGGCTTGTTGGCTCAAAGACGGCCAAGTTCACGTGACTGAAAGTTACCCGTTTGTGGATGGGGCACAGCTGGTGGGAGTTTGGGACCCTGTACCCTGCTCTAATTTATTGTCCTCAGACTGAAAAAAGCCAATAAGAATGCTCAGTAAATGCAGGTGCAAATTGAGTGACTACGTTTAGTTGGGGAGGGGGGGGAGGTATTTCAGTTTAACTGTGACCAAATGGATGGTAAACCATGACTCTCATTACTGGCAGTTAATGCAGCAGTGTTTCTTGAGTAACTTTGGATGGGAAAATAAACTGTAAAAAATAGAACCCTGTCAAAATGCTTGGTTTTTTTTTGAGACATGTATATAAGAGGTGTGATTTACCACATCACCACAGATCAAATTACCAGAAGACTCATGATTCAGGATTGAAAAGTAAATTAAATGAGCTGGATATAGGCTTAAGATACTCAAGTGAAGCAGATGTAAACAAGTGCTACTGCAATTTGTTATCCTTCGACTGTATTTCTGCCATCTGAATCCATTTTTACTGGGAACTTAAATGAAGTGAAAAAGCCGCTTTTGAATTCTTAGGATAGGAGCACAACGTTCTTAGTTTTCCGACACTTCAGATAAGTAACCTGTCAGTGCCACAGCAACCCAGGCAGTTCATGTTCCAGAGTAATGTTCCCCCTGCTTGAAGTCAGCAGGAGAACACTCTTTGAGCCACGAGTTTTCCCCTGGCTTTCTAAAATAAGATCCTTTTTGCAAGTCAGACCTTCCTTTGGTCAATCTGACGCCCTCCGTATGATGTACGGGATCACCTCCCATGGCCTTAAACTTCACTGGCTTTCATACTTGGTGTCTGTCTCCATCTGTCCCTGTCACAAGGGCAATCCCTGGTGATTTGGGTAGGGAACGCAAAGGCACGTTTATGCCACCCAGCAAGGAGGTCTGTGTCGGCACTGCGGCAGGCTGGTGCGTCGGTGCGGGCAGAGCCCAACGCAGCGTTACTCAGATCAGTGTCTCCGAGCTGCTCGGCAGGGCCTGTTAGCTAGCCTGCGTGAGGCACATCGTGCTTCCTTACGGTCGTACTGCTTCCAGAGGAAAGCTGGCTGCACAGCACTGGGTTCAAATGTCTCCAACTTGAGCTGCAAGATTATTTTGCACCTCGGAGGACTCTGTGAGCCTGGTTTATGTACACATTCTAATGAAGCAGAAACATTGAGGTTAAAATGTTTACAGTTTACAGATAGGACCGTCAAACGTTCAGTCCTTGGACTGGGAAGGTATTAAAAATGTGATTGGGAGCTTAGTAAGTCTTAAAATGTGTACAAGTGGAGTCATAACTGTTTCTCTGTAAGGAAGCAGAGGGCATTTTGTAAACATCAGTTGGTTTGCTTTACAACAGGGTGGGTGCAAGGAGAAAATGGCCAGGGTGACAGTTTTGCTGTCTTGTCAAGAGAACGTGTGGCTTCACACTTAGCAAGTTAGCAGTTTGTATGCTGGGACAGCTGTCGATTCGGCATAGCTATGCTGTATATCAAGAAACCTCTGAATAACAGACAGCGAGCAGCTACTGAAGGGGTAGCCTTTATAAAAGCAGAGGCAGATCTTTTTCTGCAGGCCTCTGAAGAGTCCAGAGACTGATGGCAAAAATTACCACCGTGTTTTCATGGTACTGAAAGCAGGCTATGCACAATACCCAGGAGAGTGGAAATCCAGTCTTTTCACCATGACCTGGGATTATGCTTTGACCAGCTCAAACTTTTGGTCCTGGTTTCACATTTCCAGGGGATGTGCTTTACTTCTGAGGATGTGCTTTCAAGTCTCCTGGCACAGAGAGGACTGATGGTTGACACAGAGATCAGGCTGCAAGGGTGGTACAAGCAGTTCTTAATTCAGCCTGCTAGGAGAAGGAAGAACAGCACCAGACTTCATGCATCAATAGCACTGGCTCTGTCTCCTGTTTCAAGTTATTAAAATAACACTTGAGTGGTTTTTTAAAAGGCGTTTTCCTAAATGTTCTCTAATGCCCATAACAATTTTAGATCCTGGGAAGTAAATATTTTTCTTTTACCAGTGTGTTTTGGTTGTTTTCCCAACTTGGCAAGCACTGGTATTTGGGGGTTTTGTGTTTTGTTTGGTTATTCTTCTACAATATTTAGGATGAAGTAGAAATTAGCTTTGCTAACAACACCTTGCAGATATACACACACAAAATACTTGAACTTGCCAAAACAAGTTATTTTTTGCATCAGCATTCTTGAGTTTATTTTCTGCTTGCATGTTTTCAGAAAAAAGAGTGCTTTTTACCAGCTGCTGTGGACAAAACATTGTGTCTGCAAGATCGACAAACTGATGGCTTTTTAGCTAGTACTGTAGAGGTCAGCTATGGGAGAAACAGTTGGAGAAAAATAGGCAAAATTTGATTATTAGAAGGTCACTTAAGATAAGACCAATGTTAAGATAAATTAAAAAAGCGGCAAAAGACAAGTGTGGTTCTGACCTCTATTGTCAGAAAAATTAGCTGTTAGTGCTTATAACTGGGCCTTGAACAGAGCCCTGGGAGGAGACTAGGGCTCTGTGATAGTTTTGATTTACATTCAGCCCTTGATTTCTTTTTTTGAATGACAGTTTTGTATATCATGACAGACTAATTTTGCTTCACAAGCACATGAACTCTCCCTCCAGCAAGATGGGAACATCACCTGTAAGAGAAAGTCAGCAGTCCCAAGGCAAGTTATATCCTCCCTAAGTCAGGGCTTTAAGGGCATCAGAGAATGAAGATGTGCTTTCCATATCCTTCCTGTTCAACCAGAGCACTGTTAAATATCCCAGCTACACTGGAGTCGTGTTCCTTCCTCCCTCCCCCCTTTTCTCTTTACTTGTTTGGTCTTGTGTCTTGTTGAAATGCTGAAAGGCCTTCAAGCATTTTGGAAAGAGGACGACGCTAAGTCTTAAACACACTTACAGGGAGTGAGCAGATCTCCACTGGGGTCTTCAATGGGATCTTGAGCAAGTTGCATAATCCCTTCTGTGTGTCAAAGTCATAGTCTACAAAATGGGGACAGTATGATTTAGCTCACGGGGTTTTTGAGGCTTGAACTGGCACTTCTGAAAGAGGTCTTTGTTGTGATTTGTTCAGTGTCTTGATTTTCTTATTTTGGGGATTTTCAAAGCAGATGTCTTATGTGGAAAAACTTGATTTTTAATTTTTTTCCCTTGGATTTTTGGGTTATTAGTGATCTGATTTCAAAATCTCTTTAAATGGAGTAAAAAAATGGGTTATGGAAAAATTACAGTCCCAGTGATAAAGAAAACTGTATCTACCATCCATAAAGACTTGATTAGTCCCAGCTACTTGATTAGGTAAATGGATTATAATTACTCTATTTCTCCCATGATTCTCAGGGAAACTCTGAAATAAAAAAGGGTTTTAAAGGGGCATTGTGAAGCACCCCAGAAAAAAAGTGGGCATTTAGTTAAGACAAAGCAAAATGTTTGGAGGTGCCATGTGCAGAAATTACCACTTTCAGAAATGCCTCTTTACTGAAAAAATGTTTCTACACGATAACAGTTGCCAACTGGTAGAAGTGGAAGAATTTAGAAGGAAAGGAACAATGCAGAATAAAATTGTATGTACAGTAACATATTATGGGCAGAAAGAGAGAATATTCCAAGTTCTCTGTCGTGTTCCTTAGCTACAAATAATCCTGTGAAATATTTGTCCAAAGGTCAAATAAAAAAAAAAAGCAAAAAAGAGTAATACTGAAACTGTCTCTAGCAGGTTTATTCTGAAAATATTTCAGAAGGTGAGAAGCTTTTCTAGTGCAACAGTCTCATGGGTTTTTTCTATAGGTAATGTTCTGCAAACACCTAGACATTAGGATCACGTATGTCATCAGACTAAAAATGGGGTGTGTGTTTTTGAAAAACTTGTTTGGAGGAAGTGCTGATAAGCGAGGGAAACGTTAAGCCCATTTCTGTGTTGTTCGCTTACCTTCCCTAGGACTGGACTGTGCAGCAGTTTTAAATGGAAAGTGGGCAAATTTAGATTGCACATTAAGAAGAAATTTTTTATAATGAGGGTGGTGAGACACTGGCACACCAGTTGCCCAGAGGACCTGTGATGCCCCATCACTGGAAGTGTGCAAAGTCAGGTTGGATGGTGGTTTGAGCAACCTGATCTACTGAAAGGTGTCCCTGCCCATGTCGGGGCGGGGCTGGACGAGGTGAGCTTTTCCCTTCTAGCGTAAACAATTCTGTGATTCCACGCAGCAGAATAAAGGACTTCCACGTGAATATCTGATCAGAGGGAAAACTGGGATTCCCAGAAAGGATAAGAGTAAGGCGGCAATTACCCTCTGTATCCACCAGCCAAACTTCTTTTCAACTGCTGAAGTTGCTTGGTGTTCTCTGAAACCGTCTAGAGCAGCATGAGATTTGTCTTTCTTGGCTTCAGGTATTTGGGTATTGGGCATAGAGTCCCACCAAACCCTCAGACCTTCTCACTAGCCTGGGCAGAAAGACGAGCATCTCCCACCAGAATCGCCCTCACACCCCCCCTTGCCATCTGCTGGGAAGATGTGTAGGCAAGTAGGGCCGATGAGATCCCTCACATTCTGACAGCTGAAATAAGGTGAAATGAAAACAATGTCTCACCAGGAGGGTGGCTGTGGATGTGCGTAAAGGTGATCTTAACAGGAAACACTTTACCTTTGTACTGATGATAAGAAAATTTAATCATGCTAACAGACCCATCACCTGCTTGTTTGACTTTGTTGTAAATATCAAACTTTGTTACAAGTTTTAGCATAAATGTTAGTGAGTTTTAGGCATAATTACTGCTATTCTGTTGCTTTATGCAAGCCAGGGATGTGCTTTCTCAGAAGCAGCTCCTCTCATCGGGTTGTGTGTATCACTAAGCTGCTCATCAGCACCAAATCCCATGCTCCATTATAGGCCCAATTTTGTAAAAAATCCTGTAATTTAGTTAGTGCATTTGCTGTTTTCCTAAGAATTGTCATGCTTTATTTGTCACCGGAGAGACTGCTTTTCCCGTCAAGTGTGATTGAAGCTAGCAAACCCAGCCACAAGCCAGCAGTCCAGACCCAGGCGGTCCCCAGCCCTGTGCCAGCATGGTGCCAAGGGAGTCCTCTGATGTCACCCTCGTGTGGCCAGCGGATGGAGCCTTTCTGCCCGTGTTCCTCTGCCACCACTGTCACCCGAGAAACAAAGGCTTTCAAAAGCTGTGGGCATATCTGAGTCCACTCAGATCTACTACCAAAAGAAAGAGGTTAACCCTTTATGGTATTCTTTTTAAAAATGACTTGGGAGACCTTCTTACATTTCCTAAACAGTACTCAGATTTTCTTACATAAAGTGGGATACCAAAATGCTATTTATGGTAATCCATAATCAAGAACTTGAAATGTATGAACAGTCAGTGCGAAAGGTTTTCTGGCAAATACTTTGATGATTCTACAGGAAGCATTCTTCTACCAGATATATGGGCATTTTAAATGCTTTTCCATTTTCAGTGGCATTGACATCTCCGCAGAATGGTATCCTTCATAAAATGGGGGAATGTCTGAAAATGTCATGTACTTCTAAGAGCCTACCCATTGCCCATGCTGTCTTCTGTACCTCTGTAATAATTTTGTTAACATCAGGCCATTTCAAGCAATATGATTGTTCTGCTTTATGTAGAAGGGAAAGAGAGATTGCTGAAGAGCTGATAGCGGTATATTGTGTTGTGAAAAAATACAGAAATGGAAAATTTACATCAAGTGTGACTTTCTCTAGATTCTTTTGGTGGCACATCTTTTTGCCTCTTTCCAAGCCTTCAGTCTTCTTCGGTTTTGTTCTTCACGGGGCGGGGGAGGGGGTAGAGAGGGTAGGGTAAGTTTATAAATAAGATGGGAAANGAAGGAATATGCACGTTGTTCACTGACCCAGAAAAATATGCCACATGTACATGATTTACTCTTACAAGACGAAGGAAATCTTTCCTACCAGGCCTATAGAAGAGCTTTAGACTGTAGCAGTTCAGGTATAGGAGTGAATGCGGGACTCAGCAGTGTTGGAGTCTGTTCTCTTCCCCAGCTTTGTCAGTCTGCCTGTGCTCTTGGACATTTTCTCCTGAAATGCATCCAGCGGTAGTTTTCCACCTGCATCGACAAATCCCAGGAGATGCGGGAGGCATTACGCATCAGTTCTGTGAAAGGTAAAAACAAGCTTGTCAGTAGGCTTAAAATGCTGGATCTGTACTTCATTAGAAAAATGCTTGCATGTAAATAATAAGACAAAGCTCAAAAACCTCTGCTATCACTTAGGCAAAGTGAAATGGTAAATTTTCCTATGTCTAGTGTTTGGGACTGAAGCCTGTTTCCAACTGCAAAGACTGTGAGACAGTCTGCTTAATTGAACCTATCCAGTTCAGCTGTTTTGATCCATCGCAGCTCAGTTGTTGCCCCAGCACCTTTTTGCGCGCTTTTGGAACATCACAAATGTAACAAGTGGACGATATCTAATTTAGTGCACTCTACTGAAAAAAAAAAAATAATCATTCTGTTATCACACATACTGCTGTCACCCCATTGTTTATTTCCAGACTGTGTGATGATGAACAAAAGAGGTTTTTGGTGTTTCTTCAGGGTGAGAAGTTGTAAGTTTATTCTATAAATACAACCTGAGCAGACTTGTAGGAAGGGGTGAGGTGCATATCTTCTTTAAGGAAGGCTGTGCGGCATGCCTCAAATAGAGATATCCTTACTCCTCAGGTAAGGATGATGAGTAAAGCCTCTTTCCTCCAAAGAGTACCTAATTGGTTTCTCTTGGGGGGGGG
>Ga0065711_1007975_pt1 | contig 19654 bp, 8 predicted proteins | sample Hoacrofraction12_FD_59098 | JGI IMG/M metagenome (GOLD analysis project Ga0065711, IMG submission 59098) | Hoatzin crop microbial communities from Cojedes, Venezuela - Epithelial fraction 12 v2 (version 2) | ecosystem: Host-associated > Birds > Digestive system > Esophagus > Crop | place... | reverse complement strand
TGCAGCCTGCTCTGGGTGACCCTGCTTCGGCAGGGGGTTGGACTGGGTGACCCACAGAGGTCCCTTCCAACCCCCAACATTCTGTGATTCTGTGATTCTCCGGTACTGGGGCAAGGTTTGCAGAACTGCACTATATCGCTTTCTAGAGGGAAAATACAAGTTGTGACAAGAAATGAGACTTGCTCCCCAACAGACATTTGCCAAGTCCTCCAACAGTCTTTCCTGGAAAGAGATTGTTTTGCAATAAGCTAAAAGCAAAATAAGAAACCCAAACTATTCTTCTGTTGAATATCAAGGGTGCAATTCGATCTGCCACTGCTGTTAGCTGATCAAGATATTTCATAACAGCTACTATTAAGTTCAAGTATGATGACTTCTTCACTTTAGGAGATGACTGTGCCCAGGAAGACGCATCGCTTCACAAGTGTCGCTGACCCATTACCTGCCCTGTATCTGTAACGGGGGCCCCAGCGACTCCGCAGAGCAGACGTGCACGCTGGTGCTAAGGCTGCTTTAGTTGTGGCTGCCACTGAAACTGCCACCACGATGAGCAGATATTTTGTATTCTGTCTTACACAGGAGGGCTTTCAGGAGCTTTTTCATCTTCAGAAGGTGATAGCTGAAGAACAACACTGCAGAATTTACAGTATTTAAAAAAAAATGAAAAGCATTTTAATTGACTGTGCACACATTTGTGCTGCTGACATTGGTACATATTTGGGACAAGTCGCTCTGGAAATACAAAGAGAGCTGACAGCCCTTGGCTTGCCAGTTCCCAATAGCTCAGACAGCGCCTAGTCTCAGAAATTCTGTGGTTTCTATCAAAATAGATGCAGACAGCACAACTGGTCATAACTCCTGCTATTAAATGCTATTAAATTATATTACTCTTTTAGCACTTTCCCTCTTCTGCCTCATTAGTACATTAGTCTTTTTGGAATCATTTGCAGGCTAGATCGTGGCAAGTACTGTGATGTAAAGGTAAGCCTTTGCTCTACATTTCCTAGACAGATTACCCACTGACTTCTGTGAATTTCAACTAGTTTTCCTTAAATTTAAGAATATGCTTGCTTCCTTTTATCAGATATAAACACAAATTTATTAATGTTGATATATTAAATAAATATTAATACTAGATTTACCAAAAAGTTTTTGAAATGCACCTAAAATTACATATTTGCTTGACACTTAGTTAACAACTACTCCTATTTCAATAGCTATTTAGAGACACATGGGATGACCTCTCTTAAAAGGATTACCTAATTTGGAACCGTTAGCAGTGATCAGAAGAGGAAGGAGGTGGTCTCACAGCTTCAGAAACGTGTCACTGTCTTGCACGTATTTCAGTCAGCATTTCTGAACGCATTCATTAGCCCTGGGTTGTAGGAATCCACAGGATTTCTCTTGCCAGGATTCCCGAGCATCTACAATAGTAAGCTTATTTCAGCCTCCATTCCACCTTAATTCCATCCTCTTACTTCGAAGTGCACTTTTTTCTCTGAAGTCAAATCAAAACTCAAGACAAAAATCAAATTCAGTCAAGGCTACGCTGGGAAAACAAATATGCTGGGGGAAGAGGATGGGAGTTAGCCTAGTTATTTCTTTCTCAGAGAGTCAGACAGTAAAACTAATTTTTCCTTGTCCAAACTTTTTGCTGATACCAGCTTATCACAGCTGTAACATCTTATCACGGAGAATCCATAGTCTAGAACAGCTAACGATCTGGCTCAGCCTGTCTCAGCACTTGTGGATGCTATTTATGTTGTTCATGTCTGTGTCTCATTTTTCAGGCTTGGCAGTTGAATTCTACCTCCAGGTCTGAACGCAGAAATACAGATTATCCTGAAACTCAGAATATCTATGTTCTGTTCCTTTAAGTATTAATTTGTTTATTATGCAATTACTTTAAAAAAAAAGTTGGTAGCTTGGCGAGACATTAAAAATAATGTGATTTTTAAATTATTTTTAAATTATTAATGTTAATCAGCAGTTGGTATCTTTTGGGTGACTCGAAGACCATCTCATGGTTTCCTCTGTTACTGACAAATGACAAGGGGATTCTTCTGAAGAAGTGAGATGAGATTTCATATGTGATAGGCAAAAATAATTCACTTCTGGCTTTTCCAAAATCTGCTAGACATTTAAAAGCTCTTGAGGATGACAAAGGACATAACCACATGTTCTGAAGAAGACACATACGTGGACAGAAAGTATTAGTAACAGGCATGATAAATCCATTAAAAAATAGATTTAAAAAGTAGTAAAATTCATAATAGCTGTAAAAATGGAAACTATCACTTCCTTGGCATGTCTAACTGAATCTAGGCAACCTAGCTTAAGGAAAACCGCTCTAGAACTTAAGAGCGTGCATTCTGCAGGGAGCAGGGGACTTTCCACACAGGTAACATGTTGACATGAAAGACAGTGGCAGAAGGCTTGAAGTCAGCAGCGCTGGCTGTAAGGCTCGACAGCCACTCATACCCTAAACGGTTCCACTCCAGCAGAACGTGTGTTTATTCATCTGTCCCAGTCTAAACCCTTGGCTTGAAATCTGAGGCAGGTTGGTCAGAAAATGCTTTCAGAAGCACACACAGCACATTATTCTGCCTGAACAGTGCGAGAGTTGTGCTAATAACAGCAATTAAAGGGTATTTTGCCTTTGTTGTCTTCCAGGTCAGTAGTAATGCAGCCAGAAAATAAATGCAAGTGTCCACCTATCTCAAGACAAACTACATGCAAACATGCAAATTAAGGGCTTAACAGATTTATGAGTATATGAGTAATCTTTATTTCCAGACAAAGCACCTATGGACGAGCCAGCTTTGCAATCTCAAGCCCAGTAAGTAAGCATAATTAAATGCCCAGTCATACATGCAGTCAATTAACATTTTGCTATTAGGATGAAGATTGAGAAATACTTCAGGACACACTGTACCCTATATTTTGGCAGATATCTTTATCTTCGACACGTTAATTATAAAAGATAGCATTGTCATCCTACAAACCACAGAGCAGAAGTGAAGAAGGAATACCCATCCTGAAAGAAATATTCAAACAATGTTTAAAAAAACCCCTAAAGTCTTTTGCTGGAACGAGTTAGAATGACACGTCTAGTACACTGCCGAGATTAATACATTTCTGTGTTCAGAAATTTTACAATCAAATCTCACAACATTGTCTTCCCTGAACCTGCAAGAACAAGCCATTTTGCATTACTGATGATTACATGGTTAGTATTGGTCTATTTTCTTTTCTTTTATTTACACTACATATGCATTAAATAATGCAAGAATAGTATATTGCAATGGCTTACCTTCCGTGCCATTTTTCTTTTTGTCAGAAGTCTGCTCTTCAGCACTCCTGGAACATTTTTCTGCTTTTGCTTTGCTCTGCAAAGATATTTTTCCAAGCAATTAAGTCAGTTGCAACTAATAGACTTGAACAAAGTGAGCATTCTTCAGTTTGCTAGGAGCTGAAGGGATATAGGCAACAGAAAGCTGCAAAACGGGGCAGCGCACACTGATGAAGACAAATCCTGTGCTGACATACGCCTCTACAACTCCACTGAGTCTTCTGTTATCATTTGCACAATTTTTCTACATAAATGAAGAAAAACTCTTACGACAAAATTATCTATACTTAAAATTACTATTTATATTTACGTGCATCGCTAATTCTACACATTACATATAGTATGTGAACATTCTTTATGTTTTAAAAAATCCATCACCTTATCATAATGCAGTTAGAATCAAAATTTCAGTTGTTAAAAACTATTCTTTTTCAAACTGTGTTCCATTAAAATGAAACTGTCCTTTGTATGCTGGGTTGTTCTGGGTTCCGTGCTTTGGTGTTTCAGTGAAAGGCAAGCTGATAACACCATTTCACATCTGTGATCACTTTGACTAGAAAGTGACTTTTCCCAAAGGGTGGTGGGCTGATGCCAGGTGTGTAGTGCCAAAAAATGATTATATAAATGCAAAATAACTTATCTGGTGGTGGCAAGAGGAAGAAAGGTGAAGTTCAACTGGGGAAAGTACATGACATTCTGATTCCATCTTTTTATAAACTTCTGATTAATATTTCTTCTTAAAGTGCTGATCAACTCTAGCATTTGGGACTTCACATAGAAGCATCCTCTACGATCCTCACCGGGTAAAGATATGCATACTTTTTAAGAAGCGGCTGCTAGCATAGTTCCATGATGGCCAGAAAATGATGACACAGTATTTTCTTCAGTTTAAACTGTTTAAAGCCGTTATCAAAATAATTCCGTGAGGGATGTTGTGCCATCTTCTTTGGTTTAAGGATCCAGTCTTACAGAAGAGGAAAGCTGAAAGAGAAGTGAATTAATTTGGTTTCAGATGGACATTCTTGCAACAAATGTTCATGCTATCGTCCTCGAAGTGTTGTCGTAAGCTCTTGCCCTACGTCATTTCTTTAGAGAAAATTCTTGTCCTATTCTCAGCAACACAGTTTGAGTGCATTATCACAGTGGTGTGCTGGGAACGGGATTCTGTCAGGTTTCACCCTCTACCCATCAAAGAGGGGGGAAAAAAATCAAAAGCCCTCACCCTAAATTGTAGTTCTAGAACATGCCAGTCATAGGAACTACACTGGGCTGTAAAAAATCATGCCAAAGTGATGATAAGCAAGGTGTCACTGGCTCCTTTTTCTTCACAAACCCATTCATTGGTTAGAGACTCACTAATAGATAACAAACGAGCAAAAATTCTGCCCTCACCCATTACCTCACAGTGAAAATATGTCAAGGAGGATTCATCTGGACAGCTTCTCTGCCGGCACACGCAGGACAGGATAAAGCATGCCCCACAGGAGACAGCCAGCAGAGTTCCTACAAGTCTTCAGCAGTGGTTCAGTCTGGATACAGAATTCCTTCAAGTGAACACACCTCCCACGTCCCTGAAGCTACAGCTTTGCAAGCCTATAACTACAAGGCTGGTAACATAATGAGCTCCCTGCAGACTTCTTCCTAACGCATGCAAAGGGATGTGTAAAATATAAAGTAATATTGCTAATTAGGCAGAAAATGCCCTCTAATTCTAGTCCCCCAAGCAGCTGGGCTGTTCCCTTCCACTGAGGGCATCAGGATGACCTTGTCCCTGTAACGCTTCGCCCTACTGCAGAAAAACTGCAGTGCACAAATGCTTACGCGGCTTTCTGAAACTCAACTTTTAATGCTGCTGGGAGACCGACGCCGTTTTGCAGGAACATTCTCTGCTGTCTATGGATGTAAGCTTTCCAACAACTGGCCAGCTCCTTTATTGACAATTATATTGATGGTTTAATAGCAGAAACGGAAAACAAAGATGAACTAGCGTTGCACATGTAGCTGCTTCCTGTGGCACATTGATTAGAGAATGGTCATCGATGACAGTCAATCTACAAAATCAAGTTACCACTACAATCCCCAATGATCAGCTCTTTCCTGAAACTCTTAGCATTTTATAATTTAACCTACCTTATGCTGTCAGGGTTACCTTTAATAAATGAGGCTTATTTCAAGCCATCACAAGTCTCATGCTGAAATACGAATTAAGAGAGGCTTATTAAAAATCGGACTGATCATCTATAATTGAATAATCCTGAATGAAGAGAGATTGGGCAGGAAATAACAACCTAGAATAAATACAACCTTCATTGCTGTAGAACGCTCAGAGCTTTCTGGAAGTTTTCAGAGAAACCAGTTTCTCTGGACACAATGGAGCCCAAACTTCCCACAGAAGCAGAAATCTCTTAGGATGAATTGTGCACTAACAGCCCAACAGGGTGTTTCTGTGGGATAAGAGACCAGACTTCAAGGTCCTTTTTTGCCTTTCTGTGGCAACTGACTTGAATTTCATCCCTCTATATTAAATGGCAAAGTTGCTAACACGCTACCTATTCTGGGTCAGGAAGCTGTTCGTCTGTCCTGGCTCAGTTATCTTTATTCATCTTGAATAAAGAGATGTCTCGAAGCTGGACATCCTTTGAAATCCTGAATTTAGTATGACCTGGAATAGGACATTTTTGAAATGTCAGCTTCTGCAGGCTGGAAATTATTTTGAAAATCAATTCCAACACGACTACCATTGCGATACATTTCTCTACATACAGCCATTAATAAATTTTGGTAGTAATTACTTAAACTGAAAATGAAACATTTATAACTTAAGGGTAATAAATTTTATGCAGCTGAATAATAAGATTTGACATTATTAAACTTGATCAGAAATTTGATAGCTTGTTACTTCTTTGTGTTTCCTTGAGCAGTACGCTCAGCAGTAGACTGCTCAGCAGTAGGCTGCAAGAGGCTTATTTAAAGGCAGAAATATAGACAGGACCAAGAAAAAAAAAAAAAAAGAGGGAGAGAAACTTTGGAAAGGAGAGAGCAGAAATTCCTTCCTAATACAAATTCTGGTATCATAAGTCAGGCAAAGTTTCATAGCTCCTGAAGCAAAAACAACAGAATGAGAACCAGGAGAAGAATAGCCCTGCTGAAGACCGTTCTAAGCCTGAATATATCTCCTAGGTAATTCTCTCTAAGAAATTTCTCTGTATATAACTTCTACTTTCACACATAATTAAGAGCTGTCATGATTCAGGCAAAGAGTTGCTGGAAGTAGGATAGTAATTGCAATCTTCCACCAGGGATAGATGTAATAAATAGTAAAGATCTTTCATGAAACAGTACCTGCCTCAAGAACAGAACTGCTGTCTCTGTCACCTTCCAAAAACACATGGAAATCTGCTAAGGTAATTTAACTTAGAAACAAGAAGAAACTTTGCTGGATAGTGCTTTGCATACAAATGTGCATAACAGAAAGAAGCAAGAGATTCAGACTAGCTGAGCATTTGGTAGGGGGGGCTGAAGCTGGTGTTAGAGAGGTGGGCACCTACCAGCAAAAGTCTCTCTCCTTCTCTCACTCGCACCTCATTTTTCACCAAATTTTTAAAGACACAGGATTTGGGAATTCTGTGTAAATTGCATTTTTAAAAGTCAAAAAATTTACATGTAGTATTTTAACTTTACATTCTTTCTTTTTCCACCTGAAACGTCTTTATGTATACGTGTCATAGCCTGCATGTGACTTAACCCTATAAAGTATGTGTTCTCTGCTCCCTTCCTACCTTTTAATAACATTCACAGTTCACACGTAACACCACAGAAACCCTCAGAGGGTAATTTTATTGTTATTCTGAATATATGTATTTGGAGTAATGTGTTTCTCCTCTGAGACCAATATCTCCAGTGGTATTTTTATATAATCTGTTCAGCACTGATGTGAATGCATATGCATCATGCCCTCCTTACAACACGCGCTACCGTCCAGAATGAAATTCCTCACTGCTTTCTTCTGAGAACTGCTTGAAGCCTCAGACATCGAAGAGTTGTACAGAACCTGATAAAGTGTTTTACTATTAAGATGTAATGCTTTGAAAGATGACCCACGAACCAAGAACTTTACCCATGATTTTTGCCTACTACAGCTAAATGAACATTTATCAAATGCTTACTAAATGGTGGTAGAACAAAAAACAAAATTATGAATACTTCATGCAGAAAGATTGATTTTTTCCTCTCTCTAACAAAGTAGCATTCATCATTTTCTTCCTCCCCTGCTACATTTCCCATATTTTCTTCAAGTGATATTTTTGAAGTTGGACATTTTGCTTTGCCATTTTATCTGTCAAGCAACTCAAAAGAAATCAATAGTCTTACTGGAGTCCACTAATGTTTACAGCTATTTTCTTCCTTGTCTTTACTTTCTTCTACTTTTATCAGCAGTGATTTTTACAGTGATTTAAAAAAACTACATTCTGTACGTGATGCATCAACAGAATTTAAAAACATTATCTTACACTATCAATTATGATACCTACCTGACTGAACAAGAAGAATTAAGTAAAAACCTTTCAAAAAGGAATAAAAAGGACTTCTGACCCAGCAGGAAATTCAATCATTCAACACACATGTTTCTTTGGTTTAATATGTGTAAGTAAATTTTGATGAACGTCCTAAAAAAGTCATACTAGTGATTTAACCTGTAAACTAGTTTTATGTCATAGCTTCACAATAAAATTTCATGTCTTACACTTGGGCTTAATACACAACACTGAAGTTTGATGTGTAATATGTTTTTTGTATAACTAATACTCTCTATTTAAGTTCATGAATTGGCTCCCTCTTCTTGGAGTGAAAGCGTTTCAAAATAGCTTTAATGCATTAGCAGAGATACAGACTTCCAAACAGCACATAAACAAATAATACCTCTTTATTCAAACCCACCTCCATAACCTTCCTGTACTTTCCTTGTTCTTTGAGGACCTCTCTTACTGCCTTTATTTTCTTTGGCATACAAGTGCAATTCTCACCGTCTCTCTCCCAATTCTGGTAGTTGCTGAACTACTTATCAAAAGAGAGTGTATTGGCTACTACTTCCAGTAGTTTTACTCAAAGTTTTAAACATCCAGTAACTGGACAGATCAGAGAAGCCAATAAGGACCAGCAGAAAAGCTGACTCCACTCTGATGAAAAATGGAAAGATGCTCAGAATCACTCTAGGAGCTTATTTCTTACCTGACCAACTTGAACATGGTCCATTCCCAGGTGGCTCAAAGAGCTGACTGATAAATAATTTACCTAGAAGGAGGTGGTCTTTCACCTTACTGGAAAGAAGCATAATGCTACTTAGATTGCAGGGCAGCAGATTTGTTTGTTTGTTTCTTCACTGGATTGACACACTCTGTTCTGCCAGACTGCGCCTGAAATCAACTCTGGAAAGGAACTTTTGGCAGCATGGCTGGGACACAAACTTCCCTGCCAGCAGGAGGCAAGAAGAGCCTGCAGTCTCGTCACAGGTCAGTGGAGAGGTCCTAACAAGACTAATCCAACCGATGTCTTCAAAATAGAGAAGCAGCCACTAGTAACAAACCACTCTCAGTATTACAGGGAATATAGGTCAGCTCTGCTACATAAAAGCAATGACAGCAAAAGGAATTCAAGAAACACTATTCCCTTAGAACATGTACATCTCACAAAACACAAGCTTCTTTTCACATTCACTGATATAAATGTTAATGACTCTCAGCCCAATTTTTGCATCACGTAATGCTTTGGCATATGTTCCTTTAGGTTCCTTCCAATGACAAAATGTATGAGCCTAGGACAGCCACAAGATAAAGGTTTTTCTAGGCCTTATTCTTCAGGGTGAAATTCCCATGGCTGATATTCTTTCAGTGATCTAGGATAGCCTTAAGTTACAGCCATTTGGTTTTGCTGAAAAGTGGAAATTCTGCTGATCTTCCCCAAAAGATCCAATTAATAATTGTGTGGAACTACTTTGCATGTATAAGAGATAATGGCAAGAATATCAGTTAAGAGACTAGAATGGAGTTTTGAAACGTTATTCAGGGTTTTTTGTTTCCCAAGGAACCGTCAATGGAACAAGCCTGGCAAGCACCACATTATAAACTAGTGCTAAGGATGTTTGTATTATAATGATTGTTCATATCATCTCTATGCTACTGAAAGTTTTCTTTTCTGCTGCAAAAACCTGAAGAACTTCTGAAAGAAGGAAATGAGAAGGCACAGACAGCAGTTACGGGCAGTGAATATGACCCCCAAACAAAGCACAGGATCAAATATCTACAAAACTACTGGCAGTCCATCTTATGCTCTCCAATTCTCCCTTTTTTCTGCAAAACAGATTCCTTGCCCCAGAGAAGACTGTTAATAATTCCACATTCTGAGTCTTCCATACCTTTCTTCAACAAGTGTGTTTACAAAGAAGGCAAAGTTTTGTATTAATCTATTCCACCAGCGTACACGGCTTGAGTAACTAAGTTTGAGATATTTAGCAAACACTCCCCCCAGCCCCCCCAAAAAAGAAAAGCATGGCATTGCACATCAGCAGAGGGGTGACAAAAATATACTTCTTAAAGTTAGCAGTTGTTTTGATGAACGTTCTCCAACTTATTCCTCCTCTTTCAGGTTTTGTAGGGTATATACCTCAAATTATCAATAATTATGTTAAATCTGTGCTGACCTCTGGGGACATTTTCAATGCTTTCAAGGTAGAGCATTGGACATATCTTTTCATTTTGGTTTCATAGTTGCATACTGAAAAAAAAAAAAAAGTCATTCATTAGCAATAACGCAATGTTTGGAATAGTTTCAGCGCCCTCAGTCAACAAGTTGGTTTACAAGCAAGCGTCAATACGCTTTGAATGCGTAGTGAGTCAGAAAGTTGAGTGGGTCAGCAGGCTGCAGCAGTTTGAGTGTTTCATTTAGGCCAAATTTTGCCTCTTCCTTCTGCTTAACTTTACCTTCATGCTTGCTTGACTTTGTCCTGTTTCTCTTAAGATAGATGTAGTTAAATTAAGAGTTAACTTAGTTAAATTTGACTTAAAAGCAAGTCTTTTTAGAGTCTTTGCAGGGCCTCAAGATATTTTAATAGCTTTGCATATAGAGCTTGACTTACATATTTAAATGGCTCAAAATATTTAGTACTATTTTTTAAGAGTGCAGCCTTATATAAAACATTCTCACCTATTCTTTGACTTTAGAACATAGCATTCCCTTTTCCCCACACTACATCCCGAAACTGCACTTTGACCAAAGGTTGTGTGACGATGAGGAATCTTTGTTGCAGGAAGTAAGTTCCAGAGAGAAGCCAGAAAACATGAACATAAAGAACAGGGAAAGAGTTTAATCTTCAACTAAAATTTATCTGGGGGCTGCGGGTTGCCTGTCGTTTGAACCATAGGCTGTTTTCCATGTATCATTAACAGGTTTTGCTTTCCTATTAAAAGGTCTGGGAGCTGTCCTCAGTTTGTATCTGCAACACAGAGAGATTATAGTCACTACTACATGCCAAAATATCTTGTATAGAAAAAGCCACTATTTATTAATAAACATAAAGGGAAGCACTGATGTGCAAAGCAGCTCTGCCACAGAAAACACTGGTTAAATGAGGCAGGAAATTAAAGGAGGAAGGTAAGGAATAGATCCTGCGATGAATCTTAACAAATCTCTTTTGGGAGAAGTCAGCTTACTTCCCCTCCAGTGGACATTTCAAGTGCTGCACTTACTCTCTCAGTATCTACCCCACCATCCTGTCAGAGCTAGGATGTGTCCTTACACCCTGCTCAGTTAGAGCAAGTAGTGGACAACCAACATAATCCCTGCACAAAAATCCAGGCCAAAAATAATCCCTATAGTGGTACCACTAATTGCTTCCAATTGGGAACCATAAAGAAACAGATGCCTGCTTTTCCTTTTCTAGTACTGAAACATCTCTTGGAGGAAGCTCTGGCTGTGAACTTCAAGTTATGAGCAAAAGGTAACTTGTATTGATTTTTCTCCTACAAATCTTAACAGGTTTATGCAGTTTTTGAAAGGGGTGTTGACAGAATCCTCAAATGGATTACAATTCCAGAGAACAAAAAGGGAACTGTGATCTTTTATTGAAGAAACTGAAAACCTAAATTCAAAGACACTTCCAACTTTCAAGAACTTTAATGCAGGAGACACGATTTTCACTTGTCAAGGTGTATTTCTTTTTTTGAAGTCCTGTTGGGTTTATTCTGGCTGACTGTAGAGCAGAATACAGAGGCTGATGTTCAGCACATGGACTCCTTAATCGATACATTGTGAAGTGGTGTCTGGGATCCAGGCAGTATGTAAACGAAATAATTTGCTAGATCTAGTCAATAAATTGTCTGGAGTGTTTCCAGTCCTGCCCCTTACTTCGCTGGGTACCTCTTTTATGATGGAATAGCTGATTTGCCCAAGCCCATATGCAAGCCACTACACCTCTGGAAGACAGCTGTTCAAATACAGTGTTCTTGAAAAGAATTGAGAGAAATTCATACTTTTATGATGAAGTGCTAGTTGTAGTAACATTAACACTCTCCAGTGGCCTTCCTAACAATGGCTAACATGTTATATTTGCAGAGGCAAAACTTCAGATTCAAGTCCTGCAGAAAGTAGAACTATGACATGCACTTGCAGTTTTGACACTCCAGAAATACATGAAAGTTTTGGAGTTTGGGACCAACTCGACTTAGGTTATTTTAAACACAAATCATTTATAAGATATGCACAGTAAAACAAAACCACCTCAAAATCACTCCACCAAAATACTAGAAAACTGTGATCCTGTAACAGCCCTTAGGGAAACATTTTTGTCAAGTACACATACATAGATTGCATATATAGGGCTCTGGATTAAGAATAAAAATGGAGACAATTTTTTTCCTAACAGAGCAATGTCAAGACTATAATTTTCATTACCTTTTTTTAAATAAGAAACTAGTCGAGTATGAAGAAATTCAATATTTGAAGTGAGAAGAGGACTGCATAGGAAAAAAATAAAAGTGACATATTACCATTTGGAGGGACATCTGTACTTTCCATCTAGAACTCCTGTGGATTCTTAACTGATAAATTTCCATACCATAGTTCAAAACTCATGTGCATAAATCAACAGTTACAGACTTTAGGACTAAAAGTCATAAACGCTGGCTTAGACATATGTCTCTTCAAGTTATCTTCCTTGGGATCTTGATATTTGTATTTGAATATTACCACCGCCATCCCCAATGCCTCTGATCAGCACAAAGCTAATTATGTGCTGCTATTAAAGGAGATTACATGAGACACTGACAGTTGGAAAGGCCTAATGACCAGCTGGATAGAAAAAAAATCAACCCATGTTGTTCAGTAATAAATTTGCCAAATTTTTATAGGCATCTTTTATTGCCAGCTTCATTATTTCATTCTACCACTAAAACAAAATAAAAAACATCAAAAACCAAAACTAAACCCAAAACACAACATAACTGGAAAGCAGTCAAGATTGAGAATGCAATGAGATTTATAATATCAGCATAATGCATCATTAGTCATGGAGGTCAGTACGGTTCAAAAGATGAAAATTCCTCAGAAGATCCAACATCAGTTTTCATAACAGCATCCTTTGCTTCTCTGTAAATCACCTGTGGGAATTCAGTGTTACCCTGAAAGAATGGAACCAAACAAATATGCGTCCGTTGCGTATATGTAAATCGTCAGAGAGGGGGTGCTGAGACTAGAATTACTCCCATCATGGAGAACCACTTATTTCCTCAAAGTACTGCAGGATTCAGATAACTAAAAAGAATAACTGGCAGTCATGAGAAGACAAGATGATGCAGAAGCTCGTGTTACAATGATTCCTAAGTGTCAGTGAAAGGAAGCCCTCCAAAAGAGAAAAATAAATAAATATCAACCAATAACTCTCATCAGTTGCACTAAATCTTTAGAGGTTAACATCCCAAATATTTTTTATTCCACATCATATCATTGAATCATTGAGTCCCAGAATCTGATAAGTTGAAAAGGACCACTGGAAGTCATTTGGTCCAACTCTGGACTCAAAGGAGGGCCAACTTCAAAGCTATTGCTCAGGGTCTAGAGTGATTCTGCATTTTATCAAGTTTGATTCACAAATTTCAGTAAAACAGGTATATTTGAACCTTTTAATAAAAGTCAAAAGTACAAAAAAAAAAAAAAAACAACAAAAAAACCCAAAAAAAACCCCAGGAAAACCTGAATCGCCCCAAATTCCCCCTTTCAGACAGTATTGAGCCATTTGGACAATTTAAACTTTGGCTTTTTGCCCTGTCTTTAGAAGTGAAAACACCACCTCTGTAACTTCCAGAAAAATCCCACTTTGGCAATTACACAGCCCCAGGCGTAGGGTGCAAAATACACAGGAGGGGTTTTTCTCTTCCTTACAACTTAAAAAGCACAGAAGTTGAAAGCCTAGGCTAGCCCACAGTGCAGATAAGCTTGGGTGTCAGTAAGCAATGCAACAAGTTGTTCCGGCAAAGAATGACTCTGCCAAAAGCATGTTTCCAGAAGGTAACTAGTCAGGTTTTTATTCTAGCCAAGAGCTTCCAGATTTCTTTGTCCTCCTATTTCACATTCTTTCTCTGTCAGGTCAATGGCTCTTCGTACATTTGTGCATCAGAGATCAAAATCACTGTGATTTGTGTAAACTCACCCTTTAGACCCACTTTTAGAGCTCAGAAGTTTGACACTGCAGTCAAGCCAGACGTGTAGCAGCAGAAAGCCTGTCGAAAAAATAAAACCCAAACCCACCCCATCTCCATTCAGCTTTTGTCACATCATGAATAAAGGACTCCCCCCGCCGTGCTGTTAATATCACTGTCATTACTATCCCTAATCTCTACTACTTTGTATTATACTCACAATAAGCTGTTTTAGAGATTGATTAATAATCGAAGCAGAGCTGAGGCATTTAATCAATCTGAACAACAGATTATTGATTTGTGTACCACTTAGAAAGACAGATTATCCTTTTATTATTGATTAGGCTAGCTACACTCCTGCCAGTTCCATTGCCCTTATTTCTAAATACTGTTGCTCAGCAAGTTTTCAACTTGCACCAATCTTAAAGACAAAAAAACATTTCTTGGAGCTTTATACATATCGATCAGCTGTCTACTGTGATCCCCTTAACTTTCTTGGGTGATATAACAGTCGTGCAATACATTAGCCTATTTACAATGCCTTCTTCCCTCATAGAAAATACACTGAGGATACTTGTACCTTTCATAGCCTTTTTCATCTTCCCTTTGTTCAGATACAATACCTTCAGTCTTTACTCTTCACACTTCCAGAGAAGTGGATACAACTCACAGGTAAGTACCCAAGTTGCGTCATTTCACAAAAAGGGGCTTGGCACGGGACTGCACGGATGGGAGAAGTGCTGCAGCAGGAGCAGGCCGTAGTTCAAAAACTGCATAAAGCAATGCACTTCAGTAAGAATAATCACAAGAACCAATTCAAAATGAGAACTAGCTCGAATTGGGCAGAAATACATACACAAAATCACCTATACAAACCACTAAAAATGTTTGAAAGCCACCAGATGTAAACAGGAATGTCACAGGCAAAGCGTGAGGCAAGAGCCTTCCACCTTCCCCAGTGGTGTCAATGTCTGCACATACGGGAGAACCTCACAAGCACAGCAACAAAATTAAAAGCTTTGGCAAACATGTTCTGTGCGGAAAAAAGAAAGTCTTTTCATTGAAAATACATGTTAATAAACTTCAAACTCTAAGAAAAGCTACCGGAAAGGTAAAAGGAAAACATAACTTCCATACCCACTGAATAGGACAAGAATGGCGACTTTTCACTGCTGCCAGGGAAATCAATCAGAAGCAGGCAATTATTTTTCACTGCAAGTTCATGAAGAACTGGAGCATGCCACTTCATGCAATTCTGGAAATTATTACACGAGAGATTTTTAAGCAGAGATAAAGATGTACGAGACATTTCAATGGATTAGATGACCTCTCAAGTTTCCTTCAGCCCTGTTTTCTCTGATTATGTGAATGCTTTCAAACAAAATATTTACAGGCATTTTATTTATTCTCAGATTTACCAGAATAAAGCAAGTCAATTTTATGTGAAACATTTGTGTTAAGAATTTGCTCTTTAACCTTGACTTGGACTATAGAAGTAGAAAACTATTATTCTCCGCTCAAAGTATCTGCATGATGTGCCAAGATACTGATGCAAAACTGAGAGAACAGTGCCAATGCAATTCTTCATTGTCGTGACTTAAGAACGTCTGCAATGTTAACATCATTACACAAATGCTGTGTTCTCTAAAACTGGAACATCTACTTTCCCAAGTGAGTTCCCACTTTCCATTATAAAATCATAATTCTTCATAATTCTTTGGAGAGTTGAACAAACACACTGCTTTTAATCTTGCTTATTTACCAATGCGTCCATTTGCTTTCAGAGACCGATGCTCTTCTTGAGAAATCTGCAGGAATTCGTCCCTTCGGAGAGCTACCTTAAGCTGAAGGAACATACAGCCCTATTTATGGGTCTGACTCTCCCTCTTTAATTGCAAGCCCAAGACATAACTAATTTAAGACACCACAATAATAATTGATTAAGCAACACACTACTAAAAAGCTAATATATCAACTAAATAATAAGCTAGCTAATAAACACACAGCTATTATTAATTTAGAATTCTGTCATTTTGTGCACTATCCCACAATTATGAAGTCATTACGTATCACTCTTATAATGTTGCAAAACACACACAACTCCTATGGAATTGAATCCTACCACCACTTGGGCTCTGTTCACAGCTGTGAATACCTCAGCATGTTTCCATTCAGCCTTTCTACCAGAGAACTGACAAGTGTTGGTGAGGAAACAGGAAACCAGAATAAAATATCTGGCACAAATTTCAGACTCGGGCCAAGACTCAGCCCATCACAGGCCAAGGTGAAGCCTCTGTACTCTCTACACTGAACCTCTGGTGAGAGCAATGACACTGAACGCCTCGGGGCGCAGACTGCTGCTGTGCAGCAGAAGAGCAAAGGGCTCCTTTTCCGGCACATTGGAGTGTCAGTGTGGCAGCGGCTGCTGCTGCCAGGGAAGGCTCAGGCTGCTGCAAGGGCAGCCACTGCCCCTGGAAAGAGAGGACTGTCTTCTAGAAGCAGCAAAACGGAAATTTCACTCTGGGCAGCTTTTTCTTCTTCCCTTGCAGTTCTCTGCCCCGCTTTGCCACGTCTCACCCTTTTCACTTGCGCAGCAGGGGTTTTATGCACCTGACCCTCTCTTCCCAGAACAACCAAATTCCGCCTGCACTGCTGAAAAACCTTGCAGTGAACATCACACCAAGCTAAAATAAATCAGCTTTGAAGGGAGTAGCATCTTCTAACAAGACAGAAGCTGAAGCATGTTCTTTGCCAAGAACATCTTAGTTTCAGAATTATGTATTAAGTTAGCCAAAAAAACTAAGACCATTTCAAACCATTTGTAACAGAAAAAAGTATTCCCACCAAGTTAATTTCTTTTTTAAATTTATTTCATAGTTCTGCCAAAGCACACCCTGAGGAATTTCTCTCTTCTCTCCATTCTGGTTCAAACCTACTACGCAGTGAGGCCAGGCGTTCCCTGTAGACAGTATCTTTTCTCTTAGAAGAGAAAATGATTCATCTTACTTTTCTGTTTCTCTAATACATCTAGTTAGTCTCAAATTCTTTCTTTTTTAATTTAAAATGCATCTCCAGTATCTGTTCAGTCATCCATTACATAGTGATTTGTCCACTGCTTATTTTTGAACAGAAGATGGATGCTAATGTTAAAATGGACTAAGCCAGTTCTGTGTGTCCCGTGTGTCTGTGTTCTGTTCCAAGAAAAGAAGGAGGAGAAAGGGGCCAGCAGTGTTACAGCTGTTCCTGTGCAACAACTGAGTAAGAAGATGCCAGAAACCATGTGGTGTGCTGGGGAAGAAAGTCACAGCATGGTGCTGAGAACCTGCGGCTCAAGAAGGGATCATGCCTTCCCCTTCCTGGGAAGGGTAGGGGAAGACACACACTTCTCAGCAGGGACAAGGAAAAACTTTCCTGTGAGTAGACCAGGCTGTGTGAAGTTTGCCACTATTCCTAAAATAAATGAGTTGACCGACACCAGGCCTGGAGCAAGGACCTGTCCTGAAAGGATGCAGCAGAGGAGGCAGGATGGGACAGAGAGGAAGATTTATCAATCTTTTCCAGTTGTGCTCTATCGCACCTATAGAATGTATTTAAAGAGTTAAGCAATTCAATGTTTACTCTAATAAATCTGGCTTTTTAATTTTAAAAATCTTTCAGTCTTTGAAGAACTTCCTACAAGGAAAGACCTGAATGCACTCATCTCGAAGTTCTGGCCACATCAGATTCTGACTATGTGGACATTACCAAGACTACATGGTGACAACAGAAGTAGCTTTATGCTTCTAATCCAAGGTTACAAATATAGATTATTTATTTCAGTGTTACATCCAACTATGGAGAAATTGATAAAGCGTTCACAGTAAAGGACTGTATTTTGAATACTGTCCCACTAGATTTATTGCAATGACTCTTACTCAACTGTCACTTGTCAGTAGTCCAATTGAACAGAGCATTTCATCAATTACTTCTGTTATATCCATTTGGTCCCCACCCTCAAAGGCAGAAAGGTTTGACTTGCATGTTTTCCCCCTCTTCCCTCTAAATATTTGTAACAATTGCTAGTTGTGACAATGCTTCACATAATTCAGTTTACTAAGCTATGCAAAATACCAGATTTCTTGTGCTGCTCAAAGCAAGTAAGCAGTGAAATAAAAAGCTTTTAGATGTATATTAAGAATCAAGGCCACACATTTTCTACATGTAGTTTCTGTACATAATAAATAACCTTTTTCCTACCAGATACTTACACCAATGATGTTGTTAATTCCGGGTGTTTTCTGAAATATTGGTATGAATCTGTGGGACCGAAGTAGTTCTTGTTTTGCAGCAGTCTCATACTTTAGAGAATCTCTGTCCAGTTCATGAATAACTGCTGGGGGTAGGGGGAAGTTCTAATTTATTACAGTATTGTTTCTCTTAAATGGTGGAACCAGTAAAAGGTTACACAGGTGGCATCATCTACATAAACATCACAGACACCTGCTCCACAAAGGCTTATGTATGGTCTTGCTTGGGGTACAGCAAAATTTTGATTCCATTATCATGGTAAACTGAGGCACACATAACACTGTTGCTGGGGGCTCTGCCTAAAGATGGTGATAGCACAGAAGTAAGATTTATTTCATGATTAATGCATGAAGAAAGTTATCAGCACCACATAAGATCAGGAATGCTCTATGTACACTGACTTGACTAACAAATTAATCTCAGAAACATTGGACTGTTCTGCTTCCAGAACTTTCAACAGCCAGGTCGTCTCGCTGTGCAACTGCAAGTCTAACGGTATCCTTTCAGAAACTGGAATGGGTTATCTTCTCACAGTATTGGTCTAATTATGCTTTCAATCTCTTTGGGTTCTTTTTTTTTCCTCTAGGGTTCCAAACCACCAGCAATCCCCTTTTCACCCACCGTTTTCATTCAGCAGTCACACTTTTCACCTGTGGTTCTGTTTAGTGGCAGGTTTAGGAATACTTCTGGAAAGCATTTTGCAGACAAAAGCAGTCATCACTCCAAATCAACTAGAAACTGCATGGATTAAGTTAGCACAACACAGAAATCAAGTCAATAAACCTACTGAAAGGCATGCTAACGTTAACTCAAATGCTGTTTCATATTGCCCATATTGCCACAGCTTGCGGTTGGCTCAGTGCTGGCCTGGCAGACATTGCTGTCTGCCCGAAAAACGCAGGAGAGAGGATTTATCTTCTGTTCAGTATCTGCAACCATTGCCAGAAGCTATTGGTAACAGACATGTAAGACCAAAAAAAATTAAAGACGGACCAAAAAAATTCTTAAAACAGTTACTTAAACATGCATTCTTCATATTAAGGGTGTGTCCACTTTACCATTTTCATTTGTATGGGGAGCACACTTCCAAAGCAAATCTGATTAGACTAGAGCTTGTTGGCAACACACTGTCCTCAGCATCACGTCCTAGTCTACAGATTGACCCTCACTGTTCGCTAATCGAGACAGCCATTTGTTCTCAGGAGGCTGAATGCTCATCCCTGGTAGAGCTCTCTGGAAAAGAAATCTGTTTCACTGTGTGTTCCACAGTTTGGGAATTTGTTTTACATATCCGGGCAAAGGTCTTTCAGCAGCAGTATCAGGAGAC
>Ga0065711_1006646_pt1 | contig 19654 bp, 7 predicted proteins | sample Hoacrofraction12_FD_59098 | JGI IMG/M metagenome (GOLD analysis project Ga0065711, IMG submission 59098) | Hoatzin crop microbial communities from Cojedes, Venezuela - Epithelial fraction 12 v2 (version 2) | ecosystem: Host-associated > Birds > Digestive system > Esophagus > Crop | place... | reverse complement strand
CACCTGGCGAATTTAAAAAAAAAAAAAAAAAAAGGAAAGTTATCATTACCAAAAGGCCCTGAAATTGCCCCCAAAGCAATTTCTTAGCAGTCACTAGGCAGACTGATTCTAACCTGGCTGATTTCCCTTGCCTGCTGTTGTCTTTATTAGCATATGTTCCTCATTAAAATGAAAATAGTGGAGATATGAACACAAGAATACTGTCTTTATTGAAGTACTCTAAAATTGAATTATTGTGCTCTTCGTTAACTTAGATTCCTCCTATTTAGACAATGCTTAGCTTTTGCTTTCCACAGAGATAAAACTGGTTAGTTCCAGAATTTTCTTCTGGATTTATTCTATATAATTCCACTAGTATTTTTAAAAGTTGTCCTATGATCAAGTGTTTGAGTATATCTAGGAAATATTACTAAAAATCATAGCATGCTGGCAGAAACCAATAGAGCAAATAAACCAAGAAACCCTAAATTTAATTTCTGCCATTTAATGCAGAACAGAGAAACTCACATGCTCTCCTCAAATTCTTCTAGCAAAACAGCTAATGAAAAGGGAGGGAATGTCAGTTGTTGGAATTTCAGAGTTAAAAAAAATGCTTTAACTTTAGAAATTTTCTTTTTTAATTTCTTCTCTATGCCTCAGGCTGTACAAGCTACACTGTGGATATGCCACCACCTAAAGAGAAAAGATGTTTCTGTAAAGATGTGTTTACAGAAAAGAAAATACACTGCAATCGCTGCAGCTGATTGTAGCCAATTTCTGTGGCATAACTGTGGCAATACCAATAAACCATGATGGCATTAATTCTTATTTGTTAAACTTAAAATGAAATTTGTGAGGAAGGACTTACTGGAAATATAAAAGGTCACTCTAAATTAAAGTTTCTAAACATAAGATGAGCCAGAGAAAATGAATTGTGAAATCATGAAATTGGCATGATCTTATGTTCACCTTTCCCTTCACTGCAAATGAATTAAAAGCCATCCTCAAAAATTCTGTTTCCATTGTCCTCAGATATCTTTAAACACCAGACTGCCACAGGAGAAGTCAAACGTTCACATTCAGTGAAAACCTCAAAGCCTCTGTGTGACAACTACCCTGAGATCTTGAAAATGCACACAGATGACATCACTACGTCGCCAAAACACATGGTTTTCTTCTGAATGTGAAAAGCAAGTGTAGAAAGCCTACTCAGTATTTTGCCAAACAAATAGTTGTTTATTTGACTGCCTAAGCTGTGGAAGCACACACAGCATTGTAGCATTGTATGTTTGCATTCAAAGACTCCAATTTCAGAAGACTCCTGAACTCAGGCGGCTGAGCACAGCAGCTGTGACCTGGACAGCTCAGTCAGCAATGACTATTTATTTAGATTTATAACAACAAAACATGGACAGGCAACTATCAAGGACACTAGGTAACATACCCACGAACAAAAACGAAGAAAAATACAGCAAGACATTCTGCACTTTTATATACACACATGCATACTTATATGCATATGTCCAATATACATTTGGACAAAATGGACACTATGTATACATATAGGTGATGTGTATATTGGGCATATATATATGTATGTGTCTATACAAAATTGCAGAATTTCGTGCTGTATTTTTCTTCAATACATACATTGAACATACGTGTGTATATATGCATGTGTGTAGGTAACTACATAAACACATACAGAGAGAATGGAGATAAACCTTGTAACTAGTAAAGAAAAAGCAATCTAGCCTACTTAGCTCTTCTCCTTCAAAAATCCATGTCTGTTGAAGTGCTCCTGCAGAGAACCATGCTTTGCAATATAACTTGAATATACATAAAATGGAAATTACTAGTTATAGAGCAGGATGTGGGTCCACATGGAAAATGGTTATGACCTTAGTTTCTGACAAAACAAGAACCATTCATAAGGAACAATTAGAATTTACTCACTAAGCACCACACTACCTGGAAGTTTTGCATCTCTCCCCTGTACTTTTCATAATGCTTCTGCTGTTTTGGGGCAAATATCCCTGAACTCACATTGTAAAGACTCGAGGACATTCAATTTGTACTTCAGAAAACTACTAGACTACAATTACTGAAGCTCCTCTGAAATTTCACTTTCATTTCACAAGCAAAGAAAGCAGATGTAACGATACAAGCTTTCTCTCCTCCCTTTCACACACTCAGCTTTGTGTACATTCTCTGGGGCAGCGATTTGCTAAGAAACGCTGCCTCTTGGCAATTTCTTTAGTAATCAGACTGGCCAATAACAGCACAGTGTTTTAGGATGAACAGAGAAGCTTGACAGAAAGATCTATCAGCTGTTCATCCCACACTGCCATACAAATGAGGAAATGACTGGAATATTAATTGCCTTTAAACAGAAGTAATTACTCACTTTTGTAAGACTACTAGCAGGCAGAAATAGATAATGAGGATAGAATATTATGAAAAATGTTTCATTTTTCTGACCTTAATAGTGCATTTGAGGATGAAAGAGCAAGTCCAATTGTTACATGTCTCTTCTTCCTTTCCCATCTCTGACATTCAGCAATATCTTACAGTCTTTACTTTGCATGAGAATGTGCAACAGTGAATGAATTTGATGCTTAACTACTGAAATCCCAATTTCCAGTTTGCTATTTTTGTCCTCTGCTTGGGATTTATTAGGCTCTGCTGGTTTGGAAGCAAATTACATGCTGAATTTTTTTCAGACAAAACAGTTTTAAAAGATTCATGCACATACCAATTCACGCACATCCTAAAAACATCTAAGGCACTTTCTCTTTGAATTCATCTGCTTGAATGACAGTACATGGGTTTGAAGTTTCTAAGGCAATAAATTTAAATAAAGCTTAGCTGCATAATTATGTTGTGAAAAATATCAATATTTTGATACTCAATAAATTTATACACAAACTATATTCCAATATTTATAAGCATTCTAAAAGGCAAAGTTTGCACTACATTTTCCACTTGGTGGCCCACCGCCAACTTGCACTCTTTTAAATGGACACGCAGCAGATTTATTCTGAAGAAAAGTTCTTGTATGCCGTTCAACTAGGCTACAGCCTCTTTCAGAAGAAACAGAATCCAGTTCATGACTTGAAAACACAGGCTATTTGCAGTAGCATCTTCAGTTGCTCGGATTACCAGTCTTTGTCTATCACCTACCAAACAGCATTTTTTTTACCACACAGCATCAACAGGACTAGCGAAGAAAGTGAAGAGTTTGTGAAATAGCATAACTGAGTCGATTCCTTACAGTTATCTGGCTGTCATTTTAACCCCCTTTCACATCAACTGAGCAGCTTCTTTTAGCAAAGAATGCTTTTGGTGGAAAAGAGGAGATACTCTCAGCCGATCAATTCTTTGATGTCTTAGTTCCACAAGTGATACTAAGTGGAAACCTGCCCTTACCACATCTCTAAGGTTGCTCTTAAGAATAAAGTATTTGTTGGCTCAACATCATTGTAAAGCACGTCTGTCTCATTCACTATGATTTATGATTTTTCCTATTGCTCTTAATTGCAGAAGTCTCAAACACCACTCCCTCCCAAGATTCATTTTGAAAAGGTATGGGAAATCATCTGACACTACATTGTTCTTTGTAAGTGTAATTCTGTCCATCTATTTGGATGCAGAATTAATCCACATGCTTGCTCTTTTACTTCATCAGTTGCACCAAATAGAAGTGTATTGATTTATCTATATTCCCAAATTATGGATGTGTTAATATAAGTACAATTTTGCAGGTTTCTTAAGATTACATAATGACATCCTTTCCTAAGATGGAAATGAAATGAATATGTGTTGGATGTGTTATACAGTCCAAGCGTGCCACCACTCTCAGAAAACTATTGTATTGGCAGGAATATCCCCATAAGAAAATGCTTTCTTAGACTACTCAGACAAATAGGTCTGCTACAGGGAAGGACTGTAATTCTAAAAAATTAATGGTGAAACAACAGCAACAGATTGTTAAAGTCCCATCCTTTTGTTAGGCTAGAACATACCTGGCATGCTGATGGATGACTGTGATTGAGGTCCCACTGGGAAGATACTATGTCAACAGACTTTTCAGCCATATTAAGCAAATTCATCCAGCCTTGGAAAAGAGACAAATGGGATGGTGCACTGTCTGAATAGTTGATCCCTTCAGGAATATTTTCCACAAGAGCAACCCTGAGAATAGATAAGGAAAAAATAACCACTTAAGAAAAGCACTTTTCTCTATTAAAAAGTTCCAAATTGTAAAGAATGTCAGTTTTGGCCTGTGGTTCAGCATCTGCTCCCAGAGGCTCTCAGCAGTGTGCCACCCCACAACTCACTCTGAAGTTGCTGACTGTCACACTCGACACTCCCCAAAACAATAAAATGCAGAAATGACCTACTGTTAATGCAGCAAAGTCAATTAAGCTTATGAGGCTCTGCAAAATTAGCTGAAACACAGAAAAAATTACTTCTTATAACACAGTTAGTGGGAATCAGTCCTTAAGGTGAGGACGGGAAGAATGAAACAATCTCTTCTTGCTTTGCCACTCTCATCTTTGCATTTAATTTCTTCCTCTCTATAAGCAATGCGGCATAACGTATACTCCATGGCACTCGTTTAGGTCTGCTTTTACAGCTGACATTTTTATTACATTGCAGTCTCTATATAAATTCTCCCTTCCAACTGCTCTAAGCTACCTAATGTTTCTGCTTTTGTTTACCTGTGTAAGGCTCTGACTGGGATCCAGTGGTTAAGAAACGCATTATGCCCTTTTAATTTCCTGTTCTTTTTGGAAGGCTCATTGATCTTCTTGTCTATATTATTCAAAACGCTTACAAATTACATTCCGTACATTCACATGGATCCAAGCAGCTAAACAAACATTGTAGTAAGCTGACAGTTCAAAATTTGTTCCTCTGTTTCAGGGAAATGATGTGTTTTATTCAGCATACTGCCTCACTGCTAAATTTGCTTAAATGCAGCCAGTAAAGTTCTCTACACTCGACAGAGGGATCTTAAAAATAAACACAAATTGAACAAGTTCCCCAATTCTGTCCTTAGGTAAACAAATGCAATTTTCAGCTTATCCAAATGGCACTTCTGTACATGTCCCCAGCATCTGCCACTTTTACTGTGAATCATGCAAACCACATTTAGGAAAGCTGTAGCAGGGACTTGGAGAATACTCTTTTCATTGTAACCAAGTACATCGAGTATTTCCAGACTGTTTCTGTATTTATTAATAGCATTAATTATCAACTCTAGCAATATAATTTATAAACTTTTTCTAACTAAATCATTAATGCAAACCTCCAGCATAAACGAGAATTGCACAGCTTTTAACTTTTAGAAAAACAGATTAGTTCAAGTATCGTCTATTAATTCAGTTCATCCTGCAGGGTCACATGGAAACTTTTACAGTTATTTGAGACTATCAAGCATGTTTGAGAAATTAACACATTAAAAGACTGAATATTAGTACTCTAACAGTATAAAGAAAACCCAGCAAGAATTGTGATAAAGTAAACTTGTGGTAGTTGTCACATTCTTGCTCTTCTGGCCTACCAAAAGTCCCCCCCAAAATCAGAACAGGCATAGCTCCTCCTTTCATTAAACCTCCTCTTATTCCCTAAAATGTGTCAAGCAACATACATATCACTAAGCTACCATTACTGATGATGTTCTCCACAACATACTTTCAACACACTATTCTATGGATTAACATTAAACTTAACTGCCGTAACACAGTTGTAACACCAGTAAATTAACCATAAAAAGTTAAAAACACATCCTGATTTTTTAATGTCTTCAAAGTATACTTTATTCTAAAACATTCTACCTATGTTGTTTACAAACTTTTCAACATAATCAATGCCCTAACAATTTAGTGTCCTTATTAGTCTACTAGCAATGACATATTTCTTTGAAAGAAATTATTTTACTCTAACACTCAAGGTATTACACTTATTTCTGCTGCATCTAATCCTGTTACAGAACTTAAAAAAACTTTAATTAGATCCCTTGAAAGCCTGATTAGTTACAGTTAACATTTCTAATCATATCGGGGCTCTTAGCAATGTCCATGTTCCCAGAGCTGTTTTATGGAGATGTAGGATGGCCACCTTCAAAGAGCAAGAAATCAAAGCACAAAAGATAAAGTGATCTCTACAAGAACATTAAAAAACTCCCAACAATCCAGTGGCAAAGATGAGAAATGAATCCATGTCTTTCTGGCCTTTTCCATTCCCTAGCCAATCACACGTAGATACAAGAGAGAGTTATTTTGGATATTCTCCCAACACTTTCTTCATATCAAATCATAATTCAAAAAATATCTATCAAATGTGGTTCTTATTTAGGTAGAATTTGAAAGTGCACATCACTCCCTTAATGTAAGATATGATCAAAATTTCCCAACATTAGAATATTGCATGACATATACAATGTTTTCTGGTTGAACCTACAAAACAAACATACAGGAGCCCACAAAATAACTGATACGATTGAATCTGTCACAGTCACTTCCAGTGGCTTGTAGTGGTGTTTCCCATGGGCTGCACTGAAGTGCTGTCTCCCCACAAAGCATTCACTTAAATTCCACTCTTTGGTAAGTTGAAAGCTGCCAAAAGCCAACACTGTCACAGAGCCAAAGAAGGGCTGAGATGATCTGGAGATCACGTAGCTCAACCTACCTTGTCAAAGTGGGGTCAATGACAGCAGGTTGCTCAGGACATTGTCCAGTCAGGTTCTGAATATCTCCAATATCTCCAAGTCCAAGAAGCTTAAGATATTATATTTGAGATTAGGGCCCTGATCCAGCCAAACACATACATGCTTATCTCTGATGCATTGACTTCACGTTATTTAGGTCCAAAGCTGGGGAAGAGGCTATATCTACATATTATAAACCTAGATTCCAGAAGTCACTGGAGGCTATACCTAAAAGTGTAATGCAGGAAGAGCTGCAGATGTGGGTCATTGCTCTATAGATACATATGGGTACAGATACCATCAAGGTATACAAAAAAATTGGGCTCTTCCTCCTGTTCCACAGAAAAACCATTTACTTATTCAAAGAAAGTAGCAAGGAAAATTTGCTGGGCAAAGTGAAATTCGTCTCCATCTTAAAAGGGCCCTTATCAGGGCCAAGGTGCCTCTTGGTAAGTAAGTTTTGTCCCGACTGTTGGGCTGAACATGCCTTTCACTGGGAGATCAGCTCCCAGCTTTTCAATCTGCATACCACTCAGCAGGCTACAGCACTAGCGCTGAATAAGGGATGTGACTACGCAGCTCCTGCCATTTTATAATTTGGATTTGATTATGTAATAGAAGCCAAATGCATACCAGTTAGCAAAACTGTTATTCAGAACAGATATTATCTGTTAATACATTTCCTAGTCTTTTGTTTAACCAAATAGTAAGTACTTCGTGTTCCTTAGCAGACAAAGGCATTTCGTCTAGTGAGGGCACTAGTTAAAATGTTTTCAGAGTTTAGATTTCCTTTTAATAACGAACTGATTGTGCCAAAATCCCCCAATATATTCCCCAACCCACTCAAAAACTCTACACCAAGTTCAGAAGTTAAAAAAAGTCAACCTTCAAGTTTCTAAACTAACCGATTTTGCCTTCATAATCTTCCCCTTTCCTTTGGCACAATAGCAAATTTCCAGTACTTAGTCAAGAAGAGCTTTGTTAAACCTTCTGTGCAAAAGTTTGAGTTTGCAAGCCCCAATTCCATCAATAAAAGCTAAATTTAGATCTCATTCTTGTTCCTACACAACCCACAAAGAGGTTTTTAAAATGTGGTATAATAAAAACTTCCAAGAGAGAAGGTCATTCACAGACCTTGAGGAAGATCAGACATGGCGACATAATTTACTCTGCAAAAATGGCATATTAACGAAGCAAAACAGAACAAATGTAACCTGGTGATTAAAATAGACTTTTCCTATGCTCAAAATCATTAGCAGATAACCTTACACCTGTTGGAGATGTCCTTCTCTTCCCTGATTTCCTGGTCTCTTACGTATTTATCTGATTAATGCCAACATAGGCTAGCCTCTTCAGGTATATAGCTGAATATTCTCAAACCTACCTCACACAGACGGAGAAACCTGAAACTAATGTTATACGATTTCTGTGAAGTTCTAGAGAGAGACAAGGGTCAAGCTAAGATTCAAGCTCCTCTAAGCTAACAGAAACGTGCTAACCAGTATCATGGTATTTAATGCCTACCAAAGAATAGACCTTGACCTCAGTAATAACTCTTCTGAGCTCAGCTACATGACTTGCATTTAACAACTCCAAGTGAATTCTCTCCCAGGCTAAGGATTCTTCTTCATCTTTGACAGTTCTTTGGTCAGAAAGTGAGAAGGTTTGTTTCTGATCTCACACCAATTTTTCCCTCTGAAGGAAACAGAGATATTCTTAATTTAGCATCTGGGTTAATTAGAACAGAAAGAGGGCTAGGGCAGTGAAATTAGGCAGAGGCTACAGGTCTCTCTTGAACAAACTTGGAATTATTTGGGTTACTGGCAAAAGTTTATAGCTCTGTGTTGAAAAGTTTAGTTATAACAATTACACAAGCATAAAAGGAAAATTGTTTTGCTGGTTCAAACTTCAGACCATATTAAAATGATTAGCTGTAGAACATTATTCACTCTAGTTTGTCTCAATTCAGTCACACCACAGCTCCACACAGAGTTCCAGCTCCTCCTTCATTATAACCCCAGAGTCTTAATATCCATGCAAAACCTACTCTCTTTCTCAGACCAGTGCTTTCACCATGTTGCCTTCAGGGCCCCCCCACTTCCTTTTACATCACACCACTCCTACCACTCTTCTCCCTCAGATCTGCTCATTAGCTGTCATGCTGGCCAAAGACCTTCTTCTCTTTAGCTCCTCAACAGAACCACAGCTCCAGCTCTTGTTTCTGAAAGGCATTACGAAATATCCTTCCAGGCAGGGTATAATTACTATTTCAAAAACATAAAGCACAAACTCTCATTTCTGGGTTCAGAGAGGAAGTGTCCTAAAAAAAAGAGAAAGTGCGGCATAACTTCTCGATATATTTGGATATTCCCTTACAGTCAGTGGTAAGGATTTGGAAGATCAAGCACTACAATTCTACTTGAGATCAGACTCCAAAACAAAAAGGTATGCGGTGTATTTGGATACTTACATGGTATATCCAGTAAAGGAAAATTGAACTGTGCATTATATGTAATATTTACTCTGTAATTAATTATATTTAATTCTTCCAGCATAAGAAGTTACAAAATCTGCTAGCTATCAAATACTTATGCTGATGATTTCAATTTTAAATAAAATATGTTTGACCCATTAAAGTAAATTCATGACCGAACACAATGGAAGTGAAACGGAGAGCAGATAAGATTGAATTTAAAATGGACCATGAACTCAAACTAAGTACTGAAAAGCACCTAGATTATCAGCATCTAACTGAGAGTATCACCAGCTCTATACCAGTCCTCTAACACTGACAATTTCAATTGGTGAGGCCTGCGTATGTGCATTTGTACACGGGCATGTGCCTGTCTATATGCATGCTACAAAAGGTCTTTGCTGACACAGAATCACAGAATGGTAGGGGTTGGAAGGGACCTCTGTGGGTCATCTAGTTCAACCCTCCTGCTGAAGCAGGGTCACCTACAGCAGGCAAACATTTGCTTGGCTGCTTTTTGAATTTCATTCATGAAGACTTTGACCTCCAGAGACAAAAATCTCGGGATGCCGAGTGCTTGGTTTAAGACTATACTTTGAATTAGATCTGCAGTGAATGCAGAAATGTTCAGATTTATGGTATCGAATATATTTTTCTGCAGACATGCAGCATTGGGCTCCAGGTACAGAGCTTTATCTGAACATTTCTGAGTATGTGATAGAGCAGACTAGTGTGATGCTTGAACTGAAAAGCTGCTCTCAGTGCAGTATTTTCAACATGATTCCATGCACTCAATAGCAAAACTCTGCAATTAGCATATTAATGTTCCTTATTTTAAGAAATCAAATTGTGCTGGAATTTTAAAGACACATAGTGCCAGTCTCTGTTTTGAAGAAAGATTCTTCATCTCTTGTTTGCCTTTATATTCAGAATATGGTTGGGTATCATTGTGGAAGATAATGGTAACCAGTCACAAGATAAGAAGGTAAAAACGTAAAAATCTGTTGTATAGGAGGTCCAGCTAGATGATATAAAGTAGATTTCCTAATTTCCTTGTCCCTGGACATGTGAATTGCAACCTAGTGGAATAAAAGGGGAGTGTAAGCCAGGGTTGATGGTGTGCATGTAAACAGGACTAGTAGGTTGTTGTGCAGGAGCATATAATGAAATAGAGCCATGGCTACAGGGTGCAGCAAAGCAGCGGTCCTTCCAGCAGTGCTGTTTCAAGGCAAGGAGGCACACGCTGGCCCTGGGCTTCTGCTCTTCATCACAACAGTCAGTCAGTAACTCCTCGGTCACACTGAGCACCTGGGCCAGTGTGGATGCCACTAGCGCACCCTAACACAAGAAAGGGCCACAGCATTTTACATGACAAATGCAAGACACGCAGATAATTTGCTACGCAACGCGTAGCTGTCCTGCACCTACTGCAAACAGTTCTGACAGATCTCCTAACCAGTGGCCTAAACTCTGTGCATGCTATCTGTGACTGGACTCAGAAGACACGGGCCCCCTTCAGCCAAGTGAGTGGCCCGAGCCTATTTCACTTGCCGCTGCAGGAGGTGGCCGTGGCACAAGAGTGGGAATAAACAGCCCTGCCAGCCTCAGGTGTTCACTGAGCTCCAGCCTGAAGCACTTCAGCTAATGCCTAAAATTAGAAGTTGCCTTTCAGCTTTCCCCTTCTATGGTTGCCCCTTCTTTGCACTTAGTCTCCTTTCAATTTTTCTTACCAGCCCACAGAAGGAATTGAGGTATGCTAACTATATACCAACACATATTTTAACTCCTCACCACTTCGGCCTTTTTATATTTTCCATATCAACTTGGAGATCACTTTGTTATTGCTATTCCCACATAATTGCTTTTGTGCCCACTCATCACGATGTCTACAAGCCAAATATAGCGTGCAGACATGTACAATGCATCCATCAGGCTTGGCAGATTTTACATGCCAGATTCTTGCTTGATACTATATAAAAAATAAGAATTTCAGTCAACAGTTCTGTCAGTGGAACAATATTTTTTTTTATCAGTTGAAGATTAAACTCAGTTCTCTGGGCCTATAGAATAAATAGGTAGAATAACTCCAGGAATATCTCTTCTTTTGGTCTGCTCTATAGATTGTTATGCAAGAAAAAAGATGATTCCCTCCCTCTCATACCATCACTTTCAGAAAGAACGTATCAACAATAAAATCCCACTGATTCACCTTCCCTCAAGTGACGAGCAACACAGTATTTATGTTGTAACATATCATAAACATGTAAGTTTCAAAAGAAGGACCTGCTATGCAAAAACACAAGTCATCTAAGGTTTAAACTTGTGAATCACTATAACTAAATGTATTTTAGGTAATAAAATGAAATTTACACTGTTGTATTTCAGATGCAACTTTCAGCGCTCAAAGGCAAAACTGCATCCAAAGGAACCGACCTGATGTTTTACAATGGCACTTCCACCTACCGGGGACAGTTCTTCCCTTGTGCCAAAAGGAATTCAATCTAGCCTGCCATGACCATTTTTAATACGGGAGCTGCGATAGCAGTCACATAAAGCATCAAATGAGAAACAAGCACAGACACGAGGAGAAAATAAAAACACAAGGAAAAACAAACAGCAAACATTGAAGATCTTAATTTGTTTGTACTGACGTGACTGCTATTTACCTGAGTTCAAAAAACCATGTAAATGTAGTGCAACGTAGCACTGAGCCTTGAAGTAGCCTTATTCGTTTTCCTAGGACTTCTCCTATGCTTGATGCAGACTTAGGCAATTTCTTAAACAATGCATGTCCATGCCGCTCCATACCGATCTTTTCGCTCCGCTATTATATGCCCAGGCTCATACCAAAAATAATCCTTATCAACTCACCCTTTCTCCGTAAATAGGATGCTGAAATGAAGATCATAGAGTCACAGAATGCTTTGAGTTGGAAGGGACCTTCAGAGGCCATCCAGCCCAACCCACCTGCAGTGAGTAGGGACATCTTCAGCTAGAGCAGGTTGCTCAGAGCCCCGTCCAACCTGGCACTGAATATTTCCAAGGATGGGGCACTGACCACCTCTCTGGGCAACCAGTGCCAGTGTTTCACCACCCTCATCATAAAAAATGTCTTCCTTACATCCGGTCTAAATCTGCCCTCCCTTAGGTTAAAGCCATTACTCCTTGTCCTGTCACAACAGGCCTTATTAAATACATTTTCCCCCACCTTTCCTATCCGTCCCCTTTAAGTACTGGAATGCCGCAATAAGGGCTCCCCATTGATTCCATTGTATACAAGTATTTAGCATCATTAAGACTCAATAAAAAAATCCCTCATAAAAGAAGAAAAAAAAAATAGAATGCAATTGAAGGGCACAGGCAAATATTCATAAAGGTCCTTCTGGAATAAAAATAACGTGGTCTTGCATTCAGGTGCTTAGCTTTAGGTTTCTAGCTCTATTATATTAAGATTGAACCACAACATTAGCACACCTGTTGAAAAACACCTAGATAACTTAGTTTCTTAAAAATTATTTCAGAAGAAAATTAACGTAACTATTAAGATCTAGTCATAAGTAAGCAAAATGAAGCTGAGAACTAGCAATCACTAACAGGTATCATCAGCTGAGATCCTGAAATCTCTCTCTCTACCAGGTAGAATTAATATCATACGAATGCAGTGGACCAAAGAAATCTTTAATTTACTGAACTGACTTTAATTCACTGTTAATTTACTTAACAGATAGGATGTGAAATTTGCTCCTCGAGTCTTCAATCTGGCCTTTCTCAGCAATTCAGCAAAGATATTTCACAGGTCCTGGAGATACAAACCTCATTCTTCCAGAATTAAATGTAAACATTGAGTGTAAAGAAAACGAAAACATTTCTCTGGAACTTTTTGCTTCACAACCCTACGATGAAGCCCAGTATAATCACAATTCCTAATTTCTCAGAGTAATTTCTCCTCTCTTTTGTACCTTCTGCAACCATTTATATACATATAGACGAAACAGATAAAATCCTAATATGTCAGAACAGATACACGTTTTATGGAATAATTATAGGAATAATTATAAATGTCTCATAGTTTCTGATTGGGACAAGAAGTTTATCAACACCAGCTAAGGAAAAATACAGTATCAAGCTGAGCAGCCAAGCCATCAAACCAGAAATGAACATACCTACATTTAATGAAGGCAAGCATAAAAACATAATAAAATTAAAATCTATATGACAGAGGTCTTGTGCTACTCCTAATTTCAATTTTGTATTTGAATTTGGCTCATGAAGAGAAAACAACCCAACTTAACACCGGAAATTAACAGCAGATTAACCACAGTCTTCATTAAGGCTGGTTTGACCAGAAAACCAATACACTATCCCAACGAAAGTCCTATGCTTTACGGTCCCAGCTTTCCCATCTTCATCCATTGCAATCAGTGCCGAAGAAGAAAGAATTATCTGACGAAGAAAGAATTATTTGCTAGAGGGAAGGGCTGCAATGGTGACACCTACACCCAAATTTCCAAGAGACAGAACTAAGTTTCATTTTAGGAACCACTGAAGTGTCTTATTTAATCATTTCACTTCGGGCAAAATCTTGCAAGCGCTGATGAGCACCGGATCATCAGTATCTAAACACAGCCTGTGTCAGCAGCTCTTGAAGTCCCCCTATGTTGTCTAAACAGTAATCGGAACTGAAACGTACTACAACTTTAACCTAGAAGTTCAGCACTCTGATAAATACATTTACTATTCAACATCATGCAAAAATGTGCCTGGATTGTTTGATAAGGCCACTAGAGATGTCAAAAAGGCATTATTGGAACCAAATGGGCACAGCAGTCATGTGACTCTCCCCATGTTCTGATGGGAGCTGACAGTTCAAAATTCATAATCAACAGAAAAGGCATCATAATCCACATTTCCAGATTCTTGCAATTCTTTGCTTGCTGTCACAACTTAGATTTGCACCCTTTTTTAATGGGATATTTTGATCAGAAACAAATTTCTTAAGGTTCAGGTAAATCTTGTTTCACTAAACAATCCCTTGTTTGAAATACTCAAAAATCATTCTCAAATGAAACACTGAGGCACTTCTATGTCAAAGAAAGCAACAGTATCTCTCGAGACTAATCGTCATTCATTTCAGAGTACACTATAGCTGAATTTCACTTACAAGAAGACACAGGAATACAGATTTCAAACATTGCTGTGTTCTGCTCATGGCTCTCTATGCACAACAAATATAAGCCTTGGGGATATGCATAAGATCTTTCTAATGGACACAGACTAAGAATGGAAATTGCCATCTGTTCCTCACATGTATTTGGACTTTCCTTAAGACGCTTCCATTAGGCTATTGCTGGGGTATGACAAGCCATGACAAGAAGCTCTAAAATTTGGCTGTGACACACCTCTGTCCTCATCATGTCTAAAACATGCTATGAAACTTTTCAGCACCTTATAACATGACAATAATTTCCTTTTAGAGCGTGATTTCATAATAATGCTTAACGACAATGGAAGGAAAACAGCTTGCATTGTGATCTTGCTAAAAAAACACACCGATGAAGAAGAATGCCATATCAACATCTGCATACGGCTGAAATTTATTTGGGGTCACAACAACACTTCAAAAGCTCACAAGTGCTCTGCCAAACTTCAGGTATCATAACAAGTTTCTTCTGTATTCAAAAAAACTTGTGTATTCTACCACAACTTTGTTCTTTCTTCCTCTTATTTCTCACCATTTGCCTCTTTCATTTTTATCCAGATGCTCAGACATCACGGAGCACTTTGTGTCAGGGAACAATGAGAATTTCTCTCACAGTTACCATTCATTTTGATGATGTTTTATACAATGAAACTTTGCTGGTAAGTGCTCAAAATGCACCATTCTGAATGAACTATTCATTCTGGGGAGATTTTCCTTCTCCTTGCTCTTGAGAAGAGAAATGCTAGGAAGAAGCCAGAGAGTGGAGACATCACAGTCCTTTTGTGGGGATTATTCGGCTTTCCAGAGACAGTAGGCTCACTCCCATATTTTTGCCTAGGCATTCTCTGCATCAGAACTGCTTGCTCCGACCATGTACCATTTTTTTTTTTCTTTCCTCTCCACCATCTTTTGCTCTAGTTATTCTCTAATTTGAACTCTTCCATTTCCCTGGCTCCTCCTCCCCTTACCTCCCTCTTCTGTGTATTACAGCCTAGATGACCTCGTTTGCATGTGTTTTGCTCTTTCTAGTTAGTCTCCTACTCATTAAATCTCTTCCAAATGACTTCACGGGCAGAAGACATAGTATTGCTATTAAATCTGCATGACACAGTTTTGTGCATTCTGTCCTCTTCCATATCTGATTTGTCTAGGTAGACTGAAAGCTCTTCATTAGTGAGACTCCTTGTTAGTCTAACAGTACTGACAAACACAGTGGGATCCATCTTTGGTAAATTCCCAGGAATTACTGCATTAGGAAGTAGCAGCACTGGCCTCTGAAAATCTCCACTGACAGTATACAATATTCAGGGACAGATGTTTAAGTACTGCGGCCTAAATTGTCACCATTCAAACTCTTCACATCAGAGGCACGAGGCATGTCTAATCTGGCTTACTGTTTTGAGTGGTGTTACATTGGTTTGCCTTTCTTTTTATTGTGTGGGATCTTTTTGGTTTTGGTTTGTTTTTTTTAAGGGTTTTTATGGATGTCTTGGCAGCTTCCCAGTAACAAGAAGCACAGCAGTAACAACTACAATTTCTAATTACTATTTACAATGATAATTCTTTGAAATTCTGCTACAGCTTACCTTTAGCTGCAGTAAATGGAAAAACAGATTTATTGATTTAAAAATGTGGTTACCCTACCTACAAGGAGAATCATAGAATCATAGGTTGGAAAAGACCTCTAAGATCATCAAGTCCACCCATCAACCCAACACCACCATGTCTGCTAACCCATGTCCCAAAGTGCCACATCTACATGTTTTTTGAACACCTCCAGGGATGGGGACTCCACCACTTCCCTGGGCAGCCTGTTCCAATGCCTGACCACTCTTCTAGGAAAGAAATTTTTCCTAATATCCAATCTAAACCTCCTCTGACGCAACTTGAGGCCATTGCCTCTCGTTCTGTTGCTAGTTACCTGGGAGAAGACACCAACACCCGCCTCACTATAACCTCCTTTTGAGGTAGGTGTAGACAGCAGTAAGGTCTCCCCTCAGCCTCCTCTTCTCCAGACTGAACAGCCCCACCTCCCTCAGCTGCTCCTCATCAGACTTGTTCTCCAGACCCCTCACCAGCCTCGTTGCCCTTCTCTGGACAAGCTCCAGCCCCTCCATGTCCTTCTTATAGTGAGGGGCCCAAAACTGCACACAGTACTCCGGGTGCGGCCTCACCAGTGCNGAGTACAGGGGCACGATCACCTCCCTACTCCTGCTGGCCACACCATTCCTGGTACATGCCAGGATGNCTTTGGCCTTCTTGGCCATCTGGGCACACTGCTGGCTCATGTTCAGCCGGCTGNTGACCAGNACCCCAAGGTCCTTTTCTGCCGGGCAGCTTTCCAGCCACTCCTCCCCAAGCCTGTGGCGTTGCATGGGGTGGTTGTGACTCAAGTGCAGGACCCGGCATTTGGCCTTCTTGCAACTCATACAGTTGGCCTCGGCCCATCGATCCAGCCTGTCCAGATCCCTCTGCAGAGCCTTCCTGCTCTCAAGTAGATTGACGCTCCCACCCAACTTGGTGTAATCTGCAAACTTACTGAGGGGGCACTCTATCCCCTCATCCAGATCATTAATAAAGGTGTTAAACAAGACCGCACCCAAAACTGAGCCCTGGGGAACACCACTTGNGACTGGCTGCCAGCTGGATTTAACTCCATTCACCACCACTCTCTGCATTTGGCCATTCAGCCAGTTCTTTATTCAGCAGAGAGTACACCCATCCAAACCATGGGCAGCTAGTTTCTCCAAGGAAGGAGCTTACACGGTAACACAGTAAGCCATGGACAGTGTATTGGAACTTCTACTTAAGGTCCTAACTCAAATGGAAAATGCTTCCTGGCTGATCAAGTCCCTGTCCTTGCTACTTCAGGCAATGTTTGATATGCTTTTAGGATAAAGAATAGAGCAGGTAAATGGATCCTTTATCCTCAGGTAATGCAGATCCCACCTTGGAATTTCTCTCTCCTGTAATATTTTTATGGATGACAATAATTTCCCTTCTTAGGTTTCACCCTGCACAGCCAAGTGTCTTTAGTGCCTTTTTTATTAAATAGACTCTTCATTCCTAGAACCTCCTCCTACTCAGCATGAGCGCAACCTTCTTGACTGCTGATGGTTAATTACACACAGTATTTCAGATTAAAACTTTTCAGTGCCTCACAAAATGGCATTAATACTTCCTTTGTACTTCTGGTTACATCTTGCCTGATGTAAATAGTATTGTACCTATCTCTAAGCAATTCTGTCTTCTTTTATTGCAGTTTCCCGAATGAATTGCTTCCTTTAAACAGTATAAAGACAGAAAATCTAGTTAAATTACAGCTGGACAGTTATGTATATCCCATAAGAAACCAAAAGATGTATTTAAGATCCATTATAACCTCACAAACTAGAAAAAGGGTTTTCCCATTCTCAGTCTGAGGAAAGGGTATTTTTTGATCACTTCTATTTATTTTCTGTCTTCAGATCATTTATTTTCTTGTTCAAATTTAATTCTAGTAATATCTGTGGGGAAATGTATCTTTAGGAGGCTTTACAGTCAGTTGTTACTTTATTCACATATTTAAGTTGTAAAACTGACTAAGCCAGACCTCTGTCATTCCCTGCTCCTCCACAACTGCTGTAATTTGTGAAGTTCAAAGAGTAAAACAAAGTGAAAAGACACAAAGACTAAAGCAGCAGACCAGTTAAAAGCCGGATGACTGCTGAAATGTGTAACAGACATAAGAAAAATCTTTTTACAACCCTTTTCTGAATTCTGTAAGCAACACATTCCAACAAAACAGCCAACAGTTGAGGTAGCTTTATTTCTCTCAAAGCTGCTGTTGAGAATGTTTTATTATTATTTTCAACTAATCCAAGAACAGTCTAACCACAAAACCTGAGGAGTGATAAACTCCATGAAATCTGAAACATGAGAAACGTTGTGAAGCAGAGAGGACAAAAAGAAGGTGAAAATAAAGAAAGTCTGCAAAGAGCAATTACAAGGAGTTAACCCAGTCTCTGATAAGAAATTTTATCATGATTGGGATCTGCAGCAAAAAAATTTGAAGAAATTCTACTCAAAGACCCAGAATTAACCCTTAGCAAAGATACTGGAGATTGCCAGAATGAAGAATCACCTATGTCACACTGAATCCTAGGGAAAGCAGACACCCCTCTGAGAAATGGACACAAATAGCTCATAGAACTATAAGGAAGAACACCACTGCAGAAGGGAAGAAGCGCCAATTGGCATTCCAGCAAACAAACCAGCAGATGGTATCATCAAATAATTCAGGTTGGAAGGTACCCCTGGAAGACATCTAGTCTAACCTCCTGCTCAAAACAGGTCCGCTTAGATCAGGTTGTTCAGCACTTTGCCTGGTAAAGCGTTGAATTTCTCCAAGGATGGAGATTACACAACCATCTCTGGGTGCCTGTTTGGATATTTGACCACTCTCACAATGACAAAAAACTAAAAACCCATGTACCTGGAATGTCCCATGCTGCAGTTTGTATCTGTTGCCTCTTGCCCTATCACTGTGCACCCTGAAGACGACTCTGGTTCTGTTGTCTCTATAACCACCCATGAGATAGTTGTAGACAGTTCTTTCCCTCTCTTCTCCAGGCTAAACAGTTCTCTCAGCCTCTGCTTGTACTTTGTGCACTCGGGTTCCCTAACCACTCTAGTGACGCTTCACTAGATATGCTCTAGTGTGTCAGTATCCTTCTAGTATTGGAGGACCCAAAACTGGACACAGTACTCCAAATGGAGTCTCACAGGCGCTGAACAGATGGAAAGAATAATTTCTCACCCTGTTGACTGCACTCTTGCTGATAATGCCCAGCATGCAGTTGCCCTCCTCTGACTCACATACAAGCTTGTTGTCTACCAAGAACCCCAGAACCTTTTCTGCAAAGCTGTCTTCTAGGCACTTGTACAGGGTTATTCCAACCCAGGTGCAAGACTTCACATTTGCCTACACTGAACTGGTACTGATGATCCCAACTTGCTGAGCCCAGCAGAACAGCTGGTATTTCACCCAGTTCACGCCCTTCCTTGATGGGAGAACGACAACTCTAACAAAAGTTTGAGCTGAAGCAAACAGAAGAAACAGCTTCTCAATAAGTCACAGATGCAAAAGGTTTCATGTCTTTATATTATAAAGACATGATATATTTATATTATACTTTTCTCCCATAACATCCTCCTAGGGAAGCTCAGGAAGTGTGGGCTGGATGAGTGGTCAGTGAGGTGGATTGAGAACTGGCTGAATGGCAGAACTCAGAGGGCTGTCATCAGC
>Ga0065711_1037612_pt1 | contig 19656 bp, 15 predicted proteins | sample Hoacrofraction12_FD_59098 | JGI IMG/M metagenome (GOLD analysis project Ga0065711, IMG submission 59098) | Hoatzin crop microbial communities from Cojedes, Venezuela - Epithelial fraction 12 v2 (version 2) | ecosystem: Host-associated > Birds > Digestive system > Esophagus > Crop | place... | reverse complement strand
GTGACGGGCGCTGCCTGCCGCCGCCCGGCCCGGGGTCGGGCATCGCGGGGAGGACTCCTCGGCGGAGGCACCTGCCGCTGCCCCGTCGGCGTGGCGGAGCCGGGGCAGGCGGACCGGCCGCGGCAGAGCTGCCCTCCCCTAGGCTGGGGAGGGGGTCTGCAGAGCCCGGCACCGAGGGTCTGGGGGACCCCCGCGGCTCTCGGACCCCGGGACCCTCCGCAGCTCGGCGGGGCTGCGGCCCCCGGGGACGCGGACCGAGGGTGGCGGAGGGGCTTCTTCCTTCTGGCCGTTAGCCCGCGTGTGCCTGACCCCCGCCGGCACCGGGTGCGGGTCCCTCTGTCCCATCAGGCCCGGCTGGAAGGCCCTAAGCAGCCCCTCCTCGAGGGGTGCTGCAGGTGCCTGGCTGGCAGAGCGGCAGCGGAGTGCGTTTGCCGGCGGCTGGGCGGCTTTGCTGGCAGGTGCCCGTGTACCCAGGGCTGTCTCTCTTGCTGGGAGGTGCTGTGCCTGGCCAGGGTAAGCCGGGATCACTCTGCTGCCAGTGGGTTTGCAGTGGCGGTGCTCTGGGGTGGTGGGGAATGGAGGGGGAACCGGCTCTGTGGTCCCTGCGGCTGCCCGCTGGCCAGCGAGTGGAGACGGAGGGAAGGGAGCAGTGGAATTTCTATGCTGAGAGCAGGGCTGACATCCGTGGGAAATGCCGTAGCCTCCACGGACAAGCGTTAGCTGTGAGCACAGACAGGCTTCTGCTGTCTGAAGGGAATCTAAAGGAGCCTGAAACTTTGTGGCAGTTACATCCAAAATTTTCAGCACAGTCCTTCATTTGCACTCCCACACCAGTGTGCTGTAAACCCAAGCCAGTTTCTGAACAAACCCAAATGTCTTGGCAGAGCACTGTGCGCTTCCCCGCTACGGCCCTCGGGGGACAAAAAACCTGCTCGAGAGGGAGCACTGCGCTGTGAGCCCCTGGAGGGGCTGCGCGGGGCTCGGCTGTGGGCTGTGTGCGTGCTCCTCGGCCCCGGCGGTGTGCTGGCCACGCTGAGTGGGCACCGCTTTCCTCCTCCGGTCTGGAGAGTGGTTTGTAAGCCGCTAAACCCAGACTGCAGCCTGAAGAAGTGCAGTCTCAGGCAGGAGGACTAGTGGGTGCTGGAGTACTTTCTCAAGGGTTAAAAGCTATTGCTGAGCGCCTTTGCTGCCCTTGTCCCTGCTTCCACATCCTGTAGCTGTGTTTGAAATGGTCCCTCCCGTTCTCCTTTCCTCGCCTTTCCAGCATGCTCTGTCTAGGTGACCTGTCCCAGACGCGCTTTGTGCTTTGGAGCCGTTGACTGCGGGCTGTGTCTGGGAGATGAGGGGTGGGGTGGGTGCTGCTTTGGCTCAGCAGAGTGGCTCTGACAAAGGAAGTGAAAGAGCCCTTCATTTTTTGTCCTTGGGAAGAATGAAAAGATTTTTTTCCCCAGTGAGGGTCTGGCATCGGGCTGGTGCTGTCATTGACTTTGCTTCTGTTTATCAAAATGGAAAGTCAGCATGGGTCCTGTGCCCGGGATTCCTATGTGTAGTCTGCTGGGCCAAGAGAATGTAAGAAAAGGGTGTTGTGCTGGAGCCAGTTTGGGGGCAGATCCCATTTGTGTCTTGTCAAGAGAGGTTTTTGTCACTTGCTGCTAGATCAGTCGTGTGGAAGAATACCTGAAAGAAGCACATAGTGACAGCGGAAAGCAGCCCTCCTGGAGAAACCCTCCTTGGCTGCTCTGATACAAACAATATTCAAGCACCACCTGTGGCTACTGGGAGAAATTTGGGGGGAACGTGAAGAAGAGGCTGAGCTCAGAACAAGAGCCTTGCTGACAACAGCACTCACTCTCAATTTTCCCTCCTTGTCTAAACTGTGTGACATGAACAGAGAAAGCAGAAGGATCTTCAAGGGAACTTTCCACTTCATTTAGCTCTAGGAAATGTATCTTCTCAGCTATTTAGGACAAAGCTGTAATGGTCTTAACTGTATAGCTCTGTACCAGCCTCTGGGTGTGTCAGAGGTATGAAAGTCCTTGTGCTGTCCAAGTCTGCAATTCCAGCTCTTCAGACAGTGCATGGACCGAGGCTGGCTGGATACGTGGTTAAGAAGATGCTTTCAGAAGCTGGGCTATACAGAGAGAAAACAGAGGGGGGCTGAGTAGATGATGGAGCGAAATAAAGACGTGGCATGCTTTCTCTCTGCCTGCAGAGGGCATGGGATCTTGTCTATATGACCCAGTGCATTGAGCGAGTGTTCATATGCCCCAAAAATACAGCTCCCTCCTCAGACACAGTCAGTGCTCAAGTGACAGTGACGTTTCTCAGGCAGGACACTGAAATGGTAAATGTGGCTTCTGAGCCTGAAGATAACTGAGGTTGGACTTCATGTCTGCTGCAAGTTGTCTGTAGCCATCTGCAGGTGGTCGATTATCTTCAGATCAGTGAAGCAAAGCAGTATTTTCACCAGGCTCCATTTCTGGTGCTCTCCTAGGACCCATGGTTTCTCCAGCTATGTCGCTGTGTCTCGCAGCTCACTCCATCACTGGGGAAGTGCTCAGGAGTATGGCTAAGGTGGCACTGGAATGTGCTGGCAGGCATTGGGTGTCTTGAATTTACACTGCTGGAGCTCAGGTATAACTGAGACTGGAACCTTTTCCTGGCCAAAGACCTCAGTGAGCCTGTGTTTGGTAGCCTCAGTGTGATCCCAAGTGTTCAAAAAACAGCAAAATTAGCACCTTTTTTTTCCCCCTAGTTTTGAAACATCAAGATCTACTGATGTTGTTTAACTTGAGTTACCTGTCTTCATAAATTAGTTTTCCTGAATTCCACCCTCACCTGCCCACGCAAACCATTTGTAACTGGGTGCACGCGTGTTGCGTGTCACGGGAACAGCTATAGCCTGGTGCTGTATGTGATTTCTGCCGAGGGGCAAGAGGGAGTGGGGGTGTTTAGCCGTGCCTCCCGCAGACCGCCGATGTGCTCAGCAGGTGAAGTGGTCCCTTCAGCGGAGGGAATGGCGTGGGCATGGATGTGCCTTGCTCTCGGGAAGCTCCGTGCCACTGGTTCCTCCCCGAAGCCGCAGGCATGCCGCGCTCTCGTGCGGCCTGGAGAAGGCAGTCCCAGCCCTGCAGACCCTGCGCTGGGCCCTCGGGCGGGTGCCCGTGCTCCCTGTTGTGCTTTGCGCTCCCCCACATCACCGCTTGTCTTTCTGTTTTACAGCCCCGTGAAGCAGCAGCGGTTTCACTGGTGTTGCACTACAGGGTCGCGTTCATTCCTTTGAGTGCAGTTGAAACTTTGTGTGCTTGGAAGGAGGAGTGTTTTTGTTATTCCCCAAGATGTGAGGTCGCTTCACACCTGCAGCCCGTGCCCCTGTCCAACGCGGGAGGGAGGGATGAACCGCTGAGTTGTGAGGCAGTGAGATCCAGAGGGGAGCAGCAGATCTTGAAGCTGGGTAGATCCTTTCCCTCTGGCTCATGAGGAGCCCAAGTAGTTTGCTTGCATGCGGGCTGAGAACTTGTGTTCTGGCTACATTTGCACCGACACCATAGCCTCTGAGGGGTGGTATGGCTTACATTTTCAGGGCAATAGAGGAGTGATGGGTCTCCTGAAGAAATGGGAGGTCGTCTGGAAGATGCTCCACCATGCGTGACCCAGTATAAAGCCTTTGAAATTCCATTTATGTTTTCTTATATGTGTTTGCTATACTGCCGCTTACTCTGCTGCACTCTTGGCTGCAAAACCTACAGTCTGCGTTGAATGTTCACAAACTGCAATGCCAAAATAAGCACTGCCAAGATCAAGACAGTGGCTTAAAAGGCACAGGGTTTAAAAAACAAGAACTGCTGAGATCTTTTGCTTTGCTGTCTGTTCTCTGAGTCTCGGGACACACGTTGCTAAGCTTTGCTCCACACCCTGGATGTCTAGGGATTTAGAGGGATGGTGTGGATTAGTCTGCATCCCCACTGTCTGCCTCTTACCAAAGAGGCATTTAGACCAGCAAGGGGATTTTGCACTGACTCTGTACCTGGCTAGATGATGGACTCCTGTTGCTCTGATCCGAGCTCTTGCATTTATTCTTACTTGCAGGCACCAGCAGTGTTTGCCTGCAGCACCTCCTTAGTTGGATTCATTTCTTTTGGGGATGTGCAAGCACCTGAAAAGTGTCAGGTTTCCCCAGTTCCTCTTTAAACTTCAGACAAACTTGTAATGAAAAGGAGCTGTTTCTAAAGTGGACCACACAGTCGAGTGCTTAACTACTATACTGGTAGCAGAGTTAACAAGAGCAACATCAGCATTTACGCGGTGGCTCCTTCGTTGCATGGTCTTGTCTTGCCTGGGGAGATGGGAGATTGTGCTGATAGCTCACATGCCTCTGGTCCCCACCAAGAGCTGTGCGTGCTGCTGGGCTTCCTCTGCCTCCTTCGTCGTGGAGGAGATCTTGGCACCCACCTCTCTCCAGGACTCTCGTCCTGTGTCCTGCCCTCCTAAGGCACGCGGCTTCTGCCTTTCTGACACACGTAGCTCTGCAGACGCTGGTTCTTCCTCCCCAGTTCCCTGGGGCTGCTCTCTGGGATGTAACGTAAGGTCTTCTCCCCTCCTCTGGCCCTTAGTTTCTGCAGATGTGTGTTCAAGCTTCAGCCTATTTTGTACAGTTCACAGCGTTTTCAGAGTGGGTAAAATCTGTAGGTTATATCGTACATTTCCCGAGCAGCGGTCACCGTACCTCACTCTCATCGAACTCGTAACCCCCAGCCCCCTGTCTGCTCTTCATAAATGACATCCGTGCTGTGGGACGCGGGAGCCCTGCCCAGTCAGGGTGCGTTCCCGGGCTGTGCGCACCCCCGTGCTGCGATGAAGGCTGACCGTGCTTCAGTGCCTCTGAAATCGGTCTCTGTGTGGCTCCATTTTGGTGTAGGGGCTTGCATTTGGCAGAGGTAGCCTATATTTAAAGCAAATAGCCCCAAGGAGTGGAGAAACAAAGGAAGGTGGAAGAAACGCCCAAGTCACATAAAAATTGTGTGCTCTAAACAGAGAGTTTTTCCTAAACGAAGGGACTACTGTTAGTTACATCAGATGAAATCCTGAGACCCTGTTGCGAGGAAGGCAGTCCAAGCTGCTTCTCGCCCTGGAGGAAAACCTAAAAGGTACATCTAGATTTAACTATGTACATATCAGAAAGCGATCTGGAGAAGTGTGCGTTTTAAATCGCCCCTCTTCAGTGAGTAATTTGATCATCAGATCAGCCCTTCATTAAACAGAGCAAATTGGCCTTTAAGGACTGTGCAGCGCAGCTATTTCACTATTACTCAGTCATCAAGTCCTCTTGGGCATCTCGCAATGGTCCAGGTTCCAGCAAATCTTTCCGACTGTTGTATTCTTCTGGCGTTAAACTGATTATTTTTCCACTGGAGGAGCTGGTCATTCTTAATATGTACATCTGCTGTAAAATAAGAGGCAACTCGTCAAATGGTGATTTGTCGTCATGTTTACTGTATAGTTGGCTGCAATATTTTGGCTGGAATTTTTCTTTATGAAAAAGTGCAGAACAGCTAGAGCTGTAATGTTTGTTTTTCCTTGTCTCTAAAAAGAAGTCAAAAATAAGGGAAATTGAATAGTCAGCGTAATTTTTTGTGGTTCTCTGTAATGAAGTGCTTTATCCCTCCTCTCAGGATGGCATCCTTGGAAGTGTGTGCGTGGTGAGAAGGGACTGAGACGGTAACAGGCAACAACCACTGAGTTGACCTCAAAACTCCTGCAGCATCAAGCAGCAGACGCGACTGGCAAACCCCGGTGCCATGGCAGGCGGCTTGTGATGCCCCGTGCCCAGCCCCAGCCCTGCCGCCCGCCTGGGCAGCCCTCGCAGAGCCCCGTGCCCAGCCCAAGCCAAACCTGAACCAGTGAGCCCTGGGGCTTTGCCCTCTGGCCCCTGCTGTCCTGCAGCAGGAGCAGCCGGGCCTCGTCTTTTCGGCCTCGGGAAGCCGGCGTTTTAGTTCTGCTTGTGCCGCTGAGGTCCTTGGGCCAGAGCATCCCGGCATGCAGGCTGCGGCCAGAGAGATGGAGGGCTGGATTTAGGTGCTGTTATTCCTGCTGGATAGTATCTTGCTTCATGTGGCCGCCCCACTGAAATACCAAACAGCGTCAGAATCCGTCCCTGCGTGAACAGTGGAGCTGCACTTTTGCATAGTCCGAATGCCTTTCGCTTTCATCACCTTTTGAAGCTGTGCCGAGTTTGGTGACACAGTTGTGTGGTCTTTACTGTCGAATGCTTTGCAGGTGGCCCCGCAGCTCGCGCACGGAGAGGCTGTAGCAGCATGAAGCTGGCGGGGGTCCAGGGGGCTTGGCAGAAGGCTTGCAGCACTTTGCAGGGGTGGGTGCTCTGGGTTGGGTGTTCGCAGCCTGACTGTCTGTCAGCTGAGCTTCATGTTGGCTTCACTCCTCACTGTGCCGTCGGTTTGACGTGTCTGGTCTCCCAAAGTAAATGTGTTATAAACAATTTAAGAGTGAGTAACAGTGATTGAAAGGTTCCATCTGGCTCGGCTGGGTGGAGACTTCAGCTTGATTTCAGTATTTTTAGTATACCTATTTGGTAAGTGTCTGAGGTCTTATTACCAAGAGGTGGGCTGGGGATCACAAGACCTTGTTTCATTGTTTGTCCGAGACAAACTTCAAAAGTGACATCTCACCTTTCCTGGGCTCCATTGGCCCTGTTTTAAAAATGAGTTGAATGCTTTTTCCACACCGTGGTGCTGGAGAACTGCCCAACCTAAGCTGCTGTTCTCTTCCACTTTAAACTTTCTAAACAAGACGTAATGACTGAAATCTTTTGTGAGATGCTCAGTAGTATTTGTCAAACCTCAGTAATAGACTGTTGGTTTTGTACTGTCGTCACATGTAGCATCCCTGCAAAGCAGTAAGCTGACTGTCCCCTGAAGTGGAGAGGGGCGTGTGGGCTCAAGTTCAGCTCCACAACTCGGGACACGGGTTCCGATGTTGTCCATGTCGTAGACTCCGTCTTGTCTATTGTGTATCGGGCGGTGATCTGTGATAAGCTTACACATATGCTTATCTGCTGTGTGTGGTGGTACTTCTGCAGTCACTGGACACAGCTGAGGGAAGTATATGCACATTGTTTTGCTGGATCGAACCTGCAAACTGATGTGGCTCAGTGTCTGCCTCTCCAGTCTGGGGATGTTAATCCAGCTGCACCACGGGGAGGTGCTTGAGGATAAATTCAGCTTGGTGGCCAGGTTATGTTTCTCTGGTGAAAGAAACTGTGAGCACAGGCTTGGAGAGCCTGAAAATGTAGACTATTCCAGCTTTCCATGTATTCCAGTCAGCAAACTTCAGAGTCTGCTTGGGACCATTTAAAAAGTGATTTTAATTCTTGCTTTTTATCAACTTCTGTGTTCCTTGTTTTGGGAGTGAAATGATTTACTATCAATCTAGATACTTTCTATGTTGTAGGATCTTAGGGCAGCTTTGGTGATGCTGGAGCCCTACTCCTGAATGTCAGGTCCAAAGCTGTATGTGTGCAAAAGAGTAGGGAAGAGATGTGCTTGGAGTGCGTGGCTGTAAAGACCTGAATATCTTTTCCTGCAATGACTCACTAAGAAGTTCCTGAATGGCGTCCGTCCCTTGAAGTGTCTGGTGCTTGCAGACACAGAAGAAATTGTCCGCTTTCTAAAGAAACAAAGGCAACAGAAAATAAACAGAAAAATAAGGTATTCTGTGACAGTACAGCAACACTGTTGAAAATCTAGAAAGTCTAAACCTTAAACAGCAATATTAGCAAGCCAAATTTTCTTGTTAGGTGTGTATAGTAATGTATTTTTTGTGTTTGCAATGTGATGATTTCTGTGCCAGGGTGCTGAGTTCCCATTCTTCACTCTTAATGGCTACCAGAAGTCAAGCTGGTCCTCTGAGAACATGACTGCATGCTTAAATCGGTGTCGGAGGACCGGCAGCTCAGCAGGCACCGTGTGCATCTTTGTGAAAGCCCTTCCAGTCAGGGTTGGAGCCTAGTGGGTTTCAGCTTCTGAGTGCAAGGTGATATCTGTTTGTTGCTACGAGATGTCTCGGACCGGACGTGCTCCTCAGCTGCCCTCCCAGCAGTTCAGTCCCAGTGCAGGACGTGCCATGCCCTTGGAAGTGCTGGTTGCTGAAGGCCGGACACCTCCACAAACACACTCACTTTCCTCTGCAAAAACATCTGTTTAAATTACCCCGGGGGAGGAATGATGAGTGGTATGAGAATCTGTGGGGTTCTGGTCATGTTTGGTACTGTGCTGGGCAGGTCGGGCTGGAAACCTGCAGGTGATGATGTGATGTGGGAATGGGAGTAAGTGTGAAACCTTGGAGGGGTAAAATAGATTTCAGACCACCACTTTAGTAAAGTTAAAAGAGAATTGGCTTTGTATTGGATTAAGTCTTTCCTTGTGGTGGTGACAAGCCAGCTGTCCTACGTTGTGCTAGCACAGGGCAGTTGTGGCTGTGCAGGAAGGGTGGTGTGGGGGAGCATGTCTGGGAGAGGATGGTTTCCGCACTCCCTGTTGGGAATGGAGCAAAGCATCCGTTGGTGTATCTTGCAGCAGTGGGGAGGGAGAAGAATAGACAAGAGAAAACAAGGGGTTTTTTTCTAGCACCAGCAGGGAGAGAGGAAGGATGTCAGCCCAGTGGAGAGAGCTGAAGTGAGAGCTCAGATAACTGATGGACCTCAGAGTCTGGAGGGGGGATAAGCATCAGAGTAGCTGATGAGGTAGTATGGGTGTTTCTGAAAGAAAGTGGTGTGCCTGATGAGAAGGGGGATTATTTTTAGCATGTTCGCACCATTCTGCCTGTTGCTTTCCTTGTGGAGAAGCAAGTTTTTTCTCAAGGCTGGAGCTTTGCAGAACAAGCTGCTAATAACTGCAGTAAGGGTGGCAGAAACAGACCCTGTGAATCCAAATGTGAGAGCCTCCATAGAATTAGCCGTAGGATTTGCAATATTTTTGACAATGAGAAAGCAACCGTTTGGCTTTTTCAGCAAAAGGGGCCTCTTGCAAATATATATTTTAAGCTGCTTGTCCTGTATAAATATATATTTAAAGAAAACCAAAACCCTTTTGTTACAGTTACAAGCAGTTCCTGTGAAAACTGAGAAGGCAAATAGTGAAACTTTGAAATGTCTGTAGGAGCTTTTGAGTAATTTGGGGTCCCTTTGTATGGAAGGAGATCACTGTGTTTCAGGAAGCTTTGTTGCTTTAACAAAATGTTTGTGCTACTGAACGGTAGCAGATGGCTGACCCAGAAGATGATAGCGAGTTGCTTAAGCTACTTGTGAAGCAGTGCAGATTTCTTTGCCTTGCTAGTAGAAGCCAGCCTTGGTTTGAGGGATCCAAGCTAGGGCTTTCTCTCTGCTGTCACTGCAGGGCTGCTTCCCCAGCGTTGGCCATGCAGAACATCCAGATCCAGGCTGCCCAGAATTCTGAGTAACAACTCCTTGTGTGCCATGCAGGTGTAGTTGAAGCCCTGTGACAGTAGAAGATGTTACTGTCATAGATGTAAGGGTTAGTTTTCAGCAGGAGCTCGTTATAGGGACTGGCCAGCATTGGTGACAGGATGTTCAGAGCTCTCAAGCAAAGTGGGCAGTGCCGGATGGGTATTTTGGTACTTGAAAGCTTCGTTCCTCTGAGCTGCAGCTCAGAGGGTCACCTAGCAGCAGTCAGAAAGTGTACTGTATCAGTACACTCTTTCACTTCATCTCTCTTTCCAAATCTCCCACTTTGGGTGTTCAAACCATGCCACATGAGTAACACAAAACAGGATTCCATGCACATTGGTAATGTGTGGCTCTGGCAGGCTCCTAGCTATGGCATGTTAAAGACTATGGAGGTCTACCGTGGTCCTTCCTGAGACTTGCTCTCCTGATTTTTGCAGAGGCTTTGTTGACCTGAGGGGTTGATTTTCTTGCCTAGATGTCCCTCTTGCTGTATATCCCACTGGTTAGGGATGCTCTGTGCTGCGTGGGGAGAAGCCAAAAGTTTTGTACCTCAGTGTTGGAGGCCAAACCATCAGTTGCTTTGTAGATATTTGTATTTTCGGTTCTAGATGTCGCTGGGCTAAACCAAGGAAGATGGCGTGGATTCTCTTTTACAAGCCTGCAGAGCTGCGAGTGCATCTTTTTGACACGTTCAGCCAATTTTCAAGGGTGTTAATTGGATAAAATCTTTGACTGTCCCAGGTTGTAGTTGAAGGGCCATGATGTGTAAACTGGTGTGGTGATTGCAAGTGGCTGCTGCCATTTGCATCAGTCACATCTGCTCAGCTATGATAGGACTAGTTATAGTGTGATGAGTAATACAGCCCAGGGCTTTGATTGAAGACATTGCTTTGAATATGACTGCAGAGATTTGCTTTTTGAAAATGAAATGAGGTCATTTATCAGTAATGAAGATCCGTGCCTATCCATTTCTTATCTGAGCCCAGCCTGGTGCAGAGCTCCTAAGAATAGTGATAATACTGTTCTGAACATTTCCTTGGCATGCGTTTTATCTGGTATCTATGCGTTTTGCACTCTGCGAGACTTGGAGTGTGTGCCACCAGCTTCCTTTCCAGGGTACAAAAGCTGCATAAGTATTTTTTGAAAGATCTTTTACAGCAAATAATGTGGAGTAACATTATTTAGAAAAATCAGGGCTGGTGTTATTTCAAGACATGAATTGTGAACAGTTTTATATTACTGGTAGATAAATAATGTTTTAGTGGTTTTTATTTGCGTTTTTCATGAAGAAGAAGCAAAGACTGTGTTATTTTAGGATGTACTTTTTCCAATCCCTGCAAAGAAACTTAATCTCTGAGAGCTGCTAATGAAAGAGCAGAGACTAATGTTGAGACAGTGTTTTGTTCTTAACAAACCTATACCTTGGGAAACTCTCTAACTTTTCTGATTTATGAAAGGTTTGCAACGTGAAATAAAAATGGAGAGTTTTAACTTTTTTTTTTTACCTGCATGATGAAGCTTGAATTCCTACTCTCTGACTTTCTGAGTTTGAGGCATTTTTGGCAGTTTCTAGTGGAAAGTTGAACGTGCGCTTCAATGAGGGATGGAATGGAAAGACTTTACACAAACATGTGAATCTCCAGTAGATTAAAAATCTGTGCTGCTTTATGGGGCAAGGGAACAGGTTTAGATATATTGAGGTGGTTTTGGAGAGAGGTGTAAACCAACCCCCCCACATGCAAGTAATCCACAGCCCTTAAGAAAGATGGTTTGGTGAAGGCTGTGATACACATAAAGGAGTGAACCAAAAGCAGAGCCACACCATCCAGATTGGCAACACTTTGGATCCAGAGCTAATGTTTGCTTCAGAAGTGTCTCACTGACCCTGGTTTTCTTTCTTTTTTTTTTTTTGTTTGTTTGTATGTGTGTAAAAATCAGTTTTCTGGGATTTTGAAAATCCCAGGTATCTAAAGAACAGCTGAAGCCATGGGTTTTTGGCTAGCTGTGGCTTGGTTTACGCTTATCTCTGTTTCCGCAAATGACTGATGTAATCCATGTGGTGGGTGTTAAAGCGCCTGGGATGAATGGGTTTTTCAGAGGCTCTGTAGAGTGGGGCTGTAAAGGTGAAGGTGGCTAAGAGTTGTCAGTTCCCCCCGCAACCTGACACCCCAAAACAATGCAGGGAAGGTTAGCATTTGTCTCCTGCTTTGAGGATCTGCCATAAAATGTCACAGCAGCCAAGAGCTGAGCGAGATTTGGAAGGAAATTAGGTGTTTGAATAGGAATATTTCATTACAAATATAATTCACGTATAAAGTGAGTAGTATGAACAAAGCATATAAAGCTTTGTGCTTTATGGTTGTGGGTAACCACGGCTTGCTGAGGTTGGAGTGAAAGCTGGTGCAGAAAGAACTGTGCTGTCTGCTGTGACTTCCCATAAGCCTAGTCCATATCTCCCATCAGGATAATTATGAACAATGCTTTCTTCAGCCTTTGAATGAGCAGGGCCTCATTCTTCACTTGACTGCCTCTGTAGCATGCCACTGATTTTAACGATTTTGCACTAACTTGAAAGCAGAGCAATGGAATGAAGATTTAGGTTTGTAAGAAGTTATCCAGGTGCAGATCATAAAGATGCTGCCACGGTTTAGTTAGCCTGCTAATGAGCAGTGCAATTTTAATAGGTGTGCCTTCCTCCCCAGAGCTGTATGGCCATACTTGCAGGAAGCAGGATGGAGGCAGGCTGACAGCAGCGCACGCTCTGGCTCCAACTTGTGTCCCCTGCCAAGCCACTTCAAAGCTAGCTCGGGACACGAGGAGGGGAGCAGCAGTGGCGGGGATGCATGACAGCCTAGAAACAATACCCTCTCTTTTTTTAAATACTCTCTTTACTGCCTCGCCTGCAGGCATGCTTTGAGGCCCGCCTCGAGGGGATTAGGCTGGCTCACCTGCAAGCCCTCTGTACCGGGGTGAGAATGAATGTGGGTGGGCTGCAGTGCAGTGCCTCCCAGACCCAGGTCCCACATCCAGGCAGGCCAGAGAGGCATCACGCAAGCTCCATGCCAGTGTCAATGCTGGAGAGAAGACACCTGTGGGCTTGTGTGCCTGCACAGCTGGGTCACCCATCCTGTCTAGCCGCACCTGTGTGGGCATTAGCTGTGGGTGGAGAAGTGTCAGCTTCATCTTCAATGTAAAGAAAGCTCTGCATACGTTCCCTCGTGTGGGAATCTCTAAAGAAAGCTTTCCCTCAGTGGCAGCTTCACAGAGTATGAGAAAGCCACTGAGATTAAGTCAGACTGAGCAAATATTTTTGTCTTATTCCATGTTTTCATGAAACCATCAGAAATTTCAGATAAACAGAGCAGCGCTAGCAGATGATGTCCTTTCTTCCTACTGCCATGGTGGATTTTACCATGTGTGTTTGTACCAGGGGTCAGTTCTTTCTCGCAGAAACACATGTAGAGATTATGGCTCAGAAGTGACAGCTCTCAGCATGAGAGTGAGTATATTTTACAAGAGGGATAATATCCATCCTGATGCAAGCTTTGTGTTGCTGCCTTCTGCTGTTATCGTGGACAAAATTGCGGAGTTCTTAGAGGAGAATGAGAGTGTTGCTGCTCATCATGGGTTGTGCAGCCAGAATCCTCCCTGAGCTCCAGGGAGCCCTTCCAGTAGCCCCACACCCCTGACAGCCTTTGAACTGTTTGGGGGACAAGCAGCAGACTGGGGCAGCAGAAAGCAAAGGGGAGCTCCGCTTTCCATGGGCTTGCAGTGGGAGGGCCCATTGAAACCCATGGGTTTTCCTTGGGTACCAGTGGCAGATGGATCCTGCCCATGCAGGCAGATAAGCTCATGCATGTGTACCCTTGGGTCTGCCCTGAGGAGCTGTGGAATCGCTCAGGGGGATCCTGCTGCCTTGGAAATCTCAGGGGATCGTTTCTTCTCCTACCTTCTCCTGCGCTCGGGGAGAATGATGTGAAGTGGGCTTAAAGCCACTTTCTCTCCACTAAGGAAAGTGTTACCTCTTGTGGTGCCAATGGGCTGCTTTAACATCGATTAAACTGTGCATCCAGGGCCAATGCAGATGGAGGCCCCAGGCTTTGTAGAGGTGGCTGTAAGAAGTGTGTAAGGATGGTGCACTCGTGCAGGTGGAAGTCAGGGATGTCCCAGGAGAGAGGTGGCTTCCAAGTATTCAGCACTGTGTGGCAGATTTCTCTTCTGTGGTGTCTACCTTTTCTCTTGAATGGACAGTGTATTTTCAATGTCTGATTTGACAGCAAAATATGCATTAAAAAGCAGTATGAGTCAATGACCCTGGTTTTAAAGAGGAGACCAACCAAAAATGTAGGTCTGTTAGCTTTGTGGCAATGCTATGTTTGCTCCTTAGTTTCCTGATGTGGTTTTGACGTACTGCGTGCTTCATTTTAGACTGTCAGAAACACAGAGGCTACCTCACTTTTGAGTAAATAATGTGAATATGAAAACAAGAACAAATCAGAGGTGAAAATAGTGTGGAGACTACAGTCATGAACACAGCATGGAAAGACACCAGCTTTGAAGGGGTGTGTTTTGTTTCAATGTCTTGCGACAGCATGAGTTGCTCAGTGCGGGTTCGCATTCTGATTTTCTCAGGCAGGTTTCCTTCCCGCCCCTGAAATTCTGACTAGGGCTAGAGAACAGCCTATGCAAGGTTTATCTAGAGGAAAACAAGCTCAGCTAACTTTATCCTGTACTTTTGTCATGTTTGTGATTACAGTCAGATTTAATTCAGACTTCATCAGTTAGCACCCTTAGGCTCTGATTTATCTGAGAAACAGGGTTTAAGATGTTGTAAGTTGATATTTGTGCTATTTCTGCAATTGAATATCCACTGAAGCCAAGAAGAGGGAGTTTCTTGCCCACTGGGAAGGGTCTGAGCATCACAGCGTCAGCCACCAGCTGGGACAGCCAAGAGTCCTGCGGGCCAGTGTAGTGTCAGCACTGGGAAACCTCAGGTGCACCTCGGGGGAGAAGCACTAATATTGCCTCCTTCCTGAGGATGAGGGACGGGGGGATGTGTGTGGAGTAATCGGCTGGGGTCAGTGGCTTTATCAGGCCCATTGACAGCTCATGCTGTTCCTCTTTGTTGTGAGGATGGTGTAAAAGAAATAGGTTAGCCTTTCTATAAACTGTTTTTTCAGTTAAATCATTGAGTCTGCCTTCTTGCAAACCAAATTTCTGGTGACAGGCTTGATAAAGGAGAGGTTCCCAGTGAAGTCAGGGAGCTTTGGGTCAAACCTGGAGTACCACAGAGGTCTAGTTCCTCTTTACTCCCTTCCATTTTTAAGCCCGGAAAAGTTAGACTTAAAGTCAGTAAACAAAGATTAAAAGGATAGCTGTGTATAGTATTTGAGTGAGTTTCAAATGTATAGGTTTGACATTTATTTGTTATCAAAAGCTTAAAGGCTGTAAGCCCAATTCTGCCGATGGTGCTGCCTAATCCAGCTGTGCTCTTGACCTGTGACAGTTCGCTGGGTTCTTGAGGAATAGATGGAGTCAGAGCTGTGGCTCTGTCCTGCATGGGAAGACGAATCCTTACGTTGTCAGTCATTTTGGCAGTACCTCTGGCCAATACAGCTGTGTCGAAGAGAACGATACACCCAAAATAAAATTGTTTTTGCCAGATGAAGGGCTTTGAAGACTTCAAATGTAAGCAAGATAAAAATATCAAGACCTTGAAAAATGCATTGGAGAGAATGCCAAAGGAAAATCAGAAAGCGCAGTTCTAGCAAGAAAAACAGAGTAATACTAGTGTGAGTTAGTACTAGACAGGCAGGTGGAGGAGATGTGTCTGGACAAAGGGGTAGTTTGAGTGGCAGGTTTAAAAGCCACTTTCCAATGCTGCTTTTGAAACAGCCGGTTTTAAAAACACTTCCGAAATGGGTCTGCCAAATGTGCAGCTTTTTCCATTTTTTGTTTATTAGGGAGTGGAGAATAATTAAATTTTTTATGACATACAAAGTACATTCTTCACTAAATGTCGTTCCATTTTCTCTTAGCAATTGAAGATTTTATTGTAGAAGGGTTACAGCTCTGCGTACCGTACCTGGTTTTACAGCCTATGCCATATCCATCCATCTCACTGTCTTATGCTTGAAAGTTTTCAGGAGGCCTGGTGCTGGAATGGGTTTCATGTTTTATTCTCCCAGAAGCGGCTGCTGAGTCGAACAGCAGGCTGTAGTTCTCCAGGAACTGAAACAGTGGCCTGATGCAAACCATGTGTTTTGGAGCCGGGGCCATGCGCGTTGTGTGGGTGGCAGCCGGGAGCGCCAGGGGCTGAAGCCGTGCAGCCAGGAGAGCTCGCAGCCCCCCTGCTACATTCTTTTGGACTGTCGGGGTGGGGGTTTTGTAGTCTCAATGGACCCGAAGGAGCAATGACTTGGTTGCCTCTCCCTCTTCCTCCAGAGTGGGGGTACGTTTCAAAATAAGCTGGAGACAGGGGGTGCTACCAGAGTTTCAGCTGGGAGTGCACCAAAGAGCTTTGGATGAAGTCTTGAATCAAAGAACTCAAAGCGTCTGGTGAGGGATATTTTTAAGAGCTCGTGAGAAAAACATCAGTCTCCAAGTGATGATCATAAGTGAGAAATACATGCTGTAGTGACACAGTTAAGTAAAATAAAGCAAAAGGGCTTTTTCTTAAGGCATAGCTCTCCACAGCATCTCTTGAGAAGAGTGTGGAAAGGGAAAGATGGAAAATACAAGCTTTCCTTTTTCTGAAATTATAACAGAGGTGAATCTGGGAGCTGTATGGCTCAGAATGGATGGCTTTTGCTGTTACTTCTCTGGGCCCAGCATGTTTCCATGAATTTTTTGTTGCTTGGTTATGCATGCTGCAAAGCACAACTTTCTGACGCTCAGTTCTCCCCTGCGAAGTGTCATGTTTTTAGCCCCTTGTCACGCTGGCTGTTTGTGAGGCATTATTAATGTCTTTTGTAGCTGTCATGGTGCAGGTAACCAGAGGTGGGTTTTAATCCATGCCTGTGTTTCTGTGCTTGGCACATCATTGTTTTCGTGTGGGAGTCTTGGCTGAGAAGCCTTTCCCAAGGAATATGCTCCAGATGGGCATACTGATACAGATGAAGCTTTTCCATCTCCTGCAATGGCAGCTCAAGCCAAGCAGTCGGACCTACAAGGCAGCAGATTCAGAGGGCAGCTCTGTCCTCATGGCAACCAGGAAGAGGAGGACATCTTGCCAAGGAGTGTGCAAACCTGTCATCTCTGCCTCGCATGTGGTTGCTGTGACCATGCCCTTCATTGTTTTAATGCTGGTGTTCTTAGTAGTGCTCACCTGCCTGATGAGCAACATGGTCACTGATTTCTTCTTGCAGTTTAAAGCTTTTGGCTGTATAAATACACTAGAAGAGTTAGGGGAGCAGCATCATGATTGGAAGCAAGATACCAAGAGCACAGTCTTCAGGGACAACTGGCACACAGTTAAAACCCAATAAATCAATGGAAAGGAGTGCCTTCTCTGTCACCACGTGCAAGTCAGTTCCAGGTCCCTGTAGGGCACAGCATGGAAAAGCAATCTGACACCTTCTGTGCTTGTCCCTTGGGATCCAGCTTGGTTCTGCAAGCTCAGAGATGCACTCATTGTTAATCATGACATAATCGTGTTCAGGTTGAGATACAGACCATCTTTGGTAAGCCTGAAAAGCTATAATCTTTAAGCAGAGAATTTCCGGAGGAAAAAGGGCAAATCTCCCAAAAAATTACCAAGGAGAGAAATGAAGAGATTTAGAGTCACTAATAGCAAATATGATGAAGGGCATAACTAAATAATTTGTATATAACTACCACCATACAACACAAAGGAGAGGACCAACTCTTTAAGTGGAAAACTATTTTTGGAACCCATGAGAAGACTTAGGATTTTATACAACACATAGGTTATCTGTGGAACTTACTGTCAGCAGATAATATGGAATCAAAACATGAGCAGTGGAACAGGAAAGATATTTTTGTAACTTCCTGAATACGTTGCATTGCCTAGGAGGTCTAAGGAGTAGAGTGTTGTATAGAGTAGAAGACTCTTGGTAACTCCTCAGAAAGTACATGGATTCAATAAGAAGTGCTCTTTGCAAAGATTTTGCCTGTGCTGCTTGTGGTAATTCCGGCATCCATTTGGCCTTACGTTTTCATAGTGCCTCAGTCGCAGGGTGCTGTGATGTTTCTCCTTTCTTCTGGCTCCGAGGGCATGTTTTCTAGATCTCTTACTATGTTTATAACTCTCCTCTTGACTTTCCTCAGTGGGCCTGTATCTTTCTTAAAACATAATGGCAAGCTATGGGACACAGTTCTTACAGCAGTGAGCTTTTGCTGCACAGTAGAGTAGAATAATCTCCAACTGATCCAGCCAGAATTCTATTGATTTTTTGGGATGACATCGCATTGTTATTTTGGTTAATCTGTGAACAACTACAACCATCAGATCCTTGTCTTGAATACTACTGCTTTGCATTATATTCTCCATTTGATGTTTGCTACTTTGTGGTGTCTTTTTTTGATTTTTCCAATGTGTGTTATCTGTTCTAAATTTAATCTGATTCATATATCAGTGTTTTATATCCATGTAGATATAACTGTAGGGAAATGTTAAGCCTGCAAGCACCTGCATATTACTAGAATGTCTTTATTATTATATATATGTCTTATTTTTCACAAGTATTAGTGTTAAAAAGCCTTACACAATAGAAATAAAGGCAACTCCAAGTTAAAGTTGCAGTCTTGTCCCCGTGGCAGTGCTGAAGTCTGTCCCAGAGGAGCTGGGAATGTGGAGTCCTCTGCCTGCATTAGAGTGAACAGTCCAGCACCGTTTCTGCAGCATTGCTTGTGGAAGCCTGTTCATGTGGTCGGTTAGTTAAGTAAAAAGTCAGTTGAGGGTAAATGTTGGATTGTTATGATTTATGGACCAGCTATCAGGCTGTTTTTCATAGTCTGGAGTAGTATTTGGAATTATTTTTGCTGGTAGATACTGTCATAGTAGAAGTATGTACGTCTGTCGTTTTGGATGTGTCAGGTAAGGCAGGGATGAAGCTATTGTCAGTACAGATGCTGTGGCATCCCACAGAGCTGTACTGGTCGCAGGTCTTCTGCCTTGTCCTCCAAGCTTACTGATGACAAGCCGTTAGGAAAACATCTCGGTTTAGGGCATGTGTTTGACAACAGAGATGTGAAGCTTGCAGAGGAGGACACAGACTAGTTTTGACTTTGAACGTGATTGCTCTGCCATCTGTGTGATGAATGGAGGTGATGACCAGGGTTAGGGTGTGAGAAGCACATCTGCTATAGCAAGTATTTTGAACTAAACTGGTTGCAGCCCCTTTGTCCTTCTGCCTCTGTAGCAGACGTGCTTCTTAATCCCCCAGCTCAGCCTGGTGGTGAGGTTGGCCATGGTCAGGGCATCCGCTCGCCTGCTCTGTCCCTGCAAGGAGCCTTCAAAGGTGATCTCACTCCAATACCACCTTCCCTCCAACTTAGTGAAGAAGCAGGTGTTGGACAACACTCTGGATGGATGCTTGCAGACTAGGGCCACAGCTGCAGTGCGCTCTCACAGCCCTTGCTGAGGGTTTTTACCACCACAGTGGTTTGGCCACCAGAGAAGCCTTGACGGGAAGCACCCAAAGGCGGCAGGTTTGAGAGAGGAGGGTAGCCCAGGCTTGGTGGCTCCCTTCAAAGGGCGCTGATGCAGAAGGAAACCTGTGCGTGGATGTCAGCAGGAGAACGTGAAGCTTTCAATAACTTGCTGTTGGTTGTTCTTAAGTCATGATACATGTATTAATCGTGTAGAAATACTTTGAGTTTGGAAACGTGCTACTCCTACTGTGCTTAGCATTCAGAGGGCTCTTCAAAGGGAGCACTGGAAACTTCTGTTGATGCTGTCAATTTAAAGAATGTCCTCCGGATGCCAGGTAACTCCTCTACAGATGTATAATGAATCGCTTTGCTCAAGTCAGTCATTGCCGTTGGATACTGGTCCTCTGCCCAAAACTCCTGGCTGGAGCCCGGTGAATTATGGCACACTTTCCATTGTGCTTTGCAGGAACTAAAGCGTTCCAGTCCCTGCTTTCTGCGCCAAGCAGAAGTGTGTGGAAATGTGCTGAGCGATTTTTTTTTTTTTTTTTTTTTTTTTTTTT
>Ga0065711_1037611_pt1 | contig 19657 bp, 7 predicted proteins | sample Hoacrofraction12_FD_59098 | JGI IMG/M metagenome (GOLD analysis project Ga0065711, IMG submission 59098) | Hoatzin crop microbial communities from Cojedes, Venezuela - Epithelial fraction 12 v2 (version 2) | ecosystem: Host-associated > Birds > Digestive system > Esophagus > Crop | place... | reverse complement strand
GCTCCTCATCTTTCTTGAACTGGGGAGCCCAGAACTGGACAGAGTACTCCAGATGGGGCCTCACTAGGGCAGTGTAGAGGGGAAGGAGAACCTCCCTCGATCTGCTGGCCACACTCCTCCTAATGCACCCCAGGATGCCATTGGCCTTCTTGGCAGCCAGGACACACTGCTGGCTCATGGTCAACCTGTCGTCCACTAGGACACCCAGGTCCCTCTCCACAGAGCTGCTCTCCAGCAGGTCCGCCCCAAGCCTGTACTGATCAAAGCAGTGGTTCACTTATTAGTCAAACTGTTGCCTTTAATAAGGTTCTTTGACTTCTAAGATACATTATTGACAGTGACGAGATAATTTTCTTTAAAATTTTATTTCTGGTTTATATAATAAAAGGTGCTCTTGAGTGATATAGTTGGATAGATGGTTATGCAAGTCAGATCTCCAGTTTTGTGCTGGGAAATAAGCAGCTGAAAGACTTAACTAGTGCTCAAGAAAAGAATAAGTGCTCATCGTTATAGGAAGGGGGCCTGTACATTCCAGCACAGGTGAGCCTAGTCTCAGGTATAGTACTTGTTTATTTTGCTTATGTGTTACTTTATATGATAAAGTAGCGTTTCTGTTTTCTGCCGTACAGAGTTGGCACCTAACTTGTCATGGAAATACTGCTTCAGTTTACCGAACTTTCTGATTAAGGCTGCATGAGTGAACTAGAAATGGCAGCTGTAGCAAGTTTCTCTGGCTTTTAAAAATGCAGATGAGGATAATACTGTCCAAAGAACAGAAGAAAATCATCTCTAATCATGATGTGCCGCATCTTGTAAAGGAATATAATTAGTCTTTTGCTTTTTATAAGCTGTTGCCAAGTAAGGTAGTCATGCTTTTTTTGTTTTTATTCCAAAACGTTTATAGGGTTGGTCATGTTGTAAAAGAAGAACAACAGACTTTTCTGACTTCTTAAGCATTGTGGTATGTACTCATGATTATTTACAATTTTTATACTTGTCAAATGACATTGATAAATATTAAATGGTATATGTGCATACATATTTAATATTTGCATACTTTCAAACTTTTAAATCTTGCATGCGCTATTTTTCTCAAGGTAATGTTGCAGTTGATTTTCATTTTTAAGCTTTAATGGTTATAACTAGTTCTGTCAAAACCTATTTAGAGACTTGTTGACAGTGAAAGAAGGTCAATATTTTTGTTACTTTGCTTGATTACAGAAAGTATGCATTTTTCTTTAACAAGTCTCCAAATGAAGATATTTTCCACTTCAGTTGTAGGATTTCCTTTGCGGACGATGCTTAAAGTGGGCTGAAGGAGAAGATGGGGCTGAAGAAATAAATCAAGAAAACTTGTTGCGGTTTTTGATAATTTTTAAATGTGCAAGCAGGCTACATAGTATATATATAAATGTATGCTTTCCATAATAGGGCTGTACGAAGGGTCTCCATAACAGTGAGAAACCTCCTGAGCCTGTTAAACCAGAAGTCAAAACTACCTCTGAACGAAAGGAGCTAGCTGAACTGAAACCCAAGTTTCAAGAACACATAATTCAGGCACCAAAACCATTGGAAACAATTAAAAGGCCAAGGTACACTATAAGAAACTAAGTTTTGCCAAATTTGTGGTCTGTTGGCTAAGATAGAGCTCGTTTGGTTATTCAGTGTTACACATCTCATATAGTGTAAAAATTCCCAAATTAACTTTAAAAGAGCTTGTGTTTGGTAGCAGTTAAGACGTTATCTTAAGTTTCAAAACGAAATAAAAGAATTCTGCTTAGGAGGAGGTAGTACTGGATCTCTCAGCATTTAGCTTCCCAGGAAACAAAAGTTGCAGTCTAAAGCCTCGTATTATTAAAAATAATTTTAGAGTGCTCGTGTTTAGATTCCTTAATCTTTCTGATTTATTTTTAGTGTTGTAGAGTTGTGAGGATTTCCTGTTTAAGACTGCTGTGTAAATTTCTAGTCTATTTTTCCATAAACAGTGAGAATTGGCACTTACAAATCTAGTTTGTTTGTTGTTGTAAGGGAGGTTGCAAAGGGAGAGGCTTATAGCAAGATTAAAAGTTACTACTTTGTTGTCTCATGTAACTTATTTTTCATGAAGCTGACATGAATAAATGAACATTTTTTTAGCCCGGATGAGCCAATGACAAATTTGCAGCTGAAAGTGTCAGCTTCCTTGAAGCAAGCATTAGATAAACTGAAACTGTCATCAGAAAACAAAGAGAAAAAAGGTAAGGATATAGGGAGGTTACATAGGTATATGACTGTCACACAAATAAATGAAATGCTATTTTTTGTTACTGTTTCTGAACTGATTTTTTCATGTAATTATGTTCTTGTTCTTAATACTCTGGGAAATAGTTGGCAGTCTAGGGAATGATAATCAAAATTTAACCGTGAACAATGTGGAGACTTGGGTGTGACAAGCATTATGTGCCCATTAAAATTATTTAAACTGCCTGTTTTGTGAGAATTCCTGGATAGAATGGACATGGTGGGAACATCCATTTCTGAATATATGACTGAAAGGGTTTCAAAAGAAATGAACTCTGCTCCTATGTTATTGCAAACACGATGTCATAAAAAGCCTTTCATAACCTGGTGAAATTTCTCTGAAGTCTAGCTGGTTCTCCCTCATCTGTTTTTCTTCCTTTTTTTTTTTTACTAATTCCCACAGTTTGTTTGGAATTTGGTTCCAGAACTACACTGCTCCTAAAGAAACACTTTCTGATTTCAACCTATATTTGTGGCTATTTTAGACTTCTTTTTTACTGGTGCCAGAATTGCCATTTAGCTCTTCTTTCTACTTGGTATCCAAGTTCTTTCCTTGTGTGTATTTATAGACAGCAGTTGTAGCCTTTTACCTGCTTAGTTTTACAAAAACAAACAAAATGAGTGATTGTTCTCTTCCTTGATGACTGTAATAATCCTCTTCATGGATTTTTTTTGCCTCACTTAAACCAGTGTAAAGGTATAGAACCTACAGTCTGATGTATAGGTAATACAGGTTTCAAAATGTTTGTGGCATTTTGGTGTCTTTGTACCTGTCTGGCAGACTTCAGTACCAGGCAGAAAATAGACAGCTTGAGATACCTTTTTTTTTTTTTTTTCCCCCCCTCCTAAGCTAGTCCTTAGCTCACTTTAATTCTCAATAAAAGCAAAATGATTAGTTCATTGTCCAATTCACTTACTATTTTCTATAACATGATTCTGTTTACAGAGGAAGACAGTGATGAAATCAAGATTGGGACAGCATGTAAAAATGCAGGCTGTTCAAAAGTAAGTCATTCAGTTCCGCTCTTAAACCCAACTGCTAAACTATTAAATGTGCAGTTTTGTTTTCCTTTCTTGGGTGTTCTTTTGTGTGCTACAAATTGATTTGGAGATGGCACAAAGTCCGTCAGGCTTAACAAATGCACATCTGATAGCACGCTGCAGTATAGACAAATATGGGCTGTTTTGTGCTGTGAATGCAGTAAGTCTAAGATTACTTTTTTTAAGCGTGTGCTGAACTTCTAATTAGTAACCTTGCCAAACCCGTGATACTGATGTGTTTCAACTTAGGACGTTAAATACAATATTGGTGAGAAGTGACTTACTGATAACACTTGAATTGATCTTGATAATCTGTGTATAGGTCAGAAGCATCTGCAGATCTTATCCACAAAGAAAATGTTATCTTATCCACAAAGAAAATGTTTTAACACTTCTAGCACCAAAGTTAGTCTTTATATTACGTAGTCATTTAAACTGAAAGTTTTTTACACTGACACCCTTGTGTTGTACAGAATGGGACAGTAGAATTTGAATAGGTATTTCACTGGATATCTAACAGATTTTGCGTTTTCTATTGCAACTCTGGTGGGAGGAGAATTTATAGCAGTCTCTTGTTTGTGTATCTGATATGATATTCAGTGGCAGAGTTGTATATTATTTAATTTGCTTCCTTTTGAGTATCCAGGTGTTTTATAAATGATAAGTTTAATTTATTTTACAGTTAACTACTTCTTTTCTCTGAATATTCAGACTATTTTTAAAGGTACATATCTTTGAGGATCTAAAGTGACCTTAATGAGCATAGATGATGTCACCATTGATGTACTCCATTGAAGGAATAAGAAGTATAGCTTGTTAGAAGGAGTGCTAGGGAACCTTTTATGAATGAAGGTTGAGTGGCTATTTTGAAAAGCTAGGGCAAGCCATTGGATTTAGATTTTTTACTGAAAAGCTTTGTAAGACTTTGTTCAGTGTTTCTGTTGTGGGGTGTGTTTTGTTTTCTTTTTTCCTTTGGTCCACATCCTGTAACAGTAACACATTTTAAATGCTTTGTTTTACTAGACATACGAAGGACCACACAGCACAGAAGAAGTATGTATATACCATTCTGGTGTACCTATATTCCATGAAGGGTTAGTAGTCAGTTAACTTTAATTTTTTTAATTAGCCTACTATGTGTTCCTGCTTGCTTTGTAGATGTTGCCCTGTTTTCATTCTGTATTTCTTCTTCAGTTAAAAATTACAATGCTTGAAGAAGGTGTTCTAAATTAGTAGTAATATTGCACAAAGGAAAGATCTGAAGTGCTCACAGTAAACAGTATCCTAAATATTGTTTGTTAATTACTTTGTGAACTTTCAAGGATGAAGTATTGGAGCTGTTGTAAAAGAAAAACCTCTGACTTCAATACGTTTTTAGCTCAAGAAGGCTGCACAACAGGAACACACGTATGGACTAAAAAGGATGCGGTAAGTAGCATTAGCTTTACATTCTGTAGCTGGCCATTCTGAATTTTGAATACTGAAATGTAGTTAGTAGATTGATTGAGTTGTTACTGTAGTTGAGCTGTTACAGATCACTACCTCTGAAATAATATGGAGGGTATTAGGCACATGACAACAGAAATGGAGTTTGAAGTAATCTGTGGTAGAAGTATACTTGTAGTAGCGTACAACCTTTCTTTTTAGTGATATATATAGTATCACTATTTTATAGTAACAGTGTTTTCAGCAAATTCAGGAAATATAATAGCAGTCACTTCTGCTTTGTTAGTTAAGAAGGTCTATGGTATTCCATATAGAATATATTCCATATAGAATATATTCTGTATACATTCCTTTAAAATAAGGTTATTAGAAGTCTTTCCTCCCTCAAAGACCATGAAGAGAGCTGCGGTACATGTTCTGTAGTGACATAACTGTACTTCCAGTTTCATTCAGGGTAATTGAGTTGTTTAGGTAGGGATGACAGGGTGGATAAGGTTGAAGTTCCATGGGTGGGAATGGAAAGGTCTCTCTGTAATTTGGATTCTGTTTACACATTTGAATATTTTTCTGCTCTGAATCTAATTGAGTCTTTCTCTGTCTAATTTGGATTCTGTTTACACATCTGAATATTTTTCTGCTCTGAATCTTATTGAGTGTTTTTGGCTACCAGTGTAATAAATACAGAGAGAGCATTTGCTTAGTTTGTAGGTATTTCATTGCAATGTCAGGAACAAACTGCAGAATTACAAGGGGGAAAGTATTTCCATGCAGGGTTTAAAAAGACTCTAAGAGAATGTTACAGAATGTAATAATGGAACTGAATACTTGCTTCAGAAACATTAGCTGGTCACATGTTGGATGCAGGTGAACACAGAATTTTTCTTATGAATATGTTGTCTGTTGCTGAGGCAAAATGGGTTTGATACTGCAAACATCAGTAACGTTTAACAGAAGAAAATAAAGGTATATTATAGAAAGTGTAGTTCTGTTACCTTGTTCTATAACAATTACTTCACAAGTCCTTCTTTTAAATTACGGAATTGCTGTTTGCTTTGAAGATTAATGTTTGTGTTTAAGGAGGGCTTAAAAAAAAAAAGCTGAAGTTGTGAATCTAAAGCAGGAGTATTCTTGTAAAGAATTTACCCAGATGTTAAGAAACTATGTGTTTATTAAATGTGTGTATATTGAGATAATGGGCTTCTAGCTGATAGGCTTTTTTTGACTTTACCTTTTGTTATTTGGGGTTTTTTCACTGTTTATTTTTCCTGCATCAGAGAACAGAGGGTAATATTAAGTAACGTCTTCAAGTAATGTGAAAGTTTCTTGGAGCATTGGCTGGCTTTTTCTTTGTTCAGTTTCTTTGTACTACTTGCTGGATAACTGTAGTCTTGGAGAGGAAGTTAACCCAACAAGTATAATTTTTTTTGTTTGTTTGGGATTTTTTAAGGTAGTCTCAGTCATAAGCATTGGGTTTCTTGCTTTTAATGTTTGTCACAGACCAGTAGGTGCAATACGTGAATTGTAGTCCTTTATTAGCTATGCTTATTTGCTATTAAAATAGTCCTGGCCTTTTTTCCTGACTAGTCTTGTAAAAATACCGCTGAAAGCAGTTTTAAGTCTTTTTTTTTTTCTATACCTTTTTCCTGATATAGAGTAAGAAAGTAGTTCCATGCAGGCATGATTGGCACCAGACTGGAGGAGAAGTGACTATTTCTGTGTATGCTAAAAACTCTGTTCCTGATATGAGCTATGTAGAAGCAAATAGCACAATGGTGAGTATCTACCTGAAGATGTAATTCTTTTTTTTTCAATTCTTACAGCAGCTTGAAGTTAGGAAAGTCTGGCTTCTACTTTATTTACAAGACAGAGGTAGCATAAGAATCTTTTTTTGAGTAACGGCGGTTTCTTGGAATTTGTGTTTGTTCGTGTGTAGCTTTTTTTTTCCTCTTCTGTTTGGGTATCTGTACTTTAGTGTTTGTTTTTTTGTGTTGTTTTTTTTTTTTAAAAAAAAAAAGCTGCAGTAATCTTTAATTTGACTTCTGCACTTAAAACCCGAGTGTGATGGATTTGCATCACCATATGTATAAATAATTATAGATTCCAAATTTAATTGTATTTGGCTTAATGGAATTTAATATTGTTCTTCATGGTACGCAGTTTCACAGCTACTAAGATGAAACAAGTGTTAAAATGCTTCTCTGATTTCTTATTCACGCATTTGGAGAAAATGATAATGCTTCCAGGATGTATATGTGGCCACTATTGACTATGACACTGTATCAGAATCTGTTAGAATAGATTTGCACTTCTGTGTCTGACAATTTGATCACTTTGTTCATTGTGCGATCTGAGTCCTAATGTGGTATATTTTGCTTAAATGTACTTTGATGTCAAATGATTTACTAGCCTGACAAAATTTTTTGTTGTTTTTCCTGTGAAGTTAAATATCCATATTGTATTTGAAGGAGAAAAGGAATTTCATCGCAGTGTGAAATTATGGGGAGTAAGTATAATAATAGTTTTTCTATTTTTTTTAAAAAAAGCACAAACCCTCAGCTTCCTCTCTTTCAAAACAGTTTGGTTTTCCCCTTTACTCTGCTTATTGAAAGAAATTCAGTTGCATGTCATTCAGTAATTACATTTAAATCTGAATCTAATGCCCTAAGTGATCATGTATGACTTCATAGTTGATGCTTCTTTGAGCAGAAGGTGGACTCCTGAACTCCTTTCTGTCCCGATTTGTCCAAAGATCCCAACACCATGACAGTGGTGTTGCAGAAAACCCTGGACACTGTAATTGCATGCTTGTGTACGTATTAGACCAACGTATATGTTACATATGCACAGGTGTATGTTTATAGCTTGGGAATGGGAGAGGGTTGGCTTTCCCAAACAACAGAGGGAATTCCATCTACCTACACATCTACTGAAATTTAGTGATAAGGTACTTTTCCTAACTTAATTCCCAAATATCTAACAGTCTGGATCTTAAACTGAAGTGTGAACTATATTTTCTGTTCTAGGTAATTGATGTAAAGAGGAGTTACGTGAACATGACGGCTACAAAGATTGAGCTTACTATGAGAAAAGCAGAGCCCCTATTATGGGCAAGTCTTGAATTACCTGTATCCAACACAGAACAAAAAAAAGAGAATTCAGATCAATAATGATTCCAAGAGACAAGTTATTTCCTATTATGAAGTGGTGACTTGCTACTGTAATCAAATATTTAACTTTTATATAGATTAATTTTTTTAACTACTAGATCACATGTTCCATTCTACAAAGATATTTGCCACACAGTAAATGAGGGTGTGAACTTGGAGGGTGATATCTTTTTTTGCTCTTGCTCCCATGAGTATATTTATTGTAGTTGGAGTGTGACCATGGGAATTTAGAGTAAAAGAGCTGTTGCCCTATGCTTACAACCTTACCCACCATGCACTGACTATTCCAAATAGGCGTGTTTTTAGTCCACTGTGTGTGTTAATTTTTCAAATGTTCGGTTTAAACTGGGTCTGCTGGGTGGCACATGTTAATTTTAGCACTGTTCATTATGAAGCATACAGTAATACAGATACAAAAGTCTGAGTTTATGAAGTGATTAGAATGCAATTCTTCATCTAGAATAAAAAAGTCCATAAACATAAATATGAAAGAATGCTTGTAGACTTGCATTTTTGTCTTCTCAAGCTAAGGTTTGTTTCAATAACTGTTGGCTGTGCAGGGATGGAATAAACGGTATTTTGCTACGGATTTCAGTACTTGGTGACTTTTGCTGTCTTTCATGTGTAAAAGCAGGAGATCAGATTAAAAACAAAGTTGTCAAGAGGGTTTTTTTTTTAAAAAACCCAAACTCCTGTACCTTTGGTATGTGAATTGTTAAATATAAAAGTGAATGGACAGTGAAATGGCTGAATAAATTAGCATCTCAGCTGTGGAGAACATAGAAACAACGGACTATTGTAAAATTACGAAGGTGCTGTATATATGTGATAGTCTTTAGAATGTATATTCTACAACATTCAGAATTATGAATCTTTTTTCAAAGTAGGTGGACATGTGTAGTAAGAGAAGCCAGTACACACTGTAGGTGTCTCGGGAAAGTTATTTCCATGTAGATGTGCATAGCTCTTGTTTCTGATGATGGTAATCTAAGAACTAAATTTATCTACAGGAGAAATCTTAGGAGAAGGAAACAACAAGCTTTAAAATGTCTGCCTCAAATCATAATTGTACCTTTGAATTAAAATATTTTAAAATATTATTTCTTTCAACAGCATAAACAGAGTACTATAATTAGAAATCAAGACCTTATTTTTGTTTTCAGTTCTTCATCAGTAAAGATTTGTGGCTGAAAACAGGATAGTTTTAAAGATGAGACTTTAATCCAAGCAGCAACACATGCAGTAATGTTTCTTTCTGCTTGAAATAATTTCTTTATGTCGGGTTGCAGCTGAAAGAAAAACAGTGTTTTCGTATACAAGTTGTGAAAAATGTACACAGTTATTGTGCCAAAACTTACACATGTAAACCAGCAGTCCTGTGGACTGTTGAAATGTGTGGATGCTCATCTACTGCCTTGGCTGACCTGGAATAGTGCCGAGAGAAACTCTGAACGTAGTAGAGGCATTCTGAAGTTCAATATGGATTTCCAGGAATCCTACTGTTTTCCAACAGGTGTAATTTAACTTGAGCTCAGAGTCTGTCTCTTGCAGTACTTGAAATCCTACTTCATGGTTAAAGTAGTAGGAAATACATTACCAAAGAAACCATCCTCAAACACCAAGAAAGTAACACCAGTACTGTATGTATGAAACTTGTTTTGGTGCTTCTTTATCTTCATTTCAGGATCCTGTTTCCTCATTGACTTGGAAGGTTGCTTACTCGCTTGGGGCCCTATTAAGAGTTCCTGCTCTAAGTTCTACATAGAAGGTTCTATTAACCTGTAATAATGCCCCCCCCCTTTTTCTTTAATATATTTGAAAATGTCAGGAGCTGTGAAGCGATAGGGTACAAGCTTACAAAAATGTATGTCTGCAAACAGTCCTCTAAAAATTGAACAGATACTTCATGATGTGTTCTGAACCACGAACTGGAGCTGTTGTTAGTATAATGCTGAGAACAAGCACTTGAGTGGATGAAAAGTTCCAGATAGCTGTAGCACCTAGTGTGCCAGCTGTGGTTTTGTGTGCGGAACTCTGAGCTTGGACAGCAAAATGAGCAGTGTTTAAATGCCAGGATAAAGTTTGTATTTAACAAGCAAGTTCAAATGTGTGTCTATCCATATGGATATATAAATACCCTAAATATCTTGTGTTTTCCGCTTTTTAAAATTTATTTACATCCTAACATGCAGTAGGTTTACATCATGTGAAATCCATTTTAAAGAACTACAACAGAAAGGGAATTTCTTGGGAAAACAGAACTCCTGTTTTTAAGCAAGTCATACTCTCCCTTAGTATACGTAGCGATAAACGGTGAGGAATGTGGATGAATGGAGCTTCACCCCTTGGTGCTGCCGGCTTTGGGACCCTGTAGCTGTTTGTTATGATCTCTCAAACTACATTGTGCTGGTAGCTGAGTCAACTTAGCCATAAGTAGAAGAAATCTCATGTAAACATGGTCCTCGATTTTGCTTTTGCGTTTTATTCATTCCTCCTACTCTTTTCCTGTTGTTCATACTTTCAGCACAAAATTAAAGATACTTCAGGAGTTCCGTAATGACTTTCCCATTAGTGGCAATAAAACCACTTTTAAAATTCACCTGTTTAAAAAATACGCAAACAAACAAAAAACCCCAGCTTTGATCAGGCCAGAAGGTAGAGGTTTTGCAAAGGATAGTCTGATTTTTCTATGGCCCGTGATATTTTTCAAAAGAAAAGGATAAACATGGTATAGACTGCTGTAAGTCTCTGCATGAATTCTTAGCAGCTTTCTATAACCGTATGTCTGCGTCCACCATCAAGCTGGAAAATGTATCGCTTACTGAATTCCAGTGTGGTGAGCAGCTGCTCAGAACAGGGTTCAACACACCAATGTTTGGTCCTGATGTTCCGAGAAATTACATCTTGACAGGGGTAGCGGTAGCTGACCAGTGGAATGGTGGTTTGACTGTAACTTTTCTTAGTAAATGTGGAGAGGAGGTGAAACCAACTGCAGTGTACTAAAGCAATCACAGTACTTCCTCAAAAAGCAAGATGTGAAAACTAAGCTGAGGGATTTTTGATCACATAGGCTTTCACCTGGCTAACAATAGTGAAACTAAATTGCAAATGATTATGGACAGGAATACTTGCTCTTTTCTTCATGTTTTCAGAAGTTGTGCTGTATTTAAGTTGGTTAACTTGATACAGTCTGGCTATATTTTTAGAAGGAATGAGTCTTTAAAAGCTGCAGTGTGTTTCAGTGTGGGTTTGCACATCACACGTGCAGGTAGCGTAGTGTCTCAGAATTGACAGTCCAGGTCCATATAGAACTCCTTCACAATCCTTTTTTAACATGAAAAATTTTATGGGTATACAAGTTTGTGACAGAAATCTTAATCTTTTCCCTCATGTATAAGCCCATTTTCCTACCTAGCATTACGTACTGTATCTGTGATGACATTTCATGGAGGACTTGGAATTTAGTGTTAGTATACTGTTACGCGCTGGGCTGTTCAGCTGCTCTGGCTCTTACGTTTTGCATGGCATTGATGTAACTTGACGAAAAAAATCTTCCCGTTGGGTGATCTTCTGGAACGTGTACATTATCAAGTCACCATTTCAATAGTTTAGGGATTAGTTTTACTAGGAATTTTGCCTTGAAAAAAATCTATGTAACAATGCATTTTTTTTTCTTGCATACTTTAAACAAGGCATGAGCATTGGTTAAATACTGTACCTGTTAATTATTGGTCTTTCCCAATTGCTACTAAATTTTTTTTATCCATTCAGGAATGATATCTTTTTTAAAGTAATGAGTTACGTGTCTGGAACACTGTTTTAAGGTGGTAATAATTTTGCCATTTTAGGAGTCTTGAATTACGGTTGAAGGGGGAGATGTCTTTTTGCATGGTTGTTTGATTCTGCATGTTCATAAAGCATAATATATGCAGAAATTAGTCTCATGCTCTAGTTTTTTTCCAAATGTATTCAATAAAATTCTTACTACATGCTGGTTGCATTGGGGGTTTTTTTGACTTCTTTTGTTATGGGAGAGAATTGGCTTTTGGATCTGCGACACAGTTGTTGGAATAAAACCTAGGTGGGCATTTTTCACCGGTCAGTCTATATTTGAGGGAAACGTGGCAAACGGCTGTTCCCCACCTCGTGGCTTCTGTCTTTGCCCGTTGCTTTCTAACACAGCAGCCCAGCCCAGGTCAGTCAGCCCTCTGCGTACGCGTGGCCAGTCTCATTCACGGGAATTGATCTGTCCAGCAATTTTGAGCGGTCAGAGACTTACTGGAATTGGAATAACTCCAGATACAATGTTTGGGATCTTCCTAGGAATGCTGAAGATATTACAGCTTTGCTGCTTTTTTTCTGGTTTCTTGGAAAAAAGAAGAAGATATCTGTCAAAACGTCTGGCATTCCCACAATGGAGAGAAAAAGGATTCACTTCTTGGGGCCTTAAAATTTTCTGTGGTAATAAAAATTTTGTGTTTTCTCAAAGTTTGGGTAGATATTTTAACCAAAGATAACCAGGATACTGTCACAGGTGTGAACTAATCCACAGTTACTGTGCCAAATGATTGTTAGTCAAGCAACTCCAGTTTCTCTCTTGAGTTTGCCTACAAAATGGAGGGTGGGTGTTGGGGAGGTGGTCCCAAACCTGGTCTTCCTTTACAGTGGGGGGGGCTTTGCCCCCCTGGACCCCATCTTGCAGTCCATCAACTGGGGAGGGGTGAGGAGAGAGGTTGCCAGTGAAGACTGAGGGAAAATTTTTTTTAGTACGTCAGCCGCCTTCTTGTCTGTTGATACGAGGTTGCCATTCTTGTTTGTCAGGGGGCAGTATGCTTTCTTTAACCTTTCTTTTCTGGTCGTCCATGTTCACAAACAACAGGTCCTGCAGGTGCCTTCCCGAGTTGGCTCACTCACACCAGCTGTGTCAGGACACACTCCAGGAACCTCCTGGATTTTTTCCTATCCACTGTATTGTATTTTCAGTGGACATCTGGTAAGTTGAAGTCCCCCACGAGAACAAGGGCAAGCAACCGCGAGACTTCCCCAAGCTGCTTATGGAATATTTCATCTGCCTCTTCACCCTGGTTGGGTGGCCTATAACAGACTCTCACCATGATACCTGCCTTGTTCGCATTCCCCCTGACTGTTACCCATAAATGCTCAATGCTATCATCACCATCATCAAGCTCTAGACAATCAAAACACTCCCTAAGATACAGGGCTACCCCACCGCCTCTCCTTCCTTGCCTGTCCCTTCTGAAGAGTTTATAGCCGTCCGTTGCAGCACTCCAGTTGTGCAGGTTGTCCCACCATGTTTTTGTGATGGGCACTGTATCACAGTTTTCCTGCTGCACGATGGCTTCCAGCTCCTCCTGTTGTTACCCGTGCTGTGTGTGTTGGTGTAGACGCACTTCAGCTGGGCTGTCGATCGCACCTCCTTTCTGGGGGGAGAAGCCTCAATTTCTATGTCACCATTCTCAGGCGCTTCTGTGGTTTCTAGCACCTCAGTAACCCTTGCGCCTTCGCTGCCGCATGGCTCTCCATCCCCTACCTCCACTGAGACGGCAAACTGAAGGACCTCATGAGCACACGGTCCCTTGCACATTGGTGTGCCACCCCCAGCCTTACCTCTAGCGAGCCTGTTATTGTCCCTTGCCCCCTTGAAATCTAGTTTAAAGCTCTTTCAATCATCAGCCTTGCTAACTCCTGTGCAAGGATCATTTTCCCCTTGACACCAACCCATGATCAAAGAACCCAAAATCCCACCAGTGACACCAGGCTCAGAGCCAGCTGTTGATCTGCTGGCTCTGCCTGTTTCTTCACTCATCGTTCACTGCAACTTGAGGGATAGAGGAGAACACTGCCTGTGCTCTTGATCCCTTAACCAGTTGCCCTAGGGCCCTGAAGTCTCTCTTGATGGCCCTCAGACTTCTAGTTGCCACTTCGCAGCTGCTTACCTGAAAAATCAATAATGGATAATAGTCCGAGGGCTGTACCAGGGTAGGAAGCTCTCTTTTCACATCTTTGGCCTGGGTCCCAGGGAGGCAGAAGACTTCCCTAAGAAGTGGATCCAGTCTGCACATCGTAGGTATTCTTCACTGAAACTGTAAACAGAGTTGCCTGTAGAACGACCACTAGCCGTGAGAGAGCTGGTAGATTTTTCCAGAGCTTCTCCATATTCTGGTAATAAAGTTTTAGTACAAACCAGAGTATAACACTTCCTGAGAAGCAAGTGCTGAGTCCTGCCGTTACACTCTGAATCCTAGGTAAATATGCAGGCCTCAGGCAGGTTATCATTTATCAGACTGCATATGACAAGAATGACGGATGTTTGCAAAACCGAAGTCCAATCAAGCTGAATTATGTGAACTGGGACGGTTTGAAAGTTTAGAAAGAAAAATGGGGTCCATTTCATCCATTTCTCAGATTTGCCAGGACTAGATACTAAGTACATTTAAGACTATGTGTAAGTGGCTGTCCTTAACAATTGTTCTTTCAAAAACTCGAGGTCTCCCCAGGTAGCCCCTGAGTGCCGATCTCCGCTGACAGCTCGATAAACACAGCACCGCCATGGCTAGTAGCAGGGCACAAGCTGTGTTCCAGCTCTGCAGGGTCTCAGGACCTGCCAGGCTTGCTTTGTCTGAACTTCTCTTCACCTACCTGGAGCTTCGTTTTAGCTTGTTCGGCTGTTACAGTTTTTCTCCTGACCAGGTGGCTATTGCCTTATTTGTTTTACCTTTGTTTCTCCCTTTTATAGTTGTATGGTATAACCATAATTTTTTATATAGATACTAGTAGCAAGCAGTTTTTCTGCATAGGACAACATATTTATGATTCTAACGTCTCGTTGCAGAGGAATACAAGTCTGATGCAAGCAGGGGCCTTGAAAACTGGGGCGTGGGATGTGGTATAGAGGACCACGGGCATGGGATGATCAGAGAAGGGGCACAGGATGATACCCCAGGAAGATAAACAGCTCACAATCATTTTAACTGCTTTGTTATTGAAATGTTTATCTGTGACAGCATTCTTTGTTTTTTCTTTTTCTGTAATAAATGGAGACTACACACTCTTTGGTCACGCAGCTCAACATTTCAAGTGTACTAACGATGAACTTGCCTTTGCTTATAAAGCGTGTTTCTTTCTGCCCGTAGTAGGACCAGCAGGATGCTTGCGTTGTTCTCCTCCGCTGCAGCGATGGGCAACCCTACACGAGTGCCCACCCTTCTTCAAGGCCAGCACCAGGACACTTCTGTTCGAGCTGCGGGCTGAAGATGGTGCTTCAGTGCAGACGGGAGGCGCCAGGGCATGCAGGCTCGGGTGGAAAGAGTACGGAAACGTGGCTTGGGAGATGGGGAGAGCTGAGGAGGCAAAAGCAGCACTCCAGGAGAGGGGTGCTGGTTCCAGGAACATCTGAAGGGAGGAGTGATCTTGGAGGGAGCTCAGTCTTTCGGTGCTCAGAGTTCGCAACTGCCCATGTTTCCCAGCCTGACGTCCTGCTGCCTGTGCGCTATGTGAGGGTGCGTTGTCACAACAGCCGCTGCGTCCAGCAACTGGGGCTTCAGGTTCCTGCTGAAAATACAGCCAAATTTGGAAGTAATGTGGATGGCAGCATCAGAAACGTGTCAGCAGCTCACTGTCAGCATGGTAGCAGAGCACATTGGAGGAGGATGCCATGTAAACACAGCAAGTCTATTCTTATCTGATACCCTCCTGTGAAACACTTTTCCCGTTATCGCCTCTCCTGTTCTTTCCCTTTATGGAAGATTTCAACGTGTTTGCAGTTTACTTGAACCAGGTCCAGCTCCTCCTGTATGAGGTGCCTGAAATCAGTCCTCCTCCTCCGTTCTTTGAGCTCCCCAAATGGTTGTGCCTTACAGGTTGGGTTGAAGAATAGCTCATAGATCTTTTTGGGTGAGGAAGAAGATGTTTAAAGGTGTAGGATCCATCAGGACAAACACTGTGCTGACACTGACAGGAGCTGCCTTGACTTCACAGATTAAAACTGGCACAAGCAAGTACAGAAGCAATCTGTGGGACAGACAGCTCTAAACCGTTTAGGCTTTCTAAGTTCCTTCTCCTGACACTGATTAACAGAAGTAACTGCTGAACTTGACTTAGAGCTCAACTCTAGTACACCACAGACTTGCAGCTAAACTACAGGGTTAAACGGTAGCCACTCTGGCTTTGCTGGAGCTACTTTTGGTCTCAGTGGTGTAATGGAAACAGTCTTTTGCCTTTAAAAAGGCTGCTGACTGAATTCAGCTCTTACTGGTTTCTCTGGGGACAATTTCTGCGTAGCAGGTGCTGCTCAGTGAGGAACACAGTGCTTTGGTTCGGCTCAGAAGAGAACAGCATAGCAGAAGCAAGATTTCTATATTTTATTTAATTAATGTTGTCTTCTCTGCTTTGCCGTAGGGAAGTCCATGACATTCACCATCATTCAGCTCTCTTAATGGCACTTTTAACTGTATGCTAAAATCCCATGAATGAAAAGAGAGGAATTTAGAGTAAGAAAGAGAAAAAACGGGCCACACTGAGTATATCCTGTTCCTACCAGCTGCAGAGCGCAGGTCCCCGGCTGCTTTTGATGCTGTGTCACCTGATGATTCCATCTCTGTCTCCTCGAGGCTTTCCACGGCATTGCCTGGGGGGTGCAGAAAGTCCTCAGTGACTTTCAGTATCTTCCAGAACCTCATCCTGCTGCTGGTTTCCTTAGGAATAGTGTGGGGTCACTGCAATAGCTCTTCTCTACAGATGCTGCACAGCACCTCTCACCCGCTGAATTACACTGCCAGAGAATAAGCTATTTCTGCCCTCGAGAAATTTTGGTTTATTAAAAAGACCTGTGAATGACATATTTAATCACTGTCTCGGCTTGAAGAAGGGAACAAGCGATCTTTTAAAGACAGATTTATTAATTTCACGGGTTTCATTGAAGTGTACAGGAGTAGAGGACCGCCAGCAGTACATCAGGGCCTGTCTGTTCAGTGGAGAGCACTACAGTGAGAGAGTGCAGAGTGCTGGCTTTCCCAATAATCTCCCCATGACAAATGCTTAAAGCAAGGAAAGGAGCAGGTATGTTTTAATCCCTCCATGCATACATATGCTCTAATTCCCAAGTGCTTTAGGGCCTTCTGAATGAAAAGCTGCATCTGGATCATTAGGCATGAGTACTCCTTGCATGCATCCGGTCCTTTTTTAACTCATTTCACCTTTCACAAGCTCCTGTAGCAATGAGCTTCACCATATAATCCACACGTAGAGAAAACAATCCCTCTGTTTTAAACCTGCTGCCTGATATTTTATTAGGCAGCATGGGCAGGAACGGCAATAGAGCCTCCACACAAAGAAAGGGTTCCGGGTCACTGAGGGTTGATGGCCAGATGTTCAGGTCCTCTTCTGTTGCAAAATACTATGCAGTCCATGGAGTTCATGTTCTCTTGGCCCTTATGAACATGCAGAGATTATTTTGTAGGTTATCTATGAAAGAAGGACAGAATAATAGAAACTGGGTCTGTGGAAAATTCAGCATACAGCACCAGTACTGACTGTGATCATCTGCTTAATGGGTTGATTGACTGCTGTAGGACCTTTCTCTTGCAATGCCTTTTCCTGAAGAGATACACTGAGTTACACAGTGTGTTTTATTTTTACCACTGTCATAAAAGAATGCGATACTAGATCAGCTGAAGCAACTTAAAGGTTTGACCTGGAATTGACAAATTGCTTTGGCTGAACCAAAAAAACAGACAAATACAAATGCCCTATTGTAATACCTGAACTATATGGTTACTGAGAAGATTTATGAAACTTCTTCAGCTGGCATACTTGTACTTGCATCATCAGGATACTGGGAAATTCTAACTTCATTGCTCCACATAGGCAATCTCTTCATTCATAAGTCAACTTTGGGAAGGACTGCAAGTTGTACAGGGTGGTGAGAGAAGCACTGGTACCACTTAGTCCCACACACCACTTAGTCCCACACACTTCAAAGGTTTTGAATTAATTTGAGATTTTATTAAGCTTAAGATATGCAGAGCATTTTTTAGGTGGTTCTATTTCTATTTATTGATTGATTGAAAAACACAGCAGAATAGCTATTATAAATTACTACCATTTTTGGTGCAAATGAATGAGTGTTGTAACTGGATTGTGTTTATCACTTACTTAGTGGAGAATGGAGCACGTTGGTTATCTCCACTTTCCAGCCATCACTAAGTTGGCCAAGCATTACAGCTTCCTTTCCAAAGGCAAAGCAAAGGTATTTCAACCAGAAGAGAATTTGAGATAAACTTCCTGTCACTGTCCATTTGCAACTGATTTTCTAAAGAGACAATTGGCAACCCAAATATCCAAGCGATATTTGGTTCATCCAAGTTTAATTTTGCCAAATTGTTTTGCACCCCCAGCCCAGGCTGAGTCGTCTCTTTTGCCCAACAGTACAATCCACAGATTGCTTCAGTCAGGTTGAGTGAACAAACTTTGCACATGGAATTAGGCAAAGACAGGGTAGATGATCCAGTGTTATCCCTTTATAAGAAAAGCCTGAAAAATCCCCCAATACTTTGTAATTATGGGCAGGCAGAGCCTTTGGGCTGGGAGACAGCAGCAGTTCCTTGGTGGCCGATGTGCAGAAAAGGAAATAGTGCTTTCTAAAGCAGGGAAGGTAATCTCAGCTCTGAATAACTGATCCTTTCAATACCAAGAATATGTGACTTTATGGAAATTAGTATAAGAAATTTGTAAGTCGTTTGGTTTCCTTATTTATAAGGGTTTGGATGTCACCCTCCCTCAGTGGAATTTTACAGAGAGGAATGGAAATAGATTTAAGCTATTTTGTGTGCTTCTCAGGATGTAGTGGGTTATGATGAATCGTACGTTCATACAGAGTTATCAATTAAGTTGAGGAGAGGAACACAGCAATAGATGCCAGATGTGCATTCAGCCTGATGTGAGCTGTAATTTATTTTTACAGCTTCAAACTGCACATGGAAACAAGAATCACAGAATCACAGAATGGTAAGGGTTGGAAGGGACCTCTGAGGATCATCTAGTCCAAATCCCCAGCCAAAGCAGGGTCACCTACAGCAGGCTGCAGAGGACGTTGTCCAGGAGGGTCTTGAATATCTCCAGAGAAGGAGACTCCAAAACCTCCCTGGGCAGCCTGTTCCAGTGCTCCGTCACCCTCAGAGTGAAGAAGTTCTTCCTCATGTTCAGCTGGAACTTCCTATGCTTCATTTTGTGCCCATTGCCCCTTGTCCTGTCACTGGGCACCATTGAAAAGAGTTTGGCCCTGTCCTCCTGACACTCACCCTTCATTTATATGTATGTAATAAGGTCCCTTCTCAGACTTCTCTTCTTCAGGCTAAACAAGCCCAGCTCCCTCAGCCTTTCGTCATAGGACGGATGCTCCAGTCCCCTCATCTCTCCGCACAACTCTCCAGCCTGTCCAAGTCACGCTGAATGGCAGCACAGCCTTCTGGTGTATCCACCACTCCTCCCAGTTTTGTATCATCAGCAAATTTGCTGAGGGTACATTCTAACTCTTCATCCAGGTCATTGATGAAGAAGTCGAACAAGACTGGGCCAAGTACTGACCCCTGAGGGACACCACTAGTTACAGGCCTCCAACTAGACTCAGTGCCGCTGATGACAACCCTCTGAGTTCTGCCATTCAGCCAGTTCTCAATCCACCTCACTGACCACTCATCCAGCCC
>Ga0065711_1037600_pt1 | contig 19657 bp, 29 predicted proteins | sample Hoacrofraction12_FD_59098 | JGI IMG/M metagenome (GOLD analysis project Ga0065711, IMG submission 59098) | Hoatzin crop microbial communities from Cojedes, Venezuela - Epithelial fraction 12 v2 (version 2) | ecosystem: Host-associated > Birds > Digestive system > Esophagus > Crop | place... | reverse complement strand
GGGAAGGGAAGGGAAGGGAAGGGAAGGGAAGGGAAGGGAAGGGAAGGGAAGGGAAGGGAAGGGGTGTTTGCAACCGCGAGGGAAGGAATTGAAAAGTTCTCCCTGTCCCTGGGCCTGTGTGCTCCCAATCCTCTGGTACAAAAGCCTCTGCCCACCCCAGTCCCTCGCAGAGAGGGTCCTCTCCTCTGAAGAGGAGGAGGGCCAGGACTCACTTTTGCAGGACTTCCCGTCGCTGCCCAGACTGAACCCAGAGCGGCACCGGCAGGTTCGGGTCTTGTGGCTGTTCCCGAGGAGGCAGATGTCCGAGCAGCCTCCTGGCTTGCCAAACTGATCCGGCTCGCAGGCATGGCTCCTCACTGCAACACAGAGCGTGGGCTCCAGTGCTGGAGGCAAGCAGAGCAGCAGAGAGCTGTCTTGCCCAGCCACGGGTCGGCACTGGCAGGCAGGGGACACAGAGACGGTCTCATGGGTGCTGCTGGCCCGACTGTGGCTCCCCAGGCTTTAGGGGGGCCCCTTCCCCCCGGAGCTCACGGCCAGTCAGCCAGGAGCCGAGCATGGCGCCGGACAGACCGCACAGAAACGGGAAGCAGCCTGGCCAAGATGCAGGATCGCTGTGGAGCAGAAACCAGCATGGTGTGTCCTAGCCCACCGCCACAGCCACCGGGCCACGCTGCCTTTGTCCTGCCAGCCCATCCCTCCTGGGCCACAGTGAGCGCCGGGCTGCCCGGCCACGCCGCAGGCAGCGCTGGCAGGATGAGCCCCACGTGGGGACAGCCAGCACCGGCCCAAGAGCCCTCTTAATCACTCCTTCACCACTCGGAAATCTCCTGATTATTTTTATATTCTGGAAAATGCCAAGCAGGCTGCGGATGCTAAGAGGATTTTAAACAAGTAAATTGATTAACTGCAAGAAGGTGCTGGGGGTGGAGCAGGCAGAGAGGGATGGATGCGGGGAGGGGACGGCGCCTGTAGCTCTGAAGCGTTTCAACTCCATTGACATCCCTTGGTGCCCAGGAGCGCACAGCCCCAGATGAAAGACGAACACGCCGGCAGCGGGGACTGAGAGCATGTGGCACCGCAAAAGGGAGCCATTAATATTTCAAGACATCACATCTGCTCCAATGTCCCTGCGCTCTCCAGCGAGACGTGATTGATCAACCATGCGGCGCGGCTGCCCGGCCCATGGGGATGGCTGCCACGTCTCTCGCAGGAGGAGACAAAGCAGCAGTGGGGGCCAGGGGCACCCCCGGGTGTGCAGCAGCCCAGCGAGAGGCCAGCCCACAGCTGCCTGGGGAGCAGGAATCCCATGCAAGCCCCTGGCCGAGGACACTGGCAGCAGGACGGCAGCTCCAGGCGTCCCTGTGGACCACAGCCAGGCAGCCGACCCCTCTGTCCCTGTGCGGGTGCGTTTCGGCCCACCCGGCACTCAGCATCCCTGGGCAAGCTCTAGCAGCACCCTCTGCTCTGCCTGTCCGGCACACAGAGCTCATGGGGAGCTGGGGGGGTTTTGGCAGGACCAAGCCAGGACTGAGCACGGCTCTGGGGCCACAGGGTGCTACTGATGGGGGCTCCTGGGCAAGTGAACCCGTCCTGGGTGTCTGGCCCCATTACGAGAGGGAATTCAGAAGGTGCAGCCTGTCTCCATCACCACCCAGCCTTTGGGGTCCAGGAAGCTGCTTTTGGGTCCCACCTGTGGGCTGGCGCCGTTGGTGGTAGATGTGCAGCGCTCCTCCCTTGTCCACTCGCGTCACCACCTGGTACTCGGTGCTGTTGAAGCGGTTGACCCGGATGACGCTGGTTTTCTGCTGAGCGTTGGCATTGTCCGAATTGGTGGCATAGAGGTAGTTCTCGAAGACGGTTAGCCCATAGAGGTGCTCAATCTGGAAGGCACCGCGCAGGTGTCCATGAGGAATTTAGGAGCAGACATGAGAATCCCGGCTCTGAGGCATGCGAAACCCCCAAGCCCTGCCCCTGATCCCACACTACAGTTCTTGCTCCCACCTCATTTCGGGCACGAGACTGGGCTTGGAAGGCAGGTGCTGCAGCCTGGCTGGCGTCCAGCAGCTCGCGCCTTTTCTTTACTGGACCAGTGCCCCCCGGCAGGCCAAGCTCAGACACGCCTCTAGCACTCTGCCACAAGACCCCCCGACCCCAGCCTCCCTCTGGCCCCACTCACCAGGATGCCCTGGATGATGGTATGTCTGTTCTTGCCTTCGTAGTCCACCACCTCAATATAGTCCAGGTAGGCGTCAGCCCAGTACACCAGCCGGTTCACCAAGTCCAAGGTGATGCCGTGGGGGAAGACGATCTTGCTGTCCACCAGTTTGGTGCGGTTCTGCCCGTCCATGTCGCAGCGTTCCACCTTGGGGATCTGCCCGTAGTCAGTGAAGAACACTTTGCTGCGTGAGAAGGGCAAAGGTGGGAGGTCAGAGCCTGGATGCCACGCTCAGCCCAGAGAGAGGGAGGACGCAGAGGTACAGACGGCACACGCTCACGCCTGCAGCCACAGGCTTGCCCCATGGGCACGGGGGGGCCGGGGTCCACCACAGCAGCTCCCAGCCGCCCCGGCCAGGGCAGCCTCTTGGTGCCGCACGGCCCAGCTGTGCCAAGGGCTGGCAGCTCCTGCCTGCACCTGCTGCCAAGCACGGCAGCAGGGGAGCTCGAGGAGCCGCGGACACCCAGACAGAGATGCTGAGGCAGGCAGACAAAAGCTTGAACAGAGATTTGCTGGTGTCACCAGGGAGAGATCCAGGGACCTCCACCAGCTGACAGGGTGAACCTCAACCTGAGGCATCTGCCTGGGTGCCATGGGCCTCAGAGCCATCCTGCTGCGGCTGCAGCTCCTGGCACGCACGTCCCAGACCAGGCACAGCTCCGAGCCAGGGCTCAGCACCACCGCCACGAGCGCCCAGGCCGTCCTGCGTCTCTGCTGAAGAGCCCGAGAGACTTTAATTCAGTCACCCACAGGCCTTGTCTGCACCTTCCTGTTAGAAGCCAGAGTCTCTCTCCAGGCTGCTATGCGATATTTATTTATAAAAAAGATGTCAGATTTTCTGCTCAATAACATAAGCTCCCTTCATTCAGGCAAGGATAAAAGCATCCACCTGGAGAGCAGCAGGTGAGAGGGGAGACGTCCTCTCAACTGGTTTCACTGGGACCCTGCAGCGCACGCAGGCGAGCACCCTCGGACAGAGCGTGCCGTCAGGCTCCCTGGCAGGCAGCGGGCTTTGCCCTGCACACAGGCCCTGCGGCTGCACCACGCTCGCAGAAAGCGCTCGGTGGGATCTCACGTGCTGCTCTGCTCTGCCCACCACGGCCTTGGCCACGCCAGCCCCCCGCACGCCCTCAGCTGCTCCAGTGATTCAGCAGCCCAGCTTCCCCAAGCACAGGGTTTTGCAAACGACAGCTGCCTGAGCGTTGCTATCTGACTGCAGCACCCCATAAAAATAGGCACAAGGGGAGCTGCTTGATCCGTGCAGATATCTGACTGTTTCAGTTCCCGAAAGCTGGTGCAGAGCCGTAACCACGCAGTCACAAGCTGGAAGCGGCCGCTCGCCCTGAGCCTGGCCAGGGCCCTCCCGCAGGACCGGGAACCGGCAAAGCTGCTGCTCAGGGCAGACAGAGCGGGAAGAGTCCCTCCCGAGAGGGGCTTCCCGACACGGGCCCGCAGGTACAGGAGAGCCACCAGCCCCAGAGGGAATGACCACACGCTTGCGAACTGTCACCAGGACGAGTTAATGAGAAGAGCCAGGCTCGGACGCTGACGGTCCCCAGTGCGGCGCTGGTCTGGCCCCGCTCCCACACCAGCACCCGTCCCCGGCGCAGGGCCAGCTGAGCAGCGGCTCGGAATGCCCTGACCCACCCCTACGGACCAAACCTTCATCTCTTCCAGCACTGGCTGGAACCAGCCACGACCACCCTGCAGCGCACGGCCCCGACCTCAGCGGAGGGACAGAAAATGCTGCGACCTGCTCGGTGCCGCAGCCCAGCGGGGCCCTTGCAGGTGGGCAGCTCGCTCCTCCAGCAGCATCCCCGCCACGGGAGCGCAGCAGCTGGACCCCCCTGGCCTGCTCTCCCTCTCCAAAGTTGGGGGGCACGTGCAGGCACCTCCCCAGCCCTCCCACCCCCAAGCAGGACTCTTACCCCATAGCTGGGTCCAGCGCTATCCCCTTGGGGTTGTACAGCTCCAGGTCCAGCAGCGTGACGCAGGTGACTCCGTTCTTGTTGCAGACAAAGATCCTGTCATCAATGTCGTCCACGAAGTAGAAGTTGCCCGTGAGCCAGTCAATAGCCATCTGCTCCACATCTGGGCCGAGGGAGAGGGGGGGTGAGGAGAGGTTAGGCAGGGGGGAAGCAGGGAGGGAGCCAGGAGCTCCACGCGTGCCTGTGCGCGGGGTCTCTGACCACTTCCCAGCCCACCAGGCATCTCAAGCACAAGCGCGGCCGAGAAGCGAGGGCTTGTGAGCCACGAAGGAGCCGTGATCTGCACTGCACTGCAGACCTGGCCCTGGCCACTCCGCACGGATCAACACAACCACCCACCCTTCCCTCCCAGGGGAGACGGAACCGCCAGCCCCAGGCAGCGTTTTGGAGACGTGCCACGCAGCCGGGAAAGCATCCCACGGGAACACCGGCCCGAGCAGGGGCAAGGCTCTGCAAGGTGGGCACTGGAGCAGCGAGGAGGCAAAGTCAGCTCTGCGAGAGCCAGGCAGCACAGAGGGGGAGAGGCTCAGGCCGCAGCACCAGGACAGCAAACGCTTGCGGGCCCCGCTCGGGCGAGGCAACGCGGGCAGCGCCAGTCCAGAGCCGCAGGGATGCCCCAGCCCCGAAGCAGGTGGGAGACGGCATCTGGCACGCAGCGTTTAAGTAATTAATTAAACCAGTGAAAGTCTGTTAAATTGGATAAGCCCAATGCACCCGAATTCCTTCCTTGCAACCAGGTCAGTGCTCGACGCTGCTCTGCTGCCCCGACTCGCCTGCCGGCCCCAGGCCCAAGGCCAGGGTGAGGGTCTGCAGCTCTGGGAGGTGCCGAGTGCCTTCCTTCGCTCCCTGCCCAGTCAGTGCCCCCCAGGACCCCACCTCACCCCCCCGCTGACACAGCAGCACGGCAGCGCCGGCACCACGGCTCGGCTTCACAGCTGGCACAGGCAGGGCCAAGCAGGGGTGCAAGCAGCAGCCGCCCCACAGCCCGACCACCCCGAGGACATCGAGACCCAGACAGCCCCGCAGGAGCAGGGCCAGACGCTGCTGAATTATTAACCAGCGCAGAAACTCGGGAGCAGAGGGAGGGAAAACATGAATCAAGCCAGGACATTTTGCAATGCCCCACACTCCCCCCGCTCGCAGGATTCAGTCTGATGACATCAAGCCCTTCCCTGCTGCAGCACCACAAAGCGTTGCCCGGGTTCTGATGAGACCCAGCTAATAAGCAACCAGTGGTTTGTGGGTGCCCTGTCTGAGCACAAACCCGAGCCCCAGCGCCTCAAGTTGTCCAGGCCAGCTCGCTTGCTCCCCTGAGCATTTCACGTCAAGGCGGTGGCCCCAGGGACTGGGACGTCCTGCTGGCAGCAATGGCCGGCCGGTGACCAGCCACGCTCCCCTCCGGGAGGGCAAGGCTGCAGCGCCCACAGCCACCACCCAGAGTGATGCATCTCGTAAAAACGAGTTCCAAGAGCCAGAGCCAAGGAACGCGCACCAAACCAGCCGAACCGAACGCCCGCGCAGGGCTGCTGCCATGCTGCCCAACGTGCCAAAGCCAGCGGTGGGGCTGGGCCAAAGTCGGGGCTCCTGGTCCAGCCAGGGCCCCCACACCCTCGACCCTGCTCCTGGGTCCCCGCTGGCAACAGTTTTTGTGCTGAGCAAAAACCACCTAAAAAGGTGCCTGGGGAGTAGCAGGGGGCGAGGGCCACGCTCTGCCTCCAGGATGGGATTGCCCGCGCCATGCTGCCTGGACCGGCGCCCGCCCCACGTCCCCTGTGCCCCCCAGCCCTCATTCACCCCTCGGACAAGGGGAGGGGGTGGCCCAGCCACGCACACGCACGGCCCCGCTCCGGCAAGAAGCGCTTCGGCAGAGCGATGTGCAAGAATTCCCCAAAAAAGAAGGTCCTGGCTGGCGCCTGCGCGGCTGAGTCAGAGTCACAGGACTGGGGCCGATCCAAGCAGGGGTGGGCAGGGAGCGCCCGGCGGGGCAGCGCAGAGGCCCTCGCTCCCGGCGCGGGGGCATCGACCCCCTGGCCTCAGGCTTCAGCTCTTCCTCGTTGCCTTCCTCCCAGAGGGGGCCCGGCCATCGCTACCCCGTCACCAGCGCTTGCCCGCACTTCAGTCCTCCTTTCCCACCGCTCTGCCCCCAAGTCCCCAGCGCCACAGGGCCACTGCCACCGCACCGGCCGCGTCCCGCCGAGCCAGGGCTGCGTCCCGCGGGAAGGAAGTTCACCAGCACAGCCCTTGAAGGCGAAACAGGAATCAGAAGGGAAAATGGCCAAAACAAGCCACAGCTTTCCAGCCGCTCGCTTCTTGGGGCCCACAGCTTCCCTCACGCCTCTTCTGCGGCGGCTGCCTCCCTGCCAGGGGAGAGGGTCCCGGTCCGCCTGGGGGTCTCCCGGCTGGGCCCCAGCTCCGAGCGGGGCAGCACTGGGCCGGGGAGCTGGGGGTGACGCAAGCACTTGCTCTTCTCCCAGGCTGTATTTTTGCAGCTGGAAAGCATTACTCCCCTCAAAGGCTTTTGTTTTTCAGCTTGCTCCTTCTCTCCCTGCTGCTCTCCATCCTCCCCCCTCCTTCACAGGAATCAGTTGTTGTTGTTGTTATTATTACTATTATTATTATTATTTTGAGCTCTTTCTTTTAGCCTCAGCTAAACCTGGATTTCCTCTCGAACCTTCAGTGGAAGCTAATTTAGCAAATGTCTATTTTTAACCCCTCGTGTCAGCCCATGGAGAGCTCTCCCCCCACTCACGCCTTGGCTGTGGGAGAGGGGAGGACCCGGCCTCTCCCCCCGGCAGCAGCAGAGCGGGTGCCACGGCCGCCCGTGACCAGCACAACGCACGCAAGCACCCAGCTCAGGGGCACCACCAGGGACCAGCCCGTCCCTCCTGTGAACAACTTTTACGGAAGGAAGAAGCCGGGGGGCAGCAACCACCCCCCTCCTCCTGCCCGCAGCTCCCAGCAGCGGTGCAGGGCTGGCTGCTGAGCGCGCCCTCACCACCAATTCCCATCCCAGAGCCAAGTCCTCCTCCTTACTCAACCATCGCTGGGCGTTGCAAGCAATTGCAACATGCAAAACTAATTTCCCAAGATTTATTTATTTGCTAGTGTTTGAAAATGAGCTTGTGGGGCAGAGAACAGGGAATGTCAACTTTAAAGGCTCTTCCTGGAAGAAGCTAACCAGCCTCGTCAGGCCGGGGAGCTGCGGTCCACGCCAGCCACCCCTGCTCAGAGTCCCTGGCCACGAACGCCACTGGTTGAAGTGGGCTTCGACTGTTGCCTTCCTTGTGGGGAGAGGGCAGACAAAGGGAGGACAGAAGGGAGAGGGAGCACCAAGAAGTTCATCGGTGCGCAAGTGGCACGTTGCTCAATAAGGGGAGGCTGGCAACTTCAGCAAACTCTGAAACCCACCCTGCACAGATGTTTCCTGGTTTCATGCTCAACATGAGCTGAGTGATCCTGACCAAGCTTTTGCTGAAGACCCTGCCACAAAATAATCTATGTCACGCTGTGCTTGGATTTTCCATTTTCCTTCTCATGGCCACAGTGGAAGAAGCTGAAGCAGCCTCTCGGGCCCTGAGGAGCCACTGCTGGGGACAGCTGACTGGAGAAGAAGGCTCCCATGCATCCCGTCCAACCCAGACTCCCCCGACACCAGGCTGAGACCTGTTGTGGCACTACCAGGGCACACTCAGGGAGAGCAACTGCCCCAGGAGGCAGCAGGAGCATCCAGCCTCCACCCAAGAAGTTCTTGGCCCCACCAACTCTTACAAGTCTTCCCAAGCACTCTTAGCAACAACCTTCCCCCTCCCCAGTTCCAACTTCATCCTTTGCTCAACGGGGATAGGAATATCTTGTCCCACTCCAAGAGCTCCTAGACACCAGTGGTCATCAGCTCAACGGCTGTCCACAGGAGCTCCTGCCAGGGTTCTCCCTCCCTTAACCCAAGCCATGGAGCATCTGATTTACCCCACGACCAGTCAGGCACCACAAGGCTGTGGGTTTTTTGGGGAACGAGCTTTGCTGACCCAGCACATAACTTTCCTCTGTATGAATCAGTTGTTGTGCAGTCTGCAAATACATCAACTGTGGCCTGACACAAGGAGGAAGGAAACGCACAATCTTCTCTCAGACTAAAACATGGATTTCGACACAGTTCTGAAACAGCTGCAATTAAGATGTGTGCAACTCAGCAGCTCACCCTGACTCTTGCACAGTGAAGCATGGAAGAAGAGAAACCACCTATAGTGGTGAAGGTGCAAAGACTTTGGAAATCAGTGCTCAGCGCTGCAGCCATCTGGAAGAAATCCCACTTCTCAATTACTCCTGAAGTGAGCACTCCCTGTGGGGCGTCTGGAGCGGGGCAGGACAGGGACACTGGTCAGGGGAAGTCCCTGCTCTGCTGGGAACCCTGCTTGCAAGACTCGCCAAAGGTCTGTCACCAAAGGCTCCCTGTTCTGCAGAGGCGAGTTTTCCCCCCTTGCCCCAGCACACGGGATAAATAAAAGAGCTGGACTGACAATTGCATGTTGTCTTTACGTAAAGAATATTTACGTCCAAGTGCATCTACAAAGAACAGCTCACATTTTTTGCTTCAGGTACGGCGGACGAGACCCAACGCAAGCCCCAGCAATAAACAAGTGCGTAAGGCACCTGGGCTGCAGTGACTGGCTGCAAAGAAATGCACACAGACAACTGTGCAGCCCATGGCCCAAGCACACACCACTCCAAAGCCGTTTGTCCGTGCCGCACCAGCAGCGGCGAAGCCGCCCGGGGAGCAGCGTCCCGGGGCAGTCAGTGCTACATCCTCCTGCTCCCAGCAAACCCAGGAGAGCCAGAGCCCGAGGGGTGCAGAGGGGCCGCGTCCAGCTCGCCACCCAGCAAGAGGCCCGGGTGGGCGGCTGTGCCGCACGCCCCACGGCACCAGGAGAGCCAGCGACACGCTGCTCCTGCAGAAAAAAGCTTGGAAAAGTTGCCGAATGCTTCAGTTCAAAAACGCCTCCAGAAGAGGAACGGAGGCTCGTCAGGAATGCAGTCCCCAGGGCTTCTCAAATACATTGGTTTCCTACTTTCCTTTTTATAGGGAATGATCCTTTTGATACATTTACATAATACCATAATCTGGAGGAATTTCTGTCTCTTCCCTCCACAGACATCCTCTCCCCCAGAGAACAAGACCGTCTCTGTAACGGCAACATGCTCCATGGATAAACACTGCTCCTGGGGACAATTTTCCTTAATTAGAAGTATGTTAACAGGATAGGCACGAAGACAAACTCCAGCCCCGAAGGGCGCTGGCTGGGGGACAGACGCGCACCCTGCGCCCCTCAAAGGTCCGGCACGGCCCCCCCGGCTCCCGGGAACAGGGACCTCCTTGTGCAAGCCACCTCGCGCCTCGCTGCCCGCTTTGAGACGGGAGGAAGGGACTGCGGACGGGACAGACACCGGCATGCACAGCCACCGCCATCACGTCAGCCTTGTTTCCTTGGAAAACCAGGCTGAAAAATAAATAAATTTAAAACCCCCTCTGTTAAGCTGTTGAGCTCAGAGGAGGAACTGCTGGGTGGAAGCCAGTGGCCCATGTCCAGGACGTCTGACTCGGCGCTCGGAAGGATCCTTGTGGCCGCTGCGCACATGCACATCCACGCCTGCACAAGCCACGCACTCCCCAGGAGGCAAACCCGGCCCCCCTGGGGCTGCACAGCCCCCCGGTCACTGGGGTGCGGCGGGAGCAAAGCCCCAGCCACAGGCGGAGCAACGCAAGACGCCAGCGCATCGCCCTTCGCCACAGGTCCCTGGGCTGCCCGGACCCCTGGCTCGTGTGCTCTCCACGCCTTGGGCCCCCAGCGCAGCATCACAGTGGAAACGCTCGGAGCAGCGCTGGCACCTCTCCAGCTCCGGGCACAGCCCCAGGCTCATCCAGCCTCCCGCTCCCCGCGCTGGGGACAGCATTTTGTCACCCAGCTGCCAGGCAGCTCGCGCCTCCTCCCCAGTCCCAAACCTGGCCCCCTCCCCACGGCCGGGCTCAGCCCCGCAGCATCCCTGCGCAAACCTGGCTGCGGCACTGGAGGTGGGAAGAGCAGGAACAGAGATGGAGCAAGCTCCATCTCAGCTGCGTGGAGGGCAGCCAAGGGACTGCTAATTACTCTGCCTTAATGAGGCCATTCCACTGGCAAAAATATTCAGCAGAGGCCGATGGAGGGACAGGGCGCTTGGCTTCCTTCTGGGTGAGAGGAGAGAAACACAGGCTCGATGGGAACCCGGGGAACTGTCATCAGGATGATTTTGGGGGGTGGGGGGGACAAGAAAGCAAAAATGGGGCCAGACTGGGCAGAGACAACCCCGGCAGAGCTTGGCTGCAGCACAGTGAACCCTGGCATGAGCACAGCAGGAGGCAGTACGGGACAGACGGACAGACGTGTGCAGGGATAAACACACTCCTGTCCATTTGAAATCAAACCCCTCCCTGTGCACAAGACGATCCCAATTACTCCGGACATTAATTTCACCCTTTTGTCTCCAGCAACATGGGAACGCAGCTCACCCCACTCTCAGCACCTCGGGGCTGGCCGGAGGGAAACGGCGGGGATCAGCGCGGGGGGAGCAGCTCTCATCGAAGCCGGGTGAACTGCACGGGGCTCTTCCGACCCAGAAAGGGGAGGCAAAGAAGACCCTTCCCTGCCCCGCCACCGCAGCCTAGGGATCGGGGTGGCCATGAGGAAGGGAGATGCAGCTCAGGCAGCAGATCTGGCCAAGCCCGAGAACCACAGAGCCGCCGTTTCCCGACACCAGGATGCAGCCACCCTCGGACCGCTCAGCAGACCTCAGCAAGGAACAGAAACCTCCTCAGCCACCTCAGCCTGCCTGGGGGGCTCGGGCCCGTCAGGGACTGTATCCCTGTCCCACACGTGGGGAACACCGACGGGTGATTAAAGCCAGAGGTGCCGGGCAGAGCCGCAGTGTTTCCGCAGCAGATCTGCCTCCAGCTGAACCGACACCGGCACACAGTTAGTTAACAGACTGATTAAGATCATCGGGGCCTCGTCCACTCCAACATAAAAGAGCTGATGCGCTGGTGTGAGCACACTGGCCCCAGACACCGCACCCATCCCTTGCTCTCATGCATCGCTGCTACAAGAACAGTCATAAACAGTTAAAAAAAAAAAAATCAGTAGATGAAATTACCAATCATCCTGCTCTCTTGCCAAGTAAGTTCACACTGGAGCCTCTTTCTTGGCTAGGATGAGGCAGCAAGGAAGAAAAATAGCTTTCCATGCAAAGTGGGGAAAGAAATGTACTTGGATTCCTCTGCAGAGCAACATCTCCCTGAAATCAATTTGTCCCAAACCCTACAGCTCTTCTGCTTATTGGCAACAGGACAGGTCATTACGAGGAACAGGGCTGAAATGGAGTCAATGAAAACAACCTCCTAGACATGCTTGTTTAGATAGATGCTGCCCAGGAAGGTATTTTAATAATGGCCAGATTGCTATCGTTTAGGGTTTATAATGCACTCGGGATCAAACGTCCTGATATTTCAAACCCCTTCCTGGGGGCTTGTTTTATAAAAGAAGAAGAAAACAACAAACCTTAAAACAAGAAATAATAAATCAAGGAACCTCCACAGCCCTTTCCCAGCAGCCCTGGACACGTCCTGCCGAGCAGCCGACATTCCTGCCCGCTCTGCCTGGGAGCCGGCCGCAATCCCCACGCCGGAGCCCTGGGGCAAGGCCAGCGCAGCCCCGGCTCCGTTTCTGCAGGACGTCGGCGAGCCTGCAGCCATCGCCTTGCGCTGGGACAGAACCAAAGCTCCGTGCACCGGGGCTTCTGGGGCGGTGAATTAATGGTCCCAGCACCAGCGACCTCCCAGCACCATAAATGCATTCAGCAAAACAAACCCTGGCACCGCAGAGCTGCCGGTTCTGACCATGCAAAAAGTCACGAGTCGGCCGAGAAAGGGGAAAAAGAAAGAGAAAGAGCAGGGGAAAGGGGGCCACCAGGAGATCCACCGAGAAACCCAGGTCTCAGTCTCCTGACACGTCCTCTGGTATTTTTCCACAGTAACAGCACTTTTCCTGAAAGGCGAGTATCACTCGATCCCACCGTGCTGGAGCCAAGGCTTCAACGCCGCCATTGCAGGGCTCACATAAATGCCATGGAGGCCGAGAGGCGGCCGGCGTGGAGTCGAGCTGCTGCCAATTACCGGTGTCCTCTTAAGGAGGGCTCCTCGCAGGGCTGCGTGCTGCCCTCGCCCCACGCCCGCCGCGCACACTTCTCTCCAGGGAGGTGTCACCGCCTTCTTGTGCCACCCGCGGGGAATGGGGGCACAAATCTGGTTTAAGGTCACCCAAATCTGACCACAAACCAGAGCACGGCTTCCCTCACCCCTCTCTGTCCCAGCCCCGGGGCCTCGGGCAGGGCCCGGGGACTTGCCCAGGAAGCTGCAGATGGGGCACATGCTCCCCAGCAGCCGACCCCAGGATGAGGGGGACACGGGCCAGGGGCTGAGCTGGGGCAGCGAAGGTCTCTGACTGAGCCGCGGGACACGGCAAGCTTTCTGCACACTTCCATCTCTGCGGAAACGGCAGCAGGAAAATTACACTCGAGGCAACGGCTGGTGCTGCAGCCAGGATCTGCTGCTGCCCCAGCAGAGAGCGAGGCCAGGGACGGACCAGCGCCAGGCAGCACCCGCACCGCACCGAGGAGCTGGGGCAGCACCCGCTGGGGTGGGGGGAGGCGGCGCTGACCAGGGGCCCCCGGCCGGGAGCAAGGAGCAGCACAACAGCCTGCAAGCAGATACGGGTTTTTTTGGCGTGTTGTTTTGCTTTGAAACTCTTCGGAAAACCAGCTCCAAACAAACGAGGACTTTGTCTTGGGAAACACGTGGAGCCTGGAATTTGGCTGAGAAAACGCACGGGATCAGAAGGTCCCCGGAGGTGAGGGATCAGCCATCGCAGGGACCAGCAGCAGCCCCCTGCCAAGCACAGGCAGGGCCGCGGCGGTTCCTCTCCTTCGTGCCCACGTGCGAGTGCCTTCACTTCGCAGCAAAACCTGCCCTGGTCACCAGCCACCCCCAGTCCCACGCGGGCGGCGAGGCTGGGTCTGGAAGGGCTGACCGGGGCTGCAGGGACTGGGGGGTCCATGGGGAGCCTGCCCCGTGCTGCCCCACTCGCAGCAGCAATGCCCAGCCGGTGCGAGCAGACGGCGGGCGCCAGTGCAGCAAAGCCTCTGCGCGCTCTGGAGAGCGGCTCTGCCCCTGCGCAGGCGCGCACCTTCCCGTCCTTGACGTGCGTTGTCTGCCGGGATCCTCCCCGGTCAGAAACAGCGCTGGATTTTCACACAGAGCAGAGGAGACGGAGAGAGAGGGAGAGCGGAAAGGGAGGAAGAACAACGAGACAAGCTCCGCTTGTTGCAATCCAGCACCGGCAGGAAGGACAAGCCCTCCCTCCCCTGCGCCGCTCCCGCACCACCGCCTGCGTGCCCGTGCCCCGTCCTGCTCATGGTGCTGAGCCCGGAGGGGCTCCAGCAGGCCCTCCGCACCCAGGGAGAACCCCTGGGGAAGCCGAGCTCCAGGGGCTGTGTAGGAAGGTGCCACCTCCGAGTTCCCTGCAGCGATGGGGACAGGCTGGACCCCCGCCCGACGAGGGGCCACGCCGCCCAGCCCCTGCCTGCGGCGGGTTCAGCTGCCCAGCCCGGCCACCAGCACTGCCACCGCACCCTACACGTCCTCCCGTCCCCTCCACACCGCAGGGGTGCCCAGGGCTCCCGGCCACCGCAGTCGGCTCCGAATAATGGCAAAGAGGAATAATTCAGTTCCAGCATGAGGTGTTTTTTTGGCTTTTCTATAAGAGAAATAGTTGGAAGACTTCACCAGCCTCTGATTTTTAGTGTGGCCCTGGAAAACGAACTGGGGGTAGGGAACCAGCCAGCTCAAATCAACTGAGAAAATCACTGCCTGTGAAAAATGTCCACAGGCAGTGCACATTTGGCAACCAAGGGACAGTCACTCCAAAAAAGTGCATCGGTACTCAAGACTGTGGATAGAAAAAAGGGTTTAGCAGTGCAAGGGCCGGGGGAAAAGCAAAGCTTCAGAGTATGGTGGGTCTTGCCAGCCCGTGTTAATAGCATTCATTTAACACATCTCCCACCGCACAAGTGACACTAATCTCTCTGCAGGAAGGGAGCTGGGACAGAAAGGCAGGGAAGCGCGGCTGCCATCGGAGCCAGGCTGTGACACCTCACCAGCCCAGACCTACCCCTGACAGCTGGGGGCTGCTCATTTCCCGCCCCTCAGCATCACTCTTCCCCCATCAGATGCCAACTCAAGCCCCATTAGCAGCAGGCACCAAGGAAGCCTGACTCCTGCTGTTAGCAGATAATGCCATAAAGAAGCAAATAAAGAGGGAAAACACTAATTGGATTCACAGATCTCTCCAGTGGCCTGACAGAGAGGAGCGGGAGAGCAACATTATCTGCTCACCACAACCCGCATCAGTCCAGGCAGCATGTACCCACCAGCCTGCAGCCAAGGAGGCCAATGGCACGACCACACCACAAGCCCACGTCTCGGGGCTGAAAATCAGAGCCCAAGCGTGTGGCTGTGCTCCGCAGCCCAAGTCTGAGGTTGCTGCACGCTTCCACCCCGAAGGAGGGACCGTTCGCAGCTCCTCTGCAAGCAGCCACCCCCCACCAGCAGCAGGGATCCTGTGCGGGAGCTGCTGGTCCCTCCTTCCCTGCGGATGGGGATGCGGGAACGCTGCCTTCATCCCCAGGCAAGGGCAGGCGCTTTCCCATCCAGGTCAGCTGAATTCCCCTCTTCCCACCCTGAGCTATCGCAACCGATCGGGAGGCCAAGCCAAGCAAGGCCCCTTATCTTGTTTGGACTTGCTCTTATCAGGATCTCCCTCCCCCTCCTGACCATCATTAAAAGGTCGTGTCTCAGATTAACTTCCCGGAGCTGGAGCAACCCAGACTGCCCCAAAAGCCTGCCAGGCCGACAATCTCACCTGGCCGTGGCGGAGGGGCAGCAGCCGGTGCTGCAGGTCCTGGTCCTGCACCGACACCTCACCACCACGGCTCCTCCTGCAGCCACGCTGCTGCGCGAGCCAGGTCATGGATCCCTGGGGCTGAGGCACTCTCCGCCTCGCGCTGCCCACAGCCAGCTGAAGGCACCCCAGAAAGCTCAGGACCCTCCCAGCGTGGGGACCAGGCTGCAGAAAGGCTCCCAGCCTGACCTGAAAACCTCCCGCCCCAGTCCCCGTGGCTCCCCTTCCCCGGGGCCTACGCGGAGCTCACGGCTCACGTGCCGTCCATCCACCACGGCCTCGGCTGCAACTCCCCGCTGCAGGAATCTGCAATGCCAACACTGAGCGTGATGGGAGGAAGAAGAGCGCAGCCAAAGCTTTTCACAGTGCTTCTGTCTGCCCCTCCCAGAACCAACCTCAGCCTGAGGAAGCCTGAAGAGAGGAGCCAGCAGCAGCACGTAAAAGCAGAGACCTCCTTAAAGCATCGGGGGGGAGCGGAGGGCAGAGCTGAGCCCTGTCCTGTCTAATTTCAGGCTATCGCCTGCAAGAGCAAAGGGTGAGGCCTCTCCCTAAAAATACACACTGCCCTAAAAATACACAGTGCAAGCTTATATTAACCATGCTGCACACACCCTCGGCAGGGCGCAGCGACGGGAGCCTGCTGAGCCCCAGCCCCCAGAGCAGCCCGAGGGGTGGCCGGGGCCCTCAGGTCCCCAGCTCATGCCCCACACTTCAGCCAGGGCTTCGGCTGGTTCCCCCTCGGCAGCCGAGCACCGCGACTTCGCCCCCGGCAAAGAAACACCCTTGGCTCCACGATCCACCCGAGACCTTTACTCATTTGCAAAGATCAGTTCATGCGTGTTCATCCAATTTGCTAAGTCAGCTGTTGCTCATCACACGCCACCACCTGCGTCTCCGCGGAAGCAGGGGATCCCTCCTGCAGCAGGCACTGCACAGCCTCCCCCCAGAAGCACCCCCAACTTCAGCAGCAAAAGACAGCAGGAGATGACGCCAGGGAAGCCGACGGCTGCAAAACCTGACAGAGACGCACTGCAAACCCCAGGCATCCCACGTCCCATCCTGACTGACTTGGTCTGTGGTTTCACAGGATAAAACCAGCGACAGCACAACTCCGGGAGCAGCTTACCACATCCCGGCTGCATGGCCACGGCACCCACCCACCTCCTCTCTCGGGGGGATCTCTCCAACCCACTGCTCTGCGCATGCCAGAGCACGCGTGAAAGGCTCCTTGAAGCCCACAGCTTCTCCCAGGACCCCTCATCGGGCAGAGGCTCTCAGGAGAGCAGGCACGGACACGGGCCTGAGTCAAAAGAGCACTGAAATCCCAGCAAGTAACTCTCCTTCCCACTCTCGCTGCTGAACTGGGACCAGCAAGTCCAAACAGGAGACGGAGCACGAACCATCCTCATTATGGCCAGGGAGACACCAGCAGAATGAAACCGCTGTCTGCCACTCACGCCGGTGACTCACGCGGCCACCCGATGGGAGGCATTTTTGGTTGGGAACTTGTTCTCAGTCACTGCTTGGGGTGGGGACCAACGCCTGGTTTGGCCAGGGGAACGCGCGGAAATAACAAAAGGGGAAGCAACGAGAGCTGCCGTTCCCAAACCCGCTGTGCAGGTACCATTCTGCTCCTTGCTGGATCATTTGTCCTCGTACACTCACACAAAGCAACCACAAAACTTGCTAGAAATAGTAAGAAGGAAGGAAAAGGAAAGCCAAGAGCTCTGTTTGTGCTGAAGCTTCTGTGCCTGGCCCGGTGGAAAGCTGCCTCCTACCAAAACACAGCCCTGCTTCACCCACCACCGGCTGGGGATGCTCAGGCTGTCGAAAGAAGATAGGGACTGGGGAAGCAAGGTCCAAAGGGGAGCAGGCACTCACGGTGTAGGCTGAGGGAGATGTTGATGGAGCGCTCTTCCACGAAGCCCTTCAGGTTGGGGATCTTGGCACACTTGAGAATGGTCTGGGAAGCACTGTCGCCCACGTGAACCCAGCACACTGTGTCTTCAATGTAGTTGAAGTCCATGGCCGTGGTCTGCTTGGCGCTGGTGGGGGTGATGTTGGGCACAGGGGCTCCACTCAGGTAGGTGGCCAGGATGTTCTGGGAGTTGGCGATGAGCAGCACGGGAGGACGGTCCACAGGCTCTGGCAGGGAAAGGAGAAGAGAAGGGTGGTTATGGCATTGCAGGTCGTGGCTGCAATGCCTTATCAGCCTGGCCCTTGTGCTCCAGTGAAAGTAAGACCTTGACGTGGAGCCCAACATGTGCAAGAAGGTGGTAGCACAGGACAGTCCTCAGGGACGAGCACCCTGAAGTGAAGAACCGAGGGCACACAGAGCAGGAGGCCATGGTTTGCAGACCTGCCCAGAAGCGGCATGCTTCTCCCATCAAGGATCTCACCGTTCTTGGCTTTGCAGGATCTGTTATCAGGCTGCAAGAGATATCCTTCAACACAGCTGCACGTGTAGGAGCCCTCCGTGTTGGTGCATGTCTGGCTGCAGGTCCCATAGACGGTGCATTCATCAAAGTCTGGAAAAGAAGGCAAAAACCCCAATGTTTGGACTAGCAACTATCTCTCTCTAGCTGCCTTAATGAAGGCTCCCCCTCTTCTCCAAGGCAGAGCTGCAGGGGAGGACACGATCCCCAAGCCGAAGGCACGGTCACAGCAGCCTCCCCCAGAAAACCCAGCCAACGTCAACTCGCAACAACCTGCGGGCAGCCCCCAACTTTCTGCTCCAGCATCAGCAGCCAGGCAGAAACAGGACGATCCCTGCCTCACAGACGAGCCTTTCCAAGGCCTAATTATCCACTGCCCCTCCCCCTCACTCTGCAAAATCTGCACCTAAATTTCCAGTCTGAATTTCTCTAATCTTCAGCTTCCACACCCCTGGCTTGCATGCTGTTCTTTCTTCTGTTAGATGAAAGAGCCATCTCCACCAGAGAGCTCTTGCCCCCAGAGGTGCATGCTGGAGCTGATAAAGGCCCCTTTCACCTCTGCTCAGATAAATGAAAGAGACGGAGCCGCTGCAATCTCTCATTTCCAGATTGTTTCCAGGCATCACACTGATCTGATCACTCCTCGTTGACCTTCTCCTGTTTTCCAGCATCCTCTGAGGCACAGACACCAGGAGCACGTACAAGCCCAGCGATAGCCCCTGGCTCCGTACACAAAGGCAAAGCCTCTTCCTTACTCCCTCCCAATATTCCCCACTCAGGCTTTCAGGAACTGCATCCACGTGTCGGCCCCAGGGCAGCCGGGAGGCAGAGTCCCATCCCAACAGCCGCATGTTCCCCGTGTTGCTCAGGGTCTGCCGAGCCCCATGTCCCTTTGGCCACGTGGCCAAGCCCCAGCACTGCTGCCGAGCAGCCCAGAGGAGCCACCGGCACCGCGCCAGCTCTGCCCAGCCCGTACCAACCTCTGCAGCCCCTCCTGTCCTCGGCCAGCTGGAAGGAGCTGTTGCAGTAGCAGGCTGGTCCGCTCAGCGTTGGCACGCAGTGGTGCTGGCAGGCCAGGGCCGTGCAGTTTGCTAATTGTTCTGCGGAGACAGAGCAGAGGGAGGAGAGAGGATGTCACCGATGTGCGAGCAGGGACACTCGGTGAGGGACAGACACCCAGGCCCCAGCACTGGGTGCAGGTGACCCCCAGGCACCCCACCAGGCTTTGCTGGGGGCCTCTACGCTGTCCCAGTGGGGAGGGAAGGACCAAAACCCTCGGCGGAGGGAGGGCGAGGCCCTAACAGATACGTGGGGGCTCCATGAGAGGGGGGTCTGGGCAGCCCCAACCAACCCCCCTCGATGTCGCTTCCTGCCACGAGCCGGCTGCGGCCACGGCCAGCCAAGACCAGGTGCTTCTGGCATGGCAGAGCAGCGCAGGACTCAGCTCCAGGGTATCCCTGGGGACACGGATCCCCGAGAGGCTTCGGGGTGAGCTTCTCCACCACGTCCTCTCTGCATCAGCGTCCCTCCCACCATGGCTGCAGGGAGCCTGGGGATCCCGGGCAGCGGCAGAGCACTTGGGCAGGGAGCCAGCTGCCAGACACACCAGGGAGCCCGTCCCCACTGCCACCCGGGGCCCTGCAGCCACCCAGGGCCCTGCAGCGGCAGCACCGTCCCAGTGCCAGGGTCTGGGCTGGGGTCGGGTGGCCCCAGGGCGAAGCTGGGACCAGAGATGCAGCCGCCTGGCTCACCACCTCCCACGGCTTCATTGCCATTAGTGGGTGTAAGGGAAGGCCAACGTAGCCCCCGCGCGCGCAGTGCTGCCAGTGGGCAGGGTGAGGCCAGGGCTGCCCGCCTCGGCGTCACCAAACTGCCACAGCCTCCAGCATCACCAAGGTCATTAGCAAGGGTCCTCCTCAGCCTGCCACGAGGGATGTGCTGTCAGCCCACGCTGGGGGCTTGGTTTCTATTGGGTTT
>Ga0065711_1006212_pt1 | contig 19659 bp, 10 predicted proteins | sample Hoacrofraction12_FD_59098 | JGI IMG/M metagenome (GOLD analysis project Ga0065711, IMG submission 59098) | Hoatzin crop microbial communities from Cojedes, Venezuela - Epithelial fraction 12 v2 (version 2) | ecosystem: Host-associated > Birds > Digestive system > Esophagus > Crop | place... | reverse complement strand
GTCAGGCCAGGCCAGCAGCCAGACTCTTGGGCTCCACCAGCTCTCTGGAAAAGCTGGGTGAGCTAAAGCAGCTCTGTGTGCTGCTGTGCACGGGCTCAGCCAGTGGCTGCAGAGCTGGCACTAGTGGGAGAAGGGTTTTTACGGGTCTCTGCCAAACATGGCCCCCGTTCCTTACACAAGCAGCCACAGAAAGCTCTCTGTCTGAAACCAATGGGTCAGCTCTGGGCGAGACGTGTATTATCCTGGGATTATCCATGGCATATTCCAGGATTTGAGAACATCCTGTGCCCAAGAGCCAGGCCCAGCCCTCTAGTGTCCCTGCTACGGTGTACCATCAGAGCTCTGAGCTGCACAGCCACCCGTGCCCGGCCCCTCACTGCTGCGACGGCAGCCTGTGCCTGACAGCTTGTTTTAAGCCCTTCAGACATCTTTCTGCGGGTTTCTTTTTAAGCAAAAGCAAACAAACCAGAAAATAACAGTGTTTTGGCTGCATCACACAAGAACAGTTCTGTACTCACCAGATGTTAAGGCACATCTTCTACAAAATGTGTGCTGTGGAGACAAAGAGGAACAGCAGTGTCAGCGTAAACAACCTTGGACGAATTATTCCCGGTGGCTAACGATGGGAAAGGTGGGAGATACCAAAGGCTGCGGCACAGGGGCCTCAGCAGCTGTTCTGCCTGCTTTGTAGCTCAGCACGCTCTTGAGTCTGCACCACAGGGCAAAAACCAGCTGCTTGCTCAGGCAGCTAAGAGCGCACCACAGGTCGTGTACCCGAGATGTATTAAGTGCGTGGTTTGCAGCTTTGAGGGTTCTGCCCTGTTCAGGATCAGGCCATGGTCACGTCGCAAGCCAAAGCCATGGGCATGTTCTGCCACACTCTGATACTCCTACCCTCCAAGTCTGCATGGGGTTTCTCTGCTTCACCCTCCGCTTAATCCATGTCGTCCCTCTCATTTCCGTGAGGAGTTCTCAAGGGGAAGAGCACCAGTCTGGCCTTGTCCTTGGCCAGCCAGCCCATCACATATATCCCCTCTGTCGCTCTCCTAAGGTAGCTGAGTCCTGCTGTCAGGTGGATGGGACAGCTGGTTTGCAAGCCCATTAAATGCACTGTAAATTTTGCCACTTTTAATAGCTCGCTCTATTCTTACCGCAGAAATGTGCAGTAACAATTTAACTTGATAACCTAGCAAATTTAATCTAAGACGCTAATGAATATAAAGAAAGGAACAAAGGCTGCAGCATTTTGCTGGTCCCGAACTTGCCCCGTGGGCTCCCTGGAGCCTCCCCTGCCACAGGGCCAGCGCTTGGCAGCAGCGCTGGAGAGGCTGCGAGCCACTCTGCAGAGCTGCTGCCTGCTGCCCTGCTCGGGGGGCCTTTTCCTGCCCCGCACAGCTGCACGGGGCTCTCTCCAGGGCTGCCAAACCCGGACCGCAAATGAAGCCAGCTTGCTTCCTGCAGCAGATTTCTTTTTTCCATATTAACCAGTAAATCTCAGTGTCTGCACGAAGAGCTGCTTACTGAAATGGTGCAGCAAAACTGCACCAACTTCCAACCCCTTTGGCGATAGCACCCTCACTGCAGTAAACGATCCTGCTCTCTGCTTTTGTTGCTACAGCTCCATCCCAGCAATCAGAAGCACGTGAGAAGGTGTTAGAGGGCCTGTCTCAAGGCCATCTTTCTTCATATGTAGCCCATAAGCAGGAATAATACACAGTTTCTATTAAATCCCAGTAAAATGGAATATAGAAGAATATTTGTAATACTCAGTGTCTTTCATTAGAGGATCTCAAATCCCTTTGCAAGCATTAACTAAATGAAGTTTCAAGCTATTCTTGTTTTATAAGAAACACTCTCTTCACAAGTGAAGAGGAGCCGTTCCTGGGGTGCCCAGGAGGCAGTGGCACTCTGCAGAGCCCTTCCGGACAGGGAACGAGGAGATTCACACCTTGCTGAAGTCCCATCAGGGAGACTGAACGTGGCCAGGACAGGGAGGCTGACGGTACAGCTCCCTGGGAAATGCCACACAATTTTAAGCAAGCCCCAGGCTTCTCCAGCTAACTGCAGAGTGCCCCAAGCACCTCACTGCAGACTGGTTCAGAGCTGCCTTGTGCAGAAATCTAACCCATCTCCACCAGCACCTCTGCTCCTGTGCTGGCCTGGCTGCCCCAGTCAGGCGCTGCCTCGTCTCCTCGCTCAGGCTGACAGTCACTGGGGACCGTCAGGGCTTCGCTACAGGTCACACAGGACGCCCGTGGAGCAGATTTGCTGGTTTGTGGATTTGGAAGAGTACTGCCTTACCCCACAGGTTGTGATGACTGGGTCCTTAAACACACTACAGCACAGTTGGCAGCACAGCTTCACGGATGGTTGTTCAGCAAACACCAGTGGCTCCTTAAGAGGAGGAGAGAAAGGGGCAGAGAGAGCACAAGGATTAGTCTGAATGCAAGAGCCTCCAGCTCCGCAGAAGAAACAAAACAACTCTTCAGCAGAGAGCACTGGGGAGCCTGGGGCACACGGCATGCTAAGGGTTTCATTATCTCGAAATAAACTTTTGTCTGGATCTGCTGACCTCCAATATGCAAGAGGAAGGGGAAGAATGAACCTTGGAAGGGCTGGAGACCCCCAGCTCATCACAAACTGGGGGCCACCAGCATGTGGCAGGATCAGGACCCGGCAGCAAACTGCACAGACCGACCTCCTAGCCAGAGTGACTCAGGTCTCCAGAACTGCACCAGCTGCACTGTCTGGTACTTTTTGCTTAGCTGGACTGCACTGTGCGTTGTTAAAAATGTCTCCTGTACTAAGCCTGAAGTTTAAAAGCGATTTTAAAACAGCTTGCCCTTTTGTATTTGTGAACCATCCTGAAGGAAGGGCTCTTTCATTCCCTTATGAAGCGGAATCGACATTGTTTCTGCCGCAATGGGCCCATCTCTCCAGTTTTGTTTACCAACAAAGACTGCTGGAGCGTGGGCTCTGAGCACGTCCTCCTGGAGCAGCACAGCTCTCCGTTCCACGCCAGAGTAGGGCTTCACATTTCAGAGCACTTTAAATCAATCACTACAGTTCGGTCTGTCTTTTCTTCCTGTGCTGCCCTGAGAACTGCAAACACAACCCCCTGGGTGCCTAAATACGAAACACACACTTTTATCCCAGCCCTGTGGCAGAATGCCACCTGACCTTTTACGCATCCAGTATGGGGTTAGTTACTGGGTCACAAGCTAAGCTCAGCTTAGAAGTGTCCTCCCCCAACAAGAGTCACATGCGGACAATTCCTTGCACCCCCCTGGGGCTTACAATCAAGTCAGTGAGGTGCCACGCAGCCCTAAATGCAGGATGGGGCTCTGAATCAGTGGGCAATGGTGTTAGTCTTGCTGCCTGGGGCTTGACCACCACCCTGAAGACCTGCAACCCCCTGCTGCCCTGTGGCAGAGCCAGGGAATCACACATGACTTTGCAAAGACTACCAGTTTTTCTGAGAAGCAGAAGAGCCTCACCATTGCCCCCTCTTTACAGATAGGGAAATGGTACACAAGGAAGCCAAGTAACTTGCAGAAGTCAGTGGTGGAAACAAAATTAAAGCCACAAGTCCTGACAAGCAGGTTTTTAGTTGCCAGACATCACAAAAAACCTGCCCACGATAGCTCTATGTACTCACAGGAGTCCACTAAGTTACTCTTTTGACACTGAACTTCCTAACACCGCTCCTTCAGACAATCCCAAATACCTACTGGCTCCTCCTCTTCCTCATGGAGTGAGAACGTCGAGCGCAAGGACATGTTGGACTCAGAGTGCAATGAACGGACGGAGATAGCAGAGTCAGAGCGGCGTGGGGTGCTGATCGGAGGCTTCAAAGAGATAAAAACCAGTCCTTGTTATTCCAACTAATTCCCCCCACTCCAAAAACCCTATGCACAGACTTCAAGTGCAGCCCCCCCCTCCACAAAACTCAGCTGCTCCATTTGTTCATCCACTCTGCCAAGCTGCACCGAGTGGCCCCCAGAAGCAGCATTTCTCGCTGCTGCGTGCCCTTCCCGGTAGCCGGGAACCCTGCGCCGTGCTCAGCGACAGGACAGGCATCATTCAGGTTTAACTTCCTAAACCAAGCTGACATCTAAATTCCAAGCACGTAACTTTCTCAAAGGTGCATTCATTTGTGTACTTACCGTGTGCACCCGCAAAGCAATGGTCTGGAAGAATTAATCCGTTGCAGAAAGCTTTGTAAATCTCCCCCAGAGACAGCTACCAGCTCCTGCAATTTCTATAATCTCTGCAGCAGCACTTGTTGTTTCCCTCGCTATCTAACTTCTGCCAAATTTCTTTGCGTAAGTGTGGAGACTTCCTTCTATTCAATTCAGTAACAGACTGGCTTTGTCGCTTCCTGCTCGGGAGGGGAGAGCTAAGCGGACACCGCGTGCACCAATCAAGAAAAATCCCACTGGCTACGGCGGCCTTGGGATTGGCTTTGCGGGAATGCTGCCGCTGGAATATTAACCAGCAGCACGTCTCTCGGTGGAATATCAACCAGCAGTGCATAGCCAAGACGCAATTTGGCGTCAAAGTGACACCGGAGACTCTTCAGACCATGGGGTGATTGGATTTGGGGGTCTAGAACAGCAGCACAGCCACCGCTGGGTTCCTCTGGAAGAGATGCTGCTGGCTGGCTGAGAAGAGTGCAGAGAAGCACTAAAAGTCTTCAAGGAGCGGAACGGATGGGCTGCCAAAGAACGGGGAGAATGAAGCCATGAGCTTCAGATGCTTAGCGTCAAGAGATGGCCAGTGCCCAGGCTGTCTGCACATATCACACCTATACGCAGCCTGACTGGAGCTGGCATCGGTCGCAGACTCCTAGAAGTCTGGCTGGAAGGAGCTCTGGAGGCTGCTGGCCCTGCTGCCCCCTCAGAGAGGGACTCTCCCTGGCCCTGAATCCGGTCAGGCCCTGCTCAGCCGGAACGGGGAAGGCTGCGTGGATGAGCCTCTGCCGCCCTGCGTTCCTGCCCTGCACTACCTTGTGAGCAAAACGGTTTTTCCTCACGTTCAATCTGAACCTCGCAACCCACATTTTGTGTGCTTGCCCTGGGTGGAATTGCGTTACATCAGACCCAAGGACAGACAAAAGCAAATTAGGAGGCCAGTGGGGCAGCCAGGGAATTCAGCAATGAAAGATGTAAGATGAGCTTCAAAGCCTGCTGCCTTCCCTGGAGACAGACTGCCCTGCAGCCTGAGCGCAGTCCTTGCTGGGCTGCAGGAGAGGAGCAGACCAGGATCCTGCTGGTTCTTCACACTGCTCTGCTTCTGAATTTTTATGATACTGGGATCCTAGGAGCTCAGAAATGCTGCATCTGTTTAGAAGCCAAAGCATGAAGCTCTTTTTCTTAAAGAAAGCATATTTATTGGCTAAATATGTAAAACTTGAGGAGGAATAGTTATAACAAGGTAAATCAATTTTATGTGTATCCATTAATTTTGTTATTTTCCTCCACTAGTAACAGAAGTTATTAAAATACCAAGAATGACTGTGCATAGTTCCCATTCTGGAGGTGACACAGAGATCAGGGCAGCAAAGGCAGGCTCTGCGGGGAGGCAGTTTTATGAAGAGCAACATCCTGCGTGGATCACTGACGGAGAGGAGGTGGACTGCAGCCCAAGAGCCCTTCCAGGACGCAGGTTGTGAGACACAACCTTGCACAACACTGCGGGCTCAGCTCCCTGTGTCCTGGCTGGGCTAACGCTGCTGTAAGCCATGCAGGAGGGAAGCTGATGTGCTGAGAAAGGTCGCTCCACCCGGGCTAGAGTGACAACACTGAAGGGTAGAGGTGTGTGCTGGCGTTTACTGCCCCTCTAGGTATCGGCAGCCTTTGTTTCTGCCAAGCAAGCAAGGCTAAGACACGAGAGCCCTCAGCTCTACAGGGTTAGTCACTGAACTGCTTCCTGCTCCTCACCTGGCTACTTGGACCGAGCTTTGCGGCACTAGTCCTGTGTAGAGCACAAAGGGACTGACTGCGGGGTGCTGTTGCACTGCAAACAGGATAACAGAGCACGGGGACCACAGGACCCCCACCCTGAGGGCATCTGCCCAGGCTGCGGAGCACTCGTGTGCACCAAAGCCAAGGAGCACCGGGTCCTGCCACAGGGCAAGGCAGCACAAGTGGCACTGCTTCGGCCGGGCTGGGATTTGGGAGGATCTGTTGGAAGGGTCCCACCGCCTCAGAGCTGTGCCAGGGCTATTTCTGCACTAACCATCAAGTCCATCTTCAAACAGCCCAAGGACGGAGTGCTCAAACATCCTTTGATGGAAGATGGATAGCTTGTGGCTGGCTGGCAACTCAGACCAGCTTCTAGCTAGTTCAGGGGTGAAGCTCCCTGTAAACAGCCAAGACTCTGGACAGCCAGTCAGCTCTTCATCCATTAGCACACATTTGCCCCAATATTCAGCTGTAATCTTTATGTGCAGTTCCCAGCGTGTCAGCTACAAAAGCAGCCTCCCCCTGAAGGCTCTAGCACAGTCCTCGCTCCTGCTCCCTGTAGGCACAGCGAGGCTCCAGCCCACGGCACTGTTTTCAGGAAAGATGAGAGCAGCGGCTCAATAATCCCTGCCTTGCACGCGGAACACACGGCTCTGCTTTTGGTTTCATTAACCGAAGCTCTAAACTGAAAGAGAAAGGGGTGGTGGAGGTCACAGGAGGGCTCCGACTTGTCTCCAGCTGTCTCTCCGACGGCTGACCAGCCCTTGGCAGCTTCTGGAGAAGGGAAAACTCAGCAATGAGGAAGGGAAATCCCAGACTATTTCTTGACAAAGCCAAGGAAGCTTCCTAAAAGGGTTAGTGGGAGTTCGTCTGGAGCAGCAGGCAGAGCAGGGCTGTGGCACTTCTGGTTTGTTAGCACCTCACGCTGCTGGCTGCTTCCTGAACCACTCATTAAGCCTCTTGCTATTTTTGCTTAAGAATATTTAGCACTCCAGGGAAGGTGGGCTGAGACTGTGCAAGAGGACTGAGGCGAGCTCCTAGGAGAGATCTCACCTAGACTTGGCTGCACACCTCAGCTTGTGACACCGAGGTTTTCAAAGGAGTCAGAGAGCTGCTCCATCAGACATGGCTAAACTTAATGTCCCCAGCACTCCCCACTCCTCTGGAAAAATCCTCGCCTGTGCTCTGTTAGAGCCGCAAAGCTCGTGAAAAGGGTGCAGGGAGCACAGCCCTCAGCCCACAGGATCCGTGCTGACAGCCAAGGGCTGCCTGGAACAGTGGCCCAGCACCATGGGGTCAGTGAGGTGATGGAGAGCTGCATTTGCCAAGGACACGAGGCAAATGTTCAAAGGACTTTTTGGGAAAACAAAACAAACAAACAAACCACAAAACCCAAACACACGCTCACATAAAACGCAGCAAGCTTTCTGAGCAACAGAAGGAACTTTATAGGATGCTGACAACAAAGCCCTTTGCAATCTGGTGCTGTATTTATTTTAAGTTGTAGCTCCACGCTGTTGCCGACCCCAGTTCTCTGCCAGCGCCTCACTTGAGCAGCGATCCATTTATCCCTGACTTGGAAGCTGGGTCTCGTAACCTGACAAAGTCTGCAAGTACTTATTTAATTTGAAGTCGACTACTAACATGCTAAAATCTAAACAGGAGCTTATGGTTATAAAGTGTGGCTGGAGCACTAGGGACAGGAGAAGGTCAAGGCCTCAGAGCTATCCATCCATTCACTGAGGTTTGCTTTCCTGCTGCTGTTCTTGATTTAATTGATTTAGCCTATTTAATTTCTCTTTAAGCAGCTAACCCTGACGCCTGTCGGATCACTAAAAGCTGCTCAGAAGCGAGTGTGATGAATGAGAAAGCTGGACACAAAACTGGGATGTGCTTTTCTGCAAAGATATTGTGAGACATGGGATGGATTGTGTGAGAAGACCCCGATGATGTAATCCCCAGGAGCGGAGCACAGTCTGTAGCATCCGACATCCCACTCTGCAGGTTTCAGACTTGCTCCCTGTGGTCAGAAGCCCCATCTGGAGGTGGAAACAGGAATGGATTTTCTGGTCATAACTGCAGGGCCAGCTGGGCTGCTGGATGGTCCATCCAACACACCCTGATTGAGACCGACAGCCCCAGACATCGCCGACAGCAGCTCTGTTTTCTCCCGAGCTCAGGAGACCCAGAGCACGCTGCTCACACCAGAGGCAGGTACACCCTCACAAGCAGGCCTGGGGGATGCGTAGCTCCCGGGCTTTGTAACCACACACCATGCTCAAGCAGTCTAAAAACGAGCACCAGAGGTGCCAGCCTAATGCCCCAGGCCAGAAGCAGCCTCTGCTTCCCCACTGCACCAACCCCGAGAGCAGCCAGGCAACGCCGAGGCCGGTCCTGCCTCTGGTGCAGACATCTGCCTCCGATTTGACGCAGTGCGGGGGAACGGCGAGGGAGGCAGGAGAGTCCAGAGGAGCACCACTTGTCTCTCACTTGACACATAATCAGCTAAACTCCTGGCAACACCTACCATGCCATCGTCCTCATCTCGCGGGGAGTAGGTGAGCGTGCTGGAGGAGGATGGGGTCCGGCGATGCTGTTTAAAAGTATTGGTCCCGTCAGCTTTAAAGCAAATTGGAAAAAAAAAAAAAAAATAGCAAGCATTTAGGCTCCTCAGTAACATTTCCAAGCTACAGGTCAGCCTCTGTAGCTGCAAGTGTACCTTGAAAAAGATTAGGGATTCCCCAACTCCAGTTCTTGACCTGGACATATCGGTGCAGGCAGAACAATCCTGATCTCTGACAGCCTGCTGAAGTGCAAATGGCCCTTTGCAAGTAGCTTGCCCAGAAGAGAGCACAGATAATATTCTACCAGGTTCACTGGTTAAAAATACTATTAAAAGGAAACTTTATACTCCCATATATCTCAGTCACTAACAAAAATTGCTTCGCTCAAGGGCAGTCTGGATATTCTTGCAGCACAAGGGAAGCATGCTAAATTAAATATGAGATATCTGTATAAACGTCATATTACTGACTTACATTAAAATTTGAATGTAAATACACAGGAGTCCAAAAACATCTAGAGTCCAGAGTTCTGTACAAATGTAACCCAAACATTTCCTTATCTAAATCAGTGTCAAGTGCCACAATTTATCTTTACTAAAGCAAGGATATTTTTGTTCCAAAATGAAACCAGACCTCTTCCTACATTCACACCACGTGTCAGGGCTCAGACTTCTCGCCTGCCGGGCTTTGAGGAACAGCTGTGAGAATTCTAAATGAGCTGGTACACTTGCACCCCCTCCTGTCCGAGTTAAAAATGGCCATGGGGGTTTTACCAAAGTGACTCACAGGCAGGCAGAGAGTGAAGGTGGGAATTTTCAGCACTGGTAATGACTGCATCAGAAGTCACACAGATAAATAAGATCTGGGACTGAGCTCTGTAGCAAACCCTGTTGCACTATCCTAATTTCAGCAAGGACTTCCCAGTGGTACTGTTGAGTCTGCCTAATGGGAGAAAATTTCTGTGCGTGCTCATTTCCATCACACCTGGTGATCAGATGCCATGACTGAGTAACACCTGGGCTGCATCATATTGAAAACAGCCCCTCGGCACCCATCTGCAATGAACACAGTGATTCTCCCAACAGCCTGATGATCTGTAAAACACCACCACCACAACCTGGTAGGCATCACACGTGGTGCTTTGAGGAGAAGCTCTATGCATTAAGCACGCTCACCCTTTGTGATGGTCGTCACAGCAGAGTAGGCTGGCCCAAACGTTGTTTCCATTCTTGTCTGAAACATTGACAAAATGAAGGTCAGTGCGTGTCACTGCAGCACAGCCCAAAGGCTTGCTACCTTTCCTGAACTGCTGAAAAGATACACATATCTATATTCCCAAACTTTGTGGATATTGTAATTTTTAACAGCCAGGAAAGTACCATATTTTCAAACGCCATCTTCATTTTCTCAGAAGAAAGGGTGAGAACATAAGAAGCAGCCCTAGCCCCCGCGCTCTGCCAACAGCCCCGAGCCTTACCCCGTTAGTGTTTTCAGAAGTAGTGATGTTTGTTGTGCCACTGGAGAAACGATTGTAGCGAGCGTTCTTGTTTGAGCTCATAATCTAGGCCAGCACTTGTTAGTCATGGGAGGTTTGCTCTGTGGAAGAAGAAAGACAGAAAGAGAGGTAGGTTCACAGTACGTGTTTTCCTGGGCTCAGAGAACAATATTCTGCAGCATTAAGTCCAAGTATCTGCCTAAGATCACATAAACCCAGATTTTCAGAAGCAAGTGGCATGGTCAAAGTTAGGTTCCTTCAAATCATTCCTGGATGAGTGTTCAGCATTTTCTAAAGATATGGTCTCTTTTAAAACAACTCCTTCATCACCCAGATAAACAGAATACCCATAATCATTAGCTGCTTTTACAAGTCTACAACTGTTCTAATAGCAGACGAGACTTCTCAGGAGACCACTCTAAGACCGACAGCATCCCACTGGTCACGACACACATCAACTTTTAAAACTGAGAATAGGTACCGGTTGTGACTGACAGCCCCAGCAGAGGAGAGCCCTGCGCAGGCTCTGTATCGGGCCCCGTCTCCCTCCCCACGTTACCTGCTGCTTCCCAAAACGCTTCGCACAGAGCAGCGATTGGCACGCAGCGTCTCAAAAGGGGGCCCTTCCACAAGACACAGCAAGGGTGAGCACAGAGCAGACTCCACCACGGCAGGCAGAGGGATTTCGGCGGAGGCCACAGGCACAATCCTGATCTTTCAGAGTGCTGGGGAACTGTGAGCGCACGGAGGGCAGAAGAGGTCTCTGGATGTAAAGCTATACCAGTAAAACCCTTATCCCATTAACTGCGAAGCTCAAGCTGAGCTGGCCTGGACTCCAGAGCCCAGGGAGCTTGTTCACTCGCAGCTTTGCAGCTCAGGCCGCCTTCCAAGAACACGAGAGAAACATCCCATTCAGTCACCCAGGGCTTTGCTTTGGCACAAGCGGTTGTGACTCCCTTTCTCCCCCCAGACGAGGGAAGAGGTGCCCTGGAAGCCCAGCACCCCACATCCTCCTCAGCTGGGGCGCAGAAGACAACCCCTCCGAGGCAGCCCCTTTCCTGGGAAGGCTGTGCCACGCTTTCCGGCACTTCCAGGCAAGGAAACCAAAGGCTGAACTTCCCTGCACCCCCAGAACTTCACGCTGCCTCATACTGAAAAGCGTGATGAGCACAGGCCTCGTCCTGTTCTTGGGATGAGCTCAGCGGGAGTTCTGCTATTTAATTCAAAAGCCCTGGGCTGTACTGCTGAACAAAAAAGCCAGGGCCAGATCTTAGCAGAAAGCAAGAATCCCACGTTTGATTTAGTTGTATTTGCATTAAAGGAGTTCTTTCCAGCACGATCTGAGCTATGAGGTCAAGGAAACCATGAAAGAAACCTTACTTGAAGTAACATGTTTCTGATTCTGAATCTCACTCCCGGTTTCTGCTCAGAAAAAACCAGCAAAATCTGGATCATCACCCAGAAAGAGAAACCCTCTCCCCCCAGAAGTCAGCGCGGCTCATTTCTCTTCCTCTGTTGTGTACACAGTTTTTTACTGGGTTGAAGTTTGAAAAATCAAGTGTTACACAATAATAATCTGGAGAAACTCATGGAGTTTGCATTCTTTAACCTCTGTTGAAACCTGATGCTGGCTTCAGGGCACCAAATTATGCTGTTGTCCCAGCAAATCTGACAAGATGCTCTCAAAGAGTCTCCTTTGGAGCCGGGGTACCCACAGGAAGGAGCTGCACCTCCTCGCTGCCTCTTCTGCTGCTGGCTTGAGCAGAAGGTTGCACTGGAGAAGACAAGGGTTCAGCAGGGCACTGAGCTCTCCTCCCAAGCTGCTCCTTCATCCTCACAGCTGGAAGGTACTGCTTGCACTCACGGGCTGTCCCAGCCTGCCCAAGGAGACAGGGACCCTGCGCTCCAGGAATAATCCGGATCCTTTCTGAGCAGCTTAAGAGACCCCCTTCTGTCCAAGGTATAGTTAAGTCCTGGTACTCTCACTGCCAGCAGCAGAGTTCAAGGGCTAAACAGACATCTGCAGTGAGGACAGACAGGCCAAAAATGATTTTCTAAGACACAACCAAAAGCCTTTTTTGCAGGACAAGTGGCAACCACCAGCGAAGGGCGCCTGGGAAGAGACACCCGCAGACGCCTGCCATCAGCCGGCGCAGAGCTCCCAGTCCCTTTCAGACGTGCCTGCTCCTGGCCCTGGCTGAGATGGCGTTGCTTTGGCCAGGCTCTTGTGCTCCTGTTGCTCATATTTCCAACTTCTGGGGAGGTGAGGTGCCTTGGGTGTTTCTAGCAATTGGTCTTCTCTTATCTGAAAGTGACAGTCCTAAATCTGCAAGCTCTTTATAAAGGTGCCCACTGTTTCCCCGCTTTACAGCAAGGGAAACTGAGGCTCAGAGACACACGATCACGCAACGTAGCTGTGACCTGGGACTGCCCCAGGGCCTCCTTGGTCCCAGCCCAAGAGCACGTCCACCTCCCCTGCGAGCCCCAGCGTGAGGCTGCCTGCACGCAGGGCCGGTCGCATCTGCACTCACGTCTTAAACGCTGCAAAAGGTGATGCTCGGGGTGTCCCCGGTGCTCTGCTAAGGGCCAGCAGCTCAGCCACACCTGACACAGCGTTTCGTGTTGCTCGCTGCAGTTCTTTACCAGCCCACCGCCAGGCAGCCAGCTCACAGCAGCAGCAGAGCCCAGGGAACCACGACGCAGGTCTAAATGCTCGAAAAAAGTTACAGTCTAAAACAAAAAACCAAAGCCCCAACCAAAAACCAATCAAACAAAAAACCTCAAAACCAAACTCAAGACCGTCTTAAAAACAGGGATCTGGATAATGTTTTCCACATATTTGGAAGCACTGTCCTGGCCGTTCGCAAATGCCAGATCCCTTAGGAGATGCTAAGCAGAGTTGCTGGAGCTGCCTCAAGAACAGCAGGAATGAAGCAGTGTTGTGCTGCTGCATCGTGGAGACCTGCCGAGTTTAAAGCTGGGTTCCAGCAAGCGGGAAGTTTGGCACCGGCCATCAGAATCCTTTTATTCCTTTCACTGGCTCCTTAGAGCAGAGACAGCAGAAGGCACGGGGAGGGTGGCCGGTGGGGAAAGAAGGCACAGTTTTTGGGTAACACACTGGCCATGGCCCCAGGAGATCTGAACCCCACTCACCCCTCCACTCCCTCGCAACCCTGGGGCTCTCTGCTTCCTCCCTGCACAGGTCTCTCCAGTTTACCTCTTCCACACAGCGTATCCGGGCTACAAAGTCTGAAGGTGAAAGAATCTTTGGATATTCCTGCAGCGTCTAGCACAGAAAGGTCTCCACCTTAGCTGGGGCCTCCAGCTGATGCAGTGCTCATAAATAATGTAAAGCAAGTTCTTCCACGAGTGATGACAAACTGCCACACTTCCTGTGATTTCACGGCTCAAGGTTGCATTATCTCGTGTCTAACAACACGCACGTATCCCTACAGTTCCCCTCCTCTCTAGGCTCCCTGTGTCTAACAACACAGCTAAGCTCACCAGTCTGCTGGAGAAGGGATTCAGCACCCTCCTGCTCCTGCTTGCTTTTCAGGAGGCTACGAATGCATGATTCCTTCTTCAGAGAGCCTCAGCAGCACCCACCCAAACACCCTCCACCCTGCACTACTTGCAAGCGAAGAGCAGGGCTATGGTCCCCCATGACAGTGTCAAGGGAACCTGGTATATCAAATACTTCTGCTGGGGTTTGAAGGCAAACCAAAGCTCCCAGATGGAATGGGAGGAAGCCCATCCTTATGGAGGACTCTGGGCTGTCTGAAGATTCAGGCAGAAGCTTCATCCCCGTCTCATTTTCAGGGTGTGTATTGCCTTCAAACACAACAGATGGAGACGCAAAAAAAGCAATGGGAAAGCACTCGCCGTGGAGCACGACGAGACAGGAAAATCCACGAATGAGGACAACTCACAGTTTGAGTAGTTTTGTAATATCACTAAACTTAGGACCAGACGTGCAACAAACAGTGACGTACGGGTGCCTGAGCTACTGCAATCAGTGAGTTATGGCCAGCCAAGGGTGAGTGTCAGCCTCTAAATAATCACCTCTGAAACCCCTGTGCAGGCTCCGAGGTGTCCACCACGGTGCGGCTCACAGCGTAACCCAGCAGGCCACAGAGCTGCTTACTGCAGAGAGCCATTAAGGAGGCACATCTCCAGCTTCACCCCGTCCCAAAGCCCCACTGAAACGGATGCAAAATGCCTTCCAGCTTCAACAGATCTCAGATAAATCCAAAGCGAGGAAGGGAACACAGGCTGGAATACTGGGATTTTCCACTCATTGTTTCTAAGTACGTCCCGCGCTCTGCAGCTTGGCTGAGCAACCTACCTGCAGGCAGCAGCAGGAGCCTGCTTCGTGTCTTCTCTGAACAGAAACCAGAGGAATGCGAGCAATGGAAAAAATGTTGAGTGGAATATCAGCCAGGCTGCAGCACACCAGCCACCGCATGAATATCCGATTTCAGCCCAAATCTCTGCAACCACCATATATAGGAAGCATTTCAACAAGAGCAGACATCTCCCCAGAGCACCGTCTGACAGCTCTCTCACATCTCGAGCTCTCTCGGAAGGGGTATGGAGAAAGGCCTTTTCCAACCATTATCAAGGAAGTTAAAAAGAGGCAGAAAAGAGCTGGTGGTGTTGACATTCATACCAGCTTCCTGCAGCACTTGCAAGTCTCCAGCAGATCTCTGAACCTTGGCTTGGCATCTGGACCCTGCCAGCTACGCCGTCCTGTGCTCCCAGGCCCGGCGGACGAGCATCCCTCCCGGGGGGCTGCTGTCCCTCCCCGGGGCACCGTGCCCTGGCCACGGGCACCCCTGCCCTGCGCTGACTGCGGGCAGAGCTCCTCAGCCTGCAGGCTCCGAGCAGAACCGCGTCCTGAGGAGCCACAAACTACGACACAGGGAAAGTATTACGTATTTTGTGTTACAAAACACATGCACTCCATAATCTAGAAGAAAAACTGAGATCTACTGGGAATCACGGAATCCTCTGGGTTGCTAAGTCCATCTCAGGTGACCAAACACAAAGGGGCTCCAGAAATCCCCTGAGCATCTTCAGCAGCTCTGCACAACAGCAGATCAGAACCCCTCACGCTGGAAACATTCTCCCAGTTTTCCGGCCCAGGACTTTACAGGGTCAGGTTATGATTTACAGCAAAAGGGGTTCCAGAGGCACCCTCACGCCTACAGCGAGGGGACAGGCTCCGCTTGCTCTGAAAAGACAAGAACTGTTGAAAGAACTTGTGTGTCCCAGCAGCAGAACCACACAGGGCTGCCCTCCACACCGGAGAGGCAGGCGCGTACCTGTGCGTCTGGAGATGGGCTTGGGAACCCAGATCGTGATCCAGACTCCTGGACTTCGTTTTTGTTTATTTATTTTTTTTTTTTTTTAACATGCAGCTTTATGGTTTTGACCATAAAAAAAAGACAGGAAAAAAATCTACCCTGGAAAAAAGCAGCTGCGGGGACCCGCTATTCACTAAACCACACGCCTGATAGCAGCCAGATGCGAGGGAGGGGAAGGGCTAGCTTTCAGCATTTGCACACCACAGGGATCAGCCCAGGCTTTTGAGACTCAGCAAGAAGAAAAGCTTTGAAATTCCTACTTTAGCACTCCAGGCAAGGCAAAACCCAAGCACCAGCAGTTGCAGAGACAGCTGGGGAAAGCCGTGCTCTTTCTCCCCGCTGCAGAGGCCGACAGCATCACCACCAGAGCCGTTTTCTGCCGGCTGTTTCACACTGCTGCCAGCCCCACCACTGCCCCTCAAAGCAGGGAGGGGAATCGCCCCCCGGACTGGTGTCCTGGCTAACCCTCCGGCCTGTGCTGAAGGGTTTGCTCACGAGAGGGGTCTGGCAGGACCCGCACGGGTACCTCAAGGGTCTTCCCTCCTCTCAGCCCCCAGAGTGTGCACACCCCCACCCCCCCGGCTATTCCCAGCACTCAGCAACAGATCCTTCTGACCAACCTCAAGATCAAGGCCAAGGCTTTGAGGGGGGACGTGGCATGAGGAGAAGGGACGGCAGAGTCTCCCGTCCTTCACAAACATCACGTAACCTTCCTGGTCCCCATCTGGAGCCAGTTCCTACGGTGGGACCCACACTACCGCAGGCACAACGGCAGGGCTGGGGTTTGTGCTCCAGCTGCTCCCCGGGGCAAGGCACGGGCACGGCACCGGATCCCACGGGGAAACGTGGCACTGCTGGGGAGCGGCTGGCAGACGCAACGCCCCACGCTGCGCCGGGTCTCTCTGCCAAGAAACCTGCGAGCATCTCTGCCTTACGCAATCAACAGCCCATAAAGCTCAGCGACATGTCCTACATCTGCTTTGTTGGTCTTTTTTTTTTCCTCCCTCAGCTCACCGAAGCTGTCTTTAAGGTTATTCACCCTTGTGGAAACTGCTGGGCTGGCAAAATCACACACAGCAGGAGCGTTTGCTGGAGAGCGAGGCCGGTGCGTGCAGGTGGCCTCGTAAGAAAGGCAGCACGGGGTTACCCTGCTCCGGCTGGGAACAGGCCACGGGTGATGCGAGTTTCCTTATTTCGCAGCCTGGTTATTTCTGGCATGAGACGCAAGCTTCTGCTCCTCTTGCAACACCGCAGCCACAACGGGAAGGGTTACGCACCCCCGAGAGGACCGCACACCGCTGGGGAAAACACTTCTTACAGAAGCTAAAACACACGGTGCTGCTCCACCCGCCCGGCTCAACAGCACAAGGGCAAGGCAAGGCCGGGGGGAGGTGGGCTGCAAACTACACCCCCGTCCTCAGCTGCGTCGCACCCTCTCACACAGCCAGGGCCCTTCTGGGGGGGTAACAGGGCTGGTAAATCCGGTCCCACCGGGCAGGCTCTGCCCACCTTGTCCTTCTGCAGTACCAAGGTGGTGCCTGCACTTTCTATCGGTGAACTGATTCTCAGCGGCCCACAGCGACCTGCAAGGGAACGTCTCAGACCAAAGCACAAAGGAGACAAGATTCATGAGCTCAGATGCTAACTCTTCTACAGAGACAACCACAGGACAGTCACGCCGGCTTTCCTTGTCAGTGTCTCTGGTGGACATAGCGCTCATTTCATAAGTGCTTGGGAACTGCATTTAACAGGGCTTAGAGAACACGGTGACGAGGACCATCAGCATCTAGTCTGACTTGTAAAGCACGGGCCAGAAGAATGTGCATGAGCTACAGCAGATCACTGAGGCAGACATGTCTCAGGGCGGTCACTGGGCAGGAAGCAGAGGGTGGGGCTCAGTGGTCACTCCTCAGGTTAGAGGAGACTACGCAAGGGTTCCTCCAAGCACCTCTGCTGAGCAAGCTCTTCCAAGATCATGTTGAACAAGGAGCAGTGAAATCACCAAGTTTGCAGATGACCCTAAGCTCTTCTGAGCAGTCAAATACCATGTTGATGGTGAAGAACTCACGAAGAACCGCATAAAGCTGAGAAGACAAAGGCTGCAGGAGCTTTTATGAAGATAAACGTCAATCAACGCATCTATGGAGAAATAACGTAAAGCGGGCCTACACGATGCTCAGCTCTGACCTGGCAGCTACAACTCGGGAAAGAGACATTGGTGTCTCCATGGACAGCTAGCTGCAATTCTCAGCCCAGAGGACAGCAGCAGACAGACAAACCAGCAAAGTGCTGAGCAGCATCACAACAGCTGTGGAGAACAGCCACGAGGGTGTCATTTGGGTGCTACATAAAACCTTGAGGTACTTGTCTCCCGAGTGCCGTAGCAGCTCTGGTCTTTGCTTCAGGAGAAGGCCACAGAGTAGTCAGAGCAACTTCAGGGATGGACAAATAAACCGATCAATGGGATGTAGTCCCCAGTCCAGCTGCTCTGACTGGGGGGAAAATANGAGGTAAATGGATGGTAGAACACGGTCCAGTTCACGTGCTCTCCATGAATAGCATCCATCTTCATAACTGTGGACGAGAGAACTGGGGCTAGGCAGGCCAGTGCTCTGACCCGGCAGGGCACTCCTCACCCCCTTGGGGTGACCTCTCTCAGGCCAGGCTCGCGTGCCGAGAGGTGCAGTCAGCGCTAGAAGAACAGAAAAAGTGGACAGAAGTTCAGCCTTACCGACAGAGCACGGCACTTCTGGCTGGTGGGTCTTTGCTTCTGTGGAACAGAAAGAATCTTTTTATTGTTTACAAGGTTTTGCATTGCACTTAAAAGCCATACAAGCTTTTCTGAGCTACTTAAACTGAGACCATAATTGTACTGAGCTGTCACCAATAAAAATAAAAGCAGTATTTTTAATTGCTGCTACTTCCACCAGCGCTTCAATCGACAGCAAAGCTGAGAGCACACATTCAACAGCTGTTTGAACACTGTCATTCCTTTGTGCAAATGCAGATCAGAAGGGGAAATAATTTTCTATCAGGTGCTTTTCCTAAAGGGTAATGAGTCCTTGGGTTAGAAAAACTTTTTGCAATTCTTCATGTTAAAACCTGAAGCAGTAGCTTTCAAATGTGCCTGTAACTGGACCAAAAGTGATTGCTCTGGTGAACAAAGCACCTCATTTTTCCCAAAAACCTAAAATCAAGTGAGAACAGAGGCCAACGTTCAATGCTGTTTCCATGAGACATTAGCTACACTCGAAGCTTTACTTCCATTTTAGGAAACCTGGAAGCATCCACCTACCACACGATTTTTCTCATGCGTAAGGCTGCAGACCAGGGTTCAGCAGTGCCCGACCCCTACAACCGAGATCGGCTTGTCTTGGCTCAGCACCTCCGTGGTCCTGCTGGGTGGCCAGGCTGGCAGAAACGGGCATGCTCACAGCTCTTCCACACAAGGCCCTTAATCAAAAGGTGCTTTAGAAGTTGGCCTTAATGTTACAGTGCTGCGTGCTGTTCCTTTCACAGCTTGTGATCTTTCCCACATCCTCACTCAAAGAACAGACCCTTCCAGGGACCTTCACATTATTAAATTGTGGATTTGTTTAAGAAAAAAGAAAAAAATACCCAACCAAGCCCCAAAACCAACAACCTCCTACCCCTCCAAGACAAAATTTCAGTCCTGCTGCTGCTTCTTGAGAGGGAATTGCCATCTCCTCTGTGCAAGGCAGGTCACGATACAAGACATCACGCTTCAAAGGCTAAGAATAGTCACCTACACAAATCACACCAGAACTGGTGCTAACTGGTCCTCCTCAGCCTCCCAGCTGGCCTGGGAAAGCAGTTAGGCACCAATAAAAGGCCTATGGGACACAGTCATTAGCAGACTCTGCACCCCATGACCCCCAAGGGAGCCAGAGGAACGCTTGTCTCGCCTGCTGCAGCCTCCTGTCCTGGAGCCACCCCGCTGGACCCAAGGCCATCAAAGTTTCTTCTCTACTTTGTTCCTCGACGGCTGTGCAGTCACTGAGGGCTTTTCAGCCTGCTTTGCTCACGGGAGGCTGCACTTCTCTGCGAAGGTTTAACTGCTGCTATTGCATTATGGGATTCTTCCAGATTAAAGTCATGAGAAACCTGAGCCCATAATCATTACTCAAAATGCACAAAGGAGCTCTTCCACCCCTTGCTCCCCCCAAACATCATCCACAGCTTTGAAACTTCATGACACACTCCTGCTTACCCTCTGGGCGCAATTAGACCACTTTAAAGATCCATCC
>Ga0065711_1037610_pt1 | contig 19661 bp, 12 predicted proteins | sample Hoacrofraction12_FD_59098 | JGI IMG/M metagenome (GOLD analysis project Ga0065711, IMG submission 59098) | Hoatzin crop microbial communities from Cojedes, Venezuela - Epithelial fraction 12 v2 (version 2) | ecosystem: Host-associated > Birds > Digestive system > Esophagus > Crop | place... | reverse complement strand
TGGTTTTCCCTTGTCCACCCTTGTTGTTACACCATCATAGAAAGCCACTAGGTTGGTCAGGCAGGACTTGCCCTTGGTGAAGCCATGCTGGCTGTCTCGAATCACCTCCCTGGCCTCCACGTGCCTTAGCATATCTTCTAGAAGGATCTGTTCCATGATCTTCCCAGGCACAGAGGTGAGGCTGACAGGTCAGTAGTTTATGCTATAAAGTGTATATTCTGAGTTTGATCTTGAACACCATGTGACATGTAACAGTATACGGCATGTTTATTTGACAAGGCAGCTCTGAGTTTGTTGCTATGGAATATGAAATGTTGTATAAATATAATGTTCTTCTCCCTTCAGTCAGCTTAATGCATGTGTGGCATTCCAGAGCAAGATACCCACATATTTTGGCAGCCTCTTATGGTGAAATAGTGTCCCTAAGAACATGCTTATGCAGAAGGTAGATAGCCTGATGTTTTTGTGGAAGCTGTGCACCTGTGACTTGTCTGTGGTTGCACTCGCAATGTGATAAGCATAGTTCTGATGCTAAGGAGTTTGTAGGCGTAACTGAGAATTCTTTGTTACCCTGAAAATGACAGCATGGATACTGACAACAGATATGTGGTTAAATGACCTGAAGTAGTTCAGATGTTGTAGTGCTCCAGTTATTATTTGCTGTTCTGCAGCAGAATGACAGTCAACAAGAGTTCTCTTCTAGGACATGCACTTTCTCTGGATTAGGTCAAATTTACATTATATGTAACAGGGAATAGAATTTTTTTCATCATGTGCCTACATCTAGTTTCAGTTCATGTAGACATAGTTCCTCAGGGTTTTCAAGTTGAAACAAACCAATAAATATATTGCATATACTACCCAGCATAAGCTTTTGATACTGAACCACCACTAACCTGTCCAGTATCTAGCAGGTTATAAATGGAGCCTGCAGGTTTGGCAGTTGTAGCCATTTTAGAGCACTGAAAGAGTAGTCTGCCATGAAATACACTGAAAAAGCAATTTACAGTGCTGAATTCCAGAATGAAGTAAATTCTAGAGAGGTATCAGTTTTGCACCTCTCAGTGCAATATGCTGTGCTTACTGTAGTTTCTCTTGGAGCAATTTTTGGTGTGGAAGGAAAGTTTCTCTGTTATATAGAAGTGATTGAGGAAATGAAGTAGAATTATCTTGAGGTAAGAGAAAAATGGTGCACCTCACTTCTGAAATGCAAATAATGCAGAGATTTTCTGATTAGAGAACTTATGCAGTTTTGCTCCTGTAATCAGAGTGGTGCATGAGGAGCACAGTATGAGGAGACTGACATAGTTCAGAGACCAAAGGAACTTCAAATACTGAAAAGACTGGCAAAGAAAAAGGGATTAGGCTCTTCTTTTTATCCCCTACAGACAGGATGAGCAGTAACAGCCCTGGGTTGCAGCACCAAGTATCTAAGTTAGACATTAAGAAACACTTTCTGATGGAAATAGAATGAAGCATCGGAATAGATTTCCTGTGGTGAAACTGCAGTGTCTCCAGTGTTAAAGGTCTTTAAGCGCAGGCAGATAAATATTTGTCTGTCTGGAGTGACCTAGGGAGAGCTGATCTTGTAGTAGAGCGAAGGACCTAAATGACCACTGTGGTTTCTTCCAGCCATAATACGTTATGGAGGTTTTTGCGCACAGATTTCATCAGGGCTTCACCTGATTAAGTGGAAGTGACCCTTCCTTGCAACTTTGGTGTTCAGTACCATAAGAGTTTGTTAGTGTAATCACTCATGTATGAAAAGCGAGAAGTTCAAGGGCTTTTGTGGTTTCTCATCCCGCTTGCATTCCAAGCATTTGCTTGCCTTAAACTTCATGGACTTTGTCCACATCTTTTCCCTGCTTTCCACTTCCCAGCTCCTACAAGTCTTAATGCTTTTCATTCACTGTGTCTGGCACAAACTAGTCCCTTTTATCAAAGGACTTTCACACCTGAGGCCTCCAGTCACATACTTGCAGTAAAGGAACAGCTTAAAAGCAAATCCTTTTAAATCCTGAGGCCAAACACCATAACAAACATATCTTCTCAAGGGATCAGTTTCCAAATGTGCTTTTGAACCTAAGTCCCAGCAGACATTTGGTTTTAAGTGTGTGATAGTGCTTTATTTATTTATTTATTGTAGACCATCCCCCCTCCATTGTCCCCATCTCAAGATGTGCTATTTAAACCTGTACCTCTGGTGAATTCTACCATTGAAATGCAGATTAGCAGAGTGCTGCTGGGTAGTGAAACATTGCAGGACAAAAAGACATATCAAAATAAAATCTTACGAGGAAGTGGCAGTTACTGGAAGAATGTATGTCTCTTGTTTGGGAGGGAGGGAGAGTGTAAATCACGGGTTTGGATCAACATTTTTTTGAAAATGTACTGTATATGGGGCAAGGTGCTCTGTCTGTGGCAGTTTGAAGGAGATTTAAAAAATGTGAGTGATCTTCCTGAAACATTGTGCAAGATGTGCCATAACTGCTTCAAGGTGCAGCAGGTCTCATAGTGAGGTTGCACCTGAGATATTTTTTAAACAGTAGTGTCTGGGTTCTGCAGGTCAGTTTGCAAACTTGTGCCTGCAAAATATCCTACATGCCTTAGGAGACAGCATACTTCATTGTGTGTAAAATTACTGCTTATACTGGTAGATTAATATTAGCACTTTCAAGGGCCTGTTCAGACATGCAGTTTTGCAGTTTGCAATTAGTTGATGACACCTGTATTTTTCATGGGTGTTATTGCTTAGGAGATTTGGCGCTGTGTGAACTCAATGGTAGGTTGTTTATAAAGTATCACAGTTGTTTCAATCCATGCTGAGTATTGCCAAACTTTAAAACATGTTCAACCCCACATATAGAAGCACAGTTCCCTGAGGACAGGGCTATGTACTAGGTAAGGTTTGATTTTAATCTTGCTCTTGTCAGCTGTGTCTGCTGACATTTCATTTTCAGGTGACTACGTAGTATACTACCATCACTCACGTTCTTTTCCTTTCTCTCGATTAAGCACAGTCCCATTAGGTTGTTATTCTTGTTTGAGCAAAGACATCAAGTAATCATAAAGTGAAGTCTTAGATAAAAAATAGGTGAACAGTTTCCTCTTTTTTGGATCTTTTTTATGCCTTGCAAATTGGAGCCACTCCAGAACTTCCATATCTGTTCACATTTTCTTAATTCTAGTAAATCTATCTTTTCATACCTTCTTTTTCTCACTCACTTTAAAAGAGGGTTTGTTTTTTCATGCTGTGGGACTTAAAGTACTAAGCAATCTCAGTTCTCCCCCTTTCCCTAAAACTTCCTTTATTCTCATTTTACTGAGAAAAGGGGATTGTCAGTAGAGACAAAAGTTAGAAAGTCCAGTTCTGTAAGTCTATGTAAATCTATCCCTCCAAATACCACTTTTCCATTCCCCTTAAATACCCTTTGACACTTTCCAGACCCCTGACATATTTTTGTTACTCTGTGTCCTGTTGTTCCCAAGCTTGATGGAGGTAAGCATCACGTGAAAATCTGGGGTTTGTCTTCAGTACATGGTAAGTCCAAAATAGCTCTTAAGATTTGTTTCTAATTCAACTCTTATTCGCACATGCAAATATCTAGCTCAGTTTATCTGATGCTTTAAATTCAAGCTGGTTAGTCTGTTGAGGAGAGAAGCTGAAGCTTTGATTGCAACTGATGCTTGATGTAATTGGCTCTCAGCAGTTCAAGTTACCCAGCTTATAAAATGTTAATTTAGCTTCTCTTTGCAGACCAACGCTTTTCAGTTTGGTTATTCTTACACAAGATACAATAGTTTGAAATATGTTATTTCAAGAAAGTAACTCAAGTTAGCTGTTACAGTGAATAAAACTGCAGTAATTCATTAAGTCATTGAGCTGAAGAAAAACGGGCAATTCTAAAGCTAAATATGACTCAATACAACGACTTAAAAGTATAAAGCCCTTTAAAAGTACTATGAAGTTTTTTTAACAAAAGAAGGAAAACAAAAACAAATACTTAAAGCTAAATATGTCACAAACAATATGATGAGCCAGAACCTTGTCTAAATTTTTTGTCATATTGAAAGTTACCTAAATGAGGCATGTAAATAAAAGAAGTACAAGAGTGATTATTTATTCCGAATCTTTTGCACCAAAAGAGCATGACTGTAGTTCAATCCTTTCTTCTTAAGAATCAGAACCCCAAAGGCAATCTAATGTAGCCTAAAGCAACAGTTTCATAATAATATTAATAGCCATATGCTCCATTTCAGCTAAGTACCCCACGGCAATGTAGTAATCCTCCCTGATTCTGAAAGTTACATAGAAGTCTGTAGGTATGAAAACTAATATAAATTGAATCTGTAACAGAATAGAACAGATTGTAAGTAAGTTGAAAGCACATCCTTTGGGCACAGTCAGCAGAGGAGATATCTGTGGGATATTGAAATGTAAATTAGATGTAACACATAAAGTCTATTGTGTCATTAATTTGTTTCATAGAGTTTAGATGTATATGTTAGTATACATTATTTCTCCCCATTGCATCCCCTTAATCTAGTCTGCATTTGGTAAAATTGATAAAGAATGCAGCTTTAGATAGCCTTATATTCATTACAATATGCAGTAGATGGATAGTTTTCCCATAAGAATAAAGGTCTAGCCATAAGTGAAAGCCTTTGGCCTCTTCTACACTGCAATTCAGATCATAGTTCCAGTACAGGTTGTGTCCAGACCTTGATACAAAATGGCTTTGTAGTATCCTAATAAACACAACCAAGCTTTATCATGGGAAATATGCTATTTCTCTGTCTTGTGTCAAAGATGTCATAAACACATGGGATTTCTACGCTTTTGGTCTGTTCATTTTTATTCTTTTGGTCTTGTCAAGTGGTATGAGCATGTCCCCAGAGAAGTTATCTTCTCAGTGTCTCTTTCAAGTGGAACAGTTCCGTTATTCCCCTTCTGCAGATTAAGATTTTTTTGAAGCTGCAACTAAGAAGAGTAAATTTTGAAACAAGTTAAATGCCAAAATCACTGAAATCAGTGGAAGAATAAAACCTGTTTAGAATAAATCTGCTACTGGCTGTCTTTCTCCAAAAAACATTAACCCTACAAAAAGACTGTGAAAATGTAAATAAAACCCCACTGTGTAAATTGTACAGTCAGCTGAAAGGTGTTACATATTCAAAGCTTTGTATTTCCAAAACTGACAAAAAACCCTTGGATTCTTGTGGAGGAAGACCATCTGGAAAAGTATGTACACTTTTCAGGTCTTTAAACACTCCGGATACTATCAAACTTGCTACCCATTTGCAGGTCAATTCTGCAGCATATAGATATCCCTCTACTCGTTCTGGTGGCCATTTGTCTGTGAATTTGAGATGTTTGACAAGCTTATATGTTGCCAGTAAAAGCAGTGTTAAGGCAGATTATCAGCAAACGTGCAGTTTATCTGTAAAAGTGATGGGACTGACATGCATGAACACAGGTGCTTGAACATTCTTTATCTTTGTCCCCGGTGTTTTTGTTTTAAGTTTCTTTCTATTCCTGTTCTTCCATCAGTCTGTGCATATGAAAGCTGTAGGAGTAAGAATTTGCTCTCAGAAAATTGTCCCAAGACTGATTCCATTACCTTGATTCATTGCAGTGTTTCAACAGATGAGTAGGATTTTTAAAAATGCCCAAGATGGTTTTGGAAGTGACACAGGAATGTGTTTAAGAAATGTTCACTCTACTCTTAGCTTCCAGTGAGCATCTGCTGTAACTCACCTAAGACGAGTTTCACTAAATGTTACCTTCCGCTAAATTAAGACCGCTAGGAAAGTCATGATAAATACGTATTTCTTTTTATCATTATATAATTGTGGCCACATAGGGGCAGTGTTATCAGTGTAACATTCTCTAAAGCTGGAGTATACATCCCACGGTGGATACTGACACATGAATGATTTTTGCAAGATTAATTTAAAAATAAGAATAAAAAGATGTATCTAATATTTTTCCTTTCATAAATTTCGTACTATCCATAAGCACTAAATGTACCTTGGAGAATTCCATCTATCAACGCTCAAGTGTACAAATGCCATTGCAGTTAGGGATATAATGCCAAACAAATGTAGAGTATAAACTAAAAAATGAAAGATCTGTCTCCTATCAGTGAACTTGCAAATACTGTACTCTCCTGTGGGGTGTTAGTGACATGATTTCAGATAAAGTCGAAGTTTATGAGATATCTGATAATCCAGCCAAATATGCCTTTAATCCATATTTTTTGCTGATAGGCTGGTTCACAGATTCCTTAGATTACAAACTCTTCTTATCTTTTTAGAAACTAATAGCGTGGTCCTTTTAACAAGGTAAAATCTTATCTTGCTCAGATGGCGTTCTCATGGGTGTATCGCCCCTTCTGCCCTAAACTACTGAGTTTAATGTCATTGTATTTGTAATGATGCTCCCTGCCCTTATCCCACATTCTTCTTCCTGCTGTCCTTTCTTTGATGTAGCTCATTTTATGGTCATACAGACTATATGCCAAATGTTTATTCAGTGATGATTATTTTAGATCAAGGGTTATTTTCCATTGACCTTGTTAAAAAAGATAGTGGGGGGATAATTTTTTTGTTGATTCCACCACAGAAGTAGCCATAAAGAAACAGAAAGAGGGGGTTTCTGCAAATCATAGCACTTTTTTTTTTTGTTGTCCTCCTCTTATCAATGAGTTTAAAGACAAAGGGAGAAATAGAAGAGAGAGGGCGTTTGGGTTTTTTTGTTGATGATGTTTTTTAACATTTAATGAAGATATGGTATGATAAAATGAACTAGTTTAATCGGTGGAAATGTTGGCAGGCATTCACAGGAGCCCAGGAACTTCACATGGTTTGACTTTATTAGACAGATTTTAAAGTTTCAGTAACTTTCACCTCTTTGCTAGCATTTTCTTTGCTCAACACTGACTGACTTTTTTCTCTGACTTTTTTCTTTTAACTTGTCTAGCTGATTAACATAATTAGGTTAAACCTGTTTTAGCTGCTTTGTTGTCAGAACTGATGAAAGGACCTTTGGCCCATGTATATTTTCTAGTCAGCAGATGCAATAAAAGATACTAGTCCATGCAAACCTTGTGTTCAGTGCTGTTTTGTGGCGATTACAGTTTGGGTGGAATTATGAACAAATCAACAAAAGCTTACCTGTGAGAAAGCAATGTTACATGACTGCATATTTAGAAGTATCCATTTATATGTTATCTTTTTTAGTATTATGTGTTTTAATGTTTGTTTATATGTTAATATTATCAATAATATGAACAGTTCTCGTTTGCCCTGCCTTTCAACCAGGAAACCTTCTGGTATAGGGTAACCAGTCAGCACACCCACAATTTGGAACCACAGGAGCCCATGCTTCCACTAACCCTCTAGTGACAAGGGTATGCAGGGAATCCAGAGAAATGCATACTGTGCTGGTGTTATAATAAAAAGAAGGGTAAGCAACATAGAACATAAGGAGGAGAGCTGGCATTATTGTGGTGGGTGCGTATGAATCTATTTTTAGTACAAATATCCTCCATGTCTTCTCCCACATCATCCAGCAACTGTGCTTCACTGAGTACTAATAATATGTAGTAACAATTTCAGCCAGGCACAAACAAGTATTCTCTTCTTATAAAATAGAAACGATGTATTTCCTATGTTTAGGAATTGCATCCTATTATATCAAACAGGGAGCCCTCCCCCTGCTCACCCTTAGAAAGAAAAGTTTCCATTTAAATTATAATCTTTTAGAAACCTAGTAACAATTGAAAACAGGAAATTAGAATGGAAATAATTCCAGACTTAGTAGTACAATGTATCAGAACCCTAATTATGGTTATGACTAGCAACAATGTATTGAAGTCATTGAGCTGTATCTAGTTGCCATTGATAAGACTATAGTTCAAAATGCTCATGGACTAAATCCAGCCTCCATGGCACTGGCTCAATGATTACTGTCAATTTACAGTATTGATATTAATATTAGCAGCTCCTAGGGTCCTTGGTTAGGGATCAGGAGGCAGTGCTGACTAGACACCTTGGAATATATGTTTTTTTAAAGTACAGTTTCAAAATTCAATCTGATACGAGATCAACCAAAAGAGAAATCAAATCCTTAAAAATACTACATTGTGATAGTATTTGAGAGATGGAGAAGAAACTACAGAACTACTGCATTGCGAGCCTGCAGGAAAGGAAGATCACTTACCTCTGGCTGCTGAATGACATTAAGGTGTCACAATGCCTGTTGTAAGCTGAGCAGAACCAGGGAAAGGAGCAAGAAGCTTTGCCACCTTTTGATTTCTCCATTTGTTATACACCATCCATTTATGTTAGTCGTAGGTTACTTTGATTGGAATCAGAAGCTGCCTTGTGAATAGTGTAGATATTGTGTATAGAAACATGTTTAGCTTTTCTTCACACATACAGCAGTATCTACTTTCTTCAAGAAATCCTCTAATTCAGAGAAATATTACAGTGACATCTAGACTTAGTAGAAAGCACTTCACATCCTTTAATTTTTTTTACCTTCAATATATAAAATAAATCTAATTTTTAAAACCTACATTTCTTTTCAGACACAGTTCTTTTGTACAAAATCTCTGTATGTGGAAAGCAAGGGTTAGGCTTATTGCACCCACTTCACACCTGTTTGATTTATTGAGCATTCCTTAGTGCTTTACAGAGCCAAATAAAGGGCTAAATTATTGCAGCTCCATTGTGGAAGGGCAAGAGACAAAAAAAAAAAAAAAAAATTGTGAAGAAAATCAGGACAACTATGTTCTTGACCGCAACTTTACTACTTTTTTGATTTTTTAATTTTGTTTAAGTACATCATCCTTCCTGTATTTATTATTCTCTCTAATATGACATGCATAAGGATGCATGCAGCGTATGCAGTCCTTGCTTTTAAATTTCCTAGAACAACAACATAGAAGCAGAAAGTAAGCTAAGATAGTAAAGTTGCTTGATTGTCTGTGTTTTAAGCCTGCTTTATGTTGGAGTGTAGAATAAACAAAAGGTGAGAATATCCTGAGAAAGAGAATGTTACTGTCTTGTCAGAGGGAGAGGATATCTATGGATTGGCATGGGAAGCTGATATTGCTGTAATTTTGTGGTGAAATGTAGGATTTCTATTTCAATTACTATCAATCTTCAAGGATAATAAAGGAAAAATAAAAGTGAAAATGAAGCCCAAAGCTTTTCATTGAGTCTGTTAGTAGTTTCTGTGTGACTTGTTTCTGAATGGCTCCCCCATTGCTAAGGATGCCTAGGGTGGTCGGAATTGTAGTGCGGATGAGACTACTCTTTCTCTCTTTCTTGTCTCTAGTATTTACATAATTTTGTCACCTGATGTCTCTCTTTAATAGAGAGTTTAAGAAGTTCTGGTATTATCATACATGGGAAAACTATACAACAGCGCAGACAGCATACTGGGAAATATTTTCCCATCATCTTGGCTTTAGCTGGCATATAGCTATTTTGCAGGAAAAGTCCTGTTAAAATGTAACTGGCACAGAGCTGTATTTCTTTGTAACCTTCCTACAAACTGTTGAGCTGTTGTGTAAAACATACATGAACATAGCTTCTCTTCACATTTTTCTTAAACCTTTGGAGAACTGAGCACACACTTAACTTCTTAGCACTCTTACCTAGACTTGGTTTCAGTCATTCCAACTGGCTATTTGGACTAAATACAATCATTCTAAAAGGTTGTTTCTTTCATGTTTCCAAAATGTACAGTATATGGTCTTTTATCTGCTTCACATTGGTTCTGCAAAGCAGAATGCAGTGCCTGCAACTTCCTGGATGAATGGCACAATTGTAGAAGGGCGAAGTATTGGTATCTTTAGAGCGATGAGCAGTCCAGCAGGTACAACCTCTGGTGAATGTCAGGAACAAGGATTTCTATTCCTGACTCAGTCTCAGACCTGTTAAGTAATCTTGGGCAAATCACTCTTTTTAGCTCTTTCTGCCTCTGTACCTCCAAATGTTGTCTGCTATTTAGATCAAAGAAGGTGATAAGAGGCAGGTTGCATAATGATACGAATGATTATCACAGAATAAAGATGTTATTTTCTAGAATGTAATAGCATCAGAAAGACATTTTCAAGAATTACTTGAGAGGCTGGTTATTGACTATAATTAAAGCTGTGACAGTTTCTGTCTCAGAACAATTACAGTCTAAATAGACACACAAAAGGGAATGTAGTTGAAGTAGAGGAATAAAGCAGTCTGTTTCAAGACTCGTAGCAAGTCAGAAGCAATAAGGATTCTTGTTTCCCAGTCTTCATCAGCTTCTTCACATATAAAATGTGTTTTCTGCAGGACAACCTAGCTACTTCAGGTCAGATTCTGTCTTACTAATAATACCTAATGGTACAATATGATAGATTTACTTGGCTGTCTAGAGAAACTACTACAAAAAGTATCTTTAAAAAGATGATCATTTACCTTTGGCTTTTGGCTTCCTTTGTTCTATGCTTACTAAATATTGTGCATTAAAATATGTAAAGACACTTAACACCTTTTATCTGAGAATATGAAGGGTTGTGATAAATATCAATTAAACTGCAAATCACACCTGATAAGTAGCTGATAATTATCCCCATTTCATAGCTGGGAAAATAAAGCAGGGATAGAGTTGCCTAATTTCCACATTTCTCTCTGACTGGTTTGTATTGCACAACAGCGGAGTGTTCAGCACTGAATTCTGACTGATTTTATGTTAATGACATACTTCTGAAAGGAAGCAGTGGTCTTCTGTAATACGGCATAACACACAATGTAAAGCATGCAAAAGCATTATTCAAAAGATGGCTAATGTTGGGCTGCAAGTAGACTTCAGAAACTTATGCATAATGTGACAGATTAAAAATTAGTGGAAATGTTTCAGTTGACATGATAACCTGTTGCATGCAAATCTAGTGAGATATAGGCTTTTCTTAGAGGCTGAATGATATATCAGACTTTGCACTGGTCTGTAAAGTAACTTCAACTTCAGATAAAGAGTTCAAGGCATAGTGCTTAATCACTGAGCATTCACAATTATATCTACCTTATATAATCATCATCATCATCATCAGATGTTGATGAATCAAATCAAATAGATTTGATTCTATCAAATCATCATCAAATGTTTGGGGTTGGAAGGGACCTTTAAAGTCCAGCCCCCCTGCAGGGAGCAGGGACACCTTCCACTAGATCAGGTTGCTCAGAGCCCCATCCAACCTGACCTTGAATGCTTCTTGCATTGGTTGTCTTTAGGAATGAAAATAACGTGTTGGAAAAAGCACTGATATAGCAAAGAGCAAGTCTGAGTTTCAGTTGTTTCTATATACCATATTTTGACCATGAAGTATTTTGCATTATCTTATTTAAAAATACAAAATATTATGAAAAATAAGATTACCAAGATGTTTGAGAATATTTGAATGTTACAACCCCAGTTGCTTCAATCTTTGTTGTCATTGCCAAAGGAAGGGTGCATGACTGAGAGAATGGAAGAAATGAGGGAAAATTGAGCGTAGCTCTCTGTTCTGCTGTAAAACACTACCGCAGGATAGGCAACTGGAGTACTTTGTGTTTCACTTTCCAGCAAAGGTTAACTCTTCATAAATGTGAACTGTACTCCAAATCTTGAAATGAAGGAAGGACAAAGAGGGTAAAAGTAGAAAAAGAAAAAAAAACTGGAAACTTGCTAAAATATGGTTAACTGTAAATTTAGTGTGTAAATTTAAATAACTACTTCAGTGTATTCAGCACAACTTTTCTGTGGCTTTGTTTTGAAATCCAGATAAGAGGCAGCATGAAATTCAGTATTTAATTGTTCTGTTCTTGGGCTAACTCTCCTGCTTTTCTCTAGCTCCATGCTAAAGTAGATCTAAAAGTCTAGAGTGGATATAAAATTTTTCCTCCATGAATCAGGGTGAAAATTTGAAATCTTAAACTTCTTCAGAATGATAATTGAAAGCACTGAAAGAAACCTGGAGAGGAAAATGTTCACATGACATGAATTACCATTTAAGAATTGTAGTTATATCCATGCAAGACTTAATGAAAGCAGTGGAGGTTCCTTGGAGCATTATTTGGCTCCTTGGAAGAAAATACCACTGCGTTTGGACATGGTTACAAGTCCATACAAGAATGCTGCAGCTCCAATACAGATCAAATTGATTTTGCCAGTCTAGGTAATGACGCTGAGCAGATTTATATGTATAATGTAAAATAACTCTGCCAGTCTAGGAGAGGCCTGTTGCTGCTGCTGCTTGTCTAGAAACAAGATCACAGCGTGTACTGTTAAATAACAAGAAAACCTTGTACAAGTTGCAGCCTTCCAGTATGCTAGACAGCTCTGAGGCACTGTTTCTGTGACAAACAAGCGCAAAAGTGTTCTTAACTGCCTTTTCCTGCTTCAGTGCTATATGTGGGCTGCAAGAGTCTCTCAGAAGTATAGCCAGAGCCTGCAGGAGGTTACAAACAGTGACTGGATGGAGGGAGCAGCTAGAATGTTTGCTGAGCTGGCAGCTTTAATTTTGCACCTGAACTGTAGCTGAATTGGAACAACTTCTATTTCCCAAGCTAAACTTTGCAAGCCCAAAGTGGATTTATTCCAAACCATAACTAGAGGCTCTTATAAGAAACACATTTTTCTGACAAGCTTGGAAACTATCACTTCTGTATTTTTTATCACACCCCAAAAGGTAAACTGGTGGAAACAGGCTGGTTTTCCCTTGGCCATTTTTTGAAGTTTCAGATTAATTTTGAGAATGAAATGGAATTGGTCGGCCATGCCTACGATCTGCTGCCGGAGGAGCTCTGAATCAGCTTTCCTCTCCTTTGGAGTGTATGTTTCTTTATTTATACGAAATGTATTTGTGCAGCCAACTGCCCAATGGCCAGAAATAAAGGAAACTGATGTCGAACTGTATCTGAATTCTGGTGCTATTATGAGGCCTAGTACAAAATCAGTTACTGAAGCCTTCAGTGTACCATACTAAGTCTCAGTTCTAAACCAGTTATTATTTTACTATAGATCCTCAGTTAACCCATTGCTAGGGGAAATCCACTATTGTGTGCTAGATTCTCTAGGGCCCATGCAAAAGGAAAATTTAAAGTTCCTACCCCAAAACATAGAATTTCTATAATGTTTCATGTTTGCTAATATATGCGGGAAAAATTCAGTGCTAGGGTTCAAAGTCCCTCTGTTAAAAGAGAATGAGCGTCTAAATCTCCTAGTCTGCTTTGAAAATTATCTTCAATATCATTGTTACACACCCCATCAAATCGTGCTTTCCTTAAGTAAGCCATTTATTTCAATAGCAATAACAGTCAAATTAGATAAACAAGGATATAATTCTTTATACTATATAAATTGCATAACATGTAATAAACATTTGCTGTCTTGAGCTGTCATGAGATGTTCATTTGTGGTATTTGCTAGAAGCTCATCTATTGCTATTTCCATTCCATTGTGATCTGAAAGACTAGACAGTGCCCAAAGCACAGCCCTGAGCAAGAACTGCACAAAACACATCCCCCTCCCTCAGAAGGCCCCATGATTGAAACACATCTCTCTGAGTCACTGTTCCCTCCCTGCTTTTCTGCTGCTCTTAGGACATAGAAATTTTCCTGCGGGTCTGTGCTAGTAAAAGATTATACCACCTAACACACAAATGCTGGCCGATCTATACTGGCCATTGAGAAAGACGTGAACATGACAGTGAAGGGGAAAAAGTAAAGAAAAGGAAAGGCTTTTTTTTTTTCTTTTTTTCTTTTAACTTCTCACAGCTGACTTCCTCTGTCTCCACAATACAGGTACACCGAAAGTCCATCATTCTAAGGTAGGATCCTGTATGAGTGTGTATAGGGCCAATCTCTTTGTCTTCATGTAATCTGGGTTTGAGGGCATTTATGCTTATAGAGAAACATACTCTTCGATCCTCTTCAGTGTCATTTTCCATACATGAATCTCCAACTGGAACCAGTATTCCTTGATGATTCCCACTGATTGATAGGAGTTTGAAGAATAAAGGGATACATGAAGTGAGCTTTTGCTGCTTATCAAACTAATGGGAATTTTGTGCGGCTATGGCATGTAATAGGTCTGTTGTCATGAACACATATATTACGAAAAACCTAAACTTGGATCGGCAACAGCAGGTGTAGAATCCCAGCTTATGCATTCTTTTTTTTTTAAATTGACATCGTTCTATATGAACAGGCATTTCCAAAGATTATTGCAAAGTTGCATCCACTTTGAGAAGAGCATCTTTAAAAAAATCAAGAGAAAAAACACAAATTCCAAGCAATTTCGGTTTATAATAGATCTACAGTTCAGTGCAGTCCTGGTTTTGTATTGATATCTCTTCATAATGACTAATCAAAACAAGATAAGATAAAAATGCTTCCTATTTTACTTCCTACTTCCTGTAACAAAAAAGATCCTGGAAAATTACTCAAGGCTGAAGTCTCAATTATAAAAGTACTAAATTTTCAAAACAATAACTTGAGTTATTCTTCCTCCCCTTCCCCCATTTTTCGTCCTCCAGGAGCAGCAGTCTTCCAGCTGCCTGATACTGTGTAGAAAAGCCAGGGTCATGTAGATGTCACTTCTTTGCTGTGTTACTTAGCTTCTTTGCATGCTCCTTGAGGTTGCTAGGGTCTGGCATTTGGATTTCACCAATGTGCTAATTACAGAGGAATTTGAGTATCTCCAGCAGTCAGCTTTCTGATGGATTTCATTGTTGCAGCTGTGATATGTAATCATTGTAAGATTTACCTTAGTAAATCCATAGTAAGTCCATCTCTTTGTCAGTCTGTATGCTAGATGGAATAACCCGAAATGTGCCCTCTTAAAAAAATTACTAATGGACAGTGTAAAACTGGCTACTAGAAAATGATGAAATCTTGAAAGTTAGGCTTTCACATGAAATACTTTGGTGTAATCTGAAATGCTGTACAGATCCTAATGAGTGAGATCAAAATTCAGTCCCATGGCCAACTTTCAAAGTTTTAGAAAAGAATAAACATATTTTCTTAGCTTTGTTTTAATTTTCTCAAATATCTTGGGTTTTTGAAATCTCTATGTATGGATTTATGGACTTTGCTGGAAACTGCATTTGTTCAACTGAGTGTTTAATCAAATGCACTGTTTACTAGTGCAATATATAGAATTGCTTCCTTCGCTTTTTTTAGATTCTCTATCTTCTCTACATTCTTGTGAAATGAGCTATACGGAGTAATTGTTTAGATCTTACATGCACCTGAAAGCAGCACTGCAAAGCATCTCCTCATTCTTTGGACCCTGACTACAACAATCTCAACATTAAATGACAATGCATTATACACCTTGGTAGCCTGTGATTCCCCATCCTTTCCACAATGGGAAGATTCAGGAAACTTTACAAAAAGCAGGGCTAAGTGGTTCTTAACAAATTTGAACCATGAACCATTTATTTCTACCATCAGCACAGTGGCCAGCAAAAATCCTTTCCCAATTCACGCCCCTTGTGGGATTTTCAGAGTGCGTGCTTCACTCAGCATTGGCTGTAATATTTTAAGAGATTACATACCAAAATTTTTGGTTTGATCACTCTAAAAAGTATGTTTCCATAATTATATAATAACATGTGCTTTTTGCTAAACAGTAAATTTTTACATTTTTAGGTTTTTTAAAGAGAAAGTATAAGAAGGATTATATACAGCCCATGAGTTCTTTGTAGAAGTAAATGTATTTCGTTAATAGGCTTCAGGTCTATAAAGTCATGTACTTATGCTTCATTTTACATGCAAGTCTCATATCTTGATTTCGAGGTGATTACCCCTGTCAGTAAAGTTCAATACATATCAGGTGAAAACACCTGAAATGGTTTTCTTAACTTTTTTATTGAATATATAAGAGATTGGAATTTTTGCAATAAAGATTTTTTTAGAAAACGTCCACAAACCAGGCTCCAATCTTTGCAAAAAATCCTGTTAAATTCAAAGTAATTCATTCTCCACCATATGTAAATACCAGATGCAGTAGCTTCAGGATCAGACTCTTGTCAGCAGGAAACATTTCTGTCCCATAGACACTATTAGCAATAGACTGTTCATGAATGTACATGTTAGAGGATTAAATTTTCTTGGCAAGCAAGGTAGCCCAGGGGTTAAAAACATGTCTCTCAGAACATCTGCATGCTGGTGTCCTTCAAGTTTTAGCATGCTATCTTCAGGATTATGCCACACATTAAAGAGTTTTATTTTACCATCAAAGTTCTATAGCTAGAATCTCTTGGAGTAGGAAACATGATCTGTTTTGCTGACTGCTGTGGGGGATTTCTTCTTTTCAGGGGTTTGAAAATTAATGTTCTTTGACATTCACTTTAAATTGACACTTGATATCCAATAAATCAAAACAAAAATATAAATTTGATCTGTAGAAATCTAGATTAGTTTAATGTTTACTATCCTAATGCAAATTAGATTTTCTGTCCATAGAGTGACAATTTCAGAGGTATTACTAATGTGTATGTCGACATCTTACAAACTGGAACAAGGTTTTGGCTAACAGGAAAGTGTTTATTTAATGCTTGTCAGTTCATACATATAGCAAATCTTCAAATCTTCTATGCATTATTAGTTTAATTTGTCTTCTGTTTCACTATGTGAAGCTATAAGATTTATATTTTTATGCCAAAGCTTTTCCCTGTAGTGAGAAAAATATAATGTATGTTGATGTATCTGATATGTCTTTCTATAGGTACTGACTTCTTAACTTCTTAAATTTTCAGTGTAACCAGAAGCAAAATTTTAAGACTGGTATTATAATTTTCTTTTTTTTTTTTCATAAGAGAAAGGGTAGTCATAAGCTTAAGTATCTAGATTGTGAGTTGAAAAAGTGCCAGAAATTTCCACAAGCAAGCTGTGGAGACCTTGGCAAACTGTCGCACCTCTTCTCTGTATCTTCATGTGCCATTCATCCATGCTATCTATCTGCAATTCTACATCTGCAGCCCAATTGTCCAGCCTGGCGGTAAGTGGAATCACAGGTACCAAGCAGCTCAAACCAGCTCTGAACAGATTCTGCCCTAGAAAGTCTTGTTAGCTCGGACTGTGTTTGATATGCAGATGCACTGATTCTGCTGTCAGCTCAGATCTCCATTCATGTGAGGCTGGGCCCGAGCTAATAAACCTACTCAGATATTGAGACAGTGTAGGTGTGCCTGTGCCATGTATCTGGAAGCAGAAGCTTTGGGAAGCTTGTTGTAGATACATCTGAGCTGGCTTTGTGCTTTTGCATGGCACTGTGCCCAAGCTTGTGAACTTTCCAGGAAAGAGCTGTACCGGGGGACTGTGTACAGCACACAGGCTGGCCTTCTGAGAAATTACTGGGGTCTGGAAGCAGTATTGTATTGATATTTCCATTACCTGGAGTATCATAACCACTCATTGATCTGAATACGAAGAATAAATTTTATTTAGATTGCAGACTCTCCTAGAGTGAGACTTACTGTAAATATTCTGGCAGGGCATAATGCTGTTGTAATACAACAGGTCCCGCAAATGCAATGGACTACTGTGCTATTGTAATACAGCTGGTATTTTAGAAAGATATGTTTTGTATATTTGTACTACAATTAAAATTATGAAAATAAACGAAATAGCAGAATTCCTTGAGGGTAAACAAGTAAAACAGGATTTGCCTTGTTAATAAGGAGTAAAAAACCCAAACCAAACCAAAAACACAAACTCAAACAACAAAACCACCCAAAAACAAGAAAAGAAAGAAGAAAATATTGTGTAGTAAAAACTTTAGCAGCTTGTTCTGCTATGAAAAAGTGTGCTTGGAAATGCACTTGTTTAAAACCAAGCATATAAATGTTACATTTGTGATACACAGAGGTATGCGAGTTTTCACAGGACATTTTGACATATTAATATTTTCTGTGCTGGCACCAAAAAGACCATTTACTGATCCATATCTCAGACTATTTTAGAAAACGTGCAATTAAAAAGGGTGTGTGATGGAGGGGAGGAGGTAGTATAGCTGGAGTGGGATCACTCTTATTCAGGTTGCTAACCTGCTTTTGAAAGCTGGAGTAATTTACTGCTGTACCATGGCTATCAGCTCGTTAATGAAGCTAGACGAAAGAACTATAAAGACTTCAAAAAAGATAACTTCGTAGAGTTCCTCCCCTGTTACCATGAACTGAGAAGGAACAACTCTTTGCAGTGAAGAAAGAGCAAACATGCAGCCTTGTGAGCCCTGTGATGGAGCAATATATGAGATACATCAGTACCATGTCAGCAATGAAGGCTGCTGAGAACACACAAAATTGGCATTATATGGTTTGGACTATGCACACTATACTATTTAGTTATTGCTGTAAGTTGTGCCCCATTACAGAGAACATGGTCACTTTTAAACATTAGTGTCCTTTTGTGAGAATTGCCTGTACTGTTGTGAAGCATCATAAGAAAGGTTTGGTACGAAGAAATAATTTTGCCATGGATACCACACGCATTCTTTAAAGCGGAGGTCTCTGTGAATCGAAGTTGTTTCTAGTACAGGAGATGGATCTTCAATGAAGGGTTGCTGTGCTTTGAAGTCAGTGGAGCTAAGACAGTTTGCACCAGCTAAGGATTTGGTTCTGTACACTAGTAATAGATACAGAAGTGATTGCTGACATATATGAACTGTAAGAGGACTACCTGCTTACCTGTGGGACTTGTAGGGATAGGTTTTGTTGTTCAAGCTAAAGAGGAGAGACTATTTTTATATACAAATAGTGAAAAATATCAAGTAGTATTGAATATTGACAGCAGGAAATCTTTTGTTGTAGAGAATGCAGTGAAAAGAAAGGCAAGTACATCACCCCTTGGTTGATATGGATAAACTAATGGCTAAGTGGAAAATTGTGTGCCAGTCTGTTAGTGGAAATGGAAAATTAAGTGTTGCTTAGGAAAACCAAAAAGTAAATACTTAGAAACTCCTGGTAACTGAATGGTTCTTTTGGTATGGATGAATAACCCCACCTAAATTCAGCCCTTATCACTCCATATTTTATTCATCAAATGCTAGCTCTGTTGATAAAGTTCTGTACAGAACTATCTAATGCCAGAAGGACATAGAAAATGATGTAAAAGATCTTCCCAACTTAAGCCAAACACACTGGTTTGATTCTGATTTAACCTGGATAGGCTGGAAAGTTGGGCAGAGAGGAACCTGATGAGGTTCAACAAGGGCAAGTGCAGGCTCCTGCACCTGGGGAGGAACAACCCCATGCATCAGTACAGGCTTGGGGAGGACCTGCTGGAGAGCAGCTCTGTGGGGAGGGACCTGGGAGTGCTGGTGGACAACAGGTTGACCATGAGCCAGCAGTGTGCCCTGGCTGCCAAGAAAGCCAATGGCATCCTGGGGTGCATCAAGAGGAGTGTGGCCAGCAGGTCGAGAGAGATTCTCTTTCCCCTCTACACTGCCCTAGTGAAGCTCCATCTGGAGTACTCTGTCAAGTTCTGGGCTCCCCAGTTCAAGAAAGGTGAGGAGCTACTGGAGAGAGTCCAGCGGAGGGCTACGAGGATGATGAGGGGACTGGAACATCTCCCCTACAAGGAGAGGCTGAGGGAGCTGGGCTTGTTCAGCCTGAAGAAGAGAAGGC
>Ga0065711_1037609_pt1 | contig 19661 bp, 10 predicted proteins | sample Hoacrofraction12_FD_59098 | JGI IMG/M metagenome (GOLD analysis project Ga0065711, IMG submission 59098) | Hoatzin crop microbial communities from Cojedes, Venezuela - Epithelial fraction 12 v2 (version 2) | ecosystem: Host-associated > Birds > Digestive system > Esophagus > Crop | place... | reverse complement strand
TAGTAACTGTGTCTCTTTGGTGCACACGTTTGGAGGAGAGATCCCCCGTGTGCCCGGCGCCGCAATAAAGAATACCTGCTTAATAGTCTGCCGACTATTGAGTCTTCAATTCCGGCTTTTCACGGCATCAAGGAAGACAGCTGAAGTACGTAAACCTAAAATACTATTTAATGTTAGCTCAGTAAAATTCTTCTACAGAAACCAACGCGTTAAGAGCAACACCATAGATTTGTAATTTACACCTGCTAAGCTCCAGAATAACTAAGATGTTCTCCTGTCCCACTGTACACGCACGCAGTGTCATGAGAAATTCAAAAGAAAAATATTAAAAATCGCTCCCAACTGCAGCCCAAGGCGGCCAGCTTGGGCTCTGCGTGCACGCAGCCTCTGCAGCATCCCATGCTCCGCACGGGAGCAGGAACCCGAGGAAAAGCCTCACTTGCATCCTTGAGGGGTTCTGCAGGGTCAGTCTCTAAGCAAACAGCAAGGTATGTGTTAAGCTCAAGTCTCTCATTTGTAATATTTGCAGTTTTCATAAGCATATTAAAAAGAATTATTTATGCATTTCTTAGTAAGAAAGTTGTATTCAGCAGAGTATGCAAAGCTTGAGTATAGAATAGTGCAACAAGGATTGTTATTATTAATGTTAGTTGAGGGAACAATGCAATAAAAATATGCAGTCGGTTGTCTGAACAGGTTTTATGCCCTATATTTTTAATATATATACACACATGCATACATCTGACATTATATTTAATCTATTTCAAAACAAACATGCGTGTCTTTAAAGCTATGTTTTGTATTGAATGGGAAGAACTGTCAGCTTGTCTTCATGATCTCAAGAGTATACTTGACAAAAGAAGAGGTTACATTTAAATACCTTTTAATATTTGTTTGGTCAGATGAAACAACACAAAAAAATCAAAAGATTTTAATTCAGTAAACTTTGAGTGAACTCTGAATAACTTAAATAGACACCTGGCAAATGCAGAACAAGTATTTTTAAAAATGGCGTCAAAGGAACAGAAAAGTTAGGGAGTTAAAGAAAGAAAGAAGAAAAAAGGTCACCGAAAGCAACCAGTAGAAGGGACTGGAAAAAGGACAGGGGGAAGAAGCATCTTCAAAGACTTTTGCAGAAAGGCAAATACAAGTTGACCAATTAACATTAAAGATCAAGGAATAAACAAAGTGGAAAAAGTGATGTCCAGACTCAGGAAGATGGAAATTTACATCTCTAAAACTAGTTTATTCTCTGTCCTTATCTGATGATTAAAATGAATTCATTAAAAATTGACAGTGGTAACCTTTTAATGTATTACTATAAGGATTTAACCATTAATTTCAGAGTATTTCCAATTAGAGGTTGGATTAATTTTTAATCATATTTTAATACAAGTTCATATTACAGAAGCAGTTCTTTCCTTTTATGGTCTGAGCAGTTTCATGGTGAAATCCGTGTAAACCATCACAACTGCAAACCAAAGCTGTGCTGTGCCAATTTCTCTTCCCATTACTGTTAATGCGAGCATTTTTTTAGTATTCTTAATATGCCTAAGTGAATTACATCGTTTATGTGGCCTTCATGGAGTGAAGTATGGTTAATTAGTTATTTGTGCTCTCACATAAGCGATCTTGAGGAGGCAATAATTGCACTGAATATGCATTAACTTCAAGAAAGACCCTGAAAATTGACTAGAGAAGCAATGGAATAGATACCACATATTTAATTTGAAAACTTCCTCGGAGTTAACACGCGTGTTACTCATTGCTCTGAGCACACCACGCCGGTGCAGCGAGCTGTGGTCGCCGTGCCCTGGTCAAACATCATCTGTGATTAACAGATCCTTCCTTCATGCTTTGAATTCTTTTTTCCTTACTGAAGTTAATTGTATTTTTAAATCTTGAAATGGTTTTACATACCTGAACAGAAATATCTATTTTCGAATCATTATTTTCTCTGCAAAATAAAATAAGATCCAGACTGGCCTCTTAGCAAATAAATAAGCCACAAAGTGAGATCATCCCCGTTATTAATGGGAAGATTCAAAGAAAAAAGAAAGGATAGAGTATCTTCCCTTCCACTTTCCTGTCTTTGACCGACCGAATCCCAGCCCCAGCAGCCAGGAGCAAGGAGGAGAGGGGCAGAAGACCCCCAAGGGCAGCCTGTCCCCCCTGCCAGGGCAGACACCAACGGACCTCGCTCGGGGATGCTTCTTCACCTCACCCATGCCCTGGGGATGCTTTACCAGTGCCGAGAGCCCCGCCACGGATTCCACCTCCCGATTTACCCATGGACTACAACTCTCTATTTTCAATTATGCACTATGTTCACCATAAATTTTGGCTTTTGTGATTAACCCAGTGCCAGTTTTCCCAGCCACACCTGGCCAGGGAGGAAAAATCCCCAGCTTAAGCAGACAGATAGATTTTGCAGTTGCTATGCCGGCTGTGTGGAGGCGCGGCAGGGCAAGAGCACATCCCTGCATCTTCACGTGAAAATGGCTGGGGATGGCTCGTGAAAACAGTTAAAAGAAATACGTGGGTTTTTTTAAGAATTGGAAATGATATAATTAAACATCCGCAGAAGCATCCTCTAGTGATAACTGTAACTTACCCTCTAATATTAAGTGTAGGACATTATATATGCACAGCTTCATACACATCCCACGGCAATCTGGGTTTGATAGCTAGAATATGTATTTAGCTCTTATCTTGCAGAGTGACTTTTAATGACATTTAGAAGTGCTAAGGCACTTTGAGGATTAGACTCTTTATTAGTCCCAGTGTTTCCCTGTAAGCGGTTGCTCAGATATTAAACGCTGCCTCTGCCAGGGTACATAAACATCGAGCCCGTTTGATACAACGCAAATATTTCATGTAATTTCACATCAATGAGTTTATTCATGTCACTTTTCTGTGTTTAGCTGCATGCAAACCTTCACGGTGTGGCAATTATTTACTTCGCCTTCTAATTAATAAGTGCTGAGTCTTGAGAAACTGCCTCAATTTTTATTCGGTCCATTTTTCTTTCTCTGCCAGGCAAAACTTTCTGTGGAAGTACACGCTCTTCTGATTTTTCTTATCAGAAAGAGCAGAGGATAGCACTTAAACTATAAAACCCTGCCTCCAAAACAAATAAACCAGCAGTTAGATTAAAAGCCCTGTGTGCAATATCCACCGTTCTTTCACTGAGGAGAACTCTCAGCAGTTTTAACCCAGCTTTTTCGACCACCCTGGGGCAGCGAAGGTGACAACGCGCCCATACATCAGCGATGTACATCACTCTTGCAATGTAAAGAGGTGATGATGTGGCAGAGGGGCAGTTTGGTGTCCCGGTCGGCGGCAACTGCGTGCACGGCTTGTCCCTCCTTGCCAGCTTTTGCTTGCCACCCGCACTCACAGCAAGCTGGGAAAGCACGATGCGCTTTCAACTTCTCCAGCAAAGCAAAGGATTAAGGAGATGGAGCCCAAAATCCTGCATGCCCTCAGGTTCAATAAAAAAGAGAACAGAGGTGCAGTTACGCTGAGACTTTCAATGATTTCCCAAGAAGGGCTTTTGTTTTTAAAAGAAAGCCTTAAATGACCTCCCGGAGCATCCCCCCCCCCAAAAAAAAAAATTACTACCCTTGTTTATCTTATCCCACCTCCCTGAAAAGCCAACAAGGCCACCCATATGCACACACTGCCCAGCACTGACCACGTCCAAGCCTTCAGGTATCAGTTTTGTATTTCTGCTTTGCACTCTTGCCAAGCAGCACAGTCACACGCCAGGGACAGGATGATTTCAATATTTCCCAATCACTCTCTTCTCCGAAGAGTTTCAAGGTTGAGGAAATTCAGGCGCTTTTGAAAGGACAAAGTGTTCATTCTGCTGTAATGCAAAGCTTTCTGTCCTGTCCTTCGTGACAGCCCATGAGTACTTTCGTACGGAGAAGAATTTGGTGTCATGCTGGGGAGTGAGCCATCCAAAAAAAACCCAATAGTGGTGTCTTGCTCTGGCAGGGGAAACACCACATGAACGTTTTTACTACTCTGTTCTTTGGGATTTGATTTTTTTACTGAAAGAGCTGATAAATTCCCTGCTATCTGAAAGATACCACTCATCACATCTGGCCGTAAAGTCAGCTTTGAACACTGTGTACAAGGAAACCCAATAGTTGTGCTGAATGCTGCAATCTAAATACAGAACCTGGAAATGTGAGATTTTGGTGTGGGGAAGCCAATTATTTTCCTCTTGCAAGTTGATTTCTATTGTAATTCAAAGCATAAACACAATAATTCCAGCACACTTTCTTCCAGAGGAAAAGCACGCAGCCTCAGATAACAAGATAATGCAGAGAGGACTCATTTCCTACAAGCTGTCTTTGTATTGTTCATTGAGCTAAATAAATGTGAGGGATGCGCAATACATAATCACAAAGCATCTTTCTGTAGCAAGAGGAACTCTTTTCTACATGATAACTGAAAATGCTTTTTTTTGTTCTCGTTTTAAAACAAGAATTAGAGCAATCAGTGATATCACAAACAGAACAAAAACCATCTTGCAACTGCTGCTGCATTCAGCTGTGCGGAAGTTTCCCTGCAAGTTTTGCAAGGCAGGCTGTGACAGTGTACAGGTCCATCTCTGCAAAGGTGTCTCACTATATGAAGTCACTGTTTCTTCATTTGGGTATGCTTACAGTGTCACAGCTGATAATTTACCTTTAATTGTTACTCAGGCAAACCAGTCTTTCCCTCTCCCTATCAACAAAGTGTTTATACAATTAATTATCCATTATTGAAGTCTTTACTGTAACCATCCCATGTCCCCAATAATTTAGAATTGGAAATTCATGCCTGAAGGTGGGATTTGCATAGCAGTGAAGCTTTGCTCTGTAGCTCTCCTATTAGTCACATGCATACAAACTAACCTGGAATCCTCAGAGGGCTGAGGAAGGCCAGATCCTAAGACAAACCTCTAACATTCCTGCTGGAAAATCCTAATATAGACTAGCGCTGCCAGGTCGTGTGAGATCTCTTACTATTCAGGCTTGTAAAGCGAGACTGTGCTTTCTTCCACCTCCTGTTCTGCTGCCTGCATGATGCTTGCACTGGGACAGAGACTGAAGATAAAGAAGGATTTGGTGCTGGAGCTTTGTCTGAGCTGGATTATGATTTTCTTGTCTTTCTGAATGCACCGAGATGCAGTTCCCAACTCAACTCAGAAATAAAACAGGAATTCTACAGCTTGTCTGTGGAGATGTCATCCTCCATCTCATGTTGGGCTGTATCATGACGGGTCTATTAATGTGAACGATATCCCTGTTTTCAGCGGGAGCAACTAGTAATTTGAGAAGAAAATAAAAAATTTCAGATTTCCCTTGAAATGCACCTTCTTAGTTGCAGAGAGTCCTCTAATTCAAAAAGGCTTCGTAACGTAAAGGACATTTCCATATGTCCTTATACAGACCCAGCAAGGAAACACTTATATTAAAAAAAAAAATCCCTGTAGAGTCAAATAATCCAAATATTCCTGCAATTCCTAAAAAAAGACACAATGTTTTCAAACTGTGCAGTGCTGTAGATCTTCAGTCTTTTGTAGTAAAAGTGGCAAAAATTTTCAGGCCAGCAATCTTACTGCAAGCCTGTAATGACTAAATTGTGATGGATAATATCAATTTGTGAGCAGACCTGCCACCACAACATCCCATAGCAACAAGAGGCATCCTGCGCAGGACTTCCCACTTGTGCAGTGATTACAGTAATAATGATGAAATTGTTTTGAAAGGATTTCTAAGAGTCTGGTGCTGCAGCGGGGTCTAGAGTCTGAAGGAAATAAAAGCTACGTTCAAATCTCTAGTTCTAAGTTGGGATACACTCAAAAATTACTCCCCAAAAGCTACAACACACTTCAGACATGCAAAACCTGGGTGGGATTACTCATAGATGGCTCACGACCACCTCAGTGGCTTGGCAGCACGCTGCAGAGGTCAAGAGTAACCTTCAGTTAGGTGGAAGAGCCCTACCCAGTGGGCAGGGCACAAATAGAATTCAGCGCTTTCTATTTTTGCTAGTTTTAAGTGTATCTGTAGAACACATCTAGCTAAAACTATAATTTCATCCACAAATGTGTTACAACATTAAGAGATTTTCCCCAACATGGATGATGAAAGGTCATTTTTGAAGACGGGGGGGATAAAACAGGAGGATTCTAGGAATTTACAAGTGAGGCTCCTGGGGTTTTTTATACCTATTTCCTTCTTAGCTTACAAGGAAAACAAGGATATTGCAAAGTTCATGTTGAAGAGAAAGGTCGTGCTTCACTCTACAGAAAAGGCTACTCTTGAAACAGAATCATCAAGGAAAAATTCAGAACGGGGACAACTGAAAATGGGATTCCACAGTTGCTAATAACTTTTTTCTACGTTTTTTGCTACATTTCCTGGAGAAGGTGTTACAAAAACTCCAGTATACCTAAGAAATAATTATCCATTCTTTCCATAAGTGTCCATAATTATTCTGGTTGTGTATTTCGGTCTGGAGCATGGCTTGCCCTGTATTAGGGCATGGGAGGGAATGCAAGATGGGAAGTTTCTTATTTGTTTCTGCTGACTGTCAGCTGTGGAATCGATTGCAAGGAAAAAGCCTCCTGGAACGGCCCCAGGCTCTTCTTCAGGCATGGATAAGAGTGGGCATTTGCTGAGGTTTCCATGTCTGTCAGCACCCTGCAAGCGGTCAAACATCTATCCACAACAACAGTTTTGTTCCTCCTGGTCTGTTCTTTGGACAATGCAATGTTATATTTGATTTACACATAAGCCTGTGGCTCAAGCTGAGCCCCCTTCGCCTGAGCTAGCTCCCAATGCCAGAAGAGAGGAGAAGGCAAGGCAGAGAGACAACAATAACAACCAGACTGAGATGCCCCAGGGGCAGGAATGGCTAATAATTTTAGTCTTATCTATTTCCTGAAGTTTAACTTCCCTTTAATCTTTGATTATTTACCATAGCTTTGAATAACAGAACAAGGAAAAACAGAACACAAAGCCGCTGTGCTATCTGCAAAGCCAAACCACTGCAGCAAGGGAGATGAATGCGATAGATCTCCAACCAAGTGAAGCCGCAGGGAGCGACACGTCCCCTGGGAGAGCTCCTGTCCTCCGTGCATGGCCAACCAGCCCACTACAGCCCTTGCCATGAGCCAAGATGCATGGTGGGCTCGTCCATTCCGAGATGTCCTCTAGAGACAGCAGTGACAGGACGAGGGGTAATGGTTTTAAACTAAAACAGGGTGGGTTTAGGCTGAATATAAGGAAGAAATTCTTTACAATGAGGGTGGTGAAACACTGGAACGGGTTGCCCAGAGAGGTGGTGGAGGCTCCATCCCTGGAAATATTCAACACCAGGTTGGACAGGGCTCTGAGCAACCTGGTCTCGTTAGCGGTGTCCCTGCTCACTGCGGTGGGGTTGGACTAGATGACCTCTAGGGGTCCCTTCCGACCCAAAACTTTCTATGATTCTATGTTCTTCCTGGGAAGGATGTGGGGGTTGGTTTGTGCTAGATTCTCATGTCACCTATGACAACTTAATCACAATGATATTATTTCTATACAGCAGTACCTATTTTCAGATAATCTGATCTGTCTATTATTTAGACTCTGTACACGATAGCCACATTTGCAGTGATATTTTTCCATGTACATTTTTATAGCTCCAAATCACAGCACAATAAAACTAAAGAGCTATGAAACATTAGCTTACCTGCTCCGTGTCTTTTTATGCGCGGTTGATAGGTCACCATAACTAAATTGTACCGCCTGAAATACCATAGCAGTTCACTACACCTCTGTCATTACAGACAGGGCAATATCATTCCATCTCAATTAAAAAAAACCACCTGAAAATCTTGAAGTAACACTGAGTATTTAAACAACCCCAGCAACTGAACGTGGATACCAAATTAGGTTCATGTACTCTTTACTGCTGTTACTTTGCTTTGGGGCAGGCTGAGTGTGACAACCTGAACTGGAAATTGCTACTCATCTGTTTGATTGCTATTACTATTATTTTTGTTACTTGGCATAGCCATAATGCTCTAGGCTGCGTCTTAACAACTTTTAGAATCAAAAGAACAATCTTTTAGAAGGTACTATACTAACCCTGTAAAATGCCTAATCTTCCAGTCTGGTCCCTGATCATCCACAACAAACACATGTTAAAGTTGCACAGGTTTGGAGAAAACCAAGAAGGTGGTATCTCCTTCCAGAGATCACTCTGTACATGGAATATTACCAGGAGTGCTTTACACAGCCTACCAACACCTCCAGCAAGCCCCATGCCTTACTATATTCCCACAACCTCCCTGTCACACTGCAAAAAATGTCTCAGCAGCTTGCAACAGCATCATTTTTGCAGGCATTCTGAAGTGAAAAGGCACAGAAAACAATGATGAGGGGCACAGCAGCACAGCTTGGGGCCCATGGAAGGTCAGGGCCAAAAGCTGCCCGGCACAAGCAAGGGCCTGGGGGTTTGCCCTGCACCTCCTGCGCTGGCGGTCCGGGCTGCTCCCTCAGGACCCCACCCCAGGTTTGGAGACACAGCCTCAGCAGGTCCGTTGCAGGTGACACTACACTAATCACTGTGATGAGAGTTCACTCCTATGATTGTTTCGTTAACAGTGGTTTAGAAAGATGAAAATACCATGGAGCACGGTCAAGGAATGCGAATGAAAGCTCCGTCTGCAAATACAGAGCCTGGCTCCTTGCAACAGGCATTGGATAAGTACAAATGAACCCTACTGGTTAAAACTGAATAGCTTGATTTTACACAGAGCTTATGTATCAAGAAAGTCATAATAATCAGTGACAAAGAAAATCCCCAACAAGGAGTATTGTTTTCTGGTACTAGACTACTAACAGATCACTTCCTTGGTTTCTGATCCCCAAATGTGTTTGTTGTCTACTGTTTCTGTAGAGCTTGTGGTAATATGATTATATTTTGTTACAGAAAACATCTGTGTATAAACTAGTAGCACTTAGTGGAAGGTTTGGGACTGATTGAAGTGATAGAATCGATTTGAAATTAATTTGGTGCAAAGATGGATCTTCACACCTCAGCAACAGGAAGAAATAAAAGGAATAAAATCCAGGAGTTAATAGGCTAATCCATTTTGGATGTTTGTTTTGTTCTGCCCTTGCAGAAGGACCACTTGGGAAGAACTAGTTAGAAGATTTTTACTGTGTTGAATATTATTATCAATAAAGCAGACCATATTTTGGTATGTGAACTACAGAATCACCTTAATTTATATGAGGTCATGTGAAGCAAAAGCCAACAGATTTTAACACCCTGTATAAGACCATTTTGTTCAATCCTTTGAAATACATAAAAGACACTTCCTTTTTGCATAGTTCCATGCAGACAGTCTTAGCACTAAAAACTCCTTTTCAACATCTCTGGATAATGTGAAATTGCCAAGAACCATGGGAAAATGCCAACAAATTCAAAAAGCAGTTTCTAGTATCTTTTATGAAAGGTAGCAGCTGCCAAGCCCCTCTAGAAGCAGTTGGATTTTGGAATTCTTCTGGAATAGGATCTCATTTGCTAGACTGCTTTATCACATGTACTATTAAGTAGGAATACTTTTAAGCTGACATTTGTAATTGCTTTAGCTCTGTTTAGTCAGAGGTGTTTAACATCGAGAGTGTTTTCTTAACAGGTCCTTTCGAGCTCTGTTCCAGATGAGAATGTGCTCTCCTAAAGTAAAAATGAACAGATATCAGAACTTCTCTTAGAAACTGAAGTGTTCAGAATTAACCTTTTGTTCTAGAAGTCATAGAAATTACTAGATGGTAGGCAGCTCCTTGCTAATAAAAGGGAAAAAAGGAGAACATTTGTTCTGTGTTGACTGAACAGCTCCCCCCCCCAGAGGAGCACAAAGTAAACCTTGGCAGAGCCATGATGGTCCCTCTCATAGTCAGAGGCACAAAAACCAGTCCACAGTGAGATTTAGCCCACCTCACTTCAGCAACTCCTATATTTCTAGAAAGAATGATCAGCATTCAAACCGTGCCAGAAGAGTTAAAGAAAAAAGGAAGGTGAGGGACTCATTATGCGGGCATTCGGGAGTTATCGGCACCTCCAGCAAGGCTACTCTGGTGTAAAATATGACCATGTTTATGCCCTATAATAAAGGGTTACAAATACACAGTAAGCAGTCAGTACTCAGGGCTTTTATGTCACCCCGCATTTCTCTGCTTCCCATTCCTCCTCTGCATTTTACCTGCTGTAAGTCCAAACCATTTAATTCCCATCCAATTTCTTGAAACTTGTGTAAGTCTTTTTGTCTATACATCTTTCAGTATAGACGAGATCTCTATTAATTTGGTCTGCGCAGGCCAGGAGCAGCGACAGCAACAAGATCTGCATCGCTTAGTTGCAGCACCCAAGTAATACACAAACAGTCTTTCTAATTATTGTACACTAAGCATTTGTACTTTCAAGAAACCCTTGATTTTTATTGCAGTTTCTCATGGAAACACAGTTTTGCAAAACATAACATGTTACAATAGTTAACAGGTCATTTTTTCAGTTCATTTCACTTAGCAGTAAAAAAATCTAATGACCCAATCCACCTATGAATTGATATAGGTGAGATTCCTTTTCAAGTCAGTAACAGCCCTTAGCAAGAATCAGTGGCTCTTTGCCGTTATTTATACATAAAGAGTTTTACTGAACTAAACTGGTGTTCACAGTTTAGCCTTTCAGAATTTATAATTTTATTTTTTTAAGGATTGTCTTAACTCTGTTGAAATCTGCTGCAAACTACAGACCAGAAAAGCTCAGAAGTGCACAATAATCATAATTCAGTTTACTGCTTCATATGTTGATCTCACCATTCTAGCAGCAAAATTTCTTATATACTCTTAAATTAGTTTTCTGTGGCATAGCAACAACCAATATGAATGTAATAAAAGGGCTGCATTAAAGGGAGCATTGAATTTATGATCTGCCCAGCAGAAATCTATCAATTTTTATCAGGACGTAGGCACAGTTACTAATATCACTTCACACTGTGTCACACAGTTTCTCACCTGGTTTGTAAATTGCTTCATAAGACAATATAATATTGAAGGAAATGAACAAAGCTAAATCATTGAATAGATTATTTATTCATTATTTAAGAATGTGTTTTGATTGGTGAAAAACATGACTAAAAGCAAATATTCCTTACTGTGTCTCACTGATTCCGCATCTTTTCTGGTATGTTATTACTTTCTCAAAATCCTAGAATTAGATCAGTGAAAGAATAACTGGACTTGGAAGGCCATGCCTATATGTTTCAGTTTCCTGTAAACTCCTTTGTTTCAGGGATATTCCTCCCTTTTCCAGTCTAGATGACAGTGTTTCACAAGATAGAGATTCCATCATTCACTTCAAGATTACAGTCCAATTACACTTATTCCCAATTTTAAAAAATAGGAAATCATTCATTGTGATGACTAATAATGATCCATAATTAAAAAACTCCAAAATAGTGTGAAATATTATCTGTGACAAAGAAATGGCATAAGAGCTCTAAGTGGGATCTTCTGATTGTCACAAGCAATCAGGAACTCTTGACTTCTACCTTAAATCTTCTGTCAATTGCAAGCATAGTCCTGTAAAGCTCATTTAGTGAAGCGCTGAAGGAAGGGTTGCCCTTTGTGACACCTCAGAGAGACAAGGGAGACTGTAAAGGAGAAGACCTTGGAGATTTAGGACTCTATCACTGATGGTGTCACCCTGGATCCCAGCCCTACCCTGGCCAAATGTTCTTTCAGAACTTCACTTGCTTGGCCCACTGCCTGTTGGTTAATTGAGCTCCTGAAGCCTGTCAGGAGTAGAGCAGATTTAAAAACGTGGAGAAATAACTGTGTCTGGAGGAAGTTTCAAGACAAGACCTGGAGCCTTGACAAGCTGCAGGCATTTCTCACCTTGCTGCTAGAGGCTCAGGTGAAAAGCAGGCATCCTGAAGAAGACGAGGCACTTACTGCTGGTGTTTAGGAGCCAAAGCACTCACATGCCCACATCTCCGCACTGAGAGTGAGTGCAGTAAGTTTTCCACAAAAATCTCCCTCCCCTCCCAAAGTGTGCGTTTTCCATCTTGAAGAGGCTGAACATCAATTTTACTACACGTTTAAAATACTTCAAAGACTCCTTCACAGTGTTGTAAATACTTCCAAATCTCTGCCCAGAACAACTCTTTGCTCTTAAAAGCTACTAAGGATTTAAAAATTCTGGTGTTTATCTTAGTCTCACAGACACTCAATCTTAAACCTTGTGCGAGCTAGTAGTACCTGGTGTGATAATAAAAAATTTTTAACAGGGTGCAAAAAAACTAGTAGTGAAATTATGGTGAAATGCCCTCAGGGAAGTTCTTACCTACTCCTGTCAGTTAATGTTTAGTGATCCCATCAGTTTCATTCCTAAAAACATGAGGATTTCTCTTATGCATTCTGATTTTCTGTAATAAATCTTGATCTTCTCATTATCCACATTAATATCACATAATCCCTTTTTACCCTTCTAAGCTATTGGTCTTAAAGTTATCTAATGATAAAATGCTCCAAAGGTTAATTATACATTGTGTGCAGTAACTATTTCAGTTCAAAGCATGTTACCTTTCCATTACAATACGGTCTCATCTGAAAGCATAAGCAGGAGCACCTGATAAACCTTCCTCACACTATTAATTGTTTTGCAGGACTCTGCTAGTCCTCTACTTTTTTTTTTTAATTATCCAAACCATACTATTCTCCCCTTTATTCTCAGACATTTCCAATACCAGTATTCTTTAAATGCCATTTTTGTCACGAGATCTTCCTGAAGCAGAGTGCGAAGAACAGAATCAAGGCAGTGTGTATGAAGAATGTGAGATGCCATAACTTCTGCAAGATCTCCAACAGCTTCTTTAAAGTCAGTGTCATATTTTGGAAGGCAGTCACGGGCAAAGTAAGCATCGTGTTCTCCAAGCCATGATTCTTGCTCCAAACCCCATAGCCACCATCCTCCTCCTTTCCTCTTCTAGAGGTTGCAAGTGGAGTTCGGTACCTGGCCAGATGATCCTGCTGGAGCGGCTGCATACACACGGGGTTTCAGTTCAAATTCTAAAAAAATCGCACTGCTTGAAATGACTCCTTCTCAAAGAGCAATCACAGAGAATAAAGCAATCAAGCTGCAGAAGAGGTAAGTGCTGCATTAATTTAACAGAGTGGGAAAGCCTGATTATACAAAATGCAATAATGTGTATCAATTATCAAAATGCAAAGTGGTTGACTCCTACAAGTATACGTATGACATCTATGACATGGCACAACGGTTCAATAAGTTATCTCCAAGTTTCCTTTTTAGTAATAGAATTAGCAAGGTGATTTTACCATGTTACCTAATGTTATAGGAGATTATTTCATATTATTATTCATAAACGGGTTAAAGCCTTGATCCTTCCATTCCAAGTTTACTTCAGGACAATAGCATTCTTGTGGTGACACATCCTTTGCCACTGCTGTTCTGATAATGTACCAGTGGAAAAAGAAACAGCCTGAAAATGATGTGTCTGAGTGTGCGTTACAAAATGTGTCCAGGAGCACGAGCACACCAAGTATCACATCGAGGAGACCACGGACCACTATCAATGCCTACCTTCTGCACTTTGTGGTCTAGCTGTTTTAAAAAAGCCATTGCAGGCAGAGAACAAACCTACAGCATTTCAGCAGAGGAACAACTTATAGTGCAGGATGTAACAGCCAATATCTATTTGGTCCTGAGTCGTGGAAACCTGGCAAGGTAGAAATCAGACAAAGAAACAAACTGGTTTACCTGAGTTATTTTTATGGCCTGGCTTAGCGTAGGTTCTCCTGCTGCTATTCTTAGTGAGCTTTTTACCCTTTAATGGGAGGCATTCTTTATTCTTACTAATGGGGGAAGTAATTAATTAATCTGGAAACCAGATTAATCAGTTCAGGTATTTTAGTAGATACATACACTGTAATTTCAAGCTTTGCTAGTGCTCTATACACATTTTCAGTGCAATTATGCCTGCTGAGAAAACATATACAGGAGGTTGTGCAGCTAGCCTGTAAATAGTTCCATAAGCAGAAAAAGATCTTAAACTCTACAAATGCTTAAACCCTTTAAGGACTAAGGTAAAGGAGGTGGAAGAAAATAAAAGGTTGTTTATGCCTGGTATATGAAGCTGTCAGAAGTTGATAGCCAGCGTGAAGGTTCTGCTCATCCTGACCCTGACGGGTTGCAACCACCCAGCTGAGGCCATGGGAGCACCCCTGCCCAGCTCAGCCTCAAACAAGCCACCGAGCTCAGCATTTTCCACAATCCAGGGGTGACTCCTGCCTGCAAGACATGACTATTTGGGTCTCTCTGCAAGGTGTCTGACCCTGGCAGGTATCAAGGCACCCTCTGTCCAGGGCAGCCTGGTCTCCTTGGCAGGCACTGTCATTAGGGAGACAGAAGAACTACCATGTCTTTGGGATATACAGTTGTATGGCAATACTCCTATTTATTTGTTTTTAAAAATATTCTTAATCTTAATTACTTGTTTAAAATGCACAACCAAACACAACTAAGTGTGATTAGGCATGTGTATTCTCAATAAAGGTATATCCAAAACACCACACATGCTATTCCCAGTTAGCTAGAAACGTCGTATTTCACTTTCTCTTCTAGGGTAAGTCCCAGCAGTTCCTGCAGCAAAGGACTGGATGCACCTTGTAAAATATGTAGCAAAACATGTACAGATACTCTGTTCTGTCCACCAAGATGTGTCTGTGGAATAATAAAGACCTAAAAATTATAGCTGGTGTTGGCAGATTCCAAAATCCAGACTTCTGAAGAAACTGGGAGCATCTCCTTGTTGGATTCACCTGAGGTAAGCAGGTATAACTAACAGATGAAAATACCCAAGACCTACCTGCACCAACTTAACTTCTCAGACCTGGGATCCAGTCTCAATTTAACAAGCCAATTAAGGAAAATTATCAAAGTTATGCCACGCTTCAGTGCCTAGAAGGTAATAACCCAAAGGAATAAACAGCAGTACAAGTGATTTTGTACTGCCTAAGAGATTATTTAGGCATTAGCAATTGATGGCCTGAAAGAAAAAGATACTACATCTCCTGATTTCAGACAGTAGTATTTTCTTTCCAAGACAGATGAGTCAGAAACCACATTCAAAACCCCCAGGGAAGGTGATATGGTGTGTGTGTGCGCCCCAGTTCTTCCACAGCAGCTACTCGCATCGTGTATCATTTCAGCTCCACTGACCCCAAGTCCTACAGCACATTACTCCTTGTGAAAGACAGTTTTAAAATATGAAATAAGTCAGCCAGTTACATGCCAAGAACACCCTCAGCTTCTGATGTTGCAGTCATTAGCATCATGCAGTTGCATATCAGAAATTCAGCAGAGATCTTGGACTCACTGGTGGAGAACGTTTCACACAGTACAAGGGTAAAATTAGTGTATTAATTGATTTAATTCTTTTATAGGTTTTCAAACACTCTGACTTTCAATACTTACCTGTCCAACATTATCCTTACTCTCTAGTCATGATACATTCCCTTCTATCCAATTTGTGCTCTTTGACTACTGCTCTAATAGCAGCATAATCAATATTTAAATTTAAAGTGAAATGCTGCAATACACTGCTAATGCTCAAGAAACTGATACATGTAATATGGCAGTATAAAGTGATGCATTACTGTGAATTTAAACAGACACTATCCTCACTTTTCCAGAGTATAACTATCCTGAACATTCAAAGAATATATTACTCCCAGACGACCTGGAAAAATGTGCTCATCTCTTCCCATTTATCTTCTTGGCATATATGGCATGTATACTGTTCTCGTGCTAAAGCAAACTGAGAGCACATGAAAGTTATCTAGAGGCAGCTACCAGACCAGAAGCATTATCTAGTTGTTCTATAAAGAATAAAATTGCTTTTAAATATTATAAAATGAGGCTACAAGAAAAAGAAAAGCTGTAATGTCATTTGTTTCCCTGCACTTGCATTCACATAAGTTTTAAATTATGTCTAAAAGGGCTTTTTGGCCCTCTGCCCCCTTAAAGAGATTAGTACCCTGAATAGCCACAGTCTGTCTGTTTGGAGGGATTTACAGGTTCCAAAAATGTAGATTTTCCCATATTAATCTATTACTCTTCTGGACCACCTTAAAAACACAGGCTAAATAATCCTCCCCCCTCCCCATGACACACACTTGAAAGAATTCCTGCACTGTTTTCACCTGGTCAGTAAAAAAGTCATTCATTCACTCCTCAAGAAGTTGCAACTGTTTCTGTGTCCTGAAGGTGATCACATGGGACAAGACCAATTTCTATTTCAGTTATTTAGTTCACCCATTCAGCTCCCTCATTCAAGAGGGACACATCCTGATACATTGAAGAGGGAACAGGGAAGGAGAAGATAAAGTTTTGTGCCTTTCCTTTTCCCGAGTTTGAAAGAAAAACAATAGAAATTTAGAGCCTGAGGATCTGAGAACACAAATAAGTTGCTACAACAGAAGTAAGGAAAAGAACCCCGAAGCCACCCAAGTCAAAATTTATAGCAACCAATGCACAATGGGTCCACGCACTTTCCTGTGACAAGGAGTACGTATCCTCTCTAGCTACTCAGTCTTTTTGCATTTCTACTGTGCGTATTTGCTGAGAAGTGGGTCTTGCACAGCATTTGCTGTCCAGGGACCCATGGGGGACAGTGTGGGTGGAGACAGAGGCAGGGAGCCAGGCAGATGAACCTCTACAGAGGAGCACGAACAATGAAGCACAACATCAGTCCTGCTAAGTCAGTACCTGCTGGTAGTCATCTCAGTTTTTCCATGACAAATCTGTCATGGGGTTTTGGTGGTGGTGGGCAGGTTTTTGCTTGTTTTTAAAAAAGATGCTATGCCATGATTACAATCCAAACATTTGATGATGGCAAGTCATCTTTTCCATGTATAAAAACAGACTGTTTCTAGCTCAATGTACATTTTAGACTAAATGGTGGTTGCTACAGAGATCAAGTAGTAAAATAGCAAGCAGTAACATAGTCCTTTACAAGTCCGCCCATGACTTGTTCAGTAAGATCACATAGCCCAAGGACCACATCACTACAGTTACCAGTCACACCCTGAATTTGAGTAAATTACATATGCTCTTTGAAGCCCAGTTAATATTTTATGGGTTGGGAAAGATAAGAAAAAGCAAAAGAGGTGTCTGAACTGAGCATTTAATAGTTAAACCTTCAGAGATTCCAGTTTAGCTTTTTAAAGCCACCATCTCTAGCCACTTTAGAGTTAAGATTAGTGATATCTTGGAAAAGGTAGTACCTAACACACTCTGAATTGAGCAGCACTGTATTTCTACTGCTTGTTAAGATTATAGCTCAGGCAGCTTTCACTGCTCATTCACTGTGCTCACAGTAAATCTTGGAGAACAGCCCATATGCTGCACAGCATAGATTGCACCAGAGCTGGTAATTACCCCTTCACATGTGGCAGCTCAAAGTTTTGAGAAGTATTAATTTAATATAACAGTGTTCTACTGAAGGCCATATATTTCTAGCAAACAGTGTGGTAAAAGAGACAGAATTTTGTTTAGCCAATATTTTCTTTTAACAGGTCAAAACAGAAAGCACATTGTTAATTAGTTGGTAAGATTGTTTTTCTAAAATTCTCTTTGAGCACATAAATATAAAGAAAGCTACATTAATTCTTCCTGAAGAAAAAAATAAAGCTTTTGGTTGGTTTAAGCATTGCTACAAACTGATGCCTATTCCTTACAAGTGTTGGCTTGGCTATCCCATAATATACAGCACACCTGGTCCTCAGTCAGCATAAATAGGTCTGGCCAATTTAAGAAAACATCTGGTCACCTGGATGTCCATAACACGAAACAATCAACTACTACAAACACAAGTTTATCTCAGAATGAGGTGTTTTCCAAACCAGCACTGCCTGGGGTAGACATGAGCTCCCCGGGAATGCCCCGGCTGCAGCAGGTCCCACCAATGGGCAACAGGCCAAGCATGCAAGCTCACCGCTCTCAGGGAGTTTGTTCTGCACAGCTCACCCCGTCCTTTGCATATCGGGCACATGAGCAGCAGCCATGCCTACAGCACGCTTTATCAGAGCCTTTTTCCTTTGTCCTTCCTAAGGTGGTGTTGTTTGAATAAGAGAATTGCAATATCATTATGCTACTCCTGCAGCCCAAATCAGAAAAAGGAGAGAAAAGGATGAATGTGTCGCCTTTCTAGCTCTGCAATCTCCAAGCAGCAGAGTTTCAGGGTGTTGTGCCTTGACAAGGCAGAAATACACTGTTTATTGCCAAAGAATTTTCTTCGGGAATCAAACACAGCATCTGCCTGGTCTAGTAATTACTCATCATCTGTGCCTGCCTCATTCAATGCTGTTGTTACGCTTTTGTTTACTTAGAGGCAAAAACTTCACCATGAAATCATTTAAGTTTCTTTATAGGAATTAAGTATTGGTGAGTCCGACAAAGGACGAGGAAAAATGAAACACCTTAAAAAAGGCAAGGAGGATTAGATTTTTTCAAAACCTACTTCGAAAAAACACTCAGAAAGCAATTTATACGTGAAAACGGATTTCTAACAGCAGTAGCCCAACACACACATATTATAAACACGATAGTTTAGGAAGTGAAAGCTTTGCAATAGCTGCAAAGACAGCTAAAACAATAACTTTTGTCCTTAAAAAGAAAACTGTATTAGTAGGTTATTTATGGTCCCTTTAGGAGAAGTAGAAAAGAGTAAGCTACAGACTTTAAATTTTCTTTTAGCTCCCATAGGCTGTATTGAGCCAAGTAGCATCCTTGTAATAAAACTTACCTGTTGTACAATGGGAGAATAAAGAGATTCCTTTTCTTGGTTCGAGCAGTTTAACGGGCTGGAGAGGGGGAATGAGGTGAACAGACACAACCCTCCAAATATTTGGGTTCCTCATTCATAACAGAAGGCACTCCCTTCTTCAAGGCAGCTGCAAAAGGCAGGGAAGGCCCAAAACCAACCCACACCCCAAAGCTGTTGTTCTACCAAGAGAAGAAAAGCTACATCCTCGTCTCTTCCTGTTTTTATAAAACCCAGCAGCTGCTTCCACCTGAGTGTTTTCCCTGCTCCAATCATTTTCAGCTGCCCAGGGACGGAGTCCTTGTGTTTACTTCATTAAGACTAACTATGGACCCCTGTGCTGATTGCAAGGAGCATGCGTCTGCTCTGGATGCCTTGGTAGCACACCAGGCTCTGCCACCCACATGTGACAGTCACCCGCTGCTCCGCAGGCTCCAGGGTCCCTGGGGTAAAGCAGGACACACAGCAAACTAAACCCGTGAGACCAGACTCTACCGGCTGGCTGGCAGGCTTCTAAGTATCCAAACCATCAGAATGTAGCTGTCATCGAGGCTGGCATCTCTGCCCTAGTGAGGCCCCATCTGCAGCACTGTGTCCAGTTTTGGGCTCTCCAGTTCAAGAAAGATGAGGAGCTACTGGAGAGAGTCCAGCAGAGGGCTGCGAGGATGATGAGGGGACTGGAGCATCTCTCCTATGAGGAGAGCCTGAGGGAGCTGGGCTTGTTCAGCCTGAAGAGGAGAAGGCTGAGAGGGGACCTTAT
>Ga0065711_1037608_pt1 | contig 19661 bp, 13 predicted proteins | sample Hoacrofraction12_FD_59098 | JGI IMG/M metagenome (GOLD analysis project Ga0065711, IMG submission 59098) | Hoatzin crop microbial communities from Cojedes, Venezuela - Epithelial fraction 12 v2 (version 2) | ecosystem: Host-associated > Birds > Digestive system > Esophagus > Crop | place... | reverse complement strand
AGTTCCATCTGAACATGAGGAAGAACTTCTTCCCTCTGAGGGTGACGGAGCACTGGAACAGGCTGCCCAGGGAGGTTGTGAAGTCTCCTTCTCTGGAGATATTCAAGACCTGCCTGGACACGGTCCTGTGCAGCCTGTTCTGGGTGACCCTGCTTTGGCAGGGGGGTTGGACTAGATGACCCACAGAGGTCCCTTCCAACCCCGACCATTCTGTGATTCTGTGGTCTGATTTACAGCATCTTCTTTTGGTTGTGGTACTCTCTTAAACAGAGAAGACAGGCACCCAACTGCAGGAGGTTCTTAGGTAGCGGGGAATCTGCACCACCAGTCTGGTGTTATGTGGGATTCTGTCCAGATCTGATCTTACATACTTAAGATCAAGTGATTAAGGTGTATTCTCTTTACGTAGCACTAACAACTGGTTGTTTTAAAGAAATGGAGGCCAAAACCTTTCCTCCTAAACACGTGAATTAAATGTCTCCTACGGAAAAGTGGAGCGATTCACGTAGAGTAACGACGGAGCTCATGAAATGAGGATTATAAACATGGGCGTGGGGGAGAAGTGGGTAAGTCAATCACAGCGCCCATGTGACACTGCTCTCAGGAATCTGCAGTTGTGTTTCTGTCTGCGTTTCTCAACAGGCTCTGACTGCATAAGGAACATTTTAAAGGGGAAGAATAATTAAGCGATGACAGAGGCATCATCATTATTAGATAATCACAACCCAGGGGCATTAACAAACGCTGAGTGTCTCTAATCCCATGGGGTCTAATTATTCTGTGATAATAACCACACCTCCAAGTTTTAATTTATTCTTGTGGAGAATCCGGGGAGGGGGAGGTGGGGGGAAGGGGGGCATTTTAATATTTTTGCTGAAGGAAGATGCAGTTGGCCTTTCAAAAGGGCTCATCAGTATTCTAATCTAACTAACGCATGTGATTGGCATTAAATTGTCTGCCCTTTACGGTGATCTCCAGCCAATCCGAGTATTCACCCTTGCACAAACCAGTGGTCTCTCCCAGTCACTAACACAGCACCAGCATGCACTGGTTCTGTTTCCTGGGGTAATTTTTGGCAAAGGAGAGGTGGATTTTCCTAGTCTGAGAAGGTTAATTCTCCACAAGGTCCTCTGACAAAGACATTGCCATTTGGAGGGAGAGAGAAGTAAAAACTTGCTTATTTTCTGGTATCTTGGAACTGCTGTCTGACATGTCAAAAAGGAAGATTCTAGTAAGTTGAAGTGCTCTGCCTATGCCTGGATAGAATAAAATAGAAGTGACAGACACACTCCAGGGAAAGAGCACCAGAAAAGCAAGAGAGCAAGAAAGAGTCGGGGGAAACAAGAATGACAGTAAGGAAAGACATCTACTAACATCACAGCCTTTCTCAAGGAAGTCAGCGTCCCTCTACTACTTCATTACTCACAGGCGAACAATTCCGATCAAGGACTGTCCATATCTTTTCAGGGTACAGGAAAAGAGCAGCACCAGTAAGGAAAGGAGGAGGGGAGAGCAGCATCCACTCCACACCTGGTCGCTTCTGTGTGTCTGTGTGCATGCACGTGCAAATGAGACGACGCAAGACAGAGCGGGAGAGGGAGAGGAGGAGAGGAGTCTCTCCCCATGGCGATCCTTCTGGCTGAAGCTGGCTTTCTGAAAACAGCTTTGTATTTTACAAAGTCCTTTGAGTACATTCACTTATTCAAGAAAAAAAAGAAAACAGGGATGTGAATCAATTCATCTAAATTCTTTGCAAATTCAGAAGAAGCCAAGGTCTTGAAGAACTGAGACTAACTTCAGACTCACAAATCCATACTCTTCAGTAGTGCATTGGTCTTTGAGAGCTCAGGAAGCTCTGGGAGCTGGGGACAAGTGAAAATCAAGGTCATTTATCTTAATCACTTATGTCATTTATGTTAAAGCCTAACTTGACATTTCTCTTTGCTTTGAAATTACAAGGACCTTCCACAGCAGTGCAGAACAGGAGGAGAAAACAGAGCACAGAAAAGTACTACAGGTATGGCAGGCAAACCTATCAGCTGGTTATTTTTGTAGTTTTCTGGTCTCACGTACCATACGTTTCCTCCAAACCTATCTATACAACACAAGGTATTTTAGGAAACAAAGGTTTATTCACGGGGCATATCTTTGTGAATCCAGGTTATTGTGTTTAAGGGTACATTTTCTGTGAGATTAGGAAGATGGAGAGAGAGAGAGAGAGTGAAAAGCAAGTTAATATTCTGGAACAATTCCATACTGATGCTTCTGTCTTGTTGAAATGTGTTGCTCAGTGAAGACATCCACCTCTAGTGTAAACTACAAGTTACACATCCTTTTCCAGCACTGTGCCTGCAACATATCATGCATTCTTCCCAGCAGACCACAACGATAAATTGCTTTTGGCTTTGGGTGGGATGGACTTTCAAGAGAGGCTGGGGAAGAGAGTAGTAAGGCACAGTGGACTGGCTTGAGTTAAACTTCATAGTGCCCATTAGATATTTCCAACTGTACCTCGAACTGAAATCAAACCAAACCGAAGCCCCACAATAAGAAGAAAACAAAGAATAATTACTGAGAATTTATGACTCTGTTTTACTCAGTGGGGCCAAGGGCTGTGGCCTGTGTTCACCGAAGCGCCACTGAGTTCACATCAAAACCAGAGCATTAACATTTCTACAGAGACCTTCCAGCTGTGCTCCCATCTTTATTACTGCTATCTCACACAATCTGGAGCGAGCTACTGTTCAGGGACTCATGCCCTAGTGTTGAAATGACCTCCAATTGGAGCCATACAGCATACAACTGCCTCTAAATCACTTTCCAAAGAGTTTCTGATCTAGAATCAATACGGCTCTACTTCAGGCCAGGATCTCCTGCCCGGAGTAAAGGCTCCTTCACACCACCCCCATGTGCCTGCAACATCTTTGAGATACTTTCACCACTAAGTAAAAACCAACAACAAGCAGTAGCATCTCTCCATAAAAAAAAGTCAGTAGAGTCCAAGCCTATATAGTTCAAGGTAAGCAATGTTTTTGTTGCAAGAGTGCATATATATGGCAATTCAAATTCTAGTACTGGGGAGAGGATGGCCTGATTCATCTTCTTTTTCACCTCTCTGATACACCTGTCTCAGAAACAGGTAAGTAGTCCTTAGGAGGCGTTTGTCTTTGCACTGCTGCAAGCTGTGCCTAGATTTGTTTACTTCAGACACTCAGGAGTCCTATCCATGGTATTTTAGAATGGAGATGAGATGATAAACTATATATTAAAAACTTCAGTATGTAGGTAAAGGAGTTATGAGTCTAGAAAGTGCATGAATAATATTTTCCATGGAAGAAGGGATTTTTCGCGGGCTGTGCAAGCACAGCCTCACTGTAACAGCACACCACAAGATACAGCCATTGACCTCTGGAAGCCACAGAACTCGAGGATTATCTTGTCTCACGCAAAATTACTCAGCCAGGTCCTTTGCAGACCATTAGTGAAGTCATACGTAGTTCAATGTGGCACTGGTTCTTTTCATTCATATTGCACATTTTTTTTCCGTGAACAGCAAAGGCGGTCAAGGGTTTATTTTATTTGGTTTTAAACTCATGCAGTTGTTGGAGACATTTTTGTTTGGCCAATGCATAAAATAAATCAGCGGCCCCATATTCCAACAGCTAGCTCTTTTCAGACAAGGCTGAAACAATTAGGTTAAAGACCTTCATAAACTCTAATTCCCATTATGTTCCACAATTTATTCCCCCTTAGGAAAACAGACCATGAGTATCCACGGACACGCACACAATTCAGCAGCGCTGAAGGAGCAGTGCTGGCAGTAGTAAACCTTAAATAGTTGAAAGCTCCTTCAAGTGCATGATTTTTGCTAAGATTTACATTATTTCCCCAACATCATGCCCTTCAGCATTTCCTGGGCCTGGAACTTCTTGTAAGATATATAGCATGTAAGCTCACCTATCTACCTGTGTAGCCAAGCTGATAGCATCATGTTTCTTTAGTAGAAAACAAGCCCAAATGAACTTGAAGTAGTACTTCCCACCGAAAGAAAAATAGCCTTTTTTACAAACTGGGATTCTTGTGGCTTGAAACAGAGATTAAGAGTGGGGTAGAGAGACACTTATAAAATACAATGTATTAAAAGCGTTGTTTGGACACTGCAAGCAAACCAAATCCTGAAATGTGCTAAGGCAACGGATTTAATACTTTAGGAAGATGACAATGTACTAATGGTTAAAAATCAAACATGCCTCCTGTTGAATTAGATCCTGCTAATCCATGGTTTAGTACTGTACACTGTTTCCTAAAAAAACCTAAAGAATTAACTAGCACAATGCTTCACTGAAAAATACTCATGCGTTTCTGTCCTTCAGCATACGACTTTGGTATTTATGGAATGCTGAGGAAACAGCCAGAGATTTCCGTGCCAGAAATTCATAAATTGGTAACGTTCATTCTAAAAAAGAGGCAAGAGGCTTTCGCAAAAAGTCTCTTTCTGCAGTCGTCGGGCAGCCTCGCGCTTCTCCACTGAGCGGGTTTGCCCACCCTAAGCCCAGCCGCTCAGCTTCCCCAGGATCCTGCACGCTGAACTGATACAAACCTGTTCGGAAACCAATTTGCTAGGAGAATATACAAAGAGCTGTTACATTTCAAGGGGCAAATACTCAAACAGGTCATTCCAGTTAATTGATGGCCTGTTTGGTGCCATCGGCATCCTTCAGGTTATCGCTGGCTCTTTTTTGCAAATGAGGAGACGAGGGAGAGACAGAGCTGTTCCAGGGAGGCTCTGTGGGAATTCATCACCCTTCACGTCGCCTTTTACTGTACCGGGACTCTGGGAGATTTTTAGCCACAATTCCTACTCTTCTCTTCTTTAGTCATTTAAGACACTTTGAAGCACTATTAAAAATACAAATATAGGTCAAAAATGCATGCCCAGTTTCCTATTTTTGGCTCCAACTTGTGTTTGGAAGCCTGCTTAAGGGTGACCTAATTATCAGATGGGCTTAGTACCAATGTATCTCTCCAAGAAGCAGCATAATCTCCGGGCACTACGAGCAGTCAAAATCAATTCACTTGTTCAGGAGTCTAACCACAGACTCAGAAACTTCACACCACATGGGTAAGCCTGGCTGACACACAACAGTTCAGAAATACCCTTCTCCCATCACAAATCTCCTTGAACTACACAGTCAAGTGAATGGCACTGGGTGGTGGACATGCTAAGGCAAGATCTTCTTCCATGTCTTCCTTGCAAACACATACTTACAAAACACTGTTGCTGAGATCAGGGTTCAGGCATTGAACTGCTCTGTGCTCAGACCACTACAATAACGGTGCCAACAGGGCAACTAGATTTGAATAAAAAATTGAAAACCACACACTTGGGTTGTTTAAGCACCCATCCAGGTGTACTGTATGTACACCGGAGTTACAAACCTTTATTTAAGATATGTGTTATATTCATCAACTGTATCTTTATCCTAAAAATTATGAACATTATAGTAGGGAAGTTTTATATGTGCTGCAAAACTAATAAAGCTTTTTAAAATGATTTTATAATCATGGCACCTTATTTTAAATGATTTTATAATAACAGAACCTGCATTAATTCCACATGAAAGGGTACAAAAATAATCAATTTGAACTACAGTATGAAGAGTGCCATTCTGCATTTTAAACTGATCTTTCGCAACATGAAACCTCCACCTCAATTCATTCTTTCGCAAACTGTCAGACCTTCCTACACACCTACTGGAAGGGTTATTTTTGGATCATCCTGGAAGCAAATCACAGCGATCTCAGTGGGAGTACTGGCCTCTAACAAAATGTCACGGTGGCAGACTTGCAGCGCTGATTGGAGAAAAACGTATTGTACTGAAGTGAACAAAAAGAGAATCTTTTCAGAATGATTATTTGAACATTCTTCACTGCTCCTCAGTTGAAGCATCTTGTATATTCTAAAAAATCTAACATTTCAACAATTGTGTTCCCAACATGAATACCTTCAACTAACAAAGACAATCTTTGTGCTATATTAGGGGGTAGAAAAAATTATGAACCACGGATGCTAACTATAAGTTCTAATTCCCTGCTTTTACAAGGGGGAAAGGATGAATTAATTCTTACAGGACAGGCACTGTAATCAGGTTTTTTTCTCTTTTTCAGTTTATTCTATACTTCACAGACTTCCTTTCTTGGGGTTGTTATTCTTCAATGTCAGCATCTGTCTGAAAATGAGTATTTTTAGACTTTTGTGCTAGGGAGAGCTTTTTTTTCAACATAAGAGTTAATGGCTGAATTCTGATATCATATAGCTAAAGCTAGGCTGGATTTTAAGAGGACATTAAAGAAAAAAAGTCTTTCTACACTGACAGTGTTTTTTTGCACAAAGATTTCTTCTTAGGTTTACACAGCAGGTAAACATGAAGAGCTTTTTTACTGAAGCATGAACAGCTAGTTCAGCTGTGTGAATAAATAATAGTTTGGAGACTGAAATAATCATGAAAATGTCCTGGAAAATCAAGGCTCCTATGTCTGAAATGGAATTATCTTCTGGTTTAGCAATTCTGTCCCCCCACAGCTCAGAAGTTATATTGTGTGTGCTTATGCAGATAAATTTGGATGTATAATTAGATGTTTCGTCTCTTCATTTGCACATAGAAGGGCTTTCCGACTGGCTACTGAAAAAACATTTATACATGAATTTTAAGAATCAAAACTGAAATGAGCTCACAGAGGCTGTGGAAGCTTTAGCCTTGGAGATCTTCAAACCTTGACTGGACACGGCTTTCACCAACTTGCTCTGAGTGGTCCTGCAGCGAGCAGGAGTCTGGAGCAGAGACCCTGGGAAGTGTCTACCAACTGATGTGATTCTGTGACTCTAACTTCATGGCATTAAACAACAAAAATCCATGCAGTGATGGAGAAGGGCAAGATGACAAAGTAATCTGGTGCCCAAAACCCCACTTCCACATTCTTCCTGTGAGTACAAAATATTTTTCTGCTGTTGCTTAACATCGGTTTGCAAAAAGATCATGAGCTTCATTGCTCCTGCTATCAGGAAATATTTTACAGTGCCATATCAACCTTGCACCACCCAGGACAGTCAGAATAAACATTATTATCATTGGGAAAATTAGGGTAGCGGGTCAACTGAGGCAAACAAAATGTCAGACAGTGTTAGAGGCAGATACTGTGATCCTGAGCTTGTATGACCCTCCTGCATGGCCACCTCCAGGCCGTCCCACCACCGACTGAATTAACCGTCCATCTCGGCAGGCTCCCTGCGAGCTTGCTGCTAGTCGATCCACGGGCAGGATGTGTCAAGGACAGCCCGTAGAGGAGAGGACCAGGTTCCTGCCACTCCGCTGAGAGGCACCCTGCCGAAACGGAGAAACTGGGCCCAGTCAAAAGGAAGTTGAGATAAACTGGTTCAGACAAGCCGGGGCCAGGTAAAAGCGACACCAGCCCAAATCCTTACGTTATGAAGTACAACAGGTACCTGCCTTTACAACAGGAAAGTATTCTAAGTGAGTGAAACGCAAAGAAAGTGAAGAATTAATTAACTAAATAGAGGTGATTAAAGTAAATAAAGGAAACAATTATCATATCAAAATAATAGACAAGAAAGATGATTAAATAAGTCTTCAAAAGACCCGTGAGGAACTCATGAAAGACACAATATGCATTTACCTGGTTTTTATTCTTTCATGATTTCATTTTCATTTTTATTCACCACCATCTGATAATTGCAAGAAACAGTTACTTTAACCATGGGCAATTTAAACCATTTTAATTTTTTTCCAGGGCCAAGAGACAAAAGAACCTATTTCTTGCCTGAGGGGATTTTTACTAAAATGAAAGCTTAATCTTTCATGTTTTTTTAAGCAAAGGCTTTTAAAAAATCATTTCTAACAATGCTATAGGGAGAGACTTCCATGGGTATGCAAAATTGAAATTATAAATTTACAATTATAAAAAAATTAATAGTTTGGGGGATTGCATTGTCTCTGTTCTTTCTGAATGAATACTGTTTCAAGCTTAAGAGCAAGTATTTAGCGCACGGAGGAGAATGAGCGTCCTTAGTCTCTCTTGCGGTCAAAGCTATTTAGTAAGAATGTACGAAAGATCATTGGAGTTTAATTTGTTTGGAAATATGTGATTGTATGAACCTCGAAGAAGGAGTTTCACACAGATTGAACAGTCACTATTAGATGCTGAGTATTTTTCTCTTCTTTTTGAATATATTGCAATTAGAAGCCAGCAGCAAAACTTGACATCCTCAAATATCAGATGCCCTGTTGGTTCCTCTTTTCCCGGCCTGTTTTAATGTGCTGCCAATGCGTCAAAGTTGGTCTGACCACCATCCCTCCGTAAAAGTTTGATGCACTGAAGGTTGCTCAAGCTTATGTACGAAAAATTCAGTCGCAAGATGAATTGTAACTGTAGTAACCACCTTTTGAGGCTCTTATGACACATCTACAAAGGATGGAACAAGAGCTCTTGGTCAAAGACTGATTCAGAAGAGATCTTCGGGAAAGATGCAGTTACATATGGGTAGAAGCATAGATATCATTTATGTGGCTGCAACGGTTTAAGGCATATTAGAAGTATATGCTTATGCCCATCCCTGTTCTGTGCAGTATTTTGGCTTTAACAGCATCAAAAACAGGATTAAATTTAAACATGTACCTTTGCACTCTCCTAAATCTGGGCAGTTTTCTGAACTGAGAAATATTAACTTAATGCATTATCTGGAGAGACACAAACATTTCTTCCTAGGCTTAGTGCAGGCTTTGAAATCAGGCAAAATAATTGACACTTATGAAACACAACAAACTGAAGTGTTCTATTAAAAGAAAACTAGACCAAAAAAATACCCTGAAGGCCTCCAAATATCCACACATTGAAAGGCAGATTTAAATGTTTTCTGCCAACGTATTTCATGTTTTAATGGAAATACTTTGAGCTACTATGAAAAGCTTTATCGAACTAAATTCATTTTCCATAGAGCAGAGAAGAATCATTGAAGATATTATTCAAGTTTACAAAATATTTAATAGGGTGGAGAATGTGGAACCAGATAAGAAAGGTTAAACTGAAGGACATTTTAACAAGGCTTGATTTTAGGTTGGTTGTGCAACATAAATAGGTCAAATGACCTATCAGATAAAGACTTCGACACGCTGTTGTCTAATATTAGAAACAGTTTTGTACAGCTACTATCGATAACACTTTCGAAAACAATTGCCATTCTGAATACACTATTTCAAAGGCTAAACGTCCAGAATTTTTTGAAAATAAGACACCTTTAATACGTTAGCTGAAATCATCAACCTCTTTGGAAAAACCCTGCTATCTTCTCTATAGTACAACCCTAAGCAATACTAAGCTCTTGTTATCCCAAAGAAGTATCTGCCCAGCCTAGGTGAAGCACCTTTCTAACCATGTGCCTCTGTAGACTTGGACATCAGATGAAACCACCTTCCGGGTACTCAAGGAGCCTTGAGACCGGGTTAAAAGAGGGAAGAGCAAGTCAGCCATGCTGGATAAGAAGATTGCACTGGAGAGAGAGAGAGGAAGATGTGGACCTTCAGGATGAATCTGAGTTCTGTGCTCACACGGCAAGACAAAGAGCACGACAGAAACACGCTGCTGCTGCCCGAGGTTCTGGTGCTGCTTTGCTGCAGAGCAGCAACGATCAGGGAAGTTCGTTTGGAGCCGCTTTGCACCGCAGCACAGTACACTGAGTTGCCCTGAGAAGCCTCACGGACGGCTGAAGAAACGCTGAGCATGCTTTGGGAAGACGGGCTGCCCAGCCATTGAACAGCTCAACTGCAGAGTTATTGCAGAGCGTGCATGAAATGCAACGTTTCCGCTCCTACAAATGGGTGACATTTAGACAGGAGCACCGCAGAAACACTGATGCTGAGATGAGCCTTTTTGCAAAGCGTTAAGCCCCAGCTCCAGGACAGAGGGGAGAGATTATTCAGATTTAAAAAGAATAAATCAGCAAACCAAAATTATTTTCACCCAACCTGTTTGTCAGAGATGTTGCGAATGACTGTTCTTTTTAGGTCGAGACGAGGATCCCACCAGAAACAGGAAAATGCTGCCCAAGCTTAGTATTAGCCAAGCTGCCTTCCATTTAACCTCTGCCCCAAACAAACAATAAAACCGTAACATAACGGGAAGCGTTGGCCAGCTTTAACACCCGGCGCCACGCTCGGTCCCAGCCCTATTGTGCAGTGAAGACTGTTTTCCTTACTGATGAGCTCAAACCGTCTGCCATGAATTACTTTTTCATGGGGAATAAATACACACTCCAACAAGATTAAACACAAATGTTCTTTAGTGGTGTCTAAAATAATATGAATGTTTTTTAGAACCGCAATAAACACACTTCATGATGCAAATAATTACACCCTGCAGCCTTTATGTAAAGATAAGTGGCCGGATTCTTGACTCAGCTACATCACTGTAAATCCAGAGTAACTACATCGAATCAGCATCTCTCTCCACGGATTCTGGAGATGCTGAAGTGTTACTGAACTCTGGATTTGCCCTGAGTTCTCTCTACGGTTTGGCAGACAGTGAACATGTGTGGCTGAAAGTCTACATGTTGGTCATGAGGGCACCACCACCTTTTATCCTGTCCCTTACTCCCTCATAAATCTGTCTTCTGCTCAGTGCAATGAAGTCAGAATCTGGCTGTGTATTCCCTGTGCATCTGACATCACTTCTGTAACTGTATTCTCAGTTAGGACCAGAAGAAAGCTCAACTGAGGCTACAGCAACAAAAAGAAGGAAAAAAAGAGAGGACTTCACAAAAAATTTATCAATGGTAAAGGCAATATGTGCACAATGCACTGGGAATCAAAGACTGGTCTCTCGGGGATTAAAAAGAACCACCTCAGCTGATCTTTCTGTAGGATGGGAAGGACTGGCTTGTGTTCTGAATTCTTTGTGAAAAGCATAATTTAATTTAAGTTTTCCATGCAACTGTCATTTTCATGTAGTTTTGAAAGTGGTCCATTAGGCTTTAATGGCCCCTGAAACGAGCCTGGAAAGGTGAACATGCCCACATTGGACCACCTGAGAAATGAGTTATCTGCTTCAAAATAACAGCACCAAAGATGTATTCAGCTATTAACAGGGTCTTCAGAATTTATACGAGCACACAACTTCGACACAACGTGGAATCACTTTTTTAACTGTCACCTTCCCATTCAGTCTCAGGTCTGTATTTCAAAAGCAAGCACTCTGCTCTTACCGGGACTTGTGAGGGCTCCCAGAGCACCAGTCGTTGTGGAGAGAGGATTTGCATTGGTGGTGGTAGCTGAGGTTTGGGCGGCGGCTGCTGCGGCTGCTAAAGTCGCCAAATTCTGTAATTGTAAAGCGTTCATGCCTGCGTGAAGAAGCAATACGGTTAATTAAAACACGTTATATCTGTATCTATATATATAGACAGATACAAAGCTATTTTCAATGGACATGGAGCTTGGGATGTACCTTGCCAAGAGATTCAGTTCTTCTTTTCATTCCCAAGACATCTATAATCTGGGAACCGCCTCATACAGCCCCCTAACAGCATCTCTCATCGCTCTGCCTTGGAGCTGAGAGAATACAGCAAAGGCATCAGGCCATAGTTCACGAAAATTAAACCTAGTCTGTGCCGCTTCTATGAGAGAAGTGTAGAATTAAGTCATTTAAACTCCATGTGAAGCCCAGACACAATACTATTTCCTGACACAACAGGGGGTGTAAAGAAACTAATGTTTAAAACACATTCAGGACAGGGTCATGTAATTGGGGTGATTACAGTTTGTTTCCCATGTCCCCTCTGAATGCATCAGCTAAGGCTACACTGTGCAGTAGCCAATAATTGTGCTGATTCTCCTTTCGATGGTTCATTTCTAAAAACACATCTGAACTAAGAACATCAAAATTGGTATCAGACTGATCACAGAGCCATCACTGAGGTAGGGACTTTCAGGCCATAAGCTATGGACTGTAATATCAGGTCTACTCAGTCATCTGTCACTTCATTTTTTTAGAAGATGTGGGAGAGAGATACCTGCATTTCAACAAGGACCTTCAAAAAATGCATGTGTTTCTATAGCAAAGGCTTTAATTTACATGGCAAATCAAAAGGGACAAACAATAAATAGAAATTACGTGAAACGGAAAAAAAGATGATTAAGGAACAGTGAATGGCCTTCATTTGACTCAAATCAGAGGGACAGGAATCTGTCTCTCCAGGAGCCTTCCAAAGTACCTACCTTTTACCTTGGACTAGACAAAGTATTTAGGCACTTTAAGGTGAACTGCTTCAGTAAGAGATTAAAATGCAGATACAAGTTAGGTGCTGGCGTTAACCAGACCGGACCCTTCTCAGGATCCTCTGAATAAGATACAATTGTCCACAGAGGCGATGATCAGGCTGGGTGTCTGCATACGGACGTGACAGAGATTGTTGACATGGCAGTGGGAGATCATCCTTTTTGGTTTGGGCACACGAGGGAGATCTCTGCATGCTGCTAGAGCCCTCAACAGAATTGACAAACTGCATAAAACCAAAATACTAGAGGAGTTTTATTACGTTCTTGCAGTTCTGGTAATATAAGTACACACAAAAGGTTAGGTGGTAGGAAGAGCAGCACCTTTTTTAAACCAAGCGATAGAGCTGGGAAGGCTGCATGAGTTTTGCAGAAACCCAAAGAATAGACTGAGTGCCTGGCAACTTGTCCAATTTTTTCCGAACGTTAAGTTTGTCTAACAAGAGATATTACTTCTCCCTGCACACTTCACTTCTCAAACCAGGGGAACTTAATAACAACTTGGAGAAGATGAAAAAAAAAAGGTTAAACAGAATACTTTGTAAGTATGCTTGAGAAGAAAAAAAATGCAATGACAGAGAGTATTTTGTTGGAATTGAAAACTCCTGCAATAATGGAGAGAGACAATACTTTCAAACACACATGTTGCAGACTCAGGTTGGTACTATCAACGAGCCCCACAAAGAGGTATTCTCGCTGTCCCAGCACTAGGAACTCTGAGGTCAACCTTGATATCAACATATAAGTTGTGGGGTTTTTTTAATGAAAAAACCCACAAATTTAAACACAGCTTGGTCCAACAGGCAGGTCAGGTCTCAGGTGAGCACCTAGCACGGATGAGGTTCTCACTTCTGGGCCTCAGTCAGATGCTCAAAGTCAGCTCAGATGTTGGTGCTTTTGAAAATGTGACACAATGACAACGTCAGGAGTAAGGTTTTAATTGATCCAAGGTCCACCGCTTTGTAGTCTGGAATCTGCACAACACACTTGGAGGAATTACGTAACCAAAAAAATTCCTTCAGGTTTCTTTTGAAGGCTAATGACCATCTTAAAATATACGGCTTTTCTCAAACCCTACCAATCCAAATTATTTTGCAAAGAGCAATAATATTACCCTAGTCATAAGTCATTATATACCTAGACACTCAGGTGTAACCACTCAACAAAGTGATCATGGGTCACTGTTGCAATTTGGTCAGTCTTCTAAACCAGCTCTCACAAAGTTTAGTTACTTAAATAGAAAAGATAACCTGAAATAGCAAAACTGTACCTTAATTACACGGACATTCTATAAATACTAAAGATTAGATATAGGATACCCAAATGAATAGAATAAAATTGCTTAAAACATCTCAGATCTTGAACAAAGTCACCTTCTAAAGCAGAAAATGTTGACTGAATACTTTAAAAACCTTTTATTTTTACTATCAGTCTAAAACAAAGTTTTGGAAGCAATATCATATCAACAAATACGTGTCTGAAACCAAACATGGTAAGGAAATTCGCAATAGTTTTCAAATCCTATCGCTGGTTTAGCTTGAGAACTTTTCAGTCAAAAAGTACCATTCAGATAGAAATTCAGATATGCAAGCGCTGTACTGCTTTTTTTAATTACTCAGATGACCTACTAGCTTGCCTCAGGTGTAAATTTTTTTTTTGTTAAAAAATCCTCTTTCTTTACAATAAGATTCTGCAGATTATTGCAAACAACCTTTTAGGGATGGAAAAGACTTAAGCTGGGGTCCAGCTCGTTGCAAACAAAGCAGACAGTGGTTCTCAAAATGAGATATGGAATCCATTTTCATCCTGGATTGATATTTGGTCCTCAAATACCACTTTACCTTCCTCTCTCATAAGAAGTATAAGTAATTCAGCAAAGAATGTCCAGCAAACATTGCTGGTCATCACTGAGGCCGTATTTCGTGCCGTGCAGAAACAGAGATTTGGGAAAGCTGTGGGTTGCTCTCCATCGTGGCAGCATGGTTTTCTGTCACCCGCTGGTTAGCTATTCATCAGCAGGATCAGTCATAATCAGCTTATATTTCTTCTGTGGGGAGGTTTCCACTTTGGACTTCTACACAGCATACATGGGAGGATTAAATAATAGCCAAAAAATACAGAAGGGTACTAGAGGAGAGACCGCAAAATAGCTTCACCTAGAGGAAATCCCACATGCTTCTGGAAAATTCATGGACTTGGCTCCAAACCTCAGTTTGGACGCAAATGGATTTTGAAGCAATTCAATAGTGCTTTTTCTATTGCATTTTGTACACATGGCTTTGTCCATGCATGCTAGGCTGAAGAAGGCAACGAGCACAGAGGGCTGTGAAGCTGGAAGGCAGCACACGCTCACTGTGCAGCACTCAAGGAAAGGTACAGCAGGCAAGGCAAGGTCAACAGGCAGCACATCAAACTACTGCTCGCTCCGGGCTCGTGCAGCACCGTCACGCCTGTGTGGATGCAAAAGAAGCACCAGCATTGCCTCATCCCCAAAAAACAATTATTTAATAGTGGGATGTTTCCCGTGGAAGCACAAGATGAACCCATCAACTTGATGTATGAGTTTCAACACCAGAAAAAAATTAGGGAACAAGAGCTAGCAGTGACAAAGTTGTCTCCCCACCCAGCCTGTTTTACTGGAGAGGTGACTAGAAGACACTGGCCACAAACCATCTCTGCAGATGTTGTAGGGGGTCAGCTTCAGTGCCTTCAGGAAGAAAAAAGGCTTGCTGCTGTCCCACACGCATATGCAAAGGACAGTGAAGAGCCCTGGTGAACTGAGCACCCGAACGTGACGGACAGCATGGGCTCATGGCACCCACCGTCATCCAGCACGGTCTAGAGCTGATTGTGTCAACAGGTTTATCACTTAATATGCATCCTCTTTAGGACCCTCGGTCTGTTCATACATACAAAAAATCAGTCCTGTCATCACTGTTTCACGTTCCCCAGGCATTTTACCATCTCTGCTCCCTCTTTATTGGTTTCTCCCATCAACTTGTCAAGTGCATCAACATCTCACTTGCTAGGACAAACTTGGAGGAGGAAACCAAATGCTCTCAAGTCTCAGACCCAGAAAGCACTTTGCTTTCAAATGGGGATTTTTGGTTCAGTTGAACTTCAGCCAAGGTACAGTTCTGCGGGACTGATCTGCTCTCTCTTTCTCCTCCCTTTCACACTCTGTCTTCACACATCTCACATCCTACAGCTTTTTCATAACAGTCCCAAATCCCACAATAGAGCTGGACCGCAAACAAGGAGATCGTTTTTATTGGAAAGTGCTGCTCACTCAGCAAATGCACCTCTCTCTGAAGAAATGCAAATTGCTGAACGCTGAAGAACAGCCTCATAGGCAGAGCTGCACATGAAACATGAAAATCCCCCTGAAGGGGAAAAAAGAACTGGGTAAGGAATAACTCTTGATCTTCATGATGGAGACGATGTTGGGAATTAAAAGGGAAATGATTAAAAAAAACAGAATCACAATACAGTTTGATTCCATTTTTAATAACATGTATTTACCAACGTGCTATCAGCTTGGCAAATATTCAAGATTGCAAGGAAATTCAACTTTCATTTTGTTATCTGGCAGATTAAAAAAACAATTAAATTATGTACAAAACAGATGCACAGTATGCCTTGCTAGAAACTTAAGATTTAAAAAAAAATTATTTATAAGGATAGGGGCATGAAAATTTAATTTAATGTTCACCTTAGGTAATTTTGTGTCTTATTGTTCACAGCAATTACCATAAATCTACATATCAATAAGCGAGAACAGATGTCAGTTGTTACAAGTGCTTGCCAATCAGGCCTGTTAGAAAGTGACAGATGGATGGTGATAGAACATTCTCATAAGGCCTATTAGCACATTCGCAGGAAATTTCTGTAGTGCTGCGCAGTCACAGATGCAATTCTGTGAAAACACGGGGAAATCTGAGAGCACGAGATTTACATTTTACAACTTCTCGTGCTGCCTCCAATGAAAACTTTCATACAATGAAGCAATTTGCCCCATTTCAGTCACCACAGCTTTTCTCCTGTGGTAACTGTAAATTTGGAATTACTGGGTATTTGTAGAGGAGGCAACAGAGTCATGAGCCGTTCCTGAAGACCTCTTAGGCCTCATCAGCTCTTGGGTTTCCAAAACCATAATAAAATCACATTAGGAAACAGTCAGATTTGCTTGTTGAAGCAGCTCCTAATAAAGGAAGGCACTGACTACATTTTAGAGACAATATATGCACAGAAATCTTCAAGGTCAGTGGTGATGACCAGAGTCAAATCTGGATAGCTCATAAGCTGTTCCCAATATCCTGACTTCCTTTTGTTTGGAAATTTTATCCTTCCTAATTACTAGGATTTATTCCTTCAGAATCAAATCCTGACTGCAGCTTAAAAAACGTGGATTAAGGTAAAATTTCTCATCTCTGGGCCAAAAAGCAACCATTTGGTAACCCTCACGTCAGCCATTCTGGATGCTGATATTAAAAACTGGGGTAAAGGCTTTCTGACCTGTGTCTGGAAGAGTGCGATGTTCTTCCAGCAATATTCTAGGAGTTAAAATAGACACAAGACCTGGACACTACCTCCATCAAACCACATCTATTCCATACCTACCTTTAGAAAAGCTGCTTATACGAACAGTGCTTAAGGTACCATTTAGTGTTTGATTTAGCAAAGCCCTCAAAACAACTTCTAAGTCCACATTTGATTCTTCCCTGTTTTTTAAGAGTACGTGCTTCAATCTGACTGAAAGTCAGAGGTACTAGTTGACTCGCACAGGATTTCAGCGCCTTTTCAAGTTATGCACGCTCTAGACACGTTCCTGGCAAGAAACGTGCTTTTCTCCACTGAGACTTCTCCAGCCCTAGTGGGAAGGATTCATCTGCTCTAACTATATGCAAATAAAAGTTACTCGCCCAGGCTCTTGCTACAGTCAAAGGAGAGCGAGGGAGCAGCTGAGCCATCCCATCCTAAACCAGACAGATGAACCCCAGCCCCTGGCAGGACGAACTGCAGCCTGCGAGTGACTCCCTCTTCACTGGCAGCGCAGGGAGACCGGGCGCCTGTTTCCAAACTGCTGCGATTCAGTGGGATGGATTCCACCCACAGAAGATCCAAGGCAACAAAAAGCCCTTCTCCGTCCTTTCACCGTTTAAAGAAAGCCCAGTCAGAGCTACAGATCTTATGTCCAAACTGAGCCAAACTTCCACATCAGGCACTTTTACCACCTGAATAAGCAGGTCTTGTAAAGCGCCTAGTGTTTGGTCTCCTCCTTCCATAAGCAGAAGCCACGTGTGGATTGAGAGCAGCCTCAATTGCTTCAAACTTTGCCTCTCCAAAAAACGCTAAAGGGAGTTGTTAAATTTCTTAGCTAAAAAAAAAAAAAAAGCAGCTAACTGTGTGGGTTAAATGAAGCAGGACTTTCAATGGAATTACTGTTACAAAAGCTCAATGTTTTTAGTCCCTGAGGTCAACATTTTCCAAACTGGTGGTTATCTTTAAGAAACAGCTATCTCCCTTGAGTTGGAAACAGTTTCTAAGTGACCTTTACTTTTAATACGATATCCCTAAAGAGGTCATAGCAGGAGAAGCCCTCTTTCAGTATGGCTTTGCTGGAACGAAGCCACCACAGAGTCAGAGGATACAAAGGATTCTTGGGCCAATGCAGAAGCATAGAGCTTTTGTGCAGATGGTCCTGGCTTCCAACTGGTCCCTCCAGATCCACTGAGCCAGTCCAACAATTAGAGGAAAATATTCAGAAAGCAGAACCTCACAGAGTTCATCTCACCCCATCTGCTCCTACAGACTCTGCAACAGGAGGAAATCTGGCTTGGGTAACAGAGGAAGGGTGAGATGGATTGAACAGGGCTCAGAACGGGCCAGAAGTTCAACCCAAAATGCAACCAAACTGTGAGAGAGTTTGGAAAGGACTGGAAAAAAAACACACATTGGAAAAATATACAAAGTCCCAGCTGTAGAGGGTTTAGGGATCTGAAAGCCAAAGCAAGAAAAGCCAAAAGCATGGTTTCTTCTCCTTCAGAAAGCAAAATACACCGTCTGTTTGATGAAATTCAGGAGTCCCTTTGTGTCTTTTATGAGCACTGTACATGTTTATATGTCCTGAATAGTCACATACACAGAAATATATCTGTATGAGCGAATATTTATTCCTGTCAAAACACTTTACATCAATGGACAATAGAAAATCTTCATAGATCGTATATTTATGAACACTTCCATTTTCTACAATCACCCTACGTAACACAAAACCTCCCTGTTTATACTGTCTGAGCAGTACTTTCCAGGTTCTTCTTAAACAGGTAGGTTGGCTTAAACAACTGCAGCTTTTAGGACCTGATCCAGCGCCAGCCATATTCAACGCAAATGTTCAAGTGACATCAATCTCCTTTGAACTAAGCTTTCCAGGCAATCTGTATATATTTCAAGGAGGAATCTGTTTTGCTTGAAAGGTTGCTAGTGCTTAATGTAGCTTGCGTTGTCTTTTTAAAGTAAGACAATCCAATCACACAATGTGATTCATCTACATTATTAGCCTTCCCCCAAGACAACGCACACGCTAGACACCGAGGCTTGAGAGGCGTGTGAGAGAAAACACTGCCTTTAAATTAGCATTAGCAGATATTAGAGGAGGGGAGGAAAAGTGAGGACGTGCTCACTAGAAAATACAGCCTCGATGATAGTATGTGCTTGCATATTTTACAAAGGACGGTGAGGCAGACTTTGGCAAGGTAGGGTTAACTCCTGTAATCAAGACCAGGGGAGTACTGTAATGCCACAGGCAGCATTGCCAACTCTCCCAACTCTACTATCAGTCTCTACATATTACACACTTTTCTTCAGGTTGGCTCCTGAAATAAAACAATTTCATGAAAATCTCATTTTTCCATAAAAATGAGAAAACCTAAAGTGGAGAATCAAGTGTGGAACCTTAAAGCTTGGAAAGCTAGATGACAAACTAAAGGGAATTTAAAACTTCACACCGAAGGTCAGTGTCTTTGCTCGACTAGCAAAGAAAATTGCTCTGATTTCAGAAATAGTATCGCTGAGGACCACATGGCAAATCTTTCTTCCCATGCGCAGCAGGGGAGGGCGCTGTGTCCTTTCAGTTCAGTACAGAGACAACACGCGCTTTTGCAGTACAGATAAATGTTTGCAGATCCAAGGGTGGGTGTCAGGAGGATGGGACCAGACTCTTTTCAGTGGTGCCCAGTGACAGGACAAGGGGCAATGGGCACAAACTGAAGCACAGGAAGTTCCAGCTGAACATGAGGAAGAACTTCTTCCCTCTGAGGG
>Ga0065711_1005622_pt1 | contig 19662 bp, 9 predicted proteins | sample Hoacrofraction12_FD_59098 | JGI IMG/M metagenome (GOLD analysis project Ga0065711, IMG submission 59098) | Hoatzin crop microbial communities from Cojedes, Venezuela - Epithelial fraction 12 v2 (version 2) | ecosystem: Host-associated > Birds > Digestive system > Esophagus > Crop | place... | reverse complement strand
CCTCCCTGGGCAGCCTGGGCCAGGGCTCCGTCACCCTCAGAGGGAAGAAGTTCTTCCTCGTGTTCAGCTGGAACTTCCTCTGCTTCAGTTTGTGCCCATTGCCCCTTGTCCTGTCGCTGGGCACCACTGAGAAGAGTCTGGCCCCGTCCTCCTGACACCCACCCTGCAGATATTTATAAGCATTTCTAAGGTCCCCTCTCAGCCTTCTCTTCTTCAGGCTAACCAAGCCCAGCTCCCTCAGCCTTTCCTCGCAGGAGAGATGCTCCAGTCCTCTCCTCATCCTCGTAGCCCTCCGCTGGACAGTCTCCAGTAGCTCCTCATCTCCCCACTCTTTCTACCTACAGGCAGCGGGGAACAGTTTTCAGACCTTCCTGCGTTACCCCACCCCCCGTGACTGATCTGGTTTCCCACAGCAGAACTGGGCAAGTTCCAGAGGGCCAGAGATGACCTGAAGGAGCACACAGTCTCATTGTTCTTTGTAGCTAAGCAAATATGCTCAACACGTGTGTGTGTTCTTCAGACAGCTACACTGGAGACAGAGCACCAGATTCAAGAGGAACCACAAGCAGAACGTTTCTACCTCACTCCTCACTAAAATGAAGATGAAGAAAGGAGGTAGAGTTGCAGAAAAAAGGTCTAGCTAGACACAAGTGATTGCCAATGATAGGTTAAAAAAAAAAAGAAAGAGAAAGAAAAGCAAACAGACAAACTCCCAATACATGCTCTGTTTGGAAAACATTTTGAATGCAAGTGGAGAAGGGCTGCAGCAATAACAAGGGGCCATGCGGAGCAGCACATACGCTGCATTTAACTCTCTGCCTCCTGGCAGTCCCAGCCACACAAGGAGCAGCCTATCTTCAGCGCTGGGGCTCGACACTGAGAAATGCAACTCCTGATAACAGTCCGTGATGAAGATATCATAACCCAGCTGGAAACGTTCCTCAGAGTCCCTGCCAAGGAAAATGGTCGAGCACAGGCTATTAAGCTGAAATATCTACCCACCCACTTTATTAGTGTGCACTGAATTTGTTTTACTTCAATGACTCTCAGGGGAACAAAGAGAGGAAACAGGCATTACACTTGTTGCATATTTACCACTGAACTCATTCAGCTCCACTGCAAGCAGAGGAAGATTTCAAAGCCTTTGGTCACAAGTTGGAATGCTTACTGAGAAGACTTTATTCATAGATACAAGCTAGGTCAGCATTTCCTAACTTTTTTTTTTTTCCTAAGGAATTATTTAAGGCTTTGAAAAAAAAGTCTTACAGACCGAGACCACATGGCTTTCATTAACAGCCATACAGAAGTTAGGTTAACCTTAATGCTCATGTATTGCTTTTGTTCCCCTCTAATCCCTCAAATTTGTTTGTGCACATGACTAGTGACAGATGAGAGTCTATTCTTTATTTTCCCTTGTTTTCATTTGGATATTTATCTACTAATGTCTTGCAGACCAAGAGTGGAAAAGGACTGCACTAAAAGCCATTCTCCTTGTCAACCAGATAAGCATGGTTCTAGAGAGTAAAACCATACTTCGCAGCTGCAATGCTCAGTGTGCACTTCCACACATGGTATCAATGAGTTACTAAAACTGGAGCATTTGGGAAGTTTGAACATTCACATTTTACCACCAAATCCTTAACACCCTTAAAAAATCCTGGATCTGGGCAATGCCACTGACACTACATCTTCTGGACCTTCAGGGGACTCAGACTTGTCCAATTTGCAAGACCACCTCATCTTTGACCCATCAGGCATGAACTAAACATTCAAATGCAGCAATGCTTTTAAAACCATACAAGCTGGAGAGGTTCAGAGTTGCTTTGCAGGAAAATTAATAGCCAAGCTTCTGCAATATCAGTCGAGAGTCAGCTTGTGATCAAAACAGATGTAACTAAAAGCCTGATACTCAAAAAGCTCTATTTTAAAGACACCTTAATCCTCTCATCAGTTTCCTCTTGGATCTGACACTCAAGTTACACGGTCAGCCTCCTGGCTCCTATTCAGAAGGCTTTTTGCTGTACTCCAGTAACCCTCCGCAGAGGACTAGCCCTGGGAGGCATCAGCGCCTGCACGGCTTGCATTAGTTTTTGTCACACCTTCAGGCACATATCACACCTTCAGGCATCTGTGCAGTTCAGGTGATTAAAAAGGGACATTACAAAAACGTGTTTAAAGTTGACTTTAAAAAGTACAACAAAACATCTGAAAAAGCAGCAGTTGATTGCAGTGAGAACAAATGCAAACTCCTGTGCTGCTTTTACGCCCTGAATCCGTTTTAGATGTGAATAGTCAGATGTGTTAAAAAGCAACACTAGGTTTTTCAAAACCAGGGGAAGGGTACACACATGTGGGGGTAAGGAAGCAGAAAATAAGATCTTTCTTAAATAAGATCCTACCTTGCAGTGATCTCTGTACTTTAATAGTAAACAATACCAGATAAATTAACTACGCAGAGCTCTCCATCCTGATTTTTAGGTCATCAGTAAAGCCAAACCCAGGAATAAAACCCCAAGCAAACATGAAGGCATGCATTCATGTTTCCAGATTTACTGTTGCTGGACATTCCCCTTTCTTACAGGGAGTAAACAGAGTCTCTGGAAGACTGTGAGCATACGAGGTGACTAATAACAATAATGCGAGCCTCCCTGGGGCTGCCTGAACTTCTTCCAGAAAGTAAAGGAAGAGCTCCATAGCAATCCTGCCAAATTATCCCACTTTTTTTGCTGATGATTTCAAGCTAAGAGGCTGAAAAATACTGAAATACTGTTTAATCTTTGGAAAAGTCCTATTATTAACCAATAGGGTGGAGGAAGAAAAAAAAAAAAAAAGAAAGTGCATCTGTTTTCACTGGTTTGAAAGCATCACCCTTCCCCTAGGCCACAGCTCCTTCCCTTCACAAACAGCATTTCCAGTGCTCTGTGTTTTATTCAAAGGCAAAAAGTAACCCTCTTCCGTAGTGTGGCACGTGTAGCGATGTGACAGGTTTTTGTGTGGCTTTGTGCCCAGGCAGCTGCCAGCGTGACTGGCCTGTTCTCCCCCTCAGAGCAACCCTGAGAAGCAGCGATAAGACATTCTGCTCCTCCAGCAGCTACTATCAGCATCCATAAGGCAAAAGGATCACCACATGTTGAAAAACCAGTTTAAAAGAAATGAGCTGGAGTGGTTTGTTTCTCTTCCTCCCTCTCACTCCCAAGCAGGATAGAAGAAAAGCACCTGACTTGATGGGATAAAGCCAAGTTTTCTGGTCAGATTATTCTCTACTGCTGAACAATGACTGTTTATACCAAAGACAAAAACGCAAACTCGGCAGTGGAACAGACAAGACCGGGAGGAACAGCAAAGGCAGGCTTGGAAGGAGTCAACAGAGGAAAGTCCTGACAAAATGCTTCACGCCGAGCCTGCAGTTGGGCTTTGGAGACAACTGCTTGCTGGACAAGTGGCCTAGTTCCTTCCAGAAAGCTCAAGTAAGCAGGTACAAAGTAAGGATGTGAGCATAAATACAAAAGCCAAAAAATAAGTACAAAAATATAACCCCCCAAACACAGTACAAATAAAACTAGCTTTTTACTCAGAAGTGGGATTCCCCAGTTACTGTTCAAAGCCACTGTTCTGGGTAACTGAGAAAACCAGATTAAAGAAAAAATATTCTTTGAAAATATTAAAAAGGTAAGGCAAGCCAAAGTGCTGTTTGTTCTCTCCAAGTCAACCCAGACAGACTGCAAAGACAAGCACCATACCTGTTCAAGGTGGCAAGGCACATCGCAGTATGTGTTACATGCCGAATCAGCACTTTCACTGTGGATTAAAGATAAGCATGGCTGTTTTAAACGTGGAGGGAAGCCACATGTGGTGGGATATGATGGAAAAAATGCATGATGCTGAAAGCAAAACTCTGTACCAGAGGAGCTGGGATGCACTTACATCCCCCAATCCTTATAAACACCATGTCACAGAGGACCAGACATTATTTAAACAGCTTTGGAGACTTCCTTGTTCTTGCCAGTAGCTCTGGGCATTTGCTAAACATTTGCTTAGAAATATTTGCTGGAAGCCCTATCAGCAGGAGCCAGGTACCGGTGAGCAGCTGGCTTCCTTCCCCGGAGCACTGTGTCCGGTCCCCACAGTGCTGGTGGTCAGGGCCCTCTCCATGGGAAGGACAAGCAGTAATTAGAGGAAGAACGTTTTGAAGTGCAAATCCAGTATACGAGAACATGACTAAAGAGCAGGCTTTATTCCCTGCACCTTTTAATTAGTTCTGTCTTGAATAGAAGGCATTGAAGTCTAATTTTCCAGAGTGAGGGTGAATAGAGAGGGTCTGTGAGTGCTCTGAAATGCACTGAAAATTCAGGTAAGAAAGTTCAGACAGAACAAGCAGATAAGATCCATCTTTCCAACCAAAGCAAAGCCTCTGGACAGCCCAAGGAAGCTGCTGTTCCCCGGGCGAAGGGTTGCCCTCCAGGTCAAACGTCATTTACCTTGCTCACTCGTGCAAGAATTTCTGCAGAGAGGGAAGCGAATTCTCAGACAAGCCCAACCCAGCCCCCGTGCCCCGTGTTATCTGTACAAAGCTGCATGGAGGGAAAAGCAGTATGTTCAGAATCCTTTGGGAGTGAAGCATTAAAAAAAAAGAAAGAAAACAGTGACACTGTTACAGACACGGACACACAGAAGCCTTTGTGTGCCAGAGCAAGGGAGCCAGCAGAGATATCTCCAGCAGTTTGCAGCAGCAGAACAAGGCTGGGATGGAATTAGCAACAAACTCATTGGGATGCAATTTAATCCCACTGCCCAAAGGCAGACCCCGCTAAATACTCTTGGTGGTGTGCTCTCGAACACCCACTGCCCTTAAGCATTAGTTGATCGCTCCATCTGAGGCAGGGTAGCTGTTTCTCCATCACTGCTAGGCAATGGGCTATCCCTGACAGTCTGCGATTAGGCAGGTAAGCGTGAAGAGCTCTTCCCCCCTGATTTGCCTGGTGCTGCTGGGAAGGAGGCACAGCAACCGCAGAGACAGGGCAGCTGGTTTATTGCAAACGTGGCTGGATTGTACCCTTGATAGTCCTGCCACGGGCTGGTTCCTCTGCTTCCTCTCCACACTGTCTCCAGCCCTTCCTGTCCAGTATGGGCTTTGAGATATGAATAAATAGCGATTAGCCCTAAGAGCAGAAGAGCAAAACACAGGCAGGCAAGCCAGCCAGCACCCCTCCCACACACACTGCAAGCCCAGGGGTCGTCAGATGGGTGAATCAATGAGGTCCCAAAGAGGTCAAGCCCTGCCCAGACAAAATGGGAAGCAGAGCAAGTCCTTGACCACAGCTTCTGTGATGGTGGTCAGATGTTTTTAACCATGCTGTTGTAGCCCAACCAACTCCCACCCCTCCTACAAATGAGGTTATAAATACCTATTTTGTCAGCTGTGCTATAGAAGCAAGTTCCTCAGCTAGCGGAGAGAAAAATTAATCACCATGTGAACAACTCACTGAACTGTACTCAGACCTTTAGCGTCAGCTGTCTTTAATAGACAGGTGCTCAGCAAGGAAGAGCTCGGCTTCCTCCAGGGCAAGGAATATTACAGAGCTGTGTCGCCAAGGCAGAGGCTGCCTGGCCCCGTTTTCCTGAAGAAGCGGCAGCATTAGCGTTTCACACGTGCATACGGCTTCGCTGCACCAGATGTCCACACTTGTCTTTTATAGACTCCTACAGCAATGGATACCAGAGTCCAAATATAGAAAGGATTCCTAAGGCTAGTTCTGCGCTTACCTGAGATTTATTATACTAACGACCCTGTTCTCGTATTAGTCAGTGTAATCTGTGAAACATTCAAAATAAAGCCTTCAAGTGCCCTGGAAACCAAGATATACGATAAAGGCCAGACAAGGGCAGCAGCTCTTCAGTGACCTTCTGTCACTGTTGCATTCAGAGCTCAGCCAGCCTATTTGGTTACTCTAATTAAAACATTTCTGCTTTCTTTTTTAGCAAAGCTTATTCATCTGAAATTGTGCATAAAAGCCTTACAGGATGCACTTCAGAAGTGCTGCAAAAGGGAGTGAAAAAACAGGATTGCTATTCTTCTAGACCAGCGCTAGTCAGGCTTTTCATCAGAAAAGGGAGCAACTAGCTAGAAAATGAAACAGACCGTGATGCAAGATGTCAGGGTATACTCTGCAAAAAGACATTCTTCACTGAGACACCTCAGGACTTGCTGGAATTTTCTGGCTATTGCCAGACAAAAGCATTTGAGCAAACAGCTCGGCCAGGGGAGCAGCAAGCCCTCAGCACGGCTCCCCATGCTGCAGAGACTGCAGAATTCTGATGTTTCATCCATTATTCAGCAGCTGCTGCCAGCTCTCATTCACATATATCACCTGGGCATAAATAAGTAAAACACCATACATACAAACCTATGACAGTGGAGAGCACTAAAAGCTAACGAGCAAGCCGGCTTCATGCATTTGCTTGTACTACAGTCTGACACTGACCATTTCACCAGCACTTGTCATGCTGGAATCCAGATCTTGGACCATATTTACTCAGTTACACACCAAAGAAGCCGTTTCACCTTCTTTTTCAGCGACAATTATCATCTTTTTGCCTAGACAAATGCCCCTCCTAACCTTCTCCTGTAAATATTTTTAGAGTACTAGAATAGCCCTATATTAATTTCCATTAAAAGGGTTTGTACAGAGTATGGCATGTTCCAGCCTCTCACTACTGCTTGCAAGCATCTTCATAGCTCAGCTGTATCTTTACTTCTTTTCTTGGGACCAACCTAACAAAAAAGAATCAATCTTTTCAGTGTTGCTGCTCATCCAGTGGAGATTCCTGCACCCGTAGACTTTCTATGCAGCCTTAACTTCAAGCTAGGCTAAGCCCTGAAGTAGTAGATCCTGCTTAAGGGCCTGCCTCTTTAGTTAAGGCACTAATCACAGCTAGACTTTATGATTCTCATTCCTGACCTGCTTCCAGTATCACTGCACTATGCCAGGCAGATAAAACCACTCTGCATTCTCACATCGCCAGCTAATCCTGGGAAAGGCTTCTGGATGCTACCCTGCTCTGGAGAAAGACGCTGCATAATACTAGCTGGTGCAGTTTGATACTTCGCAAAGTTCAGTTTCTTTCTTCCTCTTCTCAGAATCAGTAGCTCTCACGGTCATGCCACAAAGCTGTTGACCCAGCATAGGCAAGCAATAGCGGTACCCAAGATAGCCATAGCTCGTACATTAAAAACAAACACAAAACACACACTCACAAGTTTAGTTATATAGAACCACATTCAAGTGGCACCATAATCGACCAAACTGGAAACTAAACCTTAGGGAAACAAACAAACAAACAAAAGACACGCTTTTCTCTCCACCAGGAGGTAAAATTGTCACTTGGCCACACAGTACTACAAAGAAAAGAAAAATAAGTAAGTAGTGGTCAGGAGTACTCTTAAGCCAGGTGGTCTTCTCTATCAGCGCATTGTATAAGTCATTGCAACTTATTTTATATACCAAAGGCTTTGGTATTTTATATATCAAATGTTTATGGAAAAGAATCTTAGAATTAAAAGTAAATAATACTATTGATTGGCTTTTGGACATATCAAAACATCACAATCTCTTTTGATATATTTATGCAGAAAGTAGCACATTTAAGATTACTTGAAGATTCATTTTTCATGGGACCTATTACAGTAACAGATGTTTAACCCTTCTTAGAGTGTTGATGACACTGTTAAGCATACAAACATTTTCATGGTCTGAACTGCCTGTATCTCTTTGAGGTGCTCCAGGAAATTCAAGTATCTTTGAGTTTCACACCAGAGCAAGAGGTTTCTAAGGCAGCAAAATAAAATGCAGACATTTCAGAACTTATTAGGTCAGCAAAACTGACCCAAGTACTTAAGAGTTCATTACAGCATAGGGAAGTCAAGAACAGCCTTTGCTCAAACTATAAAGCCAGACTCACTTATCTGATTTTCAGCTTACTGGAAAGCAACAGAGATTTTAAAGCAGCAGCTTATAGCTAGGCTACACACGGACACATTTGTATTGAGGAAAAGTAATTTCAAACTTGGCAGCGTGCACAAATACGTCCAAGGACTACTACTTCCCTGTAATGCTAACAACCTGGATAATACATTCTTCAAAATCAGCAGTAGAATTAAATTGTTCCTTTTGGAAGCAGGGCATGTTTCTGGATATTCACCTTAGCTGCTTTCCATTAACAGTTTCCTCCAAAAGGAAAAGATTCCTTTCAATTTGTTCGGTTTACTATCTTACCTTCAAAATAGCACCTGCCTTGACTTCAGCCACATTTCATAGAGGATGAGATTATCTCCAAGACTTCTGCTTATCTGTGAATGTTTTGAACACACTGCCAGAACTTTTCTGCTCGACATAGAAGAGAGGGAGACCTCTTAAATCAAAGAGAACATTACCTGGAGGTCAGTAGCACCCTGGAAAGGGCACAGCTTATATCCGCCCAGCACCTGCGTCGGCTCATCTCCATCCATCAGGATCTAACAGAGCAGAAAGTTCAGCTCACTGGCCAAGTCAAAACTCTCCCCATACATGAAGTCTAAGGGAGGAAACCAGAAGCACGACCTCCTGCAGCAGGGGCTTTTCTCCCAGGTTGAGGGACACACCCAGTGAAGAACAACCATGATCAGCTGTCTAGCAAGAGCTCGGCTGAAGAGGCCTCATTGTGCATCAGATTTTCACTCAGAATCACCCATAACATGGTTTCTTCTGACTGCTCCTTCAGCCTCTGTTGAACTCTTGCAGTCAGCATCTTCACCTCCTCTTTAGACCTCTTCCAGGAAAGCATGGTTTTCTCTTGTTCTTACCTTACACCTTCTTTCAGGAAAAATACCCCATGCTTGAGTCTTCTGGCTCATCTCTCTCCTTACAGCTTCCTTCTTGTCCTGTGCTAAACTCAGACCTCTGCCAAGCTTTTTAGTAACTACCCTCTTTTCTAGCCTACAGGTCTTTCTTCAGCCTATTCACATGGCAGACCTGTGTAGTCTGATCCGAGCCTGCTGCACACACAAGGGGATGCCAGCCTGGAATTTGTTCTTCCCCTTGGAAATTTTGGGTCCAAGTCACAGTCAAGCAACAAAACAGCTCTTGACATAGCTGATTGTTTACAAATACAGCAGGTAAATCTCACAGACGTGCACATCACTGTAAAAACATGGGCTACGCAGGGCAGCCTGGCTGCTAGAGTGCATCTACCTCCAAGCATTTTAGAAGACAGGTAGTATTTGTCAAATCCTACTTTCCTTCAAATGTCTGTCAGGAGCAACACAGCTATGGCCAACCACGTGTTGAGCAGAGGAATAGCCTAGGAGTGCTTTTGAGTCCCAAACTGCCCCAGGAACCTGTTTTGTTTGTGCACCTGATTGGCCAAGATGAAAGGAGCATTCCAGACACACAGACAGGAACCTCACCAGGACAGCTCTGCTTCACAGATCTTAGCCTTCACCACACCTTTGCATAACATTTCCACTCCCTGCTGCGAATGGAAGATGACATGGGTGATCAGAAATTCTGCCCTAGTGGGGAAGCTTCAGAGAAGTCAGTAGGAGCACACCAGAATTAAATCCCTGCAGAATTTAACCCACTGATGTATTTCCATGTGCTTTTCTGCTTACCATAAGCAAATTCTCTCTCTGGTGTTTCTAGAGCTAAAGCTCACCACTTGAACTGTACAAAAAAGTTCAAAAACCCCAAACACCTGGCTGCAATTTCTGCTCTGGAAACCTGGTTTGTCTTTTTTTTTTTTTTCTGTTAAACAGAAAAAGAGAGTGATATGTACTCTGCAGATGTTTAAAGTTTCCAGAAATAATTCTGTTTCAGATAATATTCAATATTCTGAGTCTTCCCGTGAAAAAACACTTGCTATCACAAAAAACAAACACACACCACCAAAACACACCGAAGAAGAAAGCAGGGAAAAAACCCCAGAGAAACAAGAAAAAAAATAAATTATTGATTCCCAGGGTTTTTTGGTGGAAAAAAACCACTCCAAGCTAAAATGAGATCTTGGTGGCATCCCTCTGTACCTGTGATTCTTCACTCTCTTGGAAATCATTGCAACCTACCAGCTCTTCCATCACTGTCTGACCTCGACCTTGGGTCCTCCGCACTGCTTGCTGGCTGCCAGATGAAAAGTCAAGACACAGCAGGGTAAACAAGGTAATCTCAGCTGGCAGGGATCAACGCCTCGGAAACGCCTGCTCACCAGTGAGCTAAAGAAATCGCTGCACAGGAAGACGCGCGTCAAGGTTTGCAAAGAGACTACAAAAACAGGCTGGAAATTAGTTGATCCTAAAGATCTCTGTATACACTGCAAAGCTTTCGCTCATGCTGGGGGAAAAGCTGTAGGCCTGTTTCTCATTCCAAGGGAATTAGCCATCCTGCTCTTGCATGAGTCAATCCCCTCTGCCAGGGCACAGCCTGGGTAGGAAATGGCATGGATCTGCTTTACCCGCTTAAACTTTCCCAAAGCAGCTCCTCTGCAGCTTGACAGGCTCTTTTTGCAGGAACATCCACTAAGTATCTGCTTACCCTGCCACAGGGTCAGAAAAACAGCAATACAAAACGTCAGATCAAGCTTATCAAATTGGGAAGGGTTTCACTATTTCTCTTGGGCATCAATCTGTACCTCACAGAGGCTAGTTGTAATGGTGTAAGCGTCAGCAGGGAGAGGGGGAGACATGACGTTTGCTGTTGTTATTGCCTCAAGAAAATTCTCCAAACAGCTGATGCTTTTACAGCTTGGCTGTGGGGAAAATGTCAGGTTTCTCACCTTGATTGCAGTCAAGGAGAAAAGCTGTATCTAGAGGATACCCACCCAGAAAGTTTAGGAGGCACATGCATGTGTGGCTAAGGGTGCCATCTCACAAACACCATCTTTGCAGGAGCCGATTGGCTCAGTAAAGCAATCAGTATTGCCTGGTGGCAGTTTAGTCTACCTTTGGTTCTCCCTGGATAAGTTTCCATAACATCAAACCACAGCTGGGACTAACTGGCACCTTTGCCAGTCAGAAGAGAGAAGGGAGTAGAGATGCAAAGAGGCAGGGCAGGCTCCAGCTGGGGGGAAGCCAGTCCCGTTTCACCCCTGTCAGGGAGCTGGTCCACTGGATTTAACTGGACTCTGCATTTTAGACAATACTTGATAAAAACAGAGGTTGTGTTCTAGTACTACCTATACTGAGATCATATCCAAGCTTAACTTCCAGAGCATCAGAAAGAAAGACCACCAATTCCTCCACGAGGGATAAATTTCCTTTATTTAAGTATAAGGAAGGTGGCCAATTAGAAATTGTCATAGATCTGAATTCTTGCATAACAGTAAGCCACACAACCAAGGCAAGATGCCCAATTTGAACATAGCCTTTTGGTTTTTTTTTTTTCTAAGATAATAATATGAAGGCTAAAAAGAGATTTGAAAATAAGGATTTAAAGTAGACTGCTCGCTGTGTTACAGCTGGCCAAGACAAGGTACAGCTACAGTGCAGAATATGAGAAAGGAGGCTGTATTTTAAGAAGAAATTAGCCTAACGTTCAGGAATGCAAAGTAGGAGCTGGGGCTCCACCAGACACTGGCCTCTTGCCTCAAACATGGCCTCTGCATATTGTCAATACAGATCTCTCTCCCAGCTCTTGGACTACATCCTGTATCACTTATTGCTAAGGAAACCCTGAGGGGTTTAGAAATTTCATATTACAACTTGAGAAGGCGTCTTCTTAGAAGCGAAAAAAAAATTAAAGCAAAGACATATAGGCTTTAACCAAAGAATTAATCACAATAGGCCAGATTCCCTCTGGAAGCAGAGCTCTGCTCAGGGCCGGAGCAAACAGACATCACCCTCAGGCGCATGGGAAAGCTCAGCCCAAGCCTGGTAAGAGCAGCAGTCCAGGGAGCGCGCTGATTTATGCCCTTGGCCTAAATCCCCACAAGGCCACCGTGGGCAGAGGATCAATCATACCCACAGCATTCCCTGACTCACAGCAAGAAAACAGAAGTGAGAACTGGATCCAAGAGTTTGCCAGAAGAAGTTTCCAGGCTAACAGGAGATTTACCACCAGTCACTTGTAATTGGAAACTAGCCCACAGTTGCCCTGAGGAGACAACTGGCCTTTAGATTGGAAATAGATACAGCCACATTGGCAAGTGCTGCTAGAATAGATGCAGCAACAGAGATTTTGCTGGTAGAACTCACCTTTTTTTCCTGTCGGTATGGCTTATTTCACCAGCAGAACCAACTGCTCCAGGGGCTTCCACCAATATTTAAACGTCACAAAAAAAGAAAAGAAAATTTGCCTGTCTGTGTAGTGTCATTATCCTGGCAACAACTCCACAAGTGTGTGGAACAGCTTTAAATGGCACCAGTGGGCAAGACCTTAGTGGGTAATCCAAGTCTACCCCCGTGGAGAAAGGCAGCGCGTTGCCTTTGTGACACCTGAACTGCCCCTGCAGGCTCTGTCTGGGCTCCTTGAGCAGGGCTCAGAGGATGCCCAGGCATCACCCTCACGCTCTGCCCGAGGATGCGGTCCCACCTGCCTGGGGTAGCGCTGACATGACAGACAATAGCTCCCGCATTCCAGGCAGGTACAGTTTTCACATTCGTGGACACAGATTTGTAGCCAAGACACAGATGGCATCATTATTTGCTTTTCTTTGGTTTCCTGAAGTTTAAACACCACTAGGATGAGGCCCTATCAGGCCATGGTTTGTCTGAAATTGTCATTATCTCTAAAGCATACGTCACAATGTCAAGATGGAAATAAATTTAGCAGCACTTTACCCAGACATCAGAAGAGGGAACCATCTAAGAAGGTTAACAGAAAAGTAGATGAGGCAGAAAACTAATCCAGGATGGAGTGGGGGAAATGTCGCAACAGTGGCGCAGAAAGCTTTGGGAATGGCAAGTTTGCCTCGAGTTGCCATTTCCACAGGACAACATGGAATAGCTTATATGCAAGACAAGGGGCATCACAGCTATTAGCTTAAGGTGCTTAACTCCACAAGGTGTGTCAGGCTATCTGTGACTATAAAGATAGTCACCAACAATTATAGATCATGAGCAGGTACCATCTGTTTCTCTTAAGCCCCACAGCAGGCTGGATCTCAGATCAGATTTCTATCAGCCAGTGTCAGATGACACTGGATTTATACCCTCTGTGAGAGAGCTCCCCATCTGCCTTGCCAGCTCTAACAGCCTAATGACAAACTCTGAAGCTGGGAGTTATTTTACCAGGAGCGCACAGGAGTGGGAAGTAGTAAAATTTCATCAGAGCATCCGGTGGAGCAGAGCTTTCTCTCCTTCCTGTGGATGCTAGTAAATAATAATGAACCCCATTTCAGTTAATAACTACCAGGTGCCCCAGGCCACCAGCACCCAATTCCCAGGACAAAGACACATGGTATTTCCACAGCGTCAGGCAGCTGCTCCATCTACTGGATTAAGCCCACATCCAAGGCAGCTTAGTGCTACCCATGCATCATGAAGACAGCCCGTGGTGTCAGTCAGTGAATCATAACTATGAATAATATTAGCAAGCCTCAGGGAAGTCATGGGTACTATGGGGGTCCTAGTGTTGTGGGTGAGTTGAGTCACTGGAATGTGGAATAAGGATTAAAAAAAGGGTAAGGCTGGGGGCAGGCTGGCTGGTCTCCAGTTATTCTTAGTTCAGTCAAGCACTTGAAAGTTAACTTGTGAAGTAATGTGACCAAAGCCAAACTGTAAATGAAGTTCCTTAAAATACATAAACAAATTAGCATTGATGCTGCTGTTTCTAGGTTTCTAGAGTACGCCAAATGTCGAGTGACTGATGGTGCATACAGAAAGCCTGGCAACAAAGGAGATCAGTTATTTGCTGAAACAGAAGCACATCATGGAGTTTGGCTTTAGACAGAGCTGAATGCCAGGGTGTTCAGTCTTCCACAGCAATAGACACAGTCAGCTAAGAGAAGAAAAAATTTTCTGTACCACTCCGCACCTTGTGCGGTCATTTTTGCTAGAATGGAATAGAAGAATTTTTTTTTGTTTAATACTTTCACCGCACGCAGCTTCAAGTGGCTGCACAGAGATGCAAAATACAAAGCTTTAGCCTTAACTGCTGTTACAAATAAACAAAAGTTTCAGGAAAAGATAGAGATAGTTTTCTTTAAAGTGACCATCATTCTTGGGTACTGGGTAGGATAATTCAGATGAGATACACTGTGGAGATTTGATTTCATTTGTTTCTTTTTCTCCCAGAGCAGATAGCATTTCTTCCTATAAAATCTCAAAAACCCAAGGTGTGATAAAAATGAAGGTTGGGACAGGTCAGACCAGTAATGAAAATGATGTCAGAGTAAATCACATCTGATACAGAGTCATAACTTCATCAGTTGAGGCAAACTCCTCTATATAAAAAGGCTATGTATATCACAGGTACTAGTGTACAAAGTTTTTTAGTCAATATCACATTTACAAAAAGATTTCTAGTTGAGAAGGATTTCATTTTGGCAATCAAGGACAAGATTCATATTTTATTCCCAACTGGAATGAAGAAACTGTGTGATAATGGGTTAGCTGTCATTTCCCCATCTATGTGATGGTTACTATACTTTAAGGACAACGCCTTTATCACAGCAAGATCACTTGCATCCCAAGATGGAAGGTTCTGCATAAACATAAAATATCATTAGTCTTAAAATGAAATGACTTACAGCACCTGAAAACTAAATTATCACCTTTTTCCACCTGGATACATTTCATACTCTGAGAGGTGCCACTTGGAGGAATTCTCAGAATAGGGAAGAAAAATGTGTGGCCTTCCTAAACCTTGCTATAATGGGAGTTATCTTTTGGATCCTGAATAGCAGTGCAGCTGTTTCTTCCCATCTGCTGCTTTCTCAGTTCGGTGGGATCTGCTGAGGACAACCAGCTCCTGTCCTCCTTTCTGCTCTTTAGGCCTTTGTCCCAGCTTTTACCCCAAGGACAGGGGTAGGTCTTTTGCCACAGATATCTTTGATCTGAAAACACAACTGCCCTGGCTGCCTGCATTGACACTCTCATTCCTAACCCCTGAATGATGGTGGGAGCAATGAGATTAGCCAAGAGGACTGCATGAGATTAGCCACACACCCCACCCCATTTTCCTCATCACTGTTACACTTGTCCTTCTGCCCCAGCTCTCCCTCTTATTTTTAATATTTCTTTATTGTGTCTGGTCCAAGCAGACTGCAAATGCGAAGTCTCCACATGTGGTTGGGGGTCTCTGGCCTGTCTCACGACATGTGATAATAGACAGCTATAAGAATCTCACAGTAGCACAGCCCTTTCTCTGCAAGGAAAAACTCTCCCAAACCTGACTAGCAAAGTAGTTTGGAGCACTGTGCAGCCACCAATCCAAGTCGAGCCACAATACTAAGCATTGCGTTAGATGTCCTAGCAGATTCTGCTCCTACTGCCTTGCAATGATTGGCAGAGATGTCTATCAGCAGAAATCTGAGAGACAGCTATATCAAAACACAGAGGTGACATGCACAGAGCCTTTTTTTGTTATAAATAGGATGTCATTACAGCTCTGTTACATGCAGTGATAAATACCACTTAAGGATATTAACTTTGCAGTATCATCAGTGATATAGGAGAAAAATCCAGGGCATTTCCACTTAAAACGCAGGATGCTGCTGGTGTTGTGTAGCCAGGGACTGCTTTATATTTCTTGTGGATTTCATAATTACAGTAAGAAGATAAAGGACTCTCCTTTGAGCTTGCAGGCTCCTACTGAGCTTGGTTCTGTGGTGAGAGTTAGTGGAACCTGATGCCTTTCTTGAACAAACAGTCTCTGTCTATGCAATGTGTACACGGCTCAGTGAATTTACCGAGGGTGATTTGGGAGCACATCAGACTGCTTTCCACCCTCTGTACTAACTCCTCAAACTGACGCCCGCCCTGTCACCGGTTAATTTAGGAAGAAGGTCTGGGCAAACAGAGTGATTATGGGTATGGTATCTTTTACTTACTGTAGTGAAGTTAATACCGCTCATGGAGATTCCTTAACTGCAAAAAAACCCCAGCCAACCACCAAAAGAACAACAAAACCAAAAAGGCTGAAAGCCTCCAAACCCTTGCAACATAGGCAGAATGAGGGTGAACCACGCAGATTCCCACTAACTCCTTCCCTGACCCAAAAGAAATTAATCTTTGTGCCCAGTCCATCAAGCTCTCTGCTAAGACAGGTCTCGAGGGTGCCAGATGGTGACAATCAGTACACAACTTCGATGTCTCAGGATCAAAAAGAGTTCATGGCATTTTGTGCTAGCCGAGGCGGTGGCGAGCTCAGCCTTGAGCGTACAGGCAGTGCTGTAAACACAAGCCTGGGGTGCAGAAGCCAGGCCCATGGAGCCATGTTTTGGGTCCTCCTCACACTGTGCTGAGTGCAGGCAGGCTGAGTCTGGGGCTGGCAAACAGCTCGGGCTCAGCTGCAGCCTGCCCTAGGAGTTGCTGGGGCAGGCTGGGTTGCTCTTTGCAAACAGAAGATTTTGTGCCCATTAAATCACACCTTGTTTACAACTGCACAAGTTAGCAAACAGCCGTTCCTGTGACCATCTTTATTCCAGATGTTTTGCACCCTACCCATCTGGATGCGTAAGGGAATGCTGTCTGAGCTACAGTCTCCAAAAATGCTACTAATGGTGTGATTTGTGCCACCATCTTAAAACATTTGTTACCTTTTCTGCCCATGCATGGCAGGATCATCATGGATATTTTTCTCTTACTTACCACCGAGTTGAAGCTTTTTTTGAAATACTATTATCTTTCAAGGAAAACAATACCATTACGCGCACAGCACAATCTACACAATCTCAGCCAGGGGCCAGTGGAGTAATATAGTGCATATCCCAGCTGCTATTTCTTAGACTAGGATTTAAAAGTCACTCATACTGAATCCACGCCCAGTGCAAGTCTGATCCAGATTAGACATGGTCGCATAAACACATTTCTGTCAGGAGCTGGTGCACACGATACAGAATTTGTACACTTTACAGAATAGCTAGATGCCAAAGCATCTGTCCTGCTGGTACAGATAAGCAGTAACTGATCTACCAGAGCCTGCTGAAAAATAGGTGATACATTGATATGTTTTTAAGAAACTTGAAGCAACAGAATACAGCTATATTGCACCATCAGTTTGTGTCACCTGGTTGTAAGCATTTTTGATCTGATTTTAGGAAGATCTGTGTATCTTCCTAATAACAGCAAAAGAAATGATGCTTTGCTGATGCACACAGCTCTCCTCACACAGCAAAACTGTGTGTTAAGCTCCAAACCATCTCTGATGCTTCTCCCCAGGTGCCGCCATGCAATTGTTCACCTGATTCACCGTGAAACCTCCCAGGCTCAAGGACTGGTTTACTCAAAAAAGAGTGATTAAACTGATTCAGTTAATCCTTCAGAAACTCCTCTGGGGACACGGTTGAATTCATTTATAACATTTATGGCTTAGAGCAACTTATCTTTCAGTTATAGTAAGTTAATTGTGATATCAATTTAAAACTTTGCTTGGCAGTTTATTAAATTGAAACCAAGACACAATTACTATTACCCACAGTTGTTGTATTTCCAAGTGATGTTTTCCATAACAGATTACAGTTAATTCAGTTCAACTATTTGTACAGATCAGCCCAAAATCCCCTGCCCCAATTACACGGCCTTTCCTTTCAAATGTTGAGCAATGCACAAACAAATAATCCATCTGTCCCTCTGGTAAACAAAAGGGTAACACAAGCAGTACTCGATCCTTTTTTTAAAGCATCAGCTCAACACTCCAAAAATATGTTGAGGAATCAGAGAAACAGCAGCAATAAAGAATTTGACCCACAGATTTTCCTTTTCAGTCCATCAGCCCACAGCCCCTCTAAGACCCCCAGGTTTAAGTACAGCGAGTTTACTGAGTGCTGGGTTTCACATACTTATGTTTGCTATGCTTGTCCCAGCCGCTAATTAAGGCCTGTGTGGTGTAACAACACCCAAGGAATAAAACTATTAGCTACTCTTACAACACACAAGGCAACAGGCTTGTGTTTCCCAAAGCTTGGAGCTGACACAGTTGAAAAGATGTTGAAATCAAGGCAGCAGTTGTGCTGAAAGCAGATGCTCCTGCGATGGTGATCACACCACACTGGTTTCACTCCTGACCAGCACCTTCAGATTTATTAGGTATAAAATCTAACTAAATTAAACAGAATTGAATTTATTAAATAACATTAATGAAAGAAAATTTGTTCTCCTTGCTAGGAGGAGAGGAGCAGCAGGGAAGGCAGCCCCTGCACTCTCACCTGATGGTGCTGCCGGTGCAAAAACAAGCAGCATCAAACTGCTTTGCTGACTTAGCTCGGCTTGTTGAATCAGAGCATCGTCCACTGCAGACCTGGCAGGAAGCAGCCTGGGACTTGCTGGTCAGCCAGTTTGGGAAGCAGGGTGCTCCCAGGCCAGGCAGAGGCTGCTGGGGTGTGTGGGACAGGAAGCTCGCGCTGCCAGGGTGCAGAGCGGGGCTCGCTGCCAGCACCCCTCAGACCCCAGCACTGCACAGCTGCTCGCCAGCACAGGGGCAGGGAGCCAAACAGCTTTTGGAGCTGCTTTCTTTTACAGCTCTGCTCTTCACTAGCAGAGGAACCGATCGAGGGTGAGGGGATTAAAGCAGGCTGAGCCAGGCATGTGAGTGTTCCAGGGCATCGTCATGCTGCACCTTCCAGGGGACAGTCTGCGGGTTCAGGAGAGGCTGATGCCCGCAAGAAAACCAAGTAGCTTCAGGAGAGGTGAACGGCTCCAGTCACCCCTTTTCCACCCCATTTAAATGGCAGCTGGCCCTGGCCAGCACTGCTGTGCAGAGTGAACACTGCTCTTGTCCTGCCGTCCTCTGCCACCTGCTCTGCTTCTCCTTACAAAGGTTTTTAGGACTTTTTCTCTACCTCGCAGGGGCTGATCTGGGTTTGACAGCTCCCTGGAGGGTGTCCGTATGCTGCTCCTCCAGCACTCCTGCTGTATTTCAGCTTGGTGATCAGGTGGAGGGCTCTTTCTTGATTTCATCACCAGTGGAAAGATCTTATCCATTTCACAAGTACTAGTTTTTAAAGTCTTGTACTATTTTGGGAGGGCACCATGTGTCACAGCTGTACAATGAGCTATGTCAAATTTTTCATTTTGTTTTGGCTGGATTTCTTTTCAGAGTTGAATTTAGCATCAGTTTTCCCTGGCTTGACTTTTTTCTGGGGTTCATTTTGGACAGTTTGTGCTGCGTGGGCAGAGGACTCACTTCATTGCTGCTGTTTGCCTTCCAACAGACTAGTTGGATTAAGAGGAGAGTGGCCAGCAGGTTGAGGGAGGTTCTCCTTCCCCTCTACACTGCCCTAGGGAAGCCCCATCTGGAGTACTGTGTGCAGTGCTGGGCTCCCCACTTCAAGAAAGATGAGGAGCTGCTGGAGAGAGTCCAGAGGAGGGCTACAAAGATGATGAGGGGACTGGAGCATCTCTCCTACGAGAAAAGGCTGAGGGAGCTGGGCTTGTTCAGCCTGAAGAAGAGAAGGCTGAGAGGGGACCTTATAAATGCCTATAAATATCTGAAGGGTGGGTGTCAGGAGGATGGGGCCAGACTCTTCTCAGTGGTG
>Ga0065711_1037607_pt1 | contig 19665 bp, 9 predicted proteins | sample Hoacrofraction12_FD_59098 | JGI IMG/M metagenome (GOLD analysis project Ga0065711, IMG submission 59098) | Hoatzin crop microbial communities from Cojedes, Venezuela - Epithelial fraction 12 v2 (version 2) | ecosystem: Host-associated > Birds > Digestive system > Esophagus > Crop | place... | reverse complement strand
AGATCCTGTGCAGCCTACTGTAGGTGACCCTGCTTCGGCAGGGGGGTTGGACTAGATGACCCACAGAGGTCCCTTCCAACCCCTACTATTCTGTGATTCTGTGATTCTGAATAAGATTCCATAGCTTCTGAGAATCAGGTGACTTCTCTGAGTCAGAAGCTGGGTGCTTCTCAGCAGTTGTTTGTTATATATAGTCCCTATATATATTGTACCTAAACTAAAAATGGCTCAGGTATGTCTTCTCCAAAGCAATCAGATTTCCTAGCTGATATTAATGCTTAGCCTGCATCCTCTCCCATTACCAGTGACTAGTAGCAGGAGGGTAATGGGACAGGTACATAGCTTTAGGAGTTTTCCTTCCCACAGTTCAGATCTCATTCAGATCTTTCAAAATTTTCCTCTCAGGTACCCCAGCATGATTCCTGAGTTACTCTGAATTTCCACTTTGGCAATTAACAACATTGACTCTCGTGTTGCGTCCATTCTCTCTCTGTTTTTACGGTCACTTCTGCGAGGAGGCAGAGACACCAAGTAGCTCCCAGTATGTACACAACTTGGGTTTTTTCCCCCGAGAACAAATTATATCAATAGAAATCCTTCTAATTCAGCTACAATTCTGAAGGAAAAAAAAGAAGATTTCTCATTTATATTCACACTTTTACATTGTCCACTAACAAAAAAAAACAACTCTCCACTTCCTCAGTGGTCCCTTTAAAGCTGGTGTTACAATTAGAAAATCATATGAAGAACGAACAGAAGTTATCCAAACAGAGTAAACAAGTAGTTTTCTCTGCAGCAGAGCTAATGACCCCCTACTGATTTATACATCTGAAGGGGGAAACATTCCATGGGGAGTCTTTCATGTCTTTTAAGGACAGTAGCCTCCCCTTTGATGAGGTTCCCTAAGAGGGTTTCTTTCCTCTAGAAGGACTCTTTTTTTTTACAGAAGGTATAAGAACTTAGTGTCTGTAAGATTTCTATCCCTTTATTAAATTTGGTAGAAATGGATCACTAGACAATTGAAAAATTAGGTGGGCAGACAAGCATTAAGGTACTAAGGCACATGTATTCATATGCCTTCACAAACATAATACACACACAGGCACGCACACACATATATGCCTGTTACTGCATAAGTCTTATTTCCTTAAGCAAGCAAAATAAAAATGCCTTCACAGAAACACACACAAAAAAGTCCAATAAATAACACTCATCCTCTGCGCTTTCATTAGAGAAGATTAGTTTCAACAAAACAATAATTTAGAAGCAATTATTAATATTTCATACAAGCAGACTACCCATTGCCTACTAACAGAGACTGCACGCAACTATGCTATAAAGCTCCAGGAAACAACAAGAAGAAAAGCAAGGTAAATCACCACCTTTTATTTATGTTATTTGTACTCTTCCAATTATGAAAATCCATTTAACGGACGACAATCCCAGCAGGATTACAAAGGGCCTGTGTCAGCAACTCCAGCTGTTCCAGCCCTCCCCTACAAACACATGCCGTTGCTGCTCTCAATTACTCAACTTTCTTTGCAATCACCCCCATCTCCAGCTCCCCACCTAGCCAGAGAGGACTCCAGGCAGCAATATCCTCCTCTGTCCCCATGACCTAGGACAATATGGGATAGGCCACGGCACCACCTGTGCCTGCTATCAAAGTCACACTTCTAGCTGTGCCCGCGAGGCAAGCATTAAAAATAGTTGGCAACATTGACAGCTCTAAGTCAAAAATTCATGGGAGGCTCTTTCAGCTTGCTCGGCTGTGTTTTCACTCAGTAATTTCCAATCTTTTCTGTGCCTGTGCAAATAAGCAGCTCATCACACCCAGCCACCGCCGCACCTTCCCCACCGTCTGCTCGCTGCCCTGACCTTTTTGCTGCTGGTACCTTGGGACCATCCGCCTCAGTCAGCAGAGACCGTGGGTGATGACGTCCATACAAACCAGACCTACTGCTGGCACCGGGCTGAAAGGTTGGCTTCTGTGTTTAGAGTGAAAAATGCTGAAAGCCTTGAAGCACATATCAGCAGTAAAACTTCTACTGATATAAAAACTGATACAGGGGAATCGCTGCAAACGCATATTGTGAACGCTGCCATACCCACTTAAATCTAGCTTGCATCTTCTTTGTTCGTACCGGTATCTATCAATTGAAACCAAAATTTAGTCAATATAAAGCAATATTCGCAGATAGATTTCCACAGATTTATCTAACAGTGTGACTTAAAACTGGCTTGGTTAAACTCCTGTAGGTTTTGAGGCTAGAACAGGCATAAATTGCCAGTATGATCTTTCTGACTGCCAGAGTAGAAAAATTATATATTCTAAAGAATACTAATCATCTAAAAGAATTCTAAAATTATTCTAAGTGAAAATTATCATCTCTTTGGGAGATGAAAGTTATACAGGCAAGCTTCATTAAAATGCATAATTAGGTACAGGAAATACAAAAGACTGATCATAAAGCAGCACAGACTAAAGCCCTGAACTACTGAAGGTATTCCTGAAGGATTATCCCACAGTCTTAAAAAGGTGATTTGGATTTGATCAAGAGATTTTAAACCAGTGAAGAAAATAAGTAAAATTTAGGTTGTAGTTATGCCAGCAGGAGCTTGGTAACTTAACTGTTGTAAGAACTTTGTTCTACATTTATAATATACAGTGAAATCTGCACATTGGCATTCAGGATGAAAGCAGTACATATGCAACTTTAACTTATCTGCTTTTCTGTACGTTCACAGCATGAAAGATGTTCTTCCTCCAACTTTCGATCAGCTCCCTCCTTCTCATATCACCACCGACAGTTCAATTCCATTATTTTTCCCTTTGACAAGTCTAGGGCGAGAGAGGTAATGAAAAGAAACTGCACTGCTGTATTTGTACCTCGGCGCAGACCCCTGTTGCCTTGTTATTCTCCCTCTCTTTCTTCTCATGCATTCCCTGTTATCCAGCGTTGTAGCATGTGATGGTCATCTGTGTCATCATGAATACAGCTCTTAGGACAAGGAGGTTTTGGAAGGTGCCTACCATATTCTAAGTGCTCGCAAAAATATAAATTCTAATATTGTGCAGCCATACCTGGCCACTTTACCTTAAATCCTTATCACCTGTGGGCAACAACGTAAGTCTGGGAAGTTAGCAGCGAGCTTAGTGAGTGCAAGGATCGATAATTAAAACAGCAATTTCTGTAAGATTTTCAGAAATGAAACAACACAACACTTTGTCTATCAGCCAACTAAAGCAAGTCCAGTCATTAGTTAAGCTGTTTACAAATCTGTAACTTCACTGTTTTCAGCCAAAAACTTCTTTGACCAGCAGGCTAAGACAAAGCCTGCTGAAGCTAGTTCAGACAACACCAGTTCCAGAAGAAAGACTGCAATTAAAGGGGCAGATGTAATTTACCAGGCTAAATTAAATACTAGAAAGATACTTGGGACAGGATAGGATGCAATCATTTATTATTCATAGCAGATTGGTATTTATTTCCATCTGCAGTATTTTCCTACTAGAATAACAGTGGTGCAGTTAAACAGAGCATGGTCTATAGACAGTTTAGCAAATCCTGTAGGTTTTTTCACTGATAGTATCGCCGCCTATTAAATTTTGTGAGTTTTAGAATCACTTTTATAAAACTTGTATTTGATTAGTTTAACCTTTTCATTTCATGTCCCAAATTAACTTCTGCAGGATATTTCAGTAAGGAAAGGCTTCTTTTTAAACAGCTAGAAGTCAAGTCCTTGTTGTTGCCTGCATCACAGATGTAAAATTCACTGCATATCTCTGAATCCCCAGTGGAATCATAGAATAGTTTGGGTTGGAAGGGACCTTACAGATCATCTAGTTCCAACCCCCCTGCCACGGGTAGGAACACCTTCCACTAGACCAGGGTGCTCATAGCCCCATCCAACCTGGCCTTGAACACTGCCCGCGAGCGGGCCTCCACACCTTCTCTGGGCAACCTGGTCCAGTGCCTCACCACCCTCATGGTGAAGAATTTGTTACTTATATCTAACCTAAATCTACCCTCTCTCAGTTTAAAGTCATTATTCCTTGTCCTATCACTACATGCCCTTGTAAAAAGTCCCTCTCCAGCTATCTTGTAGGCCCCTTCAGGTACTGGGCAGCTGCTCTGAGGTCTCCCTTGGAGCCTTCTCTTCTCCAGGCTGAACAGCTCCAGCTCTCTCAGCCTTTCCTCACAGGAAATGTGCTCCAGCCCTCTGGTCATCTCTGTGGCCCTCCTTTGGACCCACTCCAATAGGTCCATGTCTTTCCTGTGCTGAGGGCTCCAGAGCTGGATGCAGGACTCCAGGTGGGCTCTCACCAGAGGAGAGCAGAGGGGCAGAATCCCTCTCCCTTGACCTGCTGGCCACACTGCTTTGGATGCAGCCCAGGATACCATTGGCTTTCTGGGCTGCGAGCTCACATCGCTGGGTCATGTTGTCATCAACCAGCACCCCCAAGTCCTTCTCATCAGGGCTGCTCTCAATCCATTCCCCACCCAGCCTGCATTTGTACTTTGGATTGCCCCAACCCACATGCAGGACCTTGCACTTGGCCTTGTTGGACTTCATGAGGTTTGAATGCACCCACCTCTCAAACCTGTCAAGGTCCCTCTGGATGGCATCCCTTCCCTCCAGCGTGTTGACCACATCACACAGCTTGGTGTCACTGGTCAACTTGCTGAGGGTGCACTCAATCCCACTGTCTGTGTCACCGACAAAGATATTAAACAGTGTTGGTGCCAGTACCGGGATATCTATATCTCAATAATCTCACTAATCTACATTTGGGCATTGAGCTGTTGACCTCAACTCTTTGAGTGTGACCACCCAGCCAATTCCTTATCCACCAAGTAGTCCATCTGTCAAACCCATGTCTCTCCAATTTAGAGACAAGGATGTCACACGTGTCAAATGGTTTGCACAAGTCCGGGTAGATGCCATCCATTGCTCTCCCCTTATTCACCAACGCTGTGGAGAGCAATATGGGTCAAATCCTACTCCAGGTTATCCACAAGGTACTCTTCGATTGAGGCTGTGGTGTTGATGCCAGGAGCCAGAGGCTCTGCACATATCCACAGCAAGCTTGCTGAAATAATACAGTGAGAATTGGGTGATTAAGCCTTCTGTTTAGACTCTTTTACAGGATTGTCCTGCAAGATCTCCACGTTCCTACATCCCCATCAACTGAAAGGGAACTGATTTGAGCTTATCCTTCTTTCTTTGTAACACAGACCTCAAAAAGATATTCAGAATTCAGCATGTGACATCACCGTCTCTGCACCACCTCAGTAACGCAGCAACCTTTTATTTTCCCTGGGCTAACACACACATATCCAGTCCAAAGAAGGCTTCTGTAAGTGGCATTTTGTCATCAGCTTCTGACAGGCCCACTCACCCACACACACCCACAGCTGGGGCCGAGGCCACAACCAGGCAGAACTGCGGCAGCAGTCGGTGGTCCTGGCACTCGCAGGATTCCCACAAAATGTTGCACTGTCTCAGCCACAACCTGTAAACCCTCGCAAAGCACATGTGCATCTGCACTGAGCTCTGAAAGTACACGTTTGGATGTTACGGCACTGCCTCTTCACGGTGTGTTACACTGGATAGAGAGACGCTGTATTTGATTTAAATACTTTTTCCTTATCCTCAGCCAAGAGATTCTTACTCTCTCTTTTGTTTAAAATTCTGTTTTAATAAGACTATTGCTATTTTACAGCAAAAGTGAGCAATTTCATCCCGCTGCAGAGCTGTCCTTTTTTTTACATACATATATTAGGCCTAATTTGCAAGCATATATAAAAATTCCTTGGGGATGAAAATCAGTCTTATCTTAAACTATACAGTACACTCCACATGTAATATTTTTCTAAGAATCGGTGTGTACTTCCCTACCCACCATTTATTAATAGGCTTACCATCTGTATTCATCTTTAAATTCCACCAATTAATAGACTCAAGCCTGGAAACATTGTGGGTACAGCTCTCATAATGTGCAAAATCTGATAAGCAATTCATTTTACACTGAGAAACTTAACCCAATACCAAAGAGACTGTAAGAATAGATTTGTTGCAAAGACCTGAAATAAATTGATTTAGTTGGATGAGACAACTTGCACAGGCATTCATTTAAACACTAAACTTCACTAGCTGCACAGAGTTAACAAATGTACTACAAAGCTCTTCAACTCCCACACAAACTGACTCATACAAGATAACAAAACTATTAGTTCTTAAAAGAACTCTATATTTTTCTTTATTGTTCCATTGACTTCCCCAGTTTTGAGGGCCACAATTTCAAAAGTGTAGGCTATAGAGAAAGTGATGTTTGGAGATGGATGGGTGACCAGGTTATAAATCAATGAAAATAGTCCTGGTGACAAGTGGTCTGTGTTACCTTCGCAGGTACAAAATTCATCCCAAACTCAGTAATTTATCCAGCTGCATCCATTACTTTTCCCACTAGCTAGCAGCCCATTCCAAAGCAAGTACAACCATTGCTGTTCTGTTCCTTCTTTTCACTGCATCCCTCTCATCTCATCTTTCTTTTTTTATTGCTGTCACTTCAAAACTTGTGCCTCATGTCCTCAGTTAATTTGCCCACACTACTCATTTGTGGGTCCAAATGTCTTTTCCTATGACTCACATGTTTTCTTCTAATGCTTTTTATCTCTGTTTCTCCACAGTCCACCTTTTTTTTGCTGGATCAATACAGATCTGTCAAACACAAATCTGAAGTTTGTGATTAGTAAATGTGAAAATTAGATCAGATATGTCTTTGTTTTCATTTTGATTTGTTTCTGTTTCTGTCAGTATTCTTAATAAGAGTCCATACTATTATTTCTAGGAACATTATTGCTTTGCTTTGTGCAATACATCTGAATGTATCGTTACTAAAGGCAGCAACTTCCATAGCAGGTAACACAAATGCAGCCATGTGTTTTCCTTCTATTTTGTCTGACTTGGGTCTAAATACAGATAAGTAACAATAATAAAATAACAAAAATCCTGGGTGTTCTGGTCTTTTAGGCCATGTCCAAGCTGGGGCACCTTAGAGCACTTCCAGCCTCCTCAGGCTGGAAATTTGGACTTGGGCAAAGGGCACAGCAGCTCCTTCACTCTAACATCCCCTGTCTTCCCTGGAGTGAAATCCAGAATACATGAGTCACATCTACCCGTGACCTGAACCTTCAGGGTACTCTGACTGCAGAGGTGCTGCGGTACCACACGCATCAACTAGTTTATACATAGCATTAGAAAAACAAACTCAATTATTGAGTACGAGATGGATTAAGTCTTGTACAGGTAGCTCAATGAGAAAGTCAGGAACTCCTAAGAGCAGTACAGAACAGAAACGCTTGTAAGAGAAAGCCTGCTGCTTTCGTGTAAGGCAGGACAAAGAACTGTAGATCTCAAGCAGAGGTTTAGGGGAAATCATCAGAGAGAGTACTGGGAAGGGGGCTTCACAAAAGAGCTGGGCAGAGGAACCCAGGTGGCATCTGATGAGAAGCAGGTGCAGAAAGTCCTTGATGAGCCAGTCAGGTACAGAAAGAGCTGATGTGAAAAGAAGGAGGAGATCAAAGACAGAGAAGATTGAGTTTGGATTAAGTTTGAATTGAGAATGTAATGTGAATTGCTCAAGTCTGGATGTAGTTACGGGGAAATCGCTGAATGGGAGGCAGGGTATGCAGTAGGTTTTTGGATCCATCCTGTCATCAAGAATGGGAATTCTTGGATCAGCCTTGAAGAGGATGAAGAGAAACAAACAAAAGTCTGTGCTGATCTGTACACTGATATGTAGAAATAGGATTAACTGCAACTACCACTTGATCTATTGATTAGATGCCACCAGATGATGAACTGCAAACTAATGGCAAGCTATTACCCAATTCAGTCTAGCAGCAGTGGAGTAAATCAATAGATAGCAGATATCTGACTTTTTTTGCTGTTTCCTAGGGGAGGAAAACCTGCAAGTTGCTACATTCTTTTAGGTATGTACAATACAGATATACACCTTAGGAACTACATTATGCTCTTAGATTTCTTGGGACAATTACATGTTTTTTCTCTGCTGACTTCAGTGGACTGACTGGACCATCATTACAACAGCCTTAATCACAGAAGTATCAGCAGCTTCATTGTTAAAGCCACAAAATGGATTTCTGCCTGAGAGCTGAAAAGAGGAAAGTCTGTGCAGGGGATGCAGATAATACCTGGAACTTTTCCATTGCTGGAACAGCCAGCTTAAGTCAACTGTGGAATTCTCATTAAAATTCTGGAGCATGTGGCTTTCATCCTGACCATTACGCAGAGATTAGACCTTGCTGCCCTTTAAACTTAATGAATTTTGACAATGTTTATGATATTATTTCTAGAAGGTGGAAGAAGAGTATTTTTACAATTGTCGTTTTGAATATTTGGGGAGTTACAGCACCCTCAAGTTGAAAACCCAAATTGTAGAATCAGCGACATCATTGACCAGATGTCATATACTTCAGTGCTGGGAATAAGTATGATATTATTGTCTCTCTCCATTTAAAAACTCCCTGAGATGACAAATATGAAGACAACAGTTCAAAACACTATGGCTTCAAATTAACATATTTCACTGCAATAAACAATGGAAAAACATGGGCATACTGAAGTAAGGCCAGTGAAGGGCCATCAATATGGTCAGGGCTGGAGCACAAGGTGTATGAGGAGAGGATGAGAACTGTGGCTTTGTTCTACCTGGAGAAAAAAAGGCTCAGGGGGCATCTTACTGCTATTTTCAGTTACCTAATGTGAGGATATAGAGAAGATGGAGCCACTTTCTTCTTAGGGGTGAAAGGTGGTGTGACCAGAGGTAACAGACACCACCTGGAATATATGAAATTCCTATTAAATACTAGGAAAATCTCTTCCACTACAAGGTCGGTCAAACACTGGACCAGGCTGTCCCAAGAGGTTGTGGATCCTTCATCCTTGGAGCTGTTCAAAATTTGACTCTATGTGGTCCCAAGTAACTTGATCTAATTGGACTTAATGCCCACAAATTTGTCTAATCTGTTTTGAACCTGCTAATACTGTCTCCACAGACTTCTGTAGCAAGTAAATCCAGCAGTTCTCTGCCTTCAAAGTAAAAAAGTTTCTGTGTCTCATCTCTTTTAAACCAGCCTCCTATTGGCTTCACAAGCTCCCTGCATTTCTAGTACTGAGGAATTTGCTAAAAAGCAGTTCTGCATTCAGCTTATCCAACATCTCCACAGTTTCCTAAAGCTTAATCATATCCCCACAGCTTTCCTGTCTCCTGGCTGAAGAGTCTCAGCCTTTATAGTTTCTCTGCATAAGGCAACTATTCCATTCTCTTAATCATCTTAGCTGTCTTCTTTGTACCTTCTCTAATTCCACTCTGTTCTTAGCATGTAGAGACCAGAATTGCATTCAGAATCTGAATACCCTTTCTGACAATTTCCAACATTTTCTCGGCTATTTTTGCTGCTGCTCATCAATCCAAGAAATAAATAAAATTATTGGTTTAGTCATTTAAAAAAAAATTATTAATCCCATCATGCTATGTATTAGTCTTTCTGAGCTCTACCATGAGCTTACTGATTTACCTTAGCCTCACTCTTGATGCCATCAAGTAGTGTCATGTTTTGAATGTTTATAAGTTCCTCGTGACAATGAATGTCTTCTTTTTCATAGTGAAGTGCCCATGATAACCTTGAGAATCCTTCAGGCCTGATGTAGCAGGAATGAGAATAGCAGGTATAGTACGAAGTGTGAATTACTGCACTTTGGGGCTAATAACAAGAATTTTTGTTACCAGTTAGTTTACTAATACCAGAAAGAGAGAAAAAATGAGGGTTTTTTAATTGATTATGTGGTTAATTCTAATCAAAGGTGTCAGTGTTGGAGGTGATTTTGATATGACAAAGCATGCAATTTAGGATTACTCGGATAATGCCAACAGAGGATTGGCGCTACTGCCATTGGCACTACTGCCAACGGTAAATCCTGATTTGGAATGCTATGCATCAGCTTGGTACTCACTTTCACAAAAATTGGAAAAGATATTGGGATGGTCTAAAACAACAATTGGGAAAAAAAACAGAGTCAAAGAGCTCAGCTTATTAACCCAGCAAAACAAAGTCTCAGATCAGATATGATTATGCTCTAGGGATATGAAAGGGGGTAACATTGGGGCTAGAAAGAGCTAAATAAATCAAAATAAAACAGTAACACAAATGGCCATGAATAAATTTACATCAGAAATTGAAGGTTTCTAACTGGGAGGAAGAGGGTAGTGGGTTGCTGCAGGAGGATTTAATGTGTAGTGACATCAAAAACTGCCCTCTCTCTTCAAGATCGTGCAGATTTACTTGGAGAGCTCCTGAGAGCAACCACCTTCCCCAGTCAGGAACAGCCTGGTACCTTGACCCATTTCTCTGCCATAACAAGCTTAAACAACCACACACAAGTTTCTGCTGGGCGTACTGATCCCATAAAGAGGCCTCAGCAAACATTAAAATTCCAAAAATTAGATAGTGAGGGGAAAAAAAAAATCTTCCATGAAAGATTACAAAAGACTCAAAACAAGATGGATATTTTTCGCTTAAGGACTATGGATATTGTCAGTTTGCCAGGTTGCTGCTGTCTGTATCTGCCCTGAACTTGTTCCTCTCTCTGTCTCCCTCAAAGCGATGCTGGGGTAGGGAATTCTGTTCAGCAACAGACCTGTTCAGTCTCAGCTAGAGAACTTTGTTTAACTGCCTTCAGATGGCTGTTGAGAGAGTTCAGAGAGAAGGCACGCACACACACATATGCAGTAAGACAGTTTTGAAAGTATCCTCTTGGGAAAGGGCAGGAGCAGTAAGCCTGCCCACCCTGGGGAGAGAGTCTAACATCTGCTCACAGACACTGACGACCAGGACATCACGAGGACAAAGGCTCTCAGGCAGTCGGATGACTGATGTTCTTCCTTCCAGGTGGCAACTGAGATGGCAAACTGTAGAATGTGATTTCTCAGGAAGATGAGAGGCCATTACAGAGGAAGAATCAGAGATCTCGTTCTAGTAGTTACCAAACTAGAGACTCAATACATGCGCCAAAAACAAAGGTGAAGTCCTGCTTTCCCTTTAATTATTTTCATATTGCCTGCAAAGTTAATTTTTGCTCAGATCTTGTACGGGTCAAATATGGTGAGGAGCATAAAGTTTACACTATCCCTCTCCTCATGCCGCAGTGCTTATTCTGGAAATCAAGGAGGGCCTTTAAATGTAAATTTTGTTCCTTACATTTCCTGATGATGTTACAAGAAGTAACGCTCTGGAGCTTCTCGGAGAAAGCAGCAGTTTATTTGATTCATTTTGCTCTCTTATTTCAGTGTCTCTCCTTCTTGTTAGAAGTCATTGCAGCAAAATTATTTCCACTGCAAAACTGCTCCGTCATTTTTCGGCCCTATGCCTGGGCTTTTTAGTACATACAGCAGTCCTAAGAAAAACGTGAGGAGGCATACACTGGCCTAGCATATCAGTCAAAGCTTATGAAGTGGGAACATTACAAGATCAATGTAGTCTGGAAAACCCCATCTTAAAATTTTTATTTATTTAGCATTGCTTCATTCATCCACTTCACTAACAGATTCCAGACAGTACAACACATAATAATCATACATCAGCTAAGTGCTTAAACTGACTCTTTCCCCCTGGCCTGACCAGGAAATGGTGATCACTGTGCTAACAAATTTCACAAAAATCCTTCTCATTGAGAAACACAACTTTTTTTTTTTTTTTTGAGAATGTGCAGAGGTTCTGGTGAATCAGATAATTCTGCCTTTTGGCAACTTTTCAAAAGTTACCAACATCGGGCAGAAAGTCAAAGTGTTATGAACCAGATGAGGCCAAGCCCTCCCAGCGAAAGCAGAGAAAAGCTCGAGGACGTATGTACATGCCCTTCAGGGAAGCTTTCGGATCAGGACCCCTTCTGACTCATTTCTGGTGTCAGCTCAGTGTAAGCTAACAATCACTTTGATTTTTCAAAAGAAGCCAAAATTCCTCTCAACTGAGTGCTAAAGCATATTATCAAGCATATTATCAGCTGATTCTGCCACTGGTAGCAATTTCGAAGTTACCCTTCACCCTGTTGCCTTCAAAATGATGCTCAGGAGTTGGGCGCATTTCCCTAACTGCTTTCAGCTTTAATTTCAGTCATCAGCCCTCTTTTGCTACCCAGCACTCGGCTGACGCCAAGCCGGCTGGCTGCCCACTAGGTCTTCCCTTGAAGAGCTGGCAGACTGCCTTGCCAGCCTGGACAACTCATAACTACCGAGGTAAGTACTCACACGCGTGCCTTGCCTCTGAAAAGACATGTACACACAAAGCCAGCACTCAGCAGGTATAAAACTCTCAGGTCTAGCTAGGGACCTCGAAGAAACCAAGAGGAGACACCCAGGCTTCTGGAGGCAGCTCTCCTGCTCCAGTCCCCGGCCAGCTGGGGCTGTATCCTTGTGCCTATCAGCCTTGAAAGGCAAAGCCCATGGGAGGCTCTCAGAAATTTGATCACTGTTTGGGTCTGGAACAGGAGAAAAAAAGTAGTATCAGGTGACTCCTTGGCAGAAGGGCAGCTGGTGGGATTCCATCAGAAGTTACCCAGGCTTGCACAGAGCATGGCTCAACGAGGAGCAAGCAGCCTGCTGGAGCTCTCTGATGCCTCCAGACCTCTACATCCAACCAAGACCTTTTAACCTCTCTTCCCAATGCAAGCCCCTTGCTCCTTTACAGCCAAACTCACCAGCATCTCATTGCACTTTTCCCTGTGGTCGTGGAAGCTGCTTTCCATCCAGAAAGACAAATATCAGCAAGAGGTCATATAGCTGCAATTAGAAAATAAAATACAACGCCCTCAATAAGCTAAGCATATTGATGAAAAGGCAATTAGTGATTAGTAATTCAAAACCTGAGTGAAAATATAAACGGGACTTCAAGCTCCTACTCAGAGAGCAAAAGGCTGATAGAAGAAAAAATCCTGTCCAGTTCCATTTACATTTTCTCCAGCAGAAGAGTAGACCCAGTGCATCACATATAATTTACTATCATTTAATCATTCTTGGAACATCCTCCCTATTTTTTATTTGGTGTTACCCAATAAAAGTTCTTGAATTTTTAAAAAAGGAAAATCAAGACCTTGTGAGCTAAGATGGTCAAAAAAATAAATAGTAGTATCTCATTTAAAAAATAAGGAGCAATGCTTCATTCTAAAGAACCTTTTAGAAAAATATGATTTATTTTTAGTACATCGTGCACTTTCCTGTTAAGTATGCATTCCTGTTACTGTCAAATACAAGGTTAAATTGCCACATGCGTCAATTTATTATTTAAATGATACTTAACAGTTATAATGTATTTCACTCTCTTCTGGTTTTCTAATCAATCCTTAGGTATACAACCAAAATTAACTTAATTGAAGCTCAGCTTTAGCAGAATCAGTCTTTAGCAGACTTCTGTAAACTGTCCAAGTATGTTTGCACTAGGAATGTCTCCTCCTGTTGCCGTACTAGAGATAAGAAAGGACTTTCTGACTCTCCAAACAAGCACACACACTCCACCAAATCGCTCAGAACCCACTCTTTTTCCAACCATGCTTATAATTTACTACAACATCAGCATTTTTTTCACCATCATTTTTCATTTTTTTCTCTTTTTCCGTGAAGTGTGCTTTATGTAGGAATGCCTATGGCCAAAAATTGTCACAAGCTTTTTGTTGTAATTCACCATTCAATTAACAAATTATGTCTTAAGCTTCAGCACACACAAACTGTTTTAATTTTAAAAATGTATCCGTAGAAATCTTTTAGTACATTTCAAAAAAAAATATAAGCAGTAAACTGACACTGGAAATATCTCTGCATTTTCCTTATTTTCATCTTCCTGGAAGAATATAAAATTGCAGTTGTGCACTCTATACATACCAGTAATTTATATGAGCTACAAAACATTTTAACTTTCTTTCAACTGCACAATACAGAATTAACCACCCTGTGGGGATATGCTTCATTATTTCCTGATCTTCAAGGCTGACAATATTAAATCTCCCTTGTAACTCTTAAACTCTTTGACAGATGCAGTGCAGTATACAAAAACTTAAATTACACAACCTCAGGAATAAATGATAATGTAGCTATCACATATATTCATGTATTATGTAGTACATGAACTAAACAATTAGCTGAAAACAAACAACTTTCCAATTTTCCATTAATCTGTATATACTTTACTTCAGCATTATCTGTTACAAATGATACACTATCATGATGATGCATTATCAAAGTTCAAAGCTGGAGTATATCTCTTAGAGTTGGAGACACTACTAATGGGGTATTACTAATGTCTTGAAAATAATCATGCATATGGTGAATGATTCTGCTTCAAACTGTGTAGTTAAAAACAATTATGGGAAACATTTTGATATTTCCATGATTTGAGTCCAAAATGAAAAACATGTCCATTTCAAAAGTGTTCGTTTTCTCAACTGATAAAAGGTTCTAATATATTGTTATTACACTGTCTGCCGTACCAAGATATATCATTTTAACTAAGGTAATCTTAGAAAACAACACTAATTTGTCATCATTATCACACAAGTTCTGCAGGTGACTGTAAGTACTGTTGTGCATTTTTTTGTTGACTCTTACGCAACAACCTTGTGATTTTGTTTTCATTGCCCTTAAGAAGGAAAAGTTCCGTGCATGTTCTTTGAAGCTGTGCTCAAACTTTTAAGACCTGCTTTTGCCTCGCATCTGGCAGTCCACTACAATTAACTGAGAAACTTCTGCATAAGCTACAGCAAGCCTGAAGTGACACGGTCCATTGCTGCCTCCATTGAACCACAGAATCACAGAATGTTCGGGGTTGGAAGGGACCTCTGTGGGTCATCTAGTCCAACCCCCCTGCCGAAGCAGGGTCACCTTGTTTCTCCTCTCCCCCCAGAAAGCACAAGGGCCGAGCCTTCGGTATCAGAGCAAGAAAGGGACATGTCCAGGGCCTCCCTAGCCGCCGGCAGTGCAGCCAGGATGGCAAACTCTTCGTGAAGAGGCTCCATCTTGAGATGGCCAGGCCCAGCCAAAGCAACCCTTGGCAACAGGTTTCCAAGCCCCGTGACACGCACGAGCTGAACCTCTGCAGCAAACATATCTTCTCCCTATTTATACAGCCATAAGCACACCTTCTCAAGGTCATTTTTTTGAGGGGCTGTTCTCTACCTGTTAGAAAAAGCAGAGAGGCCAGAGCTAGTACAATCTTTTAAAGGTCAAAAATGAGCAACCTTTTATCTTTTTTGTGTTAACCTTATTGCAACCTTAGATAGAGACACAAGGAAAATCTTTCATTACATGATTTTTAGGGTATGGCATTTTCTTCTTAGCTTTTTTGTCAAAAGATTTGGTTTCTTTGGGCTGCCTGGATCACTGCAAACAAGGTTTAAGCAACAGTTCCATTCATTAGTGCTGCTCTTTAAAGGCATGCTTGATTGAGTCAACTTTTACCTTACTCATGTAACAAATCAGTGTCTGTTAAAGTAACGAACCCGTAGAAAAAGACAGTGTGGCATGACTTCTTCATCTGACAGTGGTGTCTCAAGGAGAATTTGAAATCAAAGCTTGTAGACTGTACAAAACAAAGTTATTTTCAATGTTACTATGCAAAACCTCTGTTTTTAATGTGCTCAACGTGTGCCTCAATTGGAAGTGATTTTTAAGTTTTGTGTGTGTGCATGAAACTCCAGCATATACACTTGGATAGCTCATACATCACAAACAACCTGAGATGAGTTTACCACAGTTCATGTTATAGTACAGCAAGACTGCCTCCATATGTGCTCTGAGTAAGACAGTGGATGGATTTTTTAGGAAATTCAAAGCAGCAGCAAAGGCTAATTTCACTTATTTCACTCCTGTCAGTCTGAGGAGTTGGGGTTTTTTTATTGGCTTGTAAAGATGGCCAGTTTTATTAAAGCAGAAGGACAGGCTTCCTGCTTGTTTCCAGTTTTGTGTAATAAACTGGGAACCCATCATAAACATTCTCTGTAGGAAAACGAAGCTATCTCCTGTCCAAAGAAAGAAGCCTGTTGCAGAGGCCTCCAGGCAAGCTGCCCCATGCACAACACGCTGCTGTGCAGAGACACCAGCTCACCTCCATCAGCCGCCCCAGCCGGCAACGCACCCGGCTCTCGGAGCCAGCCCGTCCTCCGCACCCCTCACTGCGCTTCCAGCTCCAAAGGCAGCAGGCAGCAAAGCTGGCACAGTTGTGCCCTGAAATAACTATAAACTGAGAAGGTATTGACACCTCTGAACTCTGTCTCAAATTTACCTTGGTTATCTCGGTCCTTAACTTCCCGATTGCTTTGCACTTGAGCTTATGCCTTGTCAAGCTGGTTTACTCCCTTTTCTTCTCCTGTATCAAAATGAAAGCACGGCTAGTTTAAAAGGGCTGACAACAAAATCCTGTAAACTGAATGAAAGAAAGCAAAACAAACCAAAAAAACCCTACCTCAGTATAATCGTGCAGAAAATACGCTCTATAGCATGAGAGAGAAAAAAGTGACAGCAACTCCCGGATTTTTAAATTACCCTCATTGATTCATGTTGATGTCATTGCTTAAATGTGAATAAAGGATTGAGTTTCTTTACTGAGAGCTATTAAAAACTTTAGTGATAGTTTAACAAATAATAACTGTGTAAAAAGCTCATCTGAGTGGAGGCAGACACTAAGAGGTACTAAAAGATACTAAAAGGGGAAGGATACTTAATAAGGGAACAGGAAGAGTTGACAGAGCTGCCATAGGGCAGCGTATTCATCCCCAAACAAACCAAATGCATCTCCTGCTCTGAGGTTAAAGAGAAGAGGACCAGCACGGGCACTGACTCTGCTGGTTCTGCCCTGCCAAGAGACAGGCAGATAGAGAAAGAAATTTATTTTTGTTAGTAGGCAGTTGTGATTCAACCAGCGCAAGGAACTTCATTGTTGAGTTAGTTACTATCCTCTTAAAATCATCACATTTCAGAGTAGAACCGCACTTTAACAATGGGATATGTTATTTGCTGTATATGTATTATGCTATTAAGCATCATTGAAGTTGAAAGCCACAGAACCACACTCAATGCTACTGCAAGACTATAGAACATTTCTGTGGCCAACACAATAAAGTACCATATGCTGAAGACGTCAGCAGCCAAGAAGTAATGCACTTAGTAGCCTAAGCTACAGTATACTGTGGGCCAGTATCTAAGCAAATATTTCAAAAATGAGTAATGAATAATTATTCCCAGAAACCACTATGCCACTGCAAACATAATCATCTCTAGATATGCAGACTGCCAAAAACTAAACATAAACCTCGGAGAAGAACAAAATCTCTCTTTATATGGGTGCAAAATTCAACAGAATTTCCCGTTTGAGGCACCTCAAAGATATCATATCTAGCTAAAGTATTCCACCTCTTGACTCTTCTAGAAGCCTTGCTGTGATTTTTTCAGGCACTAAGTCACACAGAATATTCTATGTTCCCTTTGTACACTTCAGAAGTAGACAACAAAAGCTTTTTTTTTCCCCCTTATGTTATGTTTTATTCATAACCATTGAAAAGAAAAATTGAAACTATGGTGAGAGTCACTCTTTAGACTTGTCTCTAATAGAAAATTAAAGCAGAATTGTAAATTGTTTCAGACACAGACACCCAGGACCAGCACTGAAAAATGGAGCAAGAACAGGAGACATGGAAAAGGTAGTTCTGGTATGATTTTAAAAAATGCAATTGAGATGAGATCTGGTTTGCAACAGGGTTGCCACCAGATTCATTCACCGGTGGAAGAGGTAAGGACTTTTCTCAGACAAAGAAAACAGCTGTAGGCTTCATTAGACTCCAGCAGAGCCATGGCTAACAGCCCCCATCCTCCTCCCAGACGCTCCGACTCAGCACGGTTGGAGGAACAGACTCCTCCAGGAAAGGCCACCATCACCAAGGGTGCTGTGAACATGATCCACGGTGGCGCGCTCTCAACCAGAGGCCTCCAATCTGATGCTCTGGGATGTTTCTCAGCTAAAAGAGAGATCCTCAGTCAGTACTGGAACAATCCCATTTCCTGACCTGCATAGCACTAAAATTATGACAGTCGGAGCCTGATTCTGTTACATTGACTGTTATTTCTGATACTTGGTAAAAATACCCTCTAGGACAGAGGTTATACGAGCCATGTTCCCAGCCAATAATGCAGATTTTCCATTACTGGAATGTACCAAACTGTGGCTGTTTTCAGTCCTCCACATTCATCGGTAGTCATGAGCAATCCATCATATAGCAGAGAAGCTCTACAACTTCATCAGCTTGTATCTGCAGCCAGATGGTTCCCTAGGTATGTGGAGCACAAAACTTAAATTATTGCCAAGCAAAGGACCAAAGAGATGAAGAGTCAAGACACACTCTCTAAAAAAGCTGCTATCTGACCAGTTCCCATTCCTCCAGTTCTGCACAAATTTGACTAATGCAATTTTGAGAAGAAATTTTGTAATTTTTCCTGAGAGAAAAGGAAGTCTAGCTGAAGGCAGCACAGGGGCTACAATGTTAGAACAACTAATTGTAATAGTATTTATCTAAATATTAGCTCATTGGTTTTTTCATCTGTTTTGTTTTGTGGTATTCAAAGGAACGTGAATGATGGTGATGAGATATTGAGGCAATTTATCACCATTTATATTACGCTACTGGTATAAGCTTACATGTGAATATACCAGTGCTATGGTAAGGAGGGCTACAGAAAAACCTATGCAGAAATAAAAGTGAATTGCACTTAAAATAAAATTTTTACTTAGCATCTTCCTTTCTTTTGATTGCATTAAGCAACATTTGTGAATTTATCAGTAGGATTTTTTCCAAAAGAGAGGGCACTCCCCACTATTCTCTACCATGTGAGGGCAGAGACAAAAATCATCCACATTCATTTAAATGCCACAAAACAAAACAGATAAAAAACACCAATGAGCTAATATTTAGATAAACATTATTACAATTATGTCATGTAATTTTTAATATCAGATGAATTGTAGTCTCAGAATGTTAATAAAAGCCATAATGTTTGCATCCATCGTTCACTCCATTTAAAACAATGATGACTGATGACAGGAGCCCAGTGTACTTAAGGCACACTACTTATCCACTTAAAAAGTGGGGGTGGGAAGACAGCAAGGAAAGCAACAGGGCCTGATCCTGTTCCCATCAAAGAAAATGGGAAGTTTGCCATAAACTACAAGATGCTGGATTGTGCCTTTGGTTTGCTGGCAGCACTGTACGTGAATTTTGTTTTTTCTCTTGTGGCTAAAACACAGTCATTTGCTGCCCTCTAGAAGTAGACTGACGCATATACTTCAGTTTTCTTCAATACAGGCCCGTTCCTAGCTGTAATTTTTCAAATGTATATGACAACAATGCAGAGCAATGTCGAAGGACTAGCGTGATGTGATGAAGTACAAGGTACTGAGCACAGAATCACAGAATCACAGAACCACAGAATCACAGAACGGTAGGGGTTGGAAAGGACCTCTGTGGGTCATCTAGTCCAACCCTCCTGCCGAAGCAGGGTCACCTACAGCAGGCTGCATAGGACCTTGTCCAGGTGGGTCTTGA
>Ga0065711_1037606_pt1 | contig 19666 bp, 11 predicted proteins | sample Hoacrofraction12_FD_59098 | JGI IMG/M metagenome (GOLD analysis project Ga0065711, IMG submission 59098) | Hoatzin crop microbial communities from Cojedes, Venezuela - Epithelial fraction 12 v2 (version 2) | ecosystem: Host-associated > Birds > Digestive system > Esophagus > Crop | place... | reverse complement strand
TCTTTTCTTCCACTTGCTTGATGATGGCCTCCAGGATAAGCTGCTCCATCACCTTTCCCGGGATGGAGGTGAGGCTGACCGGCCTGTAGTTCCCTGAGTCCTCCTTCTTGGCCTTTTTCAAGACTGGAGTGACACTGGCTTCTCTCCAGTCCTCGGGCACCTCTCCTGTTCTCAAGGACCTTTCAAAGATTATGGAGAGGGATCTATTATTGGGATACATAGTGTCTTCAACGAAAGTAATTCTGTATAGTTAGAACTGACATTTCATTGGTTTTTCTTTCTAACTATTGTTCAATCTTCAATACCCTCACGGCTTGCAATGGAATAGCATACAGTAGGTATAGCATGTTTTCTTTCCTGCCCTAAGATAGCACATACTTCCTTTGCCTGATGAGTCTGAAAAAGTAAATGATTTCTGCTTTGAAGGAACAAGTAATGACAATGTAGAAAATCGAAGTAGCTGACAGTTTGTTGGCAAGCAAATCTGAGACTGGAAGAACAGTCAGATTCAAGAAGGAGAGGAGCTGTTCATGAGAAAACCAGAGACAATGGGCAGAATAGACAATGATTGGCTGTACATACTCTTCCCAGGCAACAGAAAAGAGCAGCAGATGCTTTATTAGTTCCCAGTATTTTTTTACCGAAGGTAGTTTTTGAGTTTCACATCTTGAAACATAGCCAGCGTAAATACTCATTGGTGAATTGTGTCTCAGGCTCTTCCAAACAGGCGGTGATACCTCCCTGCTATTGAATATATTGTACCTTTCTTGAACATATTGTTGTTCCATAGAGACTGAGTACAATTTTGGTTTTGAGAGGAGGGCAAACAGAATGTGAACCCCATGGAGACTGCAAAACAGCAGGGACATTGTTTTAGCCTAATAGTTATTGTGTTGTCACTTTGGAAATTCCTGAAAATGTCTCCGATCCTCAAATTAGTCAATGGAATTAGAAGTGGCTGCTTTAATCCACAAGAGGAGGGAAAACAGTCTATGAACAGTGTCTGTTGGTACAAACTAAAGGTAAAACTTGGAAAATATAAGTGGTCAACGGAATATTTTTGTTCCCTTAATAGAGACAAGACACACAATGTGATTAGAGAATCTTGTTAGAATTTTACAGACAAGAATTATTTATGATTTATCTCCTTGCTTTCTTTGCATCCTTACAAATTTAGAAGCTGGAGGCAGTCATAGCAGTAACAAGCCCAAATTAACATTTCAGTGTCCTGACTGCAAAGGAAGAAAGGTAGATGGCAAAGAATTCTAGATCTCACATGCTGACTAGATGACAAATGAGGTAGAAGGAACATATGGTGGCAAATTCTTCAACAGAGAATGGATATTACACATTTAATGTTGAGCTTAACTAAAGTGAAATAGAGTTTAGAGAAAAGAATTAACAGATTAAGAAAAATAAAATCAAAATATTGCAAAATAAATAAATTACCACTGATAAAACATAGAATGGAGATTTTGACAAGCAGAATTTCTCAAAGTATCCATAGCTTTTACAGCAAACACTCGTTGTTTTGCAGAGTCCATTGGGAAGGGCTACGAGGATGGTGAGGGGACTGGAGCATCTCTCCTACGAGGAAAGGCTGAGGGAGTTGACCTTGTTTAGCCTGAAGAAGAGAAGGCTGAGAGGGGACCTTATAAATGCCTACAAATGTCTTCAGGCTGGGTGTCAAGAGGATGGGGCCAGACTCTTTTCAAAGGTGCCCAGTGACAGGACAAGGGGCAACGGGCACAAACTCAAGCATAGGAAGTTCCATCTGAACAGGAGGAAGAACTTCTTCACTCTGAGGTTGACAGAGCACTTGAACAGGCTGCCCAAGGAGGTTTTGGAGTCTCCTTCTCTGGAGGTGTTCAAGACCCGCCTGGACGCAGTCCTGTGCAGCCTGCTGTAGGTGACCCTTCTTCAGCAGGGGGGTTGGACTAGGTGATCCATAGAGGTCCCTTCCAACCCCTACCCTTCTGTGATTCTGTGATTCTGAGTACAAAGCAAGAAGATCTGGGTTTGTGCTGTATTATTGAAGTTGTGTTTAGAATGACACCATTTTCTACTTCGTGTGTATTAAAGCCAATTGTAATAGTGTGTGGGGGAAAGACTGCGTGAAGAAAAAGGGAAAAACATGGGGTGTCTGATTCTTAGTTATGGAAAATGGAAGTGGCTGATCCCTACTAGCTACTGATCAGAATTCTGAGGTAGGAGATGTCAAGTAAAGTTGACAGGCAATATTTGGTCTCCAAAAAAAAAATTACTGGCTTCTGGACATTATTTTTTCTGATGATCTTTGGTACTGAGCAGGAAATAATCTGGGTACTGGATTAAATTTACTGTTAGATATATTTTTTCCAAGGCTCTTATAGCTTTTTCTGTATTTGGTAAGCTGGAGAGGCAGAGTACCACAGTCATAAGGTAAGCTAATCACTACCTAGTGTAATCCAAATCAGGCTGTCAGTTCCACAGCTTTCTGCTTTGAAAAGAGTAAATCTTTCCTCAGAAAAGATGGCAGTCTTGATAGTACTGCCAAAATTGTTCTGGAAGTGACAGCCAGTGTCTGCTTCCTTTTTTTTTCTGAAATTCCTTTTTTCCTGAAATTTTTTTAAGTGCATGCATGAATATAGCTTAGTGTATGTTCTGCGAGCTCTAAGATTTGGAAATCATTAAGCCTGCTCTACAGATGTAAATGTTTCCCTGCTGTAAGTGTACTTGTAGAGCACCACTATCTGTGTCAGCTGGTGTCCTCTATAGAGCAACACAGAGCATAGAGGAACTCATAGTTGAATTTAAATGGTGGGTAATAAGTCTGAAGCAACAGCTGACGATAAATGCTCTCAAATGGGAATCTCAATTACAGGCCTAGATTACATCTCTGCTATCTTTGAGAGATTGTATCCATCTCATAAAAAATCATCAGTCTGACGTGGTTTTTTCCTTTTTACTGTGTTGTGCTTTTTTTTTAAATCAAGCATCTAATAACAGTCAATCAAGTCACTTATAAATAAGTGGTCAGAAAAAGTATTTGAAATCTTATAAGATTTTTAGTTATCCAGAACTGCACGGTTGTCTTGGCTAAGTAACACACTTGTGATATTCAGTTGAGATAATAAATAAACAAACATAGAAGTAAATGTTCCTCAGTGGTGAAAAAAAATAATTAAATAGTGAATTAGAAGTCTCTGGAGGTAGTGACAAAGCATATTTCTAATTTCATCTTTTTGTAGCCATCTATTTTTTTTCTTAATTACATGAATATAAATATGAACTGTTTATGAATTAGGATCTTTACTTCCATAGTTCATGATTACTAGAGTTGAACACGGCATGAGAAGTGATAAAACTACTATGCCTAGTTAGTCATTGCCCATCATTTGAGCCAGAGCAAAGAACGTATGTATATTCTCAAGCTGCCCTACTTGGAGGTAAAATACAGTAGCTTAAAGCACTGTGAAATTATGAAGCCAATTCCAACTGTCATATTTTACTTTGCTGTTGGGATGAGCTAAGAGAGCAAAAGCAATCAATTACTACACTGGCAGATAAAGAGTAGCTTGTTGTTCTTCAGTATCTTTTTTTTTTTTTCCCTTGGAAAAAATAGTTAACAATATACAAATGGCTAAATTTTTTCTCTTGGTTTCCAAGTTCTCCAGCTGTGATTCTTGTGTCTTTTCTCAATGTGTTTATATATTGTTTTTTTCAAATTAAGCCAGAAATGTGACCAATTTTTATGGAAGCATGTGGTACACTATTTATAGCTGTACTACCTTTCTAGCTCAAGATCACCTATCAGTATTCACTCCTAACAAAATCATAATATTACTGTAGATAGTATTTAGAAGAATGCCTTAGCTTAAGGCCCCAGTAATGACAATCATACCTGGCACTGGCTGTGGTTTTGATTTGTCTAAATCCATCCCCAGAGAAGCCATGCACGTTTTGTAAGAATTCTGAAATTACTTTCCTTTGCAAATGTTTCTTAGGAAAAACATCGCATTACACAATAATTTTTTTTTTATTTTTAGTGAATAGTATGTTAAGCTACTAATAGTTTTACTGAAGGTTGAAGGCTTGTATAAAGTTACATGCTGTTAGTAAAGTTTATAAAAAATAGGCCTTGAAGAACAGTGAAGAGTACCTCTAGAGTATGATATGTGTTTTTCTAATAAGTTGGTTTTGGTACTGAGAGGTTATCTTGTTAACAATTGGGACATCTGCATGGCTGGAAAATTATCAGAAATACTGAGCACTAATTTCTCTGTCTGTTTTATAGTGATATGCCAATGTGCCACTTGGTTCGTATCACAGGAAGCAAAATCAAGCTAGAATTAAATTTCATGCCGTATTTTTCTGCCTGCGTGCATTAATAATGTATTGCTCCTGGTAGTTTATAATTACTATGAAAGTATGTTTTTTAGAAAGTTTGTTTTGTTTTGTTGGATTTTTTAATATATGACATTTCTAATACATATGTAAATGTAAATTACACCAGTTTCTAACTTTTTTGCAGACTTGTCCTTAGTTCTGTCTCTGACTACTTTGCTGCCATGTTTACAAGTGATGTTTGTGAAGCCAAACAAGAAGAGATCAAAATGGAAGGCATAGACCCCAATGCACTGTGGGATCTTGTTCAGTTTGCATATACAGGTATTGTACTGCATACGTTTCCTATAGAGAAAGTTGTTGATAGTTTTGTTTGCTACATGCCAATGAATTCTATTTATATTCTAAATAGTTTTTAATCTCAATCAATCATAACACTGGTTTACTATTTCTAGGGCTGAAATCAGATTATTACCTCTTATCTCCAAACTGTTAAATATTTCAGGCTTGGTAAGTACAAGAAGACAGTCCAGAAAATTGTATTTTTTCTTGGTTTTCAATTATTTATAAAGAGGACCTCATAAGCACATGATTCAGATTACATGAGATCATTGAAAGAACAGCTGTATTTTTTTAGAGAATAGCCCAGTATTACTGTCTTAGTCAAATTTCAGTTTAAATAATTACATAAATCTTTTAAAATTTTGAATGATAAAGCATTTGACATTGTCACTTTAATTTCTTGGTATAGGCTGGTACTTTGTGTGTAATGTAAATTTATGAATGACTCATAACTTAGAGTTAATAACTCAGAACTTCTTTGTGAATAGTTACTATATTTTAATGTGTAATAGATTTGGTTTTCATCCTTTTTAAACAAGCTGTTACGCACAATGTATCTGAAGTGCAATAATACGAAAGCATACTAAAGTTACAAAATAAAGTAACTAAAAGGGAGGAAATGACAATAATAGGATTTGTAGTCTGAATTTGTCTCGCCTTGCCTATGAATCATGTAAGTATAAAATATACGCTATTTTCTATTTCTGCTTCCTAAAAGACATCCTCATATTGTTCAAATTAACAATATTTACCATGATGTTTCTGTTGAATATTTGATTTTAGCTTCATTTTTAATGGATAGCCCATAGCCTGCAGTTTTAATCTTCTCTAAATACACATATATTAATTTAATCATAACTTGCTGTTTGCTTTGATATATTTAATCAGGATATATGCTGTTTATTTCATAACTTTTCCATCTTAATAGGAAACAGAAACTGCAAATGAACATAATTTAAGTTAAAAATACTGTTTTTGAGAATCATATCTGAGAAATTCAGGTCCTAGGAATGTCAGACCATCTTCACTTACATAGTGCTCTACATGATCAAAGGGTAGTGCGTACTCACTTCAGCTGTGGTTTTGCCATTCAGGAGTGCACATCATCCAGAGGGTTTTAAGCTAGGGATCCATAAAATGCAGAACATGTAAGTAGTTCTCATCAAGCATGGGAAGGATACAATCTCGTTACTAGGTATGAGTGTAAAACGAATGTCACAGGAATACCAAGGCAAAATTAAGAATATCTTGGTGCCAAATAGCAGACCTTACTAGTAACATTAAGTCGTTCTGTAAGAGAAAGGTAAGAGGAGGTAAGAGGAAGACGAGGGACAGTGGTGTTCACCTGGGAACACAACTGTGAAATACTGAAGTACTGCATGGTTCTTTTGCCTCAATTTTCACTGAAAGATCACAGCAAACACATAGCCCAGTTAATATTGACAACAAAAGATAGCATGTAGGTGTAGATTAAGAAAGAGATACAGAAGGAAGCAAAAAAATACTTCACCATTTTCAGTATGAATGAAACTGTCTCAGAACTTTATTGTTATCTCTGGGAACTTTGGAGACTAGATGAGGTAATGAAAAACTAGAAAAAGCAAACTTCTTCCACTTTCTGCAAAAAATTTTCAACTGCTTTACTCTTCTTTATTTGTCTGTTGTCATATGATGTACTCTGTTTATTATATGAGATGGAAAAGTTGGAGGTGAACTCTTGTGGTTAGGTAATAAAGGATCAGTCTTCCACAAGTAGTGTAATTCCAGTGTTTTCTAATTTGCCTCATGTGAATCTGCATGTGTAAGGTTCTTACATTTCAACTGTCACATAAAGCCCAAACTACCTGAAAAATATCACCTTGACGAATTAGAAACTTAAGGTGATAACAAAGGTCTCTAATTTCTGTCACTTGCAGTGGTAATCCACCATTATACTTGTAGTTCTAACCCCTTTTTGGAGACCAAATAAGACTTAAAAACTGTCACCTTAAGTTTACACTTGAAAAGGAAATTTCACAAATACCTGCTCACAAGAGAAGAGTGATCAGATACAGGAAACATGAGTCCTATTACTGACTGCATAATAGGTGAAAAGGTTTTCAGCATCTCGTGTCTGTGGCTAGTTTAGCTCTTTATTCTTTCACCCCAGGAACAGAAAACCATTTTGACAAATGGGCAGCTATTCACTCTTCTTCCATTTTCTTTTTTCTGTCACTACCTTCTCAGCTCAAGGATATTAAAAAAAAATTAATTTCACATGTAGTTGCTGGTGTTAGAGAGAAGTTTTTCCCTGTAGACAACATTTTCAGGAAAATACACCTGAACATGGTCTTGTTTGTAAAACCTTAGAACTTTAGAGTATTACACTACAAATATTTTTAGAAGTGATTTAAGAAAGGGAGCCATTTCTACATTACATTAACTGTAATTCAGTCAGGTTTATAGTTTTTAGAATCTAGTGAAATTATTTCATTTTTACTATGAGTCATACATGTTACATATTAGTTCAAGAAGGGCAAAATATGCATATCTATGGAAAGTATTGATATAGATATAAGTATCCTGCACTGATGCCAGACCCTGCAGTTCCAGCAATAAAATCAAATACTGTTGCAAAATACCAGAAATGAAGTTTAGTGAAGGTGAGGTTTTGTACATCGGAGACGTGAAAAAAGATATATTTATTTAAGGTATATTTATCTGAAAGAAAAGTTGTTAACACCTGCTACATCCATCAGTACAAAAAAAAGGAATAATATTAGTTTGGTAACGAGTTACACATTGCTTTGTGTATCTTTGATTTCTGCTTTTAACTCCTGTTAATTAAAGTAGTTCTTACCTGTGCTTCCAGAAACATCTACATGCTTCTGGACAGAATTTCTGAAGTCACTATTCAGTGCCATTTCCTCTAAATCATTGAAACTGGTGATAAGTCCAGTTTGTTCAAAACAAAAAAATTATATTGTCTACTTTTTCAAAATCATTAATAAATGTTCTTTGTTTTGGCCCTTTCTATAGACATTCTGTAACTGTGGGGAGATGAGCCTCTGTATTGGGCCAGATCATAAACGCATTAACTCTTGCCAGTAATAATACCTGATGTTCATCCATTCCAAAATCAACATTCATTACCACCATGTATAACCTATTTTTAGAACTTAGCACAACTGATCTTGGCTTGGGTCAAATGGAAAGGTTGGTCACTGCTTGACAACCCCTTTGATATTATCTTTTGCTAATCTAAGCTTTCAGTGAGAAAAAAAAAACAAAACCAAAACCAAATGAAACTATCAGTAAGATAGCTGAATTTCTATAATTTCAGTTCTGCAACTCAATGCATTTTGAATCTGGTCAGAAACATCCTAAATATTATTAGGGAGGTAAAAATTTTATGTTAGAGCATATTTACCTGAACAAGTTTCAGAAGTGGGCCTGTGTGAACCTCCCGTGGTTCAACAAGGCCAAGTACAAGGTCCTGCACCGGGGTTGGGGCAACCCCCACTATCAATACAGGCTGGGGGATGAAGGGATTGAGAGAAGCCCTGCCAAGAAGGACCTGGAGGTCCTGGTGGATGAAAAGCTGGACATGAGCTGGCTATGTGTGCTTGCAGCCCAGAAAGCCAACCGTATCCTGGGCTGCATCAAAAGCAGCATGGCCAGCAGGTCAAGGGAGGGGATTCTGCCCCTCCACTCTGCTGTGGTGAGACCTCACCTGGAGTCCTGGATCCAGCTCTGGCGTCCCCAGCACAGGAAAGACATGGAGCTGTTGGAGCGGGTCCAGAGAAGGGCCACAAAGATGAACAGAGGGCTGGAACACCTCTCATGTAAGGACAGGCTAAGAGAGTTGGGGCTCTTCAGCCTGGACGAGAGAAGGCTGCAGGGAGACCTTCTAGCAGCCTTTCAGTACTGAAAGGGAGACTATAGGAAAGATGGGGACAGGCTTTTTAGCAGGGCCTGTAGCAATAAGACAAGGGGTAATGGCTTTTAAACTAAAATAGGGTAGATTTAGACCGGATATAAGGAAGAAATTTTTTACAATGAGGTGGTGAAACACTGGAACAGTTTTCCCAGAGAGGTGGTAAATGCCAGACTATTCTATGATTCTATATTTGTTATATTTTTATTCCAAGTATAACAGAAGAGAAATATAAGGGTAAAAATATATTTTTGGTGTAAAAGTGATTTTGAAGCTTTTCTAAAGGTGGTAGGTTTTATTATTATAATCTCCTTTAAATATGTAATTTCTGACTACAAATGTATTTTTCTCAGGAGTTTTGAAATATGAGTTGTGAAATCTACTTCCCTTTTTCAGTAATAAAAAACGCTTAAAGGAATCTTGAAAACTAGTTCATGATTGTAGGTCTCAATCTTTTAAAGTAAATAAAAAAAATAGTTTTGCTAAAAATTTCAAAAGATAGTGAATAGCTCTTAATTATTTCAAAATTAGGCTATTTTCCTATTTAAAACTTATATTGGAATTTAACAATATTTATGATAAATCAGAATTCTGATCCAGTGGAGAATCAGAATTTGTTTACCCCATGAGATAAAAAGTATAGTCATATTAGCTTCCATAAGCCTTTCTATCACTCTTGGTTTTTTATTTATTAGGTTTAAAATTTTTAAAAAGCTCTGTATTTCATGCTTTCTTTTTTTAAGGGCAAATGTTCAATCTTCTTCAACCTAATCAAAAAGTAGCATTTCTTCCTCGTATGGTTTTGCATTTAATCATTGAAAAAGTTTTCTCTTACAATAAGTCCTTAACAAATTTATTAATCTATATAGATATATAAACAAAAATTATATAGCGAGATCAAATATATATGCATATATTCCAAAAGAACTTCTCCGCTACCCTACAAAATAAAGGCTACATTTATTTTCAAGATGTCCCATTTTCATTGTGATGCTGTGTTCCTTTATTATCAAGAGCAGTTTCTTGCATATGAATCGAGCCTTTAAAAAAGCTTACCATGTTAAAAATATCTAAATAATATCTCAATGAGAGACAAGGAAAAATTAGCCAGGTAGTAACAACAATGAATTAAATTTTGGAAAAAAAAAAAAAACCCACAAAAAAACAAACAACAAAAAAAATATGTGTATTGTCCCTTTGCCACTTGTGTGAAGTCAGGATATTACTTACTTTGCAAAGGAAAATGTACAGTTTAAACTCTAAACAGCTTCAAGAAGAGCTTGCCATCTATGAGAAATCAGCATATTAAACAAATCCAGCCATGTTTTTGAGGCTACACTTATGAGTAAATTTGGACAAATGCTTAAATAAGACGCCTTATTAATTTTTTTCGCTTGCTTGACTGTTTTTCCAAACTTTTGTTTTCTCCTTTTAAAATAGGCAGTACTTCTGGACTTTTTTTCTTTATTTTTCTTCTTAAAAAAATACTACTCTGTTAAATAAAAAGAGTCACAGTACCTAATTATATTATGAAATGGTAAATTGTTCTCTCTGTATCTCCTAAATAAGTAGAAGACAAAGGCATGACACACTGTGAAGCTGGACTGCGTTCACTCACGTATAAGCAAACAGACTTCTAAATAGCTGGCAAGGTAGAATTACATGGTGACTAGTAGAGCATCAAGTCCTGTATAGCCTCAATAAGAGCTGCTCCTAAGTGAAGGCAGCTGTCCATGTAAGAGTAGTAACAGGAAGACAGAAAATTAGACTGCCACAAGTACCCATTTGAAGATAATAAAAGGTGTTAAAAGTTTCTGTGAAGAGGCAGCACAACAAAATATAAAGTTAATGTGATAGATCTACCTATAAAACACAATTTGATTAAAGCTGAAAAAACTGAGATGTGTAAATCTATGTACTATAAACTCTATGTTAGATGGGCTTTGGGATTCTTTTGGAAGTCGTTTGTGTTTATAATGATTACAACTGAGTAACTCAATTTTGTAAATAAATTAATAAGGTAGTGACTGCACTTTATCTAAAATAAGCACAAAGTTTTCTAATTTGTAAGCTAAGTTAGACGGTAGTTACAAGTTGTGTAATTCAAATCATATGTATATATGACATAGATTTAATAGTAAAAAGCTGCATCAAAATTGTGTGCTTCCTGTAGTTTGCATAGATTCACAAGGGTGAACCACAAAGGTTTTTCTCACTGTTTTTTTGTGAAGGATATATTTGACCAGTAAAAAATATACAACTTCAACGCAAGGTATAGGTTTAATCTGTCCACACATTGCTGTATTTGGTTGGTTTATTCAAGTAAATAAAGTATATTTCGTGTGTGATATAACAGATCTATAACCTAAGAGGAAACAAAGCTTCCTCTTTTGTGTGTCTGTTAAATGTTTCATGTGAGCCAGCTGAGGAACTCTGAAGCAACACTGGTGTGTACTATTTATGCAGAAAGTGTGTTTCATTTTTCAAGTAGCAAGATAATCGATAGCAGAAAATCTAGGATCAAGATCCCAGTGCCCTGGGATACGTGGATATGTATTCTTTGATCTTTTTAGAGTTCATGATAAGCAGAAATAAAGAATATTATTTCTTTGGCTCATTTTCTTAGGTACTTCTTTGTTGAACTTAAAACTTGAGTTTTGATTATTTTCGATTATGCTGATATGTTTTACATAGGCCTGAAACTAGAGATTGAGCTTCTGGTATTTTGCTGCCATTGGTGACTCTGGGAGCCTTCCTTTGAAGTTAGAGCTATGATGTTACTATAGATTTCCTCAGACTGCATCAGTCAGTCTAATTAGTATGCATTCCCAACAGTGATCAGAAGAATAGGCTGGTGCTTTCATACCATTAATGAAACTGGAAAAGCAAAAATCAGTGAAAAAGAAAAAATCCTTGGTTTGTTTATGCACATCTGAAAAAAAAACAGAGCGTTGATCATACATGGAAGAGGTTCAAGCCCTACTACGTAGCTTTTAATTAGACTTTATTTGGAGAATTCTTTAATTAAAGGACTGTCAAGTGTCTTCTCTGTCAGCGTTATATCTAATAACACACACAGGGCAGACAGCAGGGATGTAGCAAGAAAGAACCTGCCTTTAAGCACAAAGACCCTTAGATTCCTTACAACAGAAGCTTTACTAATTTAATATCTCAGAAGTTTGTTTTTTGGTTGTGGTTTGAGGGTTTTTTGTGGGTTTTTTTATCACTGAAACTCAGTTGTCTATACAAATAAACAGTGAGAATGATACTTAGCATAGTTTTGGCCTGTCCCAGTTTATAGTGTTCATACAGTCCAGGGGTTATAGCAGCCACAAGACTGTTCTTCAACATGCTCTTTGAATGTGACTACCATGGTTTGGAGGATGATAATTTAGTGTATAACTGAGGCCATTTCATTTCAGTTAGCCTCAGTGCTGGAGGGAAGACCCAGACAAATTTAACTTAACAGATGTAATGTAAAGCTTTATGTATATTACTAAAGGCATCTGCTCAAACAATCCTTGGCTCTTAGGTGATGGTAGCTTCTTTACAGTGTGTCAGGGTACTCCTCTCTAGGAGGTACTTATCACATTGAGAACTGTAATGACCCCTGATACTGTGAGTATTGTGAAAGTCTTTGCCTCTACCTCTCTGACATGTGACACTGAGTAAGTTCAAGAGTTGTTTGTTCTGAGGTATCATGTTAGAGACCCCTGTGAACATGGACCATGTCTACCTAGCACTTTTTACAGGAGATTATTGCCTGCTGCTGTCCCACTATATTTGCTCTGACATATACTTGATGGTCGACTTTGCACTTTAATGGAATAAACCCTTGTGAATTTCCATTCACTTCAGACGTGAGATCAGTTGTTCCAGGAACTCTGGGATGAGTGATAAAAGGACAAGTTAAGGTAATTGAATTGATCTAGAAGATTTTGTTAGCCTTTGTTTAATGAAGACTACAGAAAAATGGTCATAAGTCATACTAGATGGTGGTAGACCTTGAATAATTGTAACTACTAGATATGGAAGATACCCTGTGAGGTTCTCTTCTGGGAACAGATGCTTGTCATAAAGTCCTTTTCAGGAGTCCACAAAGAGAGAGTTGAAATTATCCACAGAAGCCTTGTTTATCAGGATTGCTCCAATTTAGGAAGTGGGAAGGTGTTAGTGGTCTGATGATCTGCAAAGCAGTCATTCAGATTGTCTGTCCACGGATGTTCTGATTGACTACACTTCATACATACCTTTGCTCTGGTTAACTTTCTTACTAGTGCTGAAGCAATTGACATGATTCACGTTTTCATATAGTGTTCCTTATTAAGTTATTGTTTACGCATCAGTAAAGCCTTAGTGCAACACCAAGGATTATTCCTGTGTGGAATTATCAGCTGTACTGTCCATCTGTACAATGCAAGAATATTCCAAAGTTCCTCAGTGTAACTGTAGAGCTAGACTGTCATCCTCCTCCATCAGTGGACATCAGCCTGCTTGAAATCGAATAACTTCCTACACTGAATGTCTTTCAGATCCCAAAACAAACTGTGTGCTTTTATCTAATTCAGGTCTGTGGGAAAGATCTACATAGACCCATTTAACTTAACCAGTTGCAGAAGCCGATTGCCTCCTTTTTTTTTTTTTTTTTTGAGCAATCCCTCCTCTGAGGATTGTGTCCAGCTGGAGCTGAGGTTTGGCATTCCTGTCACTGAAACACTAAGGCCTTGCTCATTTTTTGAGTTGTACAATAAAATGAACAGTTTCTGTTCCTCCTTTTACCCAGGACACTTCATTAAGGGACAAAATTTGCAATTAGGTATTAGGAACCAGCTGTTTTTTCATTCTTCTGATATGAGAATTGCTTGGAAAAGAGCTCTGAACTGGATATTCATAAAATGTGAGCATTCAGAATGATTGAGACTGTTATGGGGAGATAACTAGTAACCGTCTCCTTGTACTGTGGTGAAACTTGCTACTTCTGAGAAGTCAGTAAGAATAAATTCAGATAGTCTCAGGGAAGCAGTGAGTGTGGAGGGGCAGAACAATCAGACTGACTGTGCTGCAAGGTGCATTCTTAAAGCCATCCCTTGCTGCATTCAGAGTCCTCGATCTCCAGCGAGGGAGTAAACCAAGCACTGAACATTAGTACAGGACATGCCTGAAAAGTGAGAGGGTTCCTTTGAGTGGAGTGCCACCCCCCCGTATTGTCACCTGGTTCATGCCATGCTGTTGCCTGAACAGCATCAGTGAAGTGATCAGACAGGCTGCTGTAACATGGGCTACCTCTTTAGTGTGCTTCTTTCTGGTGTTCCTGCAGTGGAGATGTTTACCCATATCCGCTCTGCTGAGCTCAACTGCCTAGCTGTGGATCCACAGTTCTGAAAGAAAGCAAAAAATTCAGGAAAATCACAATGGCAGTTTGTGAAAGAGGTTCTCACCTTTCCTGCATTTCTTTGCTCCTGTCCATGCATTGTGAAACGTACCTTCATGTGCTTGCTGTTCTGTACCCATCACACAGCGACTGTGCTGAAATGCAGCCACAGAACAGGATGAGACTGTAGTATTCACTTCTCCCAGCAGTGGAATCCAGCCCAAAGCAAAGCAGATTTCATTAGGCTGTAAGGTAGACTCATAGGAAAAAATCTTTTGTTGGCAGTTGACGCCTCCATCTCTGTAAACTTTTGCTCTTTAAGTGTGGATTTGAACTGCTCTGTGCTACCATAGCACAAGCTGCCAAACTGTCACCTGAGAAACTGAGAAGCTTATTCTGGGAGAGGTGAGTATTCTGTTTCTGAGCTAGCTTCAGATGTGGAGAATAAAATACTGCTTCTTCAAACCTGAAAGTTGAACTCCTTTGTCCTTGAGATATTTATATTTTTCCTTTTTTTTTCCCCTCTTTTTTTCTTTTTTCTTTTCCCCAGAGACCAGGGCTGGAGTGTAATAGAAGGGCTGTATCTCATTGAGATATAGGTACTGAGAGTGTGTATTGTGTGGTTTTGGTAGTAACAAGAAGACCTGGGTGAGGCAGGTCTTTTGGGATAGTTCTGGAAGTCTGGAAGCTAAATGTGTTACACTCCCCTTCATACCATCAACAGAAAGCAACCAGTGGAATAAAATCTTCCTGAAACATACCTAGTATTTGGTAGAAGTCTTGTGGAACAAGATTTCCCCACTCTCCTCAGTATGAAATTTGCTTTTGTTTACAAAAGTGGATTCCTGGAGTGGTTTTCAATGTGTCCAGCATGTTGAGTAAGACCTACAGTCTGGAAGCAAACCCAAGTATTGAAGTCCGTTGACTAAAAACAATTAAGGGAAACTAAGGGTTTATATCTGAAATGAGCTTTTGGGAATAATTCTTGCAATCACCACCCTATTTGGAGTACGAGTGCAAGATTTGTGATGTTGGAAATGTGGTTAGTAAATTCTGTTTATGTTTGTGTATTGTTGAGGTAACCTTTATCTTGTCATTTTTTTCTGTTTGTTTTAACCTGTGAATTTGTAGTCCTCTGTTTGTATATAAAACTAAGGTTAAAGTTTCCAAATGTAATGACTGTATAATAGTTAAATTATTGGTGATGTAATTATTAATGTGATCTATGCAAGGACAAATTAGTAACCATTAGCAAATAATACCAACAATGAAATTCCTATTTTAACATTTTTTCTATAGCCCATGGGAAAACATAACTTCAGGTGTGTTTCAGAGCAATAACATATCGTTCCTCACAGTTTACAAAAAGTTTTTAGGAAGATTAGACGTACAGATAATTTTTTTTATGGTTTTTACTCCTGTTATTTATTTTGTTTGTGTATATCTTGCAGGTGACTAAGTTCAAATATCTAAGGTCAGCTAAGGCACATTAATGGCAGTTGCTTCATAAGAAGAAAATACCGTATTAATGTCTCTCTCTAAAAAGCTGATATTTACAAGTCAGCATACAAATTTTCTTTAAAACCATGACATTTCAGTTATATGACAGAGATGTTTTCGTTTTTTTGTTTTAGACCAGGAGATTAAAAGGTACCACCTCATGGCATATTTTTGCTAATATACTTTTCTGATCTTTAGCCAGACATTTGCAAGAAGGTTCCTGTTCAGGGGGGATTTTAACTTGTTAAAGGATTTCCTTATCAGTCCGCAATGTTGTAATTTTCCGCACCGTTGAAATCCAGTGGACTTTGGCAGTACTCACGAATGACCACGTGATTCCTGTGACACACACTGACCTTATTAACATCATGCAAACATAGTTAAAGATGCAGTGATTCCCTACACACAAAATTGGTTGTAATAGTGTAGCTTAAGGAGTAGAAAAAAGAATAAAAACAGAAGATAAGATTTAAAAAAAAAAAAAATCAAAAAACAAAGAATCCCCAAACTGTCCCTTAAATGTGGAGAAAGATTTAATAAAAGTATAAACATATTGGGGAATTTTTGTATATTAGCTCTGCTTCAGATTTGGTAATGAGGTAGTAAAATTAATGTATTCATTATAAGAATGCATCATAAAGACAGGCATTTTAATTTCTGCATAAGCAATACACATAAAATTTGTCACAAATACAACTATAATTTAGAATAACAATTAGAATCCATTCAAGTTTTTTTGATTGTTTTTCTCATGTATTTTTTTCCATCCTTATTAATGTAACACAAAATGAGATTTTAAGCTTTCATTAATTTGTTTTACTCAGGATAAAGTACTTGTGCAAGATCCTTATTGCATAAAAATGAGAAGGGGAGGTGAACTGAAGAAGCAGCAATATTAATGCCCCCTTGAATATCCTGTTAAACATTTTTAATAGATGCTTGGATCTTTTAATTGTCAGTATGAAACTGTCTGAAGAGTTGTCGTTGTATATACAGAGCCTCTTAACAGATTTTTTTGCAAACTCTGACCATGCTAAGCACTTGATATCTCAGAGAACTTTGCATAAAAATGTCACAGTGCCCTCCTGAAGAAGTGAATACAGCCCATGTGACCAAACTAAGGTGTCTTCATGTTTAAAAATGAAGATAAGCAAGTCTTGGAAAGCATTTAGATGGTTTAGATACTTATCTAGTATTGAAGCTAATGCTTTGTAAAAACAGGATCCTGGAGAGCCCTATCTTACTTCTTACCATGTTTGTTCAGGGAAAGAGAAAAAAAAAAAAGGCACGGTAAAACAGTATTGAAAGAAAGAAGCACGGTAAACTCCTCTTTAGCTCAAGCTGAGTGTAATTTTCTAGCTCTTATCCTAGATATATTAAGCAATAAATCGGTGCTTCTGAATTTAGTTAAAAACAAGTCAAGCTATAATATATTCATATCCCCAGGTATCCCAGAAGCGATTGTATGTTTCCTCCCTTGATTAATACGTAACTCAGAAACTTCACTCTCTTCCATAAAAATGTGAAGGTTCTCCTTCAAAATCGTCATGCTGGTTACATAAAGAAATATATTATTTATAAAACAGGTAATAATTTTTATTGACTTAAACTTATTTTAATCCTACTAGTTTCCAAGTTTTCCTTACAGATAACATAAAATATCTTCAGTATGAAAATAAATGGATTGATGTGGCTGCAACCATTTCCTTTGGGTTCTTCTGCTAAGGCTATATTTAGTGGTAAAAAGCCGAATTGTGACATTATTACCTTTCTTCATAAAGGCTGGTAATTCTTTCAGTCCTTACATCACCTGCAAACGCTATCTGGATCAGCTTTGTAAGGCCAGAGACTTCTTTGAGGTTGTTGAAAAATAGATGGCATATGAGAAAAGGAGATTTAAAATTCCATTTTTCTAATTTTGTTTCCATCAGTACATTTCTCAGTCGGTCTACTTTTCACAGGTGTTTTGCACATTTTTATTTTTCTTCCTTCTGGTACTGAGATGATCAGTTTTAACCTGAAAACAGCTGTATTTTGATGGCTTCCATGTAACACAGTGGAACTGTGTTCTAGACAATGAGTACTGTGTAGCCAGTGGTTACCTGCAAGCATGCATCAAATGTCAGAGTGTCACTGATAAATATATGGGTCAGTCAAGAATCAGCATTGCATAAATGAATGGTGGACAGAAAGTATGAGAATAAGTCAGAGAACATAAATAGAAACTCCTGTGACACTAATAGATGCATGAAAATAAGCAGAGGAAAGGCATTGAAATCACGCTGTGTACTTGATCTGAAGCTCTAACCTTCGAAAAAGGGTGTATTATAACTAAATATAATAAAGTATATCTTCCCAGTTTCCATCCTATGTTAGAAGTTTCAAATACTATGAAAGAAGGAGAAAAGGTCAGATCTTCAGTGTTATGAGTATTGTATTTTTGGTTTGGTATTGCAATATAAAGCACTTTTTCTTTTCAATGGCATTCTGTTGTGAAGTTGAGGATTTTAGAAGTGCTTGATGCCATGTGATAGAACTATTAAGATTTTGTAGGTTTCTTTTTATGTGTCAACAAATACAAAATTTGTGTGGGGGAAAGACGGAGTTTATCTAACAGTTGAGCTATATTAATTTGAACAGAAAAATCTATATACACTTAATCCTGTTATAGTTTGAAATTATTTTTCCAAGCACAGCAAAATAAAATCAGGAGTGTTATATTCTTATAATTTATATATTTGCACATTTTAATTTCCTGTTCTTTTTTACAGTTCTCCAAGACATCCCTGTGATCTCTAATTTACAGTTTCTTAACTTATTAGAGATTTCTAAGAAAGATCTCTCATTCTAATCTTAGAGAGATTTCTCGATCTAAGAGATACTAATGCAAAAAAAAATCATGTAAGAATGAGAAGTTGGGAATGGGAGCATGATGACAAGAATGACAGTTATTCCACACTAAAATAAATTATTTTTTAAGTTTATTTTGTTCTATTTTACCTTTTATTTATTAAAAAGTATGTCAATCTGCAATATAAAGGGACTTCTGATATTACAAAATAAAGTACAATATGAGTATTAAATAACAGAATATAAATATTATGCATCCATATTTGTTCTTTTAGCTAATATAAAGTCTTTCAGAAGGACTATATGCAGTCAGAGCCCTGCCATGTATTACTCAGATAAAATTAATCTCAAAGTCACACTACAAATAAGCCACATTAAATTTGAAGATTTTAAGCCCTATTTTGAAGAAATTTTTATGGTTTTAGTCATACTACGTTAGCCAGTTATTTCATTATTTGCAGGGCTGTAAATGAGTGTAAATTTTTCTCTGTACAGCTGAAGATAATGCAAATTTTATCACCAATTTCAGTGAAAAAAAAAAAGTCACAGCCTGGTTGATATCCAGATACTTACTCAAATTTGAGACACATTATAGCAAATAAACCAGTATTCCTAATTCTTCTCTTCCTTTCCACACTTTACAATCTCTATCTGTATCCCTGTTACACAGTTGAATTAATAGTAGTTTAAAAAGAAATGTTTCTAATATTGTAACGCTCAGGTCACTGAGGGAAACAGTCAGAGATTAATCCTTCTCTTCGCTTTTTCTGTAGAGTTATTTATATAGAGATAGGATTACTTAGAAAAGATCTTTTGATACTGCATGTGATGTAAATACCAAGAAAAGAAGTTTGCATCAATTTTTTTTTTTTTCAGGCTGCCTGGAATTGAAAGAAGACACCATTGAAAATCTTCTAGCAGCTGCCTGCCTCCTCCAGCTCCCACAAGTAGTAGAGGTTTGCTGCCATTTTCTAATGAAGCTTTTGCATCCATCCAACTGTTTGGGAATACGAGCATTTGCTGATGCACAAGGATGCACAGAGCTTATGAAGGTGGCTCACAACTACACCATGGTAAGGCAGTTTTAGAAGATATAAATTATGATCTTGTGTATCCTCTGTATCTTCTGTAAGTAAAAATAACTTGTTACTTTTTTGCTTGAAATTATTCTGTATTTGTATGGAACTTTATTTCATAAGTGGCCCTTTTGAAACCGTAGGAATGGTGATTCCTCTCACAGAATCACAGAATCACAGAATCACAGAATAGTAGGGGTTGGAAGGGACCTCTGTGGGTCATCTAGTCCAACCCCCCCGCCGAAGCAGGGTCACCTACAGCAGGCTGCACAGGACCTTGTCCAG
>Ga0065711_1037605_pt1 | contig 19668 bp, 10 predicted proteins | sample Hoacrofraction12_FD_59098 | JGI IMG/M metagenome (GOLD analysis project Ga0065711, IMG submission 59098) | Hoatzin crop microbial communities from Cojedes, Venezuela - Epithelial fraction 12 v2 (version 2) | ecosystem: Host-associated > Birds > Digestive system > Esophagus > Crop | place... | reverse complement strand
TTACCCTACTAATTTCTCCCTAACAGTACCAGCTGCCCTCTAAGAGCTGGGATTTTCTCCAGCCCCTGCCCCTTGCAAGCCAGTGATGTCTCTAGGCCACTGTAACAAATACAGTGCAATGCCAGAACAGGTCAGCAGCAGAGCACTACAACACTGACATTTCTGTGCCAAGACAATAAATCACAGATCCTCTCTCTCCAGCACAGTCCATAGCATACTAACCAACTACACTACACTTTCTCTAGTTGACTACAAAGCTTATGCAATGTTTGACATACACACACCCGTAACACCTGATAACCTGAGAGGACATTTGGCATTTATTATATAAACAAGCGTCAGCTTAAATAGTCACAGCTGTATCTATTGAAAAAAAATATACAATCTGTAAATATATATTTAACATATATGTTGCTGTATCTGAAGCCATCTTAGTTTGTTAGAAGATTCTTAATGCAGTTTGCATACAGATTTACAAAGTCAGAATAAGATTGTTAACTGTAAGCATTCATCCACATTCTCAGCACAGGACTTCTTGCTTAGTTGTCAGTCCTTGTTTTTCTGAGAATAAATGCAAGCCTGTATCAGGAACTATTAGATTATAAAGATGGTCTTGTTCATTTGTGAAACTACAAAGTGATTTCTATTATACTAAATTATTCGAAATGATTCAGGGAGATTTTTTTTAGATGAAAACTTCTAATTCTAGTCTCTTCTAAACGGTATTATAAGAATATCTCCTGAGATATTTTGGATACCCATGCAGAACGAATTCTCAAGCTTTCAGGTAAAAGCTGTCATTGTACTAAGTACAATGCCAACTCATTCAGCCTCACCTTCATTTCGAAAATACATAGCAAAACAGTTGTGCTTCACAGGTTAAAAGAGCGTAATCTGGACTTTCTATGCTGTCTCAGAAACCGTTTCCAAAATTTCCCTCAAAATTCTGCTTCAAGCAACTGTACAAATGACCACATTGAAGGGATCCAGAGGATTGTGCTATAGTGTCCATCTCAAGAGTTGCATGGAGACAGAGAGCAAAATGACAGCTGAACAAGGATGGCAACAGTAGATAAACAGTTGCTAAACCACAGCCACTGCCAATACGAGTGCAACCCCCAAAGCATGGAGAGTAGAGTAATCATTCCATAATACAGCTGCAAGTGATGCACATAGCAGCTCTGTTCTACCTCCCTACACCGAATGAACTCATTATTCAGAATTTCAGCAGTGCAAAACTGCCATGGACATGACACTTCCAAAATTTTGGGCCCTAGCCACACAAAGGAGATGTAGCAACATGCATTGCTCATACAAGGCAATGGCTATTAAATTCCCATGATCATCCATTTTCGCTCTGTTAGATGCATTCACTACTTCAGGTCACAGTCCCTTGCACATTAGCCTTCACTTACCGTACATGTCTGGGCAGCCAAACAGCTTCCCAGGCCACCAGCTTGTGCCAGGCAGGCAGGGAGCCCAGCAGCTTGAACGTGTGACCATGTACAGAGATAACCTGGAGATGCTGATAGAGAAAGGTGGGACAAGGCTAAAAATGGAACTCACTAATAGCTAACCGAATTCATGTGAGCTGTGCATCCCTGAGTTAGCCTATTAGCTGCCTTGGAATTTCAAAGAGAGCTAGAAACATTCAGATGACAAGTATGCTCCCATCTGGTGAATAACGATCTTTAAAAGTAGAAGAAAATCATGCAGTACTGACCAAAATGCCTTGCCAGGAAGGCTTCGTAATAATGCTGCACAATTTTCTCCAGCTGAGAAGAAAACTGTTTGGAAAAGCTTCCAGTCACAGATTTGAAAACCTCTGCAGGCTCACTCAACCCAAAAATTCAAAACAGGATTCATGAAAAGGCAATCCATGCAACCCATAAAAATCAAACCTACCTATTAGCAAAATCCATATGCAATAGCACTACCAGCTTGCATAGAGTTTAACTAATATACAGCAGGCTTCCCTTTTCTCAGATCCATCCAAATCCAGATCTTTTTCACAGAATAATATAAAAATAATTTGATTTCTTATTTCTCATAAGAATAAATTGAAGAAAGCTTTCTTTTTTTGTCTTGGGTCAGAAAAAAATAGTTCACCTCAAATAAGGCAAGTTTGTTTAGAGCATATGGAGACTAATTTTCATATGATTTTAAGAAAACTTATGCAGATAAGAGTGACAGGATGTGACAAATTTATTATTATCATTTACAAGCTGACCAATAGATAGATATGCAATATGTAATACCTATATTTTATTCTAGATAATAATATAAATACTTTCTATGAATAATATTTTTTTAGTGTTAGAAACATTCATTACATACTGGTTCCTATATTCTGTTGGGAAATTACTTCTTCTAAGTTAATCAATAAGAAAGCTTACAGTGATGACAGAATCGAAGAGGTGCATATGAAATAAATGGTCTGAGCAGCAGCAATCCCTGTTCAATAGCCTATTAATATGTCATCTCTCCAGGCCACTTAACTTACAACTGGCATCGTTCTGCAGGAGACAGAACAAGAAAAAAATACTGGTGAAATCAATTGTTCTAATGACACGAACACCAGAGATTGCTCTGGAGAAGTCTAGAGGACAGCAGCAGCCAGGTATCAGCATCTTTTTTCCTAACATCCACATCCATTTCCACCACCCTAGTGGCATTAGAAAGAGATTTTGGAAATACAAGCTGGGTGTTGGGAAACCAAAGAGGTCAAAGATGTAAAAACTGGTCCTACCAGTTATTACTCCTGATGCAGAAAGATCCAAAAGTTCTAGTTTTAACTGAGAAGCTCAACTCGTTACTTAAACTGGGAGATGCCTTACCTGCCTCTGCAACAGCAAGTGAACAAAAAGACTTATAATGAAATACAACACCTCATTACACGTGCCATCCTTTATGCTTTAGTTTTAGCAACAAATACAGGAGCGGGGGGTGTTAACAACTCTTAACCAAAGCAAAAGCTGGAAATTCAAAGGCATACAGGACACACAGTGATACCAAAGATTTTTAAGGGCACGAAGAACTCTGGCAATCACCTAACCAGATCAATTTGAGTGTATGTGAAATGCTCCCCAGCAATTTCTATACCAAAAGCCATAAAAACAGCTGAGTTAAAATCACCTCTCTAAGAAAACAAATTGTTATTTAAAGACTGAAAGTAGTGATTAACAAATCACTTTCCTCAATAAGTTACTATAGCAGTTAATTAAAATGTGTCCCTGATGTTCAGTTTTCTTTGGTATCCAACTTCCCGATAGCAGATTTTGTTTTATCTTACAATACATCCAGGCAAAGTTTGTAAGGTCTGGCAGTAATTTTTTTCAGACAAACTGATAGAAACTGGAGAAAACCTTCCTGGTACACTGCCCAATACATCTATACCATAAAAAAAAAGGCACAAACGTTACTTGTACTCCAATTTCAGCTATTAGCTAGCTGGAAGGTTTGTGTTCTATTCGCTAGCATGTGTGACAACTCATGTCCACACATCTTTAATCATTACCGTTACCTGCCCTGACTAGGTTACCTCTAGTCCAGGAGTGCCAACACATACTGCCACGAAACTTTCATTCTGTGGTGCAGAGAGATCTCTCCCCAATAAATATAAAAGCTCTTTAATTTTCAGCAGTTTTCTCTCCACACCGCATACGTACTTGATGAAAGATACCTTGTTATTGTCACTCTGATACTCTGAGCAGACCAAACACCATAAACTCTCCCAGGATACAGATTTCAAAAGATGTATGGGTGCAAGCAGGACCAAGGAATCTTTTTGGTTTCCCATAGCCAAGCTTCTCCTCCCATGGCTCCTTCCAGACATTGAATCCTCCCCCTGCCCCCAAGTTAACACAGACTCCTTCTCTCACCGCGTGAGAGGGGAAAAGCCGACTCTGCCTTTGCCAGCTGCCGGCAAGGGAGGAGGAACTGATACTGCAGGCACGGCACAGTCCACACGCACCAAGCCCTTCCCACAGCTACCCTCCATGCCCCAGTGAAGACAGGGAAGGCAGTCCTGGGCAGTGCTAGACTTTGCCTAAATCTAAAGCTTACCCTGCAGCTACTTTCATGCAGATCCCCTGACATCAATGAACTCGAGTTGTGTGTGTTGGGGTGAATTCACTTCCACAGCATATCACATTAAAGCTATTTAGTACTGGGAATTTCTATATTTATACTACACCAGCAGAAACTTAAGTGCTCCAAGGTCCCTGGACTCACACGTCTATCTCCTGGAATTACTTGTCATCAAGGTGTCAAACCCAGGAACATCATGGCATGACAGTTTGTTAAAATGGGCAGGTTAAAAGATTCTGCTAAGTCAAAACTTGAATGACTTATTAACCACTCATTTTAATATTTTAAGTTTGAGCTGATTGCGCATGGAAGTGCAGGGCCTGACAATAAATGAAGGAGTCAGTCATAGTGCAAATGCAGCACTTCGCTTCAAATCAAACCTGCAAAATCGCGGCAGGCTGTCTCTTGTTCCAAACCTGTTTCACCTACAACTGCTTCACACTCACTCTAGTCCTGGTCATCTTCTACACAGGAACAGTCAAAATATGTGACAATGTTGTGATCCAAACATGCTTCTGTTTTGTGCTGTTATTTTATTTGTGAATATTTTGTAAATACTCAGGTGACTCCTACCCTGAATGTACATGCATTAGGCTTTCTAGCAACAATCCTCTTCCAGCTTCAGCTACCATGAGAGGCAGAACCAAGAGTGAGTAAGAATAAATCAGGCATGGAAAAAAAATCTCTCCCCTGTCCATTATGTCCTTGCTGTCAGGTTTGATCCAGCTTTTAGCTGGGTGACAATTAACACTTCAACATGAGTTCCCAAGGAGAAGTCATCCTTTTTCCATTTCTTCCAAGACTATCTTTGCTCTTTGCACCGTGATGTCTGTCTCTGGCAAGCTTCTGGCTGAGTCTCCCCGACCTACCCTGTACTCTACAAGCTTCTCCCACTGGCCACTGAAAGCTGTTCTTGAGGGAAGAGCAATCCTCTGCTTTCAGAGGTCCCAGTGAGCCAAACATGCAGCAACTGAACAAGAAAAACAGGAAATATTTTCTCTGCTGCTTGGTCACCTCCTTTTCAAAGGGATGTAACTCACAGGGCAACTGCAAAGTCCTTAATATTATCAGTGAGCAATTCTAGGTATTTGTGCATTGGTTTACAGCAACACGGACAGGAACTAAAATTTATTTAGGAAGCTCCTGTTAGAAACACAGTATTTTCTTCTGGAAACCTCAGGCTAATTTCTGAATTTTTAAATATATAAAAAAGTAAGATGATCTTTGCTATTTTGGGAAAAGTGGAAGGAAACAGGAACCAGAACACACAGGTAACAGAACACAACTACAGACAGACCGACTGAAATCATGGTAAAAAAAAAAAAGCAACACACAAGCATACACATCTAATGGAGCTAGGAAGGATACAGAGAAAATTTCGTTGTGCATGCAAAGTGTCTAAGGTGTACAGCTCTTATTCTTGATTAGGGCATAAATACACTACTATAAAAACTAACTTTAATTAAAGAACATATAACTATAAGCCCCATAACAGTTCTCAAAAGTCCACTGAAACAGAAAGGAAGCACTTGAAATTCTTGCTTCTCTGAATCATGACTGGATTCACCATTTACATTGCCACTTTTCTTTATATTGGTTCAGGGGATCTTAAAGTCCTAGACAAAAGTAGCAACCATTGTAAAAAAGTACATGCTTCATCCAGGTGGGATTATTATATTCAGACTAGAAGAAGCTGCAGTGACACTGAGGTGAGGGAAGATAGTCTAAGGTTTGGTACAATTTCCTCTGGTACAATTTCCTCTGTTTTATTCCAAGTAGCCTACTAGAAAATACAAACAGATGGGGCTGCAGCCCCCAACGGTCTTGGCTGATGCCTGTAAATCTGCCCTCAGTTACTGCATGCAGAGCCAAAAACAGTAGGTACAGGAAATAATTTGACTAAAACAGATACTCCCTATATTACTAAAGCAGGAAGTCTTTCCAATATTTCCATGCTGAAGCAAAAGTTTGTGATTAAACCAGTGTGAAAAATAGAGGTTTTATCTGGGAGAAATTCCTGGACTTTAAAATTTATCTTCAACTTCCAGGTCTCAAAAAAGCCTAGAATAAAAATTCCTTCGAGTCAGAAATATCAGCATAAAGTTTTTGAGTATTTTGGCTTATTCATGCTCTTTGTAATTTGAAACACACTGTATATGAAAATTTACCATCCCAATGTTCATTTAATGGTACAATATAATGACTCGAAGTATTTCAGAACAAAAAAGGAAGAAATCACAGAAATGAGAAAGCTGTAGTTAGTTCAGTTAGTATTCCAAATAATTTATTTGAAAAATTAAATTTCTTTGGAAGTGACCAGCTCCTAACAGGTCTTTTTAACTCAACAAGATATTTCCAGCATAAATTACTCTTTATTATTTTGTGACTGCTTGACTTATAATGAAGCTCGTTACAAGCAGACTATATTGCAATTAAAACTAACAACTTTTGCAAAGCATGGATTAAAACCTGCATCATTGAAATCTGAGGGGGAGAGATTTGCCTTAGACCACTGGATTTATATGCTTTAATAAGTCTACTCTGATATGTGAGGAACTGACTGATATTTCCTGCAGTCAGACATTGAAAGGATCTTTGGTAAACCACATACAGTTAAAAGATTGCCGTTGCTTTGCAGATTTCTAAGCAGCATTCTTCACCATCATAATGCAAATTCAGTATAAAGTTGAACATTTCAGGATGTATGGAGTTATAGGACTTTTACTCAGTCATTTTGCTATGGCTGAAAGACGTCCACTTGAACAGCAGGTTCTGTATGTCTGAGATCAGACAGCAACCGTATGCAAAACCAAAAATTTGTAGGCACACGGGCAAACAGCACGAGTCCATTGCTGTTGGCTGTACATTTCTGTATCTTCCACTTCCTCAAGCTGATAAAGCATGGGACAACCTGTGATTTCTTTTTTTTCCCTAAAACATATTTCATCCAAAATATGTCAGTTACAGCATAAAATGACAACATCCTTGAAGAGATTGTTTTGGACAGAAGAAATTGTGAATCATCCAGAAGAAAGATGATTTCTGCTGAATATATAATACCGACTTTGACAGGAAATCTATGTCTCCTCTAAGAGGCAGAGTATCAAATTAGCAAAGACAGTACAGTTCTAGAAAACTGAAGCTCAGCAGTTAAGCAAGTGATGAACTTGGCAGAAGTGGCCTGAAGATTTTGCCACCTAAAAAAACCTCCATGTCTGTAATAAAACAAGAGTTATTAAACTGCACTACTCTTTCTGACTGCTGCATGATGTTGGGCAACGGTGGGGCAGATCCACGCAATTGTGTTTGGCCTGCTCCTGATGTCAAGTCAAATGGGGTGGCATTTCAAGAGAAGGTGCTGGAAACGCACATGCACCTCTTCTATTTTTAAACATCAGCAATCAGCAAGGATGGCAGTGTTGTAGCTCTGCCTCCACATTCATAATACAGTTTAAAATAATACAAATTATGGTGAATTTCAACAGATCCTTCTGTCAATGTAACTGCTACAAAGGACAGACACTGGCAGCTCAGGCAATATTGGTATTCAGCCAGTGTGTACATTACCTCACAACACACAGATGGTTTCACAGTTTCTGCAGCTACAGGAATGACAGCCTTTCTGCTCCAACCTCCAGTTTAAGAACAGACTCACTTTCCTTTTAAGTACTAATGAAGTCCTGTGCCCACTGAATGAAAGTAAATTTTCTCTACTGAGTAGGCTTGGGCCTTGGCAAGCCAATTAGCACAAGATTTTGCAACTCCTACCAATACTGTTTAGCGCTGTTCTAGGAAGTGTTCACACTGATGCCCCTGATTTCTGTCTCCCAAGCTTTCTTCTTTTAAAATAGATTATTTTTGCTTGAGAGCTTTCTGGTGAGTTGGAAAAATCAGATTGTCAAAAATAATTTTCCTCCAAGGCCATAATCCACTTTGATACATTTTCTATTTTGAAAAAAATAACAAGTGTTTCAGAACAGCCACTGACTCCTAATGTTTTGGAGTTTTTTTAAAGCACCAGTCTTAGACTTTAGCATGGCATTCCTTGTTTTGAATTTATTTGCCTTGAAATGTACAAAATGTATTATTTAAGTGAACAACAGCGTAACGTAACCCAAGTATACATGTACATCATACGCCCACAGCAGGATACTTTAAACCTCAAGAAGTAAGGTACCAGGAACAATGATAAGACTTGTAGGATTTTTAGGAATCCAGAAAGAGAAGAAATAAGACGACAATTAAAAGACTAAATTTTAGGACAGCTTACAGAAGATGTGATCAATTGCAAGCAGTAGAAGTATTCCCTGCTTTCAGCCTTTAACATGAATAAACAAGCACAGACCAGATTACAGATACTTGGAGGAAGGCATGAAATATTCCCGTTTTCAAACCTGGTGTTTGTCGTTAGGATGAAGAAACACTTTTCAAATATTTTCAACAGTGTCTATGTGCAAGGGAAACAAACCCAAGAGATCTTCAAGGGGTCTGTGGGCATCCTCAGGGAGCAATGTCCCATCACAGTACCTCCTGACCTTAGAATTCTCCCTGGTACACCATGGCACGATGGCCTCTGGCTTTCATGTCGGTTAAGTCAAAGATTTGTATGCTGCTTCTCCACACGTTTAATCCTCAGCTCTCGATTTCCCAAAGGAAGGTCTCATGGCTAGAATTGAACTGAGCTGTGATTCACTCTGTGATGACGGGATCTCTGAGGAAAACTTTTCACACAGTAGTTCTCCCCCACTACAATAATTCCCAAGTTTTAATTTTCCTCCTGTCACTAGAGCTCAAGAGCAGTGAGTTATGATGTTTAGAGGCTAAGGAACATAATGATCAGTTGATCTAACAGGCTCCAGAGTCTTCCACTTAGGATGCAGTGGCACTTCAGTGCATTTGGAAGTCTGGAATAGTTGTTCAGTTAGACCACAAGCAAACCTTAATGTGGTGTTGATCACAAACTTCTAGTCACCCAGGCCCAGTGCTACCCTATAGGTACTGTAAAGATGATCAAGCACCTTTGCCATGGTCAAAGTGCTTCTGTATTTCAAACAATTCTCTAATTATTTGTGACTCATGATATGGTGTAACTACGACTGGAGAGCAAAGACGACACCAGCTAGCCTCGGCATCTCTGAAAGTTTAATGATTAGGTAGATAGTATGTTCTCACTTTTATGTACTTCATGTATTTTATGCGACTTAGTGCCACCAAGCACAAAACCCGAATAGACTTCCACTTCTAAGCATGTTTTCCAGCTAACCAGCACCTGTCTGAACTTAAATGTTCACAGCCTAGAAAAAGCAGTCATTAAATTGCATGTGTTTATGGAAGATTTTCCTAGATGCTAGAGAATGCCCTCTCCTTGCTCGCAGTTTTTCACTGAGTAACTTTTGAATAATCTTTTATGCACTAGTGTATTGAAATATTGAGCTCTGGCAAAAAGAAGACTTCGTGGAAAAAATCAAATTGGAATTGTGTCTCTCTAATGAGCTAAGTCTATGGCTATTTCTTGTAGTTTTCCATGGAGAAAGAACAGAGTTCTTCGATGAGAAGCAATCAGAAGCATCAGCAAAAAGAACACACCTTCTCCTAGCTGCTGCGTCAGTCTAATTCGATGTTAGAAAATCATACATTTCTCAGTGCTATCACTTAGCAAAAGAAACCAAGTGGATTATTATTTAATGTCACTGGGTTACTGACATTACCTCTCTGTACCGACCTGAAAAAGGTCTCCCAATTCCAAAACGCTTATAGACCCAAGCACATGGGAATACTTACAAACAATGAAACTCTAGAGAGTTCCTGAGTTTATAACATCATCTCCGATAAAAGAAAGAAGAAAGAATGATAATAACACCCTCTTCACCAATCAGATAGTAGGCTCACCCCTTTCATTCATTCTCTCCTCTCCTTCAGACTTTCTTTACATTGTCTTCTGTCTTCCATATATTGGAGAAGTAAAAAAGGCATCGTGGAAAAAGTCTTTGAAGCTCTGCAAAGTCAGTGGCTTATGTGAACTCCATAATCTGGGACTAAATGGCTAGATCATCCTGCTAGAACATCCTGCCCTATGTGGCAGCCTGGAAGGCGGAGTTATTGTTGATCCACACATCCAAAACCACACAGCCAAGTGAAGGCTGCACTAAGATAGACTGAGAAGTTTTTCTAAGGATCGGAACACAGTTGTGATGTAAGCACCGTGTAGGAGACTACAGTCTACACAGACTGCCTACGAGGTAACCAGAGCCCGTCAATAAACCCAATACCCTGCATGACTCATCCCTATTCTCCATCCCTGTGGTCTGGTTTGGAGATACTTCGTATTCCCTGAATTGCCTCACTGCTTGAGCTACTCAGAGGCACAGAGTTAACAAAACTCAAATATGAGATCATGCAGGGAGAGATTTATGAAGGGAGAGAAGGGCAGGGGGATAGGAGGAAGGGAGAAACAGGATGAAGAAAGTGCAGATAACGCTGTTGCCTTTCTTTGGACCCTACTCAGAACTATTGATTTTCTGTCGTAGCTTTTTACTGAAATCACAGCATGGCCTTCTGGCTGACTGAGATGCCGTTCTGTGTACACATACTCCCTGATGTCTCTATATTATCACATTATCCTCACATGCCAATTCTCAGCATCTCTGTCACTACTAGAAGCTGACACACAGATTTCTTTTATAAAAACATAAAACCGCAACAATTTCCAGTCCAGCTTAAACTAAATCCATTGTTGCTGACTCTTATTCATAGTACCTTATTCCCAGCATCAGAATTCTCCCTCTCCATATTTCTCTGCCTTTGAGGGAAAATGGTGTTTGCTGAGAAGCTGTGCTAAAGCTCAAATTAATACGTATTGCACGGAGCAAAAAGCACACCAGCAAACAGGCCTGTTTTAAGCCTATTTTTTAATCATATCACATTCAAGACATGCTCCCTCTGTTTTGTAGGCCCACACAGTCTCTTAGGACTTACTGCCTGCTTCAATTGCTGGCTGTTTCCCAAGTTTTCACTCCCTTCTGTCTTATTCTATACCCATGGAGACAACAAACGAGCCATTTCCACCACCAAGAGAAGCTCCTTGCTGAGTCCAAAGAATGAGCCCTAGTTAGAGAGGAAAATACTCTCAGACACAGGTGTGCAAGTGACTTTGTAATTACAGGCAGAATAGATGGCCTGCAAACTGCATGGCATTTGTAATTAACAGTGCTCTATAATGCAGACCACTCTGCATGTGATTACAACCTATTAATGCTTCATAGCTGCGCGAGCAAAGCTTTATTTCACTGAGAAAATGTAGATCAAATATTCACTGAAACAATCTACCCTACAGTGTAAGATCCCTGAGTCACAGATGAAATTGTGGGTTATTTAAATACCAATCAAATTAAATTTGTTCTTAAAACACTTGTTTTCCATAGAAATTTAAGCCAGGCTAATGGGAGCTGCAACATGGAAGTCTCTCTGTTGATTTAAAATCAGTACAGGGAGCATTTGATTTATATAATAACATAATAGTAACAATAAAAGAACATCTACTCACTGAAGGTGAATTTCAAATCCTGTCAATGTCTTTACCATTCAGCTTATTTTCAAGTAAAAGAAACCAAGATATACTAATTTTTCACAGCCCAGTGAGATAAATTTGCTTCTTAACAGATTCACTCGGAGTGCTGTCAAAATTACCATTGCTTACCCATTTAGCCTTTAACAACCTAATGCCCGATACATGCAAAACCTAGATGTGCGGTAGGGGCGTGTACCTGCCTCTCTCTAATTACACATATACCAGCTTTCTTTCTGGTGACATGCCATGCCAGGAGACATATTTCATTTACAAGGAATGAGCTAATTTTCATCCTTATCCTCCACTTACCCCACTGGACTTCCATTTTTCCTGCATGTCTCTCCATTTGAGGGTTTCTTGGAAGCCATGTCTCTAGTTGCTTTACAGTCTGCATCATCTGCTCTCGTTCTGCCCCTGGAACAGGTGAAAAACAGCTACAGGAAGGTCATCAGTATTAAGCTGGTAATTTTTACCTAGCACCATGCTATTAAACACAAAAGACACCTTTCAGAAATGTCTAGATCCCTTCATATTTAGTACATCTCCTCCTTCATGTATCAGCAATTAACTGCACACAAAATTCAGTGCATCAGTTTCAATCAGTTTGGCTCCCAGTTTCGTCCAGCTGAGTCCTGCTAGCATGTGCTGGATGAACGGGCCCTGGTGACACTGGGTGTGGCTGAGCCATGTGACGGTGGTTTTGTGTAATAACTTTACAGCAGACTGATGGTTGCTTTCTGCTCCATGCCCAGGTCCAGGCCTCTGGTTTGTACCCTGGTTTCTGTTCTCACATACTGACTGTATCTCGTTTCCACCCCAGTCTTCTCCACTAGTCTGAACCACTCCAGCCTGAACCTCTTGCAAGCTGGAAGTTTATCTTCTCCATTTATTCCCATTGATTCCCTCAGGCAAGTTGAACCTTTTCTTTTTTACGCTAATATTGTGGGTAGCTCTGTCACCTGAGTTATTCCTTTGCACTATGTTTAATAGGAATAAGACGAAAAACTTTCCATTTACCATTTACAATAGGCCCTATTTTCCAACAGAAAAATTAAACGTCAGGAAATTGAGCCCTGAAAATATTAACAACACAATCATGCAATTAAAGAGATTAACTGACAAGAATCTTGAAGAAGTAGTGCTACATATGTGCAAAAGACATATTACAATAAGGGGGGGTTACCTAAAATTTTGTTGTTTGTTTTCACTTCAAAGAAATTTGATTTTATCTATTCAATGAAATAAATAATAGAAATAAAAGCAGCAAATCTTGCAGGTGAGAAGGAAATTGGAGTAGTTTCTTTAAAATTATAAAACACTTTTACCGACAATTCTTAACTTTTAGTTTTCTAATCACTGTTATTTTCCTTCATAGTGTTATACAACGGCTAGCATCTCATTTCACATAATCAAAAAAGAAAGTATTTTTAAAAACAACCCTCTTCTCTTGCTTTACAAAGTTGATTTCTGGACTTCTGAGTTTCTTTCAGATCTGTATTGTCTTGAAGGCATTAACTAACCTCTGTACCTTAGAAATCATCAGATTTACTGAATATCTTCCATCAGATATCTTCTCTATCTCCAATATTTTGTATGCTGTTCCCTGTTAAAATTGATAACAAAAAATCTCAATGAGTATAAGCAAAAATAAGATTGGAAAAAATAACAAATTTCCTATTGCATCTCAGGTATCAAAACAATGTTTCTTTTGTTAAAAGCAGCTTGCAGATTGGTTAATGCTCTAAGGACCTGATCATTTACCCTTGTACTCTCTTTTTTTTAAAAGGAAATAATCTTCCCTTCCACCCCGTGAAAGCAGGCTTTTGGAACTTCACACTTTCTCTCACAGCATTTAGCTTTCCCTGTGGGCTACTTCTAGACTAAACCTGGCTCTTCTTTCTGGATTGAACAAATGACTGAAGATCAACAACAGTCATGACAATCTGAGTCAAACATGTTCCACACAGAATTCAATTCACTTTGGAAGGCTTAAGCCTGAAATTATATTCATCAATTGTTAATTTTCTCTCTGAAATAGTAAAGTCTGAAGAATTTGTACTCTGTCGTAACTTATAAATTGACTGATTTTACAGCATTAAGTTTAACAGCACAACTTTTTTGCTACATGCTTGCTGCTAAAATTGTGCCTTTTGCTATGAATTTGTATTCCGCTTTGTTCAACAAGAATCCTCTCCTCTCTGCAGTACTAGCAAATGTCAGAGATTCTAAGTAGTACTCCAGTCCTTGTGCAGGCAAAAATTTCCGACTCAAGAGGACCATCTGAGATGTGTAGAACAACATCTAAATCTCTGGGAGGGTCCTCTTGGGCCAGAAAAGGAAAACAGAGAAAGAAAAGGCTGCTAATGCCTCAGAAACATATGTCTGAAAGAAAATCCAAGCAAAAATACAGACATTAAGGGAAATAGACAAGATGTCACAACATGTTCCCAGGTCTTAGCAATTTGCATCCTCTAATGTTCTTACAGCTTCTGGAACACCTTCCTTTGATTCTGTCTGCAATAATCCTGTTTGGTTTCAGTGGAATACTAAAGCACTGATGAGTATTTTGTTCATACACTGACAGAGCAATAAGGACCTCCACCTCCCCACCACTGCAGCAACCATAAAGCAGAGTTCTCCTATTAACAGTGAGCATGAACAGATGGGGCCAACAGTGCTGTATACCCAAAAGACTGCAGTGTCGCTGAGTACAGGTTTTGGGCTTGTTTACAGGGGCCCTAAAGTAAGCATCAGAGAAGATTCCTTACTCCTGAAGACAGGAATGTTCTTCAGCAAGTTCCTCCTCTCCCTAACTCATCTTGGACTCAATCTTAAGGGTCTTTTCCAGCCTAAATGATTCTATGATCTATGGCAGAAAGGACAAGAGGCAGAGTTGCAGCAGCCAGTGCAGGCTTTATCTTAGAGTTTACAAGTCACTTTGCAGAAAGTATAAAGCACTTGAAGACTGCTGGTGCCAGAGAGTAACCATTAATGTCAGTTTTTAATACATCCAGGCTTAATAGAATTGAGGAAATTTCAGTGTAAAGATGTTAGATATTTGCTTGTTTCCAATTCAAATGTTATTCTGATGAGGTCAGGGCCTAATTGTACAAGGACGCTGAGACCTGCAGCATAATGATAAAAACATGCCCCGATTTCTTAAAAAAGAATAATAGCAACGATTAGCATTTGTATCACGCTTAGTGTCAATGTATCCCTGAGCACTTTGCAAAGCACATCACCACACTCTGCTCCATGATGGTTATTCAAAATTCTTGAGGTTAGCAGCCCAACTGCATTACGCACCAGCCCTTCATCCTCGTTCAAAGGCAGCTACTGACAGAGCCGGACAGCACTGGCAAAGCCAAGCATTCTCCATGCCTCCCACAGGTGTGACTTCCTATTCCCTGTCCCTTCGGCAGTACAAGAATAACCTCGCTGGAGCAGCAGCAGTCAGCTGGGTCTACAGAATGCCCCAGCCATAATCAGCTTTGCTCAGCTCCTTGTGAGAAAAAACAAAACACAACAACAATGGAGGAAAGAAAACTTGGCTTATCTATACTGATTTTGGTGGTGGCATGACAATTCATGACAATGTAAATATTGGCCAAAATAGTTTTAAATGGTAGCACAAAGTTAAAAGGAAAATGTGGTGTCTGGCCACACTGAGGGATTAGTTTTGTCAGAACAAACCCTCCTATTTCTGACTTAATGACTTGGCAAAAACACTGTAAATAAAGGCAACACTGAATCTGCCAATTCCCAGCTTGTCAAGCTCCTCCACAATCAACAAACCACAAAAGTAATTACAGACAGTTAAAATGCAAAGAGCAGGAGACCATTTTCTAAAAGGCACAATTACTGTGTCCCTAGAGGCTGGGTTTAAGTTTATCACCTGAATTAATTTCCATTCATTTCCATCTAAAATTTGTTTGGCTTTTCTGAGATGTAGTTTTGAGGTGTCTCAAACTTATCTGAGACTTCATCGTGAAGGAACTTGCAGTACATATTTCAGTGACACGTTTAAGTCCCTCATTCCCATGACGTTTGGCAATAGCCAGCCTTCTGTGAGGCAGGCATCTAATCAGCTCCAAATAAAGACCTTGTTTTCAGCATCTTAATTTATGGTTTTCAGTATCAACAGGGTTTACTTTGTCTCAAAAAATTAGCTGTTCATTTGGAGGGACATGCTGAGAATCCTATGAATCTGTGGGCTGCAGGCCTAAATACGCTTCTGTGAACATCTAATCTTGTTTCCTGTACAAAAATATTACAATTTTCATCAAAAGTCCACAATTTCTTGTGTTCCTCAGAAGATTTATTGATTTCTGAATAGAAATACAAACACATACTCAGCATAGAAGAAAGTTTAAATCTAGCTACATATATGTTTTAACAGCAACAGAGGGAAATAAATGAGATCAAATTGCCCTTTCACATTGATTATGCTGTGGAAAAAGTGTTGTATTTATGGGAGTGAGAACAAGAAGAAGTGATAATCCTTCAAAAACTACTAAAAATTAAAGAAGTAAATAACTATCCTTTTAATTTCTGGCTAGAAAGCCTACAATGGGAAACACCAGTCTGAATTTTCATGCAACGACTTCTTGTGTGTCTGGTTCCTCTCTGTCCCAGTGCAACTCCTGGCTGCAGCCTCGGTGCAGCCACCCGCTCAGCCACAGCTGCCACTGTCTACCTGTGCTGCTCAGCACCCTGAAAGCTGCTGACTGATGGGTGTTTACACCCAATTATCTTTAGACATTCCCAGTTTGATACCTCATCTCCATATACAGTTACTGATGAGAGGCAGGTTCCTAAACAGGACGCTCTGTATCACCCTTCTTCCTCACATCACCCAAGCCTCATTTTCCTCCAGGGAGCCCAGGTTCTTAGGAACTCTTCAAAGAAGATCTTTTATTGTTTCACTTTTCTGGCTGTTAGGTAGACTATATATAATTCTTTCACAGTGGATAATTTATTCAGAGGCATTTTCCAAGTCAGAGGAGCTTCTCTCGGCCTCAGCTGAGCTTCTTGGTAAATTTGCCCTGTGTAGAACAGCAAATACAAAGAGGACAAAGCTGAAAAGTGTTCAGCTGCAACAGCAAAGCACATTCTGGGGCTACACAAACTCCTGAGCCTCACTTGAACAAAGACCATTTAAATTCGGGGGTAGAAAGATGGTGACTTTTCTAAATCTGGGAACAGATATTTCCTATGTGTACTGTAGTTTCATCTGTGATTTTCCCAAGGTCACAAAGGAGCCCAGACAGATGCTGATTTGGAGAAGTCCAGATCGATTCTGCCATTCATTAACACTGACAGGGCTGAACAGGGTAGCAACCACAGCCATGCTGTTTTCACCTCTGTACACAGGGAATGCACATGTAACACACCGAATGCAGATGCTTATACATCACATATAGAAGTAACAATGTCATTTTCAGGAATCACTAGGAATCACACTGCCAGTGTTACACACCTTCACAGTGAAACCTGCTTTGGGCCCAGGCAACACCATGGATGATAACCAAGGTCAGCAATGTTATGATACTTTTCTGTTTCCTACAGCAGTACACAGAAGTAACCAAAGTTTCTATAAGACCTATCCTTTCCAGATATTCTCAAGACACGACCAGAAATCAAAAATTTCCAGCTGCTGTTTTAAGTCCTCGAGGTTAAATCCTGCTAGTGTATATCTGCATATTTCACTAAAAAGCCCCATTAAAGCTAAGTAGATTTGTGTCAGATGAGCATATGACACTGTGTCTTTCTTCCCCTTATGCATCCTTACCACAGACATACCAAGCAAATTTTAAGAAACTTGTGTTTTGCACAGCACTTATAAAGGATGTTACTAAAAAAGCAGTCTTCATTATTCACAGAAGCCTATAGACATTACCAGGCTAGTCTTTCTCTTACCCGGTGTTATTTTCTGCAAAGAATATACAAGTTAATATGACCTTTTACAGCATCTACCCTTAAGATGCCTCCAAACTACAACGCGATTACAGAATTTGGAATCCGCTAAGGCAGATTAAACATTCCATGTTAGAATGACCTGAAAAATACAGGGTATGACCATTTATTCCCTAGAAATTCTCGTTCAGTGGGTTTCATTTTTTTTTTCCTCTCTGCTGATTTGCAGACCCTTAAGCGTTTCCCTTTCGATCTCCCAGTGTCAGCATACTAGTAATATCCTTGCCTTTCTTCGTTACCCTTTCGGATCTCTTAGAAGCAGCTAATAGACCCCCAGGGATCCACAGAGCATAATCTGCAAGTGATGAGTTAATAACCTTGTAAGGACAGACCCTTAAGCGACTGCCCTTCAGAGAAGGACATGCTTTAATAACGTTGGATATATTATATACTAGTTGCCTATTCTTCTGTCTTGCATAACAGAAATAACAACTGCAATCTCCATAATCCTTTGAAACTACATTTGTTTAAACTGTCACAAAACCTGCCCAAAGCACATTCAGGAAGTCAGGGTCAGCAGAATGGTGAATCCCAGGCTCAGTGATTACACTCAGCTACAGCATGCAAAATACACCTGATGGTAACATTAATTTTTGTATGGCTTCCTTCATGAGGAGGATTACAAAGCACTTCACACAGAGCCAATCATTCATAGTTCAAGCAACCAGGGAAGGAGCTGAATGAAACCTCATTTCAAAAGGAAAGTAATATAGATTTTAGTACTGGAAGTTTTAATGGTAATGCACACTAGAGAGATATAGCACTTAGAAAAATGTACTAATGATACTGTCTTTTCAATAGAGACATCAGAGCAATGATTTCTATGACACTTTTGATCCTGGACTCTGAAGGTGAAATTTTCTGTTCAGAAGCTGATGCATAAGTTTTTATGAGGCTTTCATCCACCTGAGCTTGAAACTTTTAGTGGCGCACATGCTTTTGCAAGACACTATGTAGAGGTAAATTTCAGGCAGCGGAAGTTTATTATAAAATCACAACACACTAAAAAAAACAACTCATCCATCCAGGAGTTTTTTATCTGAACTCTTATTTGATGACTCACAACTGTTCTCAAACCCAAAGGAACACTCACCTGGAAAATCACATGAAGTATGTTGCAGACACACAACTCTGGTTTGTAAAATCAAGTCTAGGCAACAGACTTCTCCAACGGGCAAATAAAAAGAGAATTCAAGACCATTTCTTAAGAGTGTGCAAAGAAACAGATTTTCAGGTGTTTATCCTCAACACCAGGTGCCAAATTTGCAAGGTAGCAGCCTGGTTGTGACTTCAGCACCTCAGCAAACAGGAAAAACAGTCTTTGTGTTCTGTTAAATCTTAGTCCTGACTGTGAGGGCTAAAATCTTTGAAAAACCCAGTCCTTGCTGACTAAACAAATAAACTGTGTGGTGTTGGCTATAACCTGCAGCTGAAATGTGTGCTGAAGTTCTACATAGAGCAAACTCAAATGCCATCCACGCTTCAAAGGGTTTTCAAGAAGGTATTTACATATTTCTGTGAACGATCTGCAAAGTGAAAAACTCCAAACGTGTTTTAGAAGTTCTTTGACTCAGGCACCAGTTCTATCTCTACATTAAATTTTCATACCTCCATACACAGAGGTAGAGAGCAGATGGCCAATGCAGGCGGACAGTTGTAAGTAGGGGTGTTTCAGTCTCTCGGTCATAGGTTTATCTCAGCAGCATGTGCCATTCCCTGTTTTACAGAAACGTCCTAAGCCCAAAGATCAAGATTGCTTAATTATTTCACATAAAAGATGACGAAGAAACAGACATTATAGTAGTTCATTGAGTGACGCTGTTACTTGGCAAGAGTCATCTGTCGACATGCCATTGCTTTAAACTAGGTTCGAAGGGGGAAGGGGATATTGCCCAGCTCACTAGGGATGAGCATAGGCTTGGAATGCCAAGGCCAGGGGTGAGATTGACAGCCCAGCTCAAGTGTGTCTACACCAATGCACGTAGCATGGGCAATAAACAGGAGGAGCTGGAAGCCATTATACAGCAGGACGGCTA
>Ga0065711_1037599_pt1 | contig 19668 bp, 8 predicted proteins | sample Hoacrofraction12_FD_59098 | JGI IMG/M metagenome (GOLD analysis project Ga0065711, IMG submission 59098) | Hoatzin crop microbial communities from Cojedes, Venezuela - Epithelial fraction 12 v2 (version 2) | ecosystem: Host-associated > Birds > Digestive system > Esophagus > Crop | place... | reverse complement strand
GCCCAGGGAGGTTGTGGAGTCTCCTTCTCTGGAGATATTCAAGACCCGCCTGGACAAGGTCCTGTGCAGCCTGCTGTAGGTGACCCTGCTTCAGCAGGAGGGTTGGACTAGATGACCCACAGATGTCCCTTCCAACCCCTACTATTCTGTGATTCTGTGATTCTGTGATTTATTGGTGGTGTTCTGGTAAAACTGTAGTCATACTAGGCCAACCTCCAATTCACTGTCTCAGAGCTGAGCAGTAAAGAGCTTTAGCATAAGCCTTTCTGTCTTCTCTGGTAACACAGCTACCTACAGTGCCTCATAAAATTATAGAGAACAAAGAAAATGAACTCCCTGAAAAATAAACACCCAAGGAAAAAAATTTATTTTCCTCTCGAGGAAGAATCGAGACATAGCAGCAGCAGATTTCAAGGACATCAACACCTGTGTTTGCTTTTCATATCCTTAAAAACAAAACTAAAAAGGCCTAAATCTTCATTCAACAAATATAGTCATCAAGGCAGCATTAAAATCATGATCCTGAAACAACCTGACATGAGTTTCTGAGTAAAAGCCTGATAAGTAGCAAGCTTAATTTAGGCCATAGCTTGACTGAGTGATACCTGAAATAGATTAACCGTTGTGAGCCACAATGCTCAGCTGATTGTGTTTTTAAACAGTCCAAAGTGCTAACTCCATCTTCTGTCATCGGAAAATCCACCCTCTACTCCAGCAGTACAGTTAGGAATCATTCTTCTCATTTCTTCCCCTATTTTTTTAAATTGCACAATAATCCGTTGGACCTACAAGTTTCATTGACTTTGTAAGCAGAAAAATAATAAATTATGGCAGGCTTTTTCCCCTTGTTTATCTTGAAGTTGTTCATATAAAAGTAGATATCTACATGCAATGTGTACATTACATTAAATATTATATTAATATTTCTATTAGGTAAGACCATTCTTATGCCTAGGGTAAATCAATCTCCTTTCCTGTCGTGTTCTCTAACATATTCGTTTGATGAAGCTATTTCCTTTCTTGTGTGTATTTCCATACAGAACCTCTACACAATTTAAAGACAAATGCACTACTTGAAAACATTGGCTTCTGTCAAGATGTATTAATACAGCTACCTTACTGGCATCACAGACCTTCATTACAAGAAAACTCATGCAACAACACAGAGGGCTTCTTTCTTTTGTCGGTGTGCTGAACTAGTGTTTCTTAGGCAGGAAAAAGCAGAAGGACCAAGAAGCAAATCTGAGGAAGAACCACCTAAACTGAGTAACCCAGTCCAGGTGTCAGGTCACCTGACCTCCCTGTATTGTGTGTGGGAAGAGAGAAAATCCTTGAGAGGGGACTGAGAGACAAACTACCTAGTTTCAGACTTTAAATCAGGTGGCATGAGTACACTTTTTGACTCTGCTTCTGTGGCAAGAAGTTCTCTGTATCTTGACTGGAGAGCCTTAATTCTATATTTAATTTAAACTATTCTTTGACCAGACAAAGTAAAGATGCTAAATTTCATACCAGTGTGTTTCCTGCATGTCTACATTTCCTCACTGCACTAATCCATACACCTCTCCTGGTGCTTTGCACCACTTCCCGCAGGTCACATTTATCCCACTTGTTCGCCATCCCAGACTCCCTACCCAGCACAGTGACAAGGAGGAGCAGAGGGCAGTGAGCAGTGCCCGTGGGCTGGCTGCCAAGGCACTACGTGTGGGCACACACCAGGCAACTGCTGAGCATGAATGGCAGCCATGCCCATAATCTTCCCCCTCTGTGTAGGAACTATTGCTCAGAAATCTCACAGGAGTTTCAAATCTTTGAGAGGTCTGCTTGTCACAGATGGTGGAAACTGGCCAACGGGTTCAAAACTCGCTTAAGAGTGGGAGGAAGAGCAGGCAGACAAATAGCATGATTACATAGACTACAGGAAACAGAGAAAAAAATGGAGATCAAGACAATTAGCTCCAGTTCACTGAGCTGATTTCCAAAGTCAGTATGTGTTCTCCCAATGTGAGTCCTGCTTACCTTCTAAGCACCCTGTTTTCTTTCCCTTTTTACAGTAGGAAGGGGCTGAGCCCATACAGTGTGAAAACCTGGTGACGCTAAAAATGAAATATAGGTGTAAGATTGGACTGAAATACATTTTTCTAAGAAATCACTCATTTAATTCACTTTATAAAGACCCATCATTAATGTAATCATAGTGACTATGTTGTAAATACATAGCCGTGTGCACGTGTATTTTTTCTCCAAGAAGATAATCATGCATAACAAGCCTCAGCATGAATCCATTTAATTTGACTCCACTGATTGTCAAGACACAATCCTGGATCATTGAAATACCTGTCAGAATTAACTCATACTACACTGAGGAACTAGAATACCACTGTTTCCATCTCATCTAGTCAGCCACCAGCTGAACACATCACTTCGAGCAAGTAGATTCAACTCATTGTCTCGTTTGCAGACTTCTCACTGCTAGTACTTACAAAATTGAGACAAGATGTAGAAATGTTTCAAGATCTATAGATTAAATGTGCTAAGAAAAAAGCAAGGCATTGTTGTTGTGTAATGGACTGTCTTCCAACTGCCGTCAATTCCAAATAAAATCATGGGAGCTGAAGTTCTCTTCAAAGTCATTTTCCTGGACCATTAATTCTGAATTGCCATTTACAGAATAATTGCACTTTTGTTTCCCTGGGGATCTTGCTGGTGTGCTTGAACCTGTGCTATCCTTTTTAACCCTCACATCAGAATATATACAGCAGAAATTGAAGTCATGAGCTTATAGGTCATTAATGCAGAGCTGGGCCTAAGGGTATCTTTAATAGTTCTGCTGAGGACATCCTTACCACGACTGCATTTTTAGGGGAGTGGAAAGATTTTGTACAGAAGGACACAGCTGGATCTATTCTGAGAAAGGTTAGCTGGGACAGCTGAATGTCCCTGGGGAGATAATAAATTGCACTGGCCAATTTGATAGAACTCATTCTGAACTGGAGGAAATCCAAACAGCGAAAGCCTTTTGAACGGTAAATACTTCCCCCTTTAATTGCTGAAAATAAAGGTAGGCTTGAGGGAGTTTCAGTTCAACTGTTTTTTTTTTTTTTAGGTAACTTGCAGCTAAAAAATGTACTGTACTTGAAAATGACTCTCATGACTTTGATGAGGCTTGGGTTGAGAAGAATTCCTCTTGCTTTCCTTTTAGGAACCACCAAGGGAGGAGCGAGGCTAACAAAGTTAATGACTTGATGTCAGAAGTCAGGAGTGGCGGATCTGAGGCAGCAGGGAAGCGCGGCTGCCTCCCTCTGTTGTGCAGGGTAACTGGGAAGGCGCTGCGTTAGCAAGAACATCAGCCCGGCCACACTTTTGTCAGGCTCTGAATAGAAGGTCACTGTCTCCCTCAGTTTTCCCTTCCAATCAATATTTAGTCTGCTCAGCAGCCGCCAGAGCTGGCTGCCTCTGAACTTCATCACTGTAAGTTACTGAGAAACTGGCTTATTATGACAACTCAGATCTCCCATCAGATCTGACCTGCAGCGGCTGCCCTGTTTCTTTCAATCTACTCCAAAATACAAAGATGACTCCAGCACAGAGCATTTACTGTACAAACCACTGCAGAGAAGCTCCTGATCAACAGAAGAAGTAAGAGGCTATAAAGGGATTGGGGGCCAAGTATGTTACATAGAACAAAAAAGTGTATCTAACAGGATTAAGGTAACTAGTTGGTAAAAAAATATAGCTATGGGGACTTCTTGGTTAAATACACAAAGTTTTATTTCCTCATCTTTTACTAATCAAACTTCCAGCATAAACGGATTGTTCGAAGATTGTTTCACTTTTCACAAGACCTTGAGCATGACACACAGTATCTGTAATGTCATAAGCCAGCCAGTAATTTTTTTGTAGACTTGTTAGATAAACACAGAGTAACAGAGAGTTTTTAGCAAAAATTATCCTGCACATTCAGGGATTTACGGGTTCAAATGACTGGTAACAGTATACACAACTTTTAGTCCCTTGTTTAGTAGTTAGATGGTAGCAAGGCTCTAAAACCACTATGACAGTGATGTCAGGAGATGCAAAGAACAGAACGAGTAAGGCAAAAATATCACTTGCCATGTTGTTACCTAGGTAGCCCACAAGAAATTATCCTGACCAGGCTACTAGCTTTACAGTGCATCTCTTAATACATTTTACAATATTAAAATATTTCCATTCATTTAATCTTACCTGATTTTTACATGAAAGTAGGAGCTGGGAAAGAATGTTCTGTCTTTACCAAGATTAATTTTTCAATCTCAAATCTCAGATTATCTGTTTAGGAACCAGATTATTGCTTTAATATAACATAGCAGACCTTCCACTACAAATGGATCTTCAGCTTCAGTCTTAATGCATACATTCAGACCAGTTATTCCCCAATAATGAAATTGTTTAATGAATTACACATTGTTGAAAAGCAATTTGATAACACTACAAGATTCTGTTCTTTTTGATTTCATTTTAAAACTCTTGTAATCTAGTGACTGTAGAAAATACAACTAGTTTTACAGAAAAGACTATGAAAATGTTTTATTCTCCTATGATAATCTACTTTGAGTTCTTCTGGCTTTCAAGAGAACAACCACAAATCTGCCTGTAAATTTTTAGTGGGATAAAAATACGTTTGGACGACATCTGCTTAAACTCTATTTGAAGCAAGATAGCAGAATTCATTCAGAACAAGCAGGACTAAGGCTAAATCTTTGACCAAAGCAGACTAGTGATGATAACAATGATAGTAACAATACAGCTGTGTAGGTAAAATCCTAAAAAATAAAAAAATCGTTCCAACTGGCCTTCCTCAATTACTACAGGTAGGAATTTTAAAATACTCTTAAAGAAAATTTCTAATTTAGGAAGTACTGATACTCCTACTGAAACTAAACTTTTCAACATTTGCCCGCTGTTTATGGAGGACTTTTGATTCACCGAGAGCTGTGTTGTGACTACCTTTGCATAGATACCTCAAGGGGAGGGAAGTGATATATTAGTTAAGGCATAATTTTTGAGCTAGGCTTTATTCCAAGTTCTGTCCCAACTTCCTCTGTGACCTTGAACAAAGCACCTAATTCTTCTGTATTTCGGTTCCATTTCTAAAAAATGAGGACAAGGAAATTGTGTTATCTCAAGAGTCCCGTGGAAAAAAAAAATTAATTAGCAGTTGTGAAGCACTCATATGCTGTGGCCATGGCAATCTTCAGTCTGACAAAAATGGGGCAATGTAGTAAGTGTTTTTCTGTGTTCTGTTACACCCACAAAAGAGTCCGTGCTACAAGCTTGATTCTTGAGCACTTGGCACTGATGAAATCAATCACAGTCTGTTTCCATCCCCTGTTTGCCTCTGAAGGAGCACAGCTATATAAAAATTAGATTATAAAGCAGCACGCTTGCTACACAAACACATATATTTTATGTCTGCCAATCTAAAAACGAGGAAAAAAAATCAGTTAGAATTCTTATTCCTCCACTAAAACAAGCTTCTCCAAATTTGTTTCTTTGAAAATGTTTTTTTTGGGCACTGTAAAAACAAAAAAACTAACAAAGAACAAAAAAAAGGGAAAAAAAAGGAAAATGGAGCATCAGATTCAGAAAATACCTAGCAGAGGAGATTCCCGTCTACCTACTATTTTAGTAGCTACTATAGTCTGCAAAATACGCACAGTGATCTCTACTATGGGAGACTCAGCTTTAAATCTCATGGCTATCTCACACCTCCCACATCTCACATTTCTCGCCTATTCCCATTATTTCCATTTGATACCTTCCTACAAATTCATCACAGATTCATAAATAGTTTGGGGATGACTTAAACTGGGGGTGGGATTGGCATATTCAGTATTCATGCAACATTTTTAGAGATTTTAATGCAAAAACAACATTTAAAAAAAGTATTGAGAACTGTTGAGTGATACTGCATATGCATGTAGAGCTATTATTAATATGTTTATATACTGCCTATTTGTGTTTCCTGCAAGTTAAACACTCAGCTGAATACTTTGGTCTGTTTTGAAATCTTAAATACATAATTCTCTGTACTATGAGTATTCTCACCTCAAGAATATTCTGTATCTCTGAAGAGGTTACACTATTCTAATTCTTCCTGTGAGGTGCGTACTACTAATATCAATTTCACAAATATAACATGGGTCAGTTAATGTCTGAAAGGGAAACAGGAAAAAAACCACATCAGTAGAAGAAACTTTTAACCCTTAGACTAAGTTGGCAATTTTAGTACTGTTCTCTGGAAATGTATGTTAAATCTCTGTAAAAATAACTGTCCACTCAAATTTAATTTTAAGAATGTAGTTTAAATAATATTTTGAGTAATTTGAATAAAATCTGTTGTAACGTAGTTTGAAATTAGTTCACTGATTATTTTTTCCTTGCTAATACCAGATGTCAAATGCTATTGCTGAAAGCCGTAGTTTCACAGAGGTGATTTGACTGTTAGAGATTTCCTTGGTGCTTTAAAACCATAAGAATTTTTAAAGACTATTTATGCACACATATCTGTAAATGCTCAGAAAACATATGAATGCTTCACTGCTATTGCATGTATATATCCACAAATGTTCATCATATGCTCCTAATACAGGAGGTTATTTATCTGCTTCCATAACTTTTGGCCTGCCTGTAGCAGAAGGGTATTTTCCCATCATGTGTACGTTGAGCACCTGGCACAACGCCTGCCTAATCCCACAGAGAAAGCTGCAACAAAAATGATCGATAAGACAGAGCATAATAATGGAAATACGGAAGCTATCCATTGTAGACTGAAGAATACTCAAGTGTGGCCGATGTTATTCTTCCCTTTCTGACACTTAATTAACACTCACCTGCCTTTTTTTCCTTGAAAAAGAAAGATTATTACTCTCTAAACTTTACTGTGGTGATTTCAGATACTAACAGCCTGGTAGTATATAGCCTCGCTGTGAAGGCCAGAGTTTATAAATGAGTTTTTGAAAGGCAGCACAGAAAGGCTGGCACTCTAGATTCAGCACAATTTAACACACATGCACAATGGATTTGAGTAGCAAAAAATGCAACCTGCATTTTCTGTAGAAATTGCCTGAAGTTTTTGGCTGAGATGCTGAAATAACCAGAGACCCTAATCCAGGTGTTACTCCTTTAGCACATATTGGCTGGGATTTCAGTAGCCACTGGGTAACTTGAAGGGTTGCCAGCGTGCCAGGCTCCTGGTGTGCCATTATAAAAATATGCTTCTTTTCTTCTTTTTTTTTTTTCCTTTTTCTGCAAGCCTTGTATCACTATTAATTAAAAAGAAAAAAAAAACAAACCAAACCTTGAAAGATTATTTTCAAGCATATAACTAATGCTACCACTTAATTGGAAGTTACTTCTTTTCTAAACTTTTTACGAATATATACACCACAAGTTAAATTTCTAGATACTTAGTTGCTTTTATTAGAAAGAAAAAAAAATATTTTTGGGTGTGGAAACCTATCACTTTTTTTTATTTTCTCACTGGGAATAAGTTTGTGTGGAAAAAATATTTTTAAATCAGACCACCAACAAAAGAAGATCAAAAGAAAATCCAAAAAAGCTATCTTGCCCTTGAATAACATAGACAATTTTTCATTTTTTCTTTGATAGCTTAACTTTGAAATAGTAACATGAAAGGAAGAGGGAGAAACTTATTATTTTATTACTATGGCACGTGACATTCCTCCAACTAATTTTAAACACTGACTGTGGATCATTGGAAAAAGCAGGTTTGGGCTTTTCTCTCACTTCTCCCTTATTCTGTAGCTGTATAATGACAAAACTGATTTGGGACATGGCAAGAACATACCTGGAATAATGTCAAATGCTATTGCTGAAAGCCGTAGTTTCACAGAGATGATTTGACTGTTAGAGATTTCCTTGGTGCTTTAAAACCATAAGAATTTTTAAAGACTACTATTGTTTACATACCTGTAAACAATACTTCTTATCAGATCAAATTAGAATTTTTTGCTTTCAGTGGGATCCTAAGAGATGTTAAATCCCCAGATACTTTGCTGTCTGAAGACACACTCAGAACTTTGAAAGGTCAGATTCTTTACATACATATATATATATATAGACACAAATCACATCATTTTGCTGCACTGATGTGTGAGATTTAGGTACCTGCTAACACTAAAAGAAATACTTCGGAGTTGTCATCCTTCCCAAACAGTGAAGCCAGCACTCCAGTGTGAGGTCTAGCTGTGTCTTGCAGATTACTCACCATGCAAATATTGTAGAAGTCTCCAGAACCAGAACTTTTCCCCAGCCGAAGGAATGAACCAGAATTAATAAGAGATCTATGTAAAACACCATAGAAGGTGCGTGCATTGTCCCTGCACGTCACGAGCCCGTTGTCTGGCTGTGTTGCTTCTGCAGCCTTACAGCTCCCTTCATGTCAGAGGAAAGAGGAAGTCCTGACTTTTCTGTGGGCAACATTAATTTGTTGCTTTGTCCTGTTGCAGGTGTAAGGCCTGATCCTACACCGAACTCCACATGACTGCAGGGCTTTTTGAAAAACAGAGTATTGCAAGACCAGAACTGAATTCCCTAGCAGGGTTTGTTTGTTTGTCGGCTTGTTTGTTTTTCAGTAAGGATGTTTATCTATTAGAAACCATCTGAATGTCCGGGTAGCCAGAATGGCTATGTTTCCTTGGTGTCCCATTACATTTCTATGGTGGTTGCAATAATTCAGAGCTGGGTTTAATAAATGAGAGTATAAAACAGCAACACCAATAGCATTTGAAATCATGCCTCTTAATCTACCTTATCAAGGTCAATGAAAATTGTCTAGTTTTTATTCTTGCTTTCTTGTACAAGATAATACAAATGAAGGAGCGGAATTCTTGCCAAAACCACAGTGCCATGAGGTTAGAAGGGAAACTCTTGGATATGTGGTTCAATTTGCCTGATCTCTAGTTGTGATTTCACCAAAAACTACTGGCATGCACTATTAAGGTGAAGAGGTGATGGAGGATTGTAAGAGATCTCATAGGAAATCTGTGTAGGGCAAAAGAGGCTCATTGTATCTTCTGCAATAGGAAAGTAGGCAGCAACAGACGGTGCAGAATGAAAAGTTCACAGCAAACACTCCTCCTTTAGAATACAGATACTTTTGTGGAACAGAACATACACACTTCAGTACAAAAATCAAGCCTTAAATTTGAAATAAAAATGAATATTTAAGTACCCATCTCCCCTGGCTGCTATGAATGATCATGCTGTTAAAGATAGGCAAGCTGGCTCAAATGACATAAGAAAAGACCAAACTGAATCTCCAACCAAATTTAATCTTGATTTTGAGGTCAAAAACTGTTTTCAAGTGCTGTTTGAAATATCCACATACTTCCAATTCCTCTTTGCTTGTATGCTTGTTTGAAACTAGCACAGAAAAATATTGCATTGCAACTCATATGACCTCAGGAAGCATGTGTAGTTTCAACAGAAAACATATAATGGGAAAAAACTGTGTAATTTTATGTTTTTAGACATTTATATCTAGGGCAACTTGTGTAACATCATCATCTTACTAAAAGTGATTGTATCATGAGAATTAGGATAGTCCACAAAATTATGATATAAACATACCCTGTATCTGCCCCCAATTTAATTACACTGCCCAAAGAGTGAGAAATATATTTAAATAAGATAAATAGCTTTAAGTAGGCTGTGAGGTGGACTTGAACGCCTAATTACTTCGGAATTTTTGGAAACTGTATTTAAACACAAAAATCTAGAATGGTATCTCACACCAACCTGATGTGAGTTCAATACAATTCATGTCCATGTTCCCACTATTCCTGAGGTTAACCTTGAAAGAATATTCTGTAATCAAAACAAGAATATTGTGTAATAAAGAATGAAGCTGAACACTTTCCTCTAAAACTGTGAAGGAGGAGGCTTCAGTTTCACAACTACCTTTTTGTATGCTTTGTTCCCTGTTTCATTCTATGTTTCATTAATAAGGCATTGCTTTTCACAGGGTAGGCACCTAAGGTCAGCTAGCAATTGTTTCTAATTTTTAGTAGGCTCCCCAAAAAGTGTTCTATGCTAGTTCAACTAGACTATCAGGTGCAGAGCTACCAGTCATTTACAACAGTACTCGTGACTGGAATATTGATGGGATACTGCCCATAGGTTGTGACTGCTCCTGCTGCAAAGTCATTATGGAGCATTTGGAAAGGATTCATCACCAGCAGGGCATCCTCAAACAAACAAATCTGTTAGGCAACACACATCTTCAGCTGAGAAGTACAACTGCCACACACCAGACAGCCATGCATGTTCCTTTGTTTTCTTTCTCTTCTGCTGAGAACAGCAGCCTCTAAATGCATTGGGGGTTTTCCCTATTATCTGCAACTATACATCTGATTCTATTGTGCTATAGCATGTATTCTTTTATCTGCCTTTCTACTATCTAGATTTGTATTGTTTTGCTGGAAATATCCTCATCCCTTCCTCCCAAGAGTTTCTCCACTGAAGCCTCACATTAGAAGAAACTACTCACACAGACTAACAGATGCTTTGTAGGACTCAAGCTGCTATTTTCTTTGCTTTCCATACTAGCCACTCGCCATATCCCCTGAATGTCATTCAATCGTTCTTTAAATGACATGCATAATTTTTTGTCACACTCTCATTGTCTTTCATATCTAAGAAAATGACATATAAATGGTATTATCCTTCGAGCTTTTCTGTGATTCTGTGATTCTGTAACCTGTTCTGGGCGACGCTACTTCGTCAAGGGGGTTGGACTAGATGACCCACAGAGGTCCCTTCCAACCCCTACAATTCTGTGATTCTGTGAGCTTAAAGAGTTCAAAGAGCTAAGTCTCTCTACTGGTTATGCAGGTAGTGGAAGGAGGCTGGAATTACCGCCATACCGCCAGCTGTACTTGACATTTTTTGACTCAGCTGAACATTAGTTTCACCTTGCTTCTGAAACTTAGCTACTCCTATTCCAAATGCATTGCACCACTCTACTGTAGCTCTTCCAGCTGCTGATATCAATTTCACAGGTGTCTGTGCATCTATTCTCCTAAACAACATACTCATTCTTTCCTACAACAAGGTACACTGGCTTTTAAGTGCCTTCCAGACTTGATGCATAACCCCCAGCAAGCATCACAATTCAAAGGAACAAGTTCAAGACATCAATAAAGTCCCTCGGGCAATAAAACTTTCATGTTCTTATCTAGGTCTACCCACAGTGCTGGGTGCTTTTGTGAGCATGTTGCCAACATTTTTTTTGCTGCTGACAAGATACTCAATAACACTTTGTATGCTCATCACTGGTTCTGAAGCCACAGCGTGTGCATCAAGAAGAACACAATAGATGATATAGCATGGAAAGCAATCAAAGAGAAATCTGGCCAAGATTTTGCCAGAAACCGTCAACAAGAACATTACACAGTAGTTTCTGCAGTCTGATTTTGTCTTTTCCTCTTTCAGATGGTGAGGATGATGACAATTTGACACCCTCATATATTTCTTGTTTGTCTATATGGAGAGAGGAATCACCAAAAAGTCCACATGTCCCCTGGATACCACCAAGCCCGGGAACATAAGTGATCATTGCGATCATTTTACAAACTTTTGAGATGGGCCTATGTCTGTCAATGCACTGTCACTACCTTTATAACATCATTTACAGCTTTTGATTATGTGCTGAGAAGATCATGGAAGTAAATCACTGTTCCTTAACTAATATAGTTTAAAAATTTTCCTCCTCCAGTTCTCCCTTTGCCTGTGCACCATGTGTTCTACCACAATGGGCTCATGCTTCTTTTCTTCTTAGCAAATAATTTCCTGCCTCTCATCTCCTTTGTAAATGTTCATGCTCTGCTCTGGGACTGGATGACAGTTTCATCACTTCTGCATGACCAAATACAAATGGAGCTCTGAGATGTTCTGGGAAAGCCCTTCTATAAAGGAAGGACATACCAATTCTTCAAATGTGAATTTAAAACTAAATGCTTCAAGTACAGGTATTTAACGTTATTTAAGCATTACAAAAGATTTTTCATGTTTTTCTCTACAAACAATGTAGTACTGTTGTGTTCAAGGTTTTCTACTTTAATCCAAATGCAGAATACGAGTTAGAGTCGCAGAGTCTTTCACTACCTACTGCATCACACATGATAAAATCTGTTGTAAACAATAGTATTTTACAACAAAATATCAATAATAACATCACTGAAACAGCGTCTCAAATGTATTTAATGTGTTTTCCAGTTTAAAGTACTCTGTGTCTGTTAAGGTAAAACCCCCCAATATTATCAGCACAACCTTTTAATTGAATTTACAGTATTTAATTGTTTTCAGTCAAATGTTCCACACTGGCAGTCGTGCTAGAAAGTCTAGTATTTTCCACTTAAAATCAACAGGAAAATGTTCAGTGAGTTCAATGGGGAAAAGTGAAGTCTGCAGAGAATATCATCAATCCACTACAAATGCAGAAAGCATATGCAACCATTTAAACTGCAAATACATTTTCACGGAATTCATTCATCCAGATGTAGATGACAGGATTTGCATCTATTGGAAAGCCGTTTTGCACACTTCTTTTCAGAAAGTGATCTAAAAAAGTGACTCTCTGACATTTTTTGCGTTATCTCTTACCAGAAGATACAATCAAGGTAATAAGCAGTGTGAATGCAATCTAGATGCACAGCCAGCTGTCTCAGATGGCTCACAACATGCTATTAAAGACTCTTTCTGGCTCATTTTTAACGATATTGCAACAAACATGTTCCTGAATTGTTTTTATTTTCCTCCTTTTTAGGAATGTGTTCTGCTTGCTTCAAGGAAACACCAAATAAGGTGTTAATGATCAGCTTTTCCCTAGATAATTAAAGAACTTTTCTGCGAAGTATCATGCTGTTGTTCAGGCTTTGATGCAATGATTAGCAGATATCAAGTGTTTACACTGAATATGACACAAATTAACCTAGCGGGAACCTCATTACTGCTGTGTACTTAAATGGTTATGAAGTAACATATGTACCCAACTAAATTTGAAGGTGGGAACTGTTTAGCATGCTGAAACTGGAATGGTGTTGCTGCTTCTCATAAAAGACACAGATTCCATTGTGGGCTACCATAAGCAACCTGTTAAAATCCGGATAGCTGTCATAAAATACAGGTAAATCATTCAGTTTTTCTCTACCAAGTTCCTCCCACAACTTCCTTTCTCCTCTCTATCTTTCCTTTCACCACACCTATGGGCCTACTTCTTCTGCTTGACAAAATGTGCTTACTCTCCATATTGTTTGACTTCTATTACCCATAACTTACTTTACAGCAGTTCTGTAGCCTAATTTATCACTTTTTACTCTTAGACTCTTATGTAGAGACCGATGAACCTCAGAATTTATTATACTTAGAAAACAATTTATCCCATTTAAAATGCATTTGAAAATATTCCAATACTGTCCTATAAATGTTTATGCTACTTATTTGTAATAAAAAAGATAGACATTATACAAAATTACAAAATAAAATGTTGATTTTCTATAAAAATTGCTAGTAATTTAGTAGTTGATAGTAATTTAATAATTCACTTTCTGAAGGGTAGTAATGGTTGTACTGCTCCAGGTAAAACAGGTAGTTTGACTACTACTCTGATTTTGATTTAGAGTGACAATACAGAAAAAAGAAACAGTAATATACAAAAGCACTTAGCCCTGTGATTTCCACATCTATGACGAGGGCTATTAAGGAACATAACACAAATAATGTCATAATAAGATTTTCTTGATGATAAATCCAAAATTCTGATATGGAGAAAGCTTAAGTGATGATGTATTATTTGTTATTATCGCAACCTAATCTTTGTTTGGAAATTTTGCTTTCTTTGAGAAAGACCTATGGGTAGTAAGAGACATAGCAAGTGAGGATGTCAGAGCTTGCTCAAATTGAAAGGTATCAAGAATTCAGTGGGAATTCAGGATACGTGGGAGCGGCTGAGTCCTAAGAAGCTTTTGAACAATGAGTGAGATTTTTTTCCCCCAAGCAGCAGGTAACGTATCTTGTCCAACAATATAAGCAGAAAAATGCTTTAGGCTTATTTAAGAGAGGAAGATCTGTATAACAGGGCCAGTCTGACCTTGGAATGTTAAACCAAGAATCTTAAACAAAAGACTTTCAAAGTCAGACGTGTCGTTGCTTCTCTCCGTTACGCCCATAGTGTGCAAGTGGTGCAATGTCTTTAACTGCTTCTTTTCGTGGACGGTGCCTCTATTGATTTAACAGATTGGGGTTGCTCAAGCACTTCAGTATACTCAGGAGGAAATCTTGGGTACCCATGCACACTGATGCAAAGTGGTCTCTTAGTAGCTATCCACTTCCTGGAAATACATAAAATGGTTGTTTAATGCACTGATGCACAGTAATGCCAAACAAATGTATGCAAAGTGATCCAGTATACATAGATCAGGGATGTGGAGGTGAGAAACCTACATCTGCCCTAAATTCTGACAATATTCCTAATACAATGGTATCAGCTCCAATGATAAAGAGCCTATGTTTGAAAAATTCAAACTTTGAGTAAATCCCTCAACTATTGCTTAGGGATCCAGCCTGTAATTGGCAAAAGTTTAGTTCTCAGAATTGCTACAGAGTTCTGCAAAACTGAAGCAACTTGCTACAGCCCAGATGCATTCACCCTAACTTACAACTAAGTCTGTCCAGCCAGTGCTCTCTGTTGGCTAAATGTCTATGAAGATCCAAATTCTGTCCATAAGAAACTTAACCAGATATACATGATAAGCCGAGTTTAATCTGTGTTCCTCTCTGTTCTGACAGTGGAAAGATCATTTCCCTACCTCCAGTGAGTTTTATGATAACAACTATGCTAAATTTTATGGGGTGCTTATACAGTCATGGATGTCACATGTATCTTAGGTTCTTGTAACAATACAAACTGAGATACTCTAACTGAAGTAATCTGTATCACCGACACTGAAAAATGTCTGTGAATAAACAGGTACATTCAGTTAAGGGGAGGATAAACCAATGTTTTTATGACACTGGAAGTCTGCATAGAATCATAGAATCATAGACTGGTTTGGGTTGGAAGGGACCTTTAGAGGTCATCTAGTCCAGCCCCCCTGCACTGAGCAGGGACATCTTCAACCAGACCAGGTTTCTCCGAGCCCTGTCCAATCTGGCCTTGAATGTTTCCAGGGATGGGGCCTCCATTACTTCTCTGGGCAACCTGTGCCAGTGTTTCACCACCCTCACAGTAAAAAATTTCTTCCTTCTATCTAGTCTAAATCTACCCTCACGTAGTTTAAAGCCATTACTCCTTGTCCTGTCGCAACAAGCCCTGCTGAAAATCTTGTCCCCATCCTTCCTACAGGCCCCCTTCAGATACTGAACGGCTGCAAAAAGATCTCCCCAGAGCCTTCTCTTCTCTGAACAGCCCCAACTCTCTCAGCCTGTCCTCGCAGGAAAGGTGCTCCATTGCTCAGATCATTTTTGTGGCCCTCCTCTGGACCCGCTCCAACAGCTCCATGTCCTTCTTGTGCTGCGGGCTCCAGAGCTGGATGCAGGACTCCAGGTGGGGTCTCACCAGAGCAGAGCAGAAGGGCAGAATCACCTCCCTCGACCTGCTGGCCACGCTTCTCTTGGTGCAGCCCAGGACAGGGTTGGCCTTCTGGTCTGCGAGGGCACATAGCATTCCCTGGGAATAAAAGGTGTGATCCCTGTGTGGAAGTGTTGTGGTCAGAAGTGGATAAACACAGAAACTGAAGGTAACAGACAAAAGAAGAAGAAGGGAAAGAAGTGCAAGAAAAAGGGTAATGTGAATAGTAATTACAAGCAAGTTTTAGAAAATTCACCTGAACTCTGATTCATAAACTTGATTGGATATCACTATAGCAGCTAGAGGCTTCTGTTCCCAGCTGTGTTCCCACAATCTTTCCTAGCAGCTAGGGATATTCCTCAATAACTGTGTTCCCCAGGGTGTTTTGTTAGCTTGAACCTCCACCATGTTAGGCAAAAGGATGCTTTTTGTCAACAGGACAAGGATAATGGCTGTGGCAGCTCAGAACCAGCAGTCCCCTCCATTCCAGTGTCCCTACTGTGGATGCAGTCGAGTGGCACAAACACCCCTGAGTAGCTGCCGCTATGCTTCAGAGGGCTCAGGAACTGAAGTTGCTGGGCTGTAACAGCGTGGAAGAGCTCAAACCCACCCGGGGGCAGGGAGGGTGTGGGGGGAAGGCTTCTTTATTAAAACAAAGGAAAGAGAGGAGATGCATGAAGAGAAAGAAAAGACTGAACAGCAGTTTGTTCAGTGTGAGAACAAACAGCATGAATGCCACGGACTGGGTGCGCCCTATCTGAACAGTAAGAACTGATGGGTGTTTCCACTACAGGAAAGGTACAGCTGGAGGTCTCCTCCTCCCAAGAAGGTCTGCTGACTACAAGCTCTCTGATCTCCACAGCTATGATGTGAAATGCCAGTCTGGACTTCAGTCTGTTTAGAAGATTCTAGTCTGCGAAATTGCCGTTTGAGATGGTGAATTAACCCATTAAGAATGAGCTTGCCAGGAGTATGCAAATACGCGGACACATTCAAAAGTATTTGCTTATACATCTCACTTTTGTCTAAAAGAATTCTGATGTCACCTCTAAAAGCAATATTGTAGTAATAGACATCCCGTCTTACATTTCCTCTGTGTAGCCCGCATTTTTTTTTCTTATTTGCATTTAAGTCAGGCAGGCTCTTTCTCAATGAGGATGGCTTTTAGGCTCCTACAGCCAGCCACGAGAATGAAAAGTAGAAATAAGTAAGCCTTGAAACACTTTATATCAGCTTTCCTAGCTAGGACACTGTAGTCTAGAATTATTCTGTGGTCATTTCTGTGTGATTTGCAGTTGTTTCCTAGAAGAGACGGGGACCAACAGTTTGTGTAGATAGGTCTGCCCAGCCACTTGTCAGCTCTTACGTTTGCCACAGTCTGATTCAGAGAATGGTGCCCTTACTGCAAGGATCAAGGATGACATATGAGGTCATTCAAAATCAATCCAGCTGAGGCATAATTCTGAGAAACAGGTAAGTGCGTTGGAAAAAGTGGAAAGAAAGGCAGGGGATAAAAGGGCAACCAAAAGCTTTATCAAGCTGCTGCCATTTCCAGCTGGCCAACCCTCTCTTACCTAGCAGGTATCTGCTTAAAGAGTGCACGCAGTGCCCTGCATGCGAATGTCTGCTCACACCCATGTCCTGGAGTTGGAAATGAACTGTTAGCCGTCTGACACAAAAGTGAGAATGTTACAGGTACATGATCATGGGAAATGAAGAGGTTTACATTAGTAGACTAACAGCCATGAGATCAAATCCTATATGTTACCAAAAATTTCAAACTATCTGTGTCTAAACTGTCTTACCCTGTGAGATCAATATAATTTTTATCAATAAGAAGATCTGGGCTTCAGATTTTTTCAGATGAGAAAGCCAACTCCAACCTCCTTTAAAATTGTTGTAATAAATGTTCTAGTCTGGCATGTAATTAGGAGACATATTCCTAAATGTTAAAGGCATCAAGTGATTCAGTGGGAACTATGAAATGAGTAGGACTGCCTACTTATTTAGGACTTATTTAAATGCTTTCCTAATGAATTAAAGCTAACTTAAGGCAATACATTAGATATTGCCAAGAGTCTACTGAAGAACACTGCAAAAGAAGTGCTCTTCTTCTGTAAGCAAAGTTTTCACTGTCATTTACATGTGTTACTTTCCAGGCAAACCTAATATTGATCGATAACCTGTAAGCTTATGTGGTGTAGCTGTTCATCAAAAATCACTAACACCATATCCAAAAAATGATACAAAAGAAAGAGCTTAACCTATGAAATTAACGTGAAATAGAGTGTTGAGCATTTAACTGTTGATTTGGTTTGATTTTGTTGTCTTAGCTTCATGGAGGCATCAGGTAATTGGGCTTTCATCCAGTACTAACTCACTTCTCAGTTAATCCTGCTTGGCATTCATAACATTTACATATGGACAAGAAGAACAGAGCAGTCACAAAAATCTGCAAACATGGAAAAGCTGTCATTTTTACCACAGTAACATTTGCTGCATGGATAGAAACCTAAAACCCAAACTTCAGATCACAGTTATGCAAGTATTTGCTCACACTTTAACACTGAATAATATTGCAGCAGGCGTACTAGACCTTTACTGATAATACTGCCAGCATGACATAAAAATAGTCTATAGTCCATTTTAAGATCAACTCAATATGCCAGCCATTAATTTACAGGAAACTCACTAGCTGAGAAGACAAAATTAAACAGAGAGTTCTATTCTCAAATCTTTCGTCTTTTTTCCCTTTTGTGTTAATTGGAATTTGCAGGTTTTCACCACACCACAAAACTTAGACACTCCAAAAATACCACTGAAAAAGCACACCTTTTTTTTTCAAAATAACCATGATGAAGTGTTTTTTTCAAGCTTGTAGTATTCTCTTGCACATCATTTTTCCAGTTCCAGTACGTAGGTCAACGTACTTGTGGTACCGTGGTTATGCAGAGGATATATACATTTGATCAGACAGAAAGGCAAAACAACTCGCATGAATGAATGCTGCAAAGCACTTACACCACCAAGTCATTCCAACAGAATAGTGGAATTTAAAGCGTCAAAGCAAAGACAGTTCTGTTACTTTGGTTTCTGCATGTATGTTTTGAAAAGATCTGCATTTTAGAGATGAAAAAGTAAATGTGAGCGAGAACTCTACATTATTTTCCTTATCTGTTAATAAGAAAAAACACCGAAGGATATCTTTTCTTTTTGCCTCTTAGAAGCAGTGGTGAATGACTTGACTGCGTTGTTTACAAGTCAAAGTAATATTGAACTTGTTCTGAAATGTTGCTTTAGGTTATTTAGTTCTACCTGCCTAGTAATTACCACAAAGTATTTACAGTCGTCCTGGTTTAACCCCAGGAGACTGTTAAGCCCCACAGAGCTTCTCACTCACTCCCTCTCTTTGGGTGGAGGAGAGAATCGGAAGGGTAAAAGTGAGAAATCTTCTGGGCTGAGATCAAGACAGTTTAATAGGTAAAGTAAAGCTTTACAAACATCCGAGTGTTATCAACAGTTTTGGTCACAAATCCAAACCTTAGCACCCTACAACCTACTTTGAATAAAACTAACTCTATCCCAGTAAAAACCAGTACAAAAGTAAATACAGCGCAGAAGTATTTGTAAAAGATTGAAATATTTGGAAGGTGCTTAAAAGTAAGCCTATGTAAATAGAGTGGCAAAGCACTGTGCATGACAGATTATTTTCCCTCGCTTCCAGCCAATCAGTTGGCTTATATCCCAATTTGCGTGTCAGTGTATATCCATTTCAAGTACATACTAGTGCATTAATAATTTCTGTCATTTTAAATATATATTGTCCCAGTGCACAACAACGCGCAGCAGTACACGAATCTATATGGCTGCTTCATTACTAGCTCTTGTGAAAATGCAATTTTTACTAAGTGGAAGAAAAGAAGGTTATCAGGAGTAGTCAGCATGGATTCACCAAGGGGAAATCATGCCTGACCAATCTAATAGCTTTCTACGATGACATGACTGGCTGGGTAGATGAAGGGAGAGCCATGGAT